>Ga0307514_10000606_pt1 | contig 66771 bp, 84 predicted proteins | sample 16_EM_MG_FD_203088 | JGI IMG/M metagenome (GOLD analysis project Ga0307514, IMG submission 203088) | Populus trichocarpa ectomycorrhiza microbial communities from riparian zone in the Pacific Northwest, United States - 16_EM | ecosystem: Host-associated > Plants > Roots > Unclassified | place...
AGCGCCTCCAGCTTCTTTGCGCCGTTGATAAATTGTGTGTTCCTGCGTTTGTCGGCCCTGATGAGATGGGAGATTTGGTGGATGACATTGAGACTATGTTCAATTGATATCATTCCGATCGCTTAGTCGGGTTATTGTTTCGGTTTCACCTACTTTTATTTTTGAATCACTCGCTATTTTCTTTGGTCCTTCCTTAATGTAGCAATGCAAACAATAGAATATTGATGAAATGCTGGGTACTATAGTATGATTTAGAGGTTGATAATGAACAATAATCTATGCATCATACGTGGAGATTGCTCGTGTACATCTGGAGAATCTCAGATAACGCCTGCAGTCCTTCGAATGAATATCCATAAGAACCCACCATCTCTCAGAGTTAGTTTGAATTCCCGCATTGGTTGGGCGACAGTCCCAGGTGCTCCCAAACTTTTCACAACCGCTCCCATGGTGCTCCCGTACCAGTCATCGGAGATCCCAGTTACTCCGAAGGCCGGCCGGAATACCCTCCTAGGGTCTGATACTCTCCTGAAATTGATGCTTCTAAGTTTACACTCCACATCCTCTCAGACACTCCTGGAGGCTCCCAGCGACTAAAATACATTTTGCTGATGTGGCGGATATGATCCAGGATGCACCGCAATCTGGAGAGGAAGCCCGCAGTTTGAGGACGCAGTTAGCGAATGCCTTGATGTTGGCGGCAAGAACGGCTCTAGCTGCTCCCCAGGCTCCGGAAGACAGAGGTCAGAAATTTCCCGACTCCACGGACTTTTCAGGGTCAGATCGAACTCAGTTGAGAGGCTGGATTGCCCAACTCCGGATGGTAATACGATACAAACCAGCCAGCTTTCCCGACGAACAGTGAAAGATGCGGTACGCATTCAACCGCCTGAGAGGGATAGCCTTAGAACAGATCTTGCCATACGTCCGGGAGGACGGAACGATCGGGCTGGAAGACCTACCAGCTTTTATACAACTCCTGGAAGCAGCTTTTGGGGACTCTGACCGAGTAGCCACCGCCGAACACAAAATGCGAGAGATTAAACAAAAGAACCGTGAGTTCTCTCAGTACTATGCTGAGTTTCAAGATATTGCTGCCAACCTGGATTGGAATCCATCAGCCTTACGGAATGCTTTAAGAATGGGGTTGTCCGAAGAAATGACGGACTCCTTTACTTATGGCAATATGCCTGAGGAACTGCCGGCATTCGTAATGGTCTGCCAGAAATGGGATAATCAGACCCGACAACGATGAGCGGAGAACGTGGCGCAAAATAAGGGAGGAGGGATAGGTTTCGCTTCCCCCAGGCCGTCCCATCCTCCAATGGCTCCTGAAACGGCCCCGGCTGGTACAGTTGCCGGATATACTGGACCTGCACCGATGGATCTCAGCACAGGCAAAAGGAGGATCTCGGCAGAAGAAAGGGCAAAGAGGTTTGCGGATGGGAGGTGTTTATATTGTGGTAGGTTTAACCACAGGGCAGCAGAATGTGCGGCGAGGAAGAAGGCTCAGACGTTCAAGGCAGCTGAAGCAGAGATTAAGGAAGGAGGAACCAAGGAAGGTTCCGAGGAATCGGGAAAAGATTAGATCAACCCAAGCAGGATGGCGCTTTGGTTGACGGAAAAAGTTTTGTTTTAAATGCATTAAAATGTTTTGGAATTTCGCGATTATCAGTTAGCAAGGTGGAGGTATTAGAAGGATCAATGGAAGGGAAACATTTAGTTATAACCTGTACATTGACCGTGAATAACCAAGAGATACCTACACATGCACTGATTGATTGCCGAGCTACGGGCATTGCATTAATGGATCAAGATTTTGCTCGCCATCATCAGATACCCCTCCAGGAACTTAAGGAGAAAAGACAGGTCGAAGTTATCGACGGAAGACCTATTGAATCCGGAGATATTACGCATATTGCCAAAGCTCGCATGAAGATAGAAGACCATGGGGAACAATTACCAATGTTTATTACAAAATTAGGGCATTATCCAATTGTCGTAGAAATTCCGTGGCTACGGTTACATGATGTAGCGGTACGCTTTGCATCTAATAATGTTACTTTTGAATCACAATATTGCATTACACATTGCCATGATGCATCAGTAACTGTGCAAGGAGTTATGGAAGAACCTCCAGAACCAGTATATCAGGTCAAAGAAATATTTGAACCACCAATTCGACCTCCGAGGCCATTTCAAGGGAATATTGTGATGCTGAAGGGAGCTTCATTTTTCCGAACAGTTAAGAAGGGAAAACTTACAATCTTTAGAGCATCCATATATGATATTAATAAGGCTATCGAAGTAAAGGACCTGAGGGAACGTCCCCTAGAGGAGGTGGTCCCCAAACAGTATCATAAGTTCCTTCCGTTGTTCAGTAAGGTATTGGTCGATTGACTACCATCACATCGACCTGGTATCGATCATGAGGTACGTCTGAAGGATGCAGAAACACCAACATGGGGACCGTTGTACTCCATGTCGAGGGCTGAATTGGTTGTTTTGAAAGAATAGTTGGAAGAGAATATGTCAAAAGGGTTTATTCGCCAATCGTCTTCACCGTTTGCAGCACCACTCCTGTTTGCGAAAAAAAACCCGGTGGAGGACTGCGATTTTGTTTCGATTATCGGGATATTAATAGCAAGACGATAAAAAATCAGTGTCCCCTTCCGTTGATAAAGGAGACGTTGAATCTTTTAGGGAAGGGCCAAATATATACAAAATTGGATGTACGAGAGGCTTATAATCTCCTCCGAGTAAAAGAAGGGGATGAGCATAAGTTAGCTTTTCGAACAAGATATGGGCTATATGAACCTACTGTAATGCAGTTTGGAACAACAAATGCACCTGCGGACTTCCAGGGCTATATTAATAATATTATTCGGGAAGCTTTGGATGATTTTGCATCAGCATACCTGGATGACGTTCTGATATATAGTGATTCCGAGGAACAACATGTTGGCCATGTTAAGTGGATTATGCAGCGGTTGTTGGAGGCAGGATTATACCTGAAGCCGGAGAAATGCGAGTTTCATAAGGTAACAGTAAGATATTTGGGGTTGGTGATATCGACGAAGGGTATTTCAATAGATGAAGATAAGGTTGAGACTGTATGAAATTGGAGCTGGGAAAAGAAGACCATGAATGGACAGCTGAATAATCTTTTTGAAGTACAACAATTTTTAGGGTTTTGTAATTATTATCGACGGTTTATTCCTAAGTATTCTGAGAAAGCGGAACCACTTACAAGGCGTACTAAGAAGGATGAACCATTTGTATGGGAATTGGAACAACAGCTGGCCTTCGAGATGATGGTAACTGCGTTTACAACGGCACCTGCACTTCGACACTTTGATCATGAGAGAGAAGTAATTATTGAGACAGATGCCTCAGATTATGTCTCCGCAGGAGTGTTGTCACAACGGGATGATGAAGGAGTGCTACACCTTGTGGCATATTATTCAAAGAAACATTTGCCGGCTGAGTGCAATTATGATATATATGATAAGGAGCTGATGGCTATTATTAAAGCACTTGAGGAATGGAGACCTGAGTGTGAGGGTGCTGCATACCCCTTACAGTTGATAACTGATCATAACAACCTTGAATATTTTATGACGAAGAATCTTTTAAACTGAAGACAAGCACGGTGGTCCGAGTTTTTAATACGGTTTGACTATGAGATTGTTTACCAACCCGGGAAATCAAATGGGAAAGCAGATGCTTTGACGAGGAGGCCTGGAGACCTCCCTGAGGGGGGGGATGAAAGATTGAAAAATATGGAACAGGTAGTTCTAAAGCCACATAATATACCAGAACAGTTGCGTATACTGGCAAATGGTTTACCTGTACAAGAGCGTCCTTTGTTATTTGACCTTTTTAATCACGCATACCAGGTTGATCCGGTACCAGGAAAGATATTGAAGGCCATATGGAAGGGTGGTAGTTTGAAAGAAATTACTGTGGCAGAGTGTGCGGAAAAGGATGGGCAGGTGTTGTATCGGGGAAAGCATTATGTTCCGGAAGGAGAAGAGTTACGGTTACGATTGATACAAGATCTTCATAATACCGCATTGGCAGCACACCTGGGTCGGGCAAAAACGTTTGACCTTTTGGATAGTAAGTACTATTGGAAAGATATGCGGAAACAGGTGGATCAGTATGTACGAAATTTTCATAGCTGTCAACGGTCTAGGACCTTGAAACATGCAACCTTTGGAGTCCTTCGACCGTTTCCTGTGCCAGAGAAGCCATGGGAAGATATTTCAATGAATTTTGTGGTTGGTTTACCAGAATGCGAGGGGTTTGATGCAGTCTGGGTGGTGGTGGATAGGCTTTCGAAAATATGACATTTCATCCCATGCCATACAACAATAGATGCGGTTGGGTTGGCGAGGTTGTTTCTTCAAGAGGTTGTACTCCTTCATGGCCTGCCAAAGACCAGTGCTTTGGATAGAGGACCTCAGTTTGCTTTAACCTTTTGGGGACAGATATGTGATCGGTTGGGGATTGATCGACAGATGTCTATGGCATTTCACCCTCAGAGGGACGGTCAGACCGAACGAATGAATGCTGGGATGTAACAGTATCTCCGGGTGTTTGTAAACCACGAACAGGATGATTGGGTGCAGTGGTTACCCCTGGCCGAGTTTGCCACAAATAATGGAACATCTGAGTCAACGAAGTGTATACCGTTCTTTGCAGTTCAGGGTGTGGACCAACGAATGTCATTTGCAGGAGAACCAACACAAGCGCGGGATCAACGATGTTTGGATGCAGATCAAGTTCAAGCTACGATGCAGCAGGTTCACGAACATTTGCGGGTTGAGATGAGACGGAGCCAAGCTCTACAGGAGGAAGGGGCAAATCGAGGACATATACCTACTCCGAATATTCAAGTTGGATCGAAGGTCTGGCTGGATGCTCGTAATATTCGAACGATCCGACAGACGCGGAAGTTGGATTGGAAACACATGGGACCTTTCCGGGTGTGTAAGCAAGTATCTCCTTATGCGTATGAATTGGAGTTACCCGCGTCAATACGAATTCATAGGGTTCAACCTGTTTCGCTTTTAGATCAGGTGATAGAAGATCCCCTGGTGGGGCAGCGGATTGAACCTCCCCCATCAGTAGAGGTAGATAGAGAAGAGGAATATCAGGTATCCAGTGTTGAGGATAGCCGAATGTATCGGAGTCAGTTACAGTATTTGATCCAGTGGATGGGTTATGATTCACTTACGTGGGAACCAGCAAAGTTCGTTGATGGATTACAGGTGGTGGATGAGTTTTATTACCGATACCCGATGAAGCCTGGACTGTTCGGGAATGTTCTCGGAGGACCTCGAGCTTAAGAGGGGGATACTGTCACGGTACTGAGAAATATCAAGATACTTAAAAATTAGGAGGGTAACGTGAAGAGGGTGTGGAAGGAATGGAGTTACAGAAAGGCGGAGACGTTGCGAGATGCAGAGAAAGTGCGGAGATGGTGGCGGCATAATTTAGTATGATAAGGAAGTGGCCTGAGGTGTTGCGACGTCGGTTGATGTGGCGTGGTTGTATTGATAAGGAGTTGAGTTGGTGGTGTGTAAAATCATGGGATAAGATTCGGATGGTACATCGGAGCATAAGGATTGGTTCGTGGATGGCAGACAAATTGTATATAAAGAGAGTGTTGTTGGTGTTGGAGGATTTCCTTTTCTTCTCTCTTTACTCGTTCTCTTGTATAGCAAAGCAAGTTACGACTTTGAAACAGCTTTGACTCTTGTCTTGTCTTGATTGCCTTGAAACGAACATCGAGCCTCTTGTCCCGTTTTCTGATATCACATTATTGTTACCAATATCACCTACGTCTTATACCGCCTGTTACATATAGTTAGCGTCAAGTCAAAATGGAATAAGTATGTAAGGACGCATACGCCAGCCTCTGGCTGAGTACTGATATAGATGGCCATTGGCTAGATCCGGTTGCAAAGGTGGACTCGAGTAATAGGCTATGTAAAAGTGTTCGGTAAGATTATCGCTAGAGATCTAAGTCTTGTGGTGAGCCGACTATATAGAATGGCCATTACCCGGGCATGGGCATGTCACGTACCACACGCGGAAACCCTAACTACCCGCTATTACATTATCCACCTCTTTAGGAGCAGACCCCCTGGGCTGCAGCCACCCGTACAAGGAAAGGAAAGGAAACAATCAAACAAACATTCTGCGTATGTATTCGTACGATCCAATGAGTCCCGCTACCGATTGATACCACACAGGGTGACCTTTCGGCGGATCTGGCGCACGGGGAAACTCCACCTCCAGTGGCAGGTGGTGAAACCCGTGCCGACGCCATTTGTACCGGGCCGAGATCCAAAGAAGAGAAGAAGAGAAGAGATAAACAAGAAACATCCAAAAGTGATCCGGTCTCCATATTTCGACTTTCTAACCCGTGCTCCAACAACTATCGTTCCCATAGCTTGTATATCTCGGCCTAGGTCTTTGTCGGAATCGTCAGGGTAGAGCTTGCGCTCCTGACTTGGCATCAATAGGAGCTTCCGCTGCCAGCATCGGTTGTAGCCGTTGGTGATCATCAATGGTATAGGTCAATCGCATCTTGTTCGTCGATATCTAATATGTAAGCTTCTCAAAAATGGTTGTACTTACCAAGTTCAAGTGCGCCTGCGCTCTCTTGAGCCTTCGTGCAGTGCTTCGTAGAATATCTCACAAGGGGTAGTCATCGGTAAGTGGCATTGACATCCAGATGCTGCTTGACTCGGTAATTGTAGATCGAAGTCCGCTTCGGTGACCATCTGGTCGACTTCATGGGTATGTGCTCTCGATAGGCACCTTCAGTAGAATCTTGGTATTGACTAGGGATTTCGCCCGGTGGCTTCCCTAGTGTTTGGTGCTGGCGGGCTCGGGCAAGAGGCCGGTGGCGTACGGCCCCCATTGGCCTCGCCTGCCCCCATGTTGAGGAGGCGGGCTCAGCACTGGTACTCGGCTTTGGGCTCTGGCTTTGGCAGTCAGCATGGAGTTTTCCTTCTCTCTCTTTCGCATATAAGTCTATAGTTTTCCCTCTCTTTGGATCGATAGACAATTGAGCTTCTTCATCCTTTCTCTTTTGCTTTCAACACTTGGTCGACTTGGGAGACTTGCTGGTCAATTCCTCAGTAGACTTCTCGGTTGCCTTCTCAGTTTGTGTCTCGGTAGACTGCCCCCCAGTGGGCTTCGACTTGTCGGTAGGACTTGATCGTGTAGACATGGCTATCTCCCCCTTTTTTGAAGTTCGTTGCTCTGCCGATGACTTAGACTCAATTGGTTGTTGATTGCCATTGTGGCTTGGTAGACATATGCTTCGGTAGAGGTTTCGTGATCGAGTTCGGTACGTCTCTTTGTTGACCGATATGTCATTCGGCATCCTTCATCACTGTACTTTGTAGGTCTTTGACTTCACTTGTCGCTTGGCCTGCTTCATATCATTTTTCCACTTGCTTTGCCCTTTCTTTGACTAGCTTTGACTGTTGACTTGCTTCGTGTTTCGACTTGCTTTTCGCCTTTTCGGACTTCGCTTGGTCTGTTCTCGTTGTCTCTGAATTTTGGCCTGTGGCCGTGAATTGTCTAGGTGAGCTTATCATCTTCTGGATGCTAGGTGCGTATGTTGATTCTTGTGGTATGCATATCCCCACTCTCCGGGTGCCGCTGGACTTCTCTGTCGTTAAGTGCACTCTGGTCCTTCATTCCGGCACCTCCGGTAGGGTCATCCCTCTCTTTAAGGTCGTTGCTCTGCCGACAAGTTATCTCCTCTAATTGGTGTTGTAGCTGGTGCGTTTGTCAATCCGAACGGCATGACTCGGGACTGGAACTGTCTTTACCAGGTCCAAAACACGGTGTTGTACTCGTTGCCTTCCTTGAGTTGGATGAGGTGATAGGCATTACTGAGGTCCTGTCCAGCATCTCCGGAATGAGTGGGAGATGGCTATATTGAGGGCTCAGTAGTCCACACACAGCCGTAGGTGGCTGCCATTCTTCTTCACAAATAAGATCGGTGCTGAAGCAGGCGATGATCGCTGGATGAATCCATTGGCTAGGTTTGTTTCGATGTAGGCATTTAGAATTTTCAACTCGACTTCTCTATCTTTCCCAGCCCTTGGTCTCACTCGCTCTTTCCGAGATTTCGTAGATCCACGCAATTTGTGTGGTTCCTTACGGCCGAGAACCCTATCATTTCCTCTCACCCTCTTCCAATACTCCTCGAGCCAGAACCACTCTTCCTCACGAATTCCCTTTGGATGCCTTGAAAGGTGCGGTGCGAGAGCTGCCATATGTTTTGCTGCATACATCCACATAGTCCTTGTATTTCAATGTGAAGTCCTTCGGCAGTGGTATCCGTCGGGGTGAGATCTCAGTGATCATTTCTTGGTAGTTATCTTGACTGTCTCTCGTAATGCCATTCGGTAGGCTATTCAGTACGTTCGGTGGTCATGTTCAATCTCGTTCGGGACCAATTCAGTAGTCATATCACAGTCGTTCAGTATCTCATCCGGAACTGCTTTAATAGCCATATTGCACTCGTTCGGCATGGATCAGGCTCGTTTGGCTTATCATCTTTTCTCCGGCGTATTTGCATGTATATTGGATGTCTGTCGTATGCTAGGTGAGCTTATCGTCTCGGATCGCGGAGTGCACTCGCTGGCTCTCCTCCGGGTGTGCTTGTTGATTCATCTGTAGGTGTGCTTGCCATCACTTAACTTGGTGTACTCATCATCATTCGCTATCGTCGTTCTCGCTGCTAGCCTTCTGAATTGATGAATGAATCTCACAGTACTTCGTTCCTGCACTGCCGGTATGGTAATTGTTTGCGGTATATGTTGCGATTCCAGTACGGTCATCCCCCTCTTGAAAATCGTTGCTCCGCTGACGACTAATCTCATACAGCTTGGTTCGGTGCAATATCAACTTATCATTGTGGTTGAATAACTGGTATATTGTTCTTCCGTAGCTCAGTAACACGGAATCTCCGAATCAGAGTCAGGATCATATTCGGCATTCGGCTTTGTAGTTAGGTATCTGCACATAGTGCTCGGGAGTGTACTCGGTGGAGTTATACCATCAGTATATCACGTATCTGTGTCGCCGTATATCTTCTGCACTCAATTGGTAGTCTTGTAACTTGTCATCTAACGAAAGGATCATGAGAAGGGTAGAACTCCACATAACCTCATGTATTGCCTGAGGCAGTAGATCGTATTCCAAATTCTGTGACCTCTGCCATAGCTCTTAGTAGCTCTATAAAGATCGCCTTCTGCATGACCGATATCATTGGTGGCATGCAGGCGTAAGAGTCTCCGTGCTACGATACCGTTGCAAAACCTCTGCAAAGCCTCACTACCGTCTCACGGCCAAGATTTTATCTGCGGCAACTTCAGTTGTCTGTACTCCATTCTTGCGGTAATCTTGAGATCTATGATTGTAAGGCCTCCAGTAGCACTATCAGTGCCATCGAATTTTCCAGCTCCATCTACTCATATTAGCCCAATTGATTATGCAGAACAGAATGGAAGCGGGGAAGGGTAAATCCAGAAGTAGCGATACAAACGTATGCTCCCAATGGAGACGTACGCAGATTGCTTGCTCTCTTTGTGTCTCGGCGAGCCAGTAACAGTCATTCATGGTTCCCATAAGTGGATGCTCTTCTGCCACAACTACTGCCGCTGCTCCTGCTCGCTCGTCCAGCGTACGAAGGTATTCACCTCTGTGAGACCGCTCTCCCATAGCCCTCAGCAACCCTAGTGCAAACTCCCAGTCAAAGGGGGACTACCATGACGCCCAGCCTGCAGGATAGGTCACCATATATGCGGTGCTCCCGGTATAGTACCTCAGAAACTCTTTAGTCCTCACCGCATTATGCTCCAACTGCAGAGTACGAATGGGATCTGCATCCAGAACTTTTTTATAAAATGTAATTCTGACTGCAGAGTACTGTTGAGATCTGCAGCCAGAGCTTGACCCTTCTCCACGTAGGTTCCCAGGACTATCAAGCCCCCTCTCTACTTGGGATCCTCAGGACTGTCCATCAACAACGTGATGTGACGAGTTACAAAAGTATATATATCTAAGGAACACATTGGCCAAACGGTCCTTTAGGCATAAAGCCGTTGATCTCGGATGCTCGGCCAAGACAAGCTGGATCTATAAAACTCCGGGTGTGTAAGCCACATACTGTGGAGGGTGGACACTTGTCGGAGAGTGGACTCTTGTCCGAGGTGAAATGAAATCATGCTTGGTTGCCAATCTCGTTATCGCCTGTCTGGATATATAATTTGGCATTCTCGTATCAGCCAGTACAAAGCTCGATTGACTGTTGTATGGCTGGATGGGGTATAACTTTGCCTCCGCCGATAGGGTATTTGGGGTCATCCAACTCGGTAATCCGAATAGGTCGGAATTGGTCATCGGAATTGACCATCTAATTCGTGTGCTTCTGTAGGCGGTATTCCTAACTGTAGTCGGTCTTCCCCATCGTGTATGCTTCCACCATAGGTGCGCTTTAATGCTAAAATGATTCTCTGCCAGAAATGAGCTTCGACTGTGGACTAACTCTTCCCCTTCCTTTTCGTCTTCTTCTCTGCCGGAAGTGAGCTTTAACTGGGATGCCTCTCCTCCATAAGTACACTATCGTCTCTTCTGTTGGCGTGAGGAATGCAAACGTGTGTGAACTTGATCGTAGAATACGTAACTAAGTTGACTCGGATATCATGTGTTGATTTTGTGGGGCTTCTGGCATGACTTGACATGTTAAGGGATAATGTGAATCTTGAAGTTGCAGCTTCTCCGAAGTCATTGCTCACTTGCAGTCATGGGTCAACGTATCTCGTTTGAATGTATACAATATCTCTCGTTCAATGCGTTTAGGCTCTTGGTGAGTGGGAATTGGTCAACTTGTCCACTAACGCATGTCACTGGCGATGCGGCTTCCAAAGTCATCTCTGCTTTCGTCAATTGACTCAATTCGGGGTAGACTCGTTCATATGATCATCGTTATGATTGGTAGATCTCTGAATATGTGTGTAGTTGACTCTCATCATCCAATTGTTGAGTTGCAGCGATGCATTGGAAAAGGTGTAAAGTTGTCATCAGCGAATCCCGGGAGCAAAACACATCCCTTTACTGAAAAAGCGATAATAGTGTAAGGGCGCATACGCCAGCCTCCGGCTGGGTACCAATAAAGATGGTAATTGGGTAGATATGGTTGCAAACGTGGACTCGAGTGATAGGTTATGTAAAAGTGTAAAGTAAGATTATCGCTAGAGATCTAAGTCACGTGGCGAGGCGACTATATAGAATGGCCGTTACCTGGCCCTGGGCACGTCATGTACCACACACGGGCACCCTAACCACCTGCCATTACAGAGTAACTGGCAACTTGTACTATCTACTCAAGATGAATCCTGCTGTGCTTAGCTGAAAGTTACAGGGGATTCCAATCAGCATCCTGCCATTTGCAGCAAGTCCTTCTGATGTTGTAAATTTGTTTACAGGTACAAATAGCCGTGAACGACAGCTGAAATATCATATTTGTCGGATACAGTCTGGATATTCCTCCACAGAAAGGATGTCTGATTATGTTTGTCTCAAAACATCCCCATTATCTTACATGAAATAAATACTCAAAACCAAGTAATACTATATAGTTAGCATATCTATTCCCAATTTAGTGACAGTCAAAACAGAGATTTTGCTTTGTTCAAGTTGATCAAATGTACCAACCTTGACATAAAAGATGCAGCTTGCCTCCATATCATCCATATCTTGCAACATCAAACATTTCGGCCACCAACAAAATCAATTCAAAATACAATGGAGAACGCTCTGAAAAAGAACTTTTCGCTACTACCGGTGGGTATATACAGCAAATTGAAAAAGTGATTCCCACAACGATGTGATCAAGAGAATGAAGGCAAGAGCAGCTTGGAGGCAGAAATGGTCCGAGCCCTAGGGGCATTATGCAGCTTGCAATTTAAAAAGAAGCTTATGGCAGAGAATAGACAAGGAATACACTTTTTAAGCAAAGAAGAGAAAGAGCAATGGATTGAGGATTAGGTAGATAGAGAAACCGCTGTGGCAAGAAAGTGAGTTGAAGATGCAGAGACGGCGATTATGCAAGTACAGGATGATATGAACAATGCCAAACATGAGGGATTGACAACAAGAAAGCTCAAAAAAGCATTTGAGGAGATGTTGAATGCTATTAGAGACAGTCTAAGTGATTTTGCAAGTTCTGATGATGAGGAGAATGTTGAAGATAAGGAAGATAATGAAGAAGATACAGAGCAGGGCAAGATGAGTGAAGATGATGAACCTGGTTGGGTGATGGGCACCATGAGCAAAACGGTTCAGTATCGCAGGGAGAGTTTTCAGCCAAAGCAGATAAAGCTTGACGAATTGACACAACTGGGATGGGGGGACAAGGGCGACTACTTCATCAGCAAAATGTATTTCAGTCTCTGGAAGCCTCTAGGAGTGTCTGAGAGGATGTGGAGTGTAAACTTAAAAGTATCCATCTGAGGAGAGCATCAGACCCTTGGAGGGCATTCCAACTGGCCATCAGGGTAACTGGGATCTCTGATGACAGGTCCAGGAGGAACTGGGATATCTGATAACTGGTACAGGAGTACCATGGGAGTGATTTTGATAAGTTTGGAAGCATGCCGGAGCGCTGGAGAGAACTTTTTGTCCACCTGGAAGTGTAACACTGGAAGATCTACTCTAAGTCCTAATCGATAAAAGCCCCTAATGACTTCCGGACTCATAAAGGGAAGAATGATAAAGTTTCACTCAGGATGCATATAAGGATAACCACCCAAGAAGACACAAGGTAACTGTTCTGTTTTCTGCTCCTGATAGACAGTAGTATCAACTAAAGAGTATAGTCTTATGCTATCAGTATACTGATGTACACGACTCAAGAGTATCCTACACACAAGGTCCTCTGAAGTAACACACTATCGTGTCAGTCCTCAGACTCCCTTCGGACTAAACAGTATCGTCCCAGCAACTGGTACGTATATCCCAGAACCGGGTGTCCTCGAGTGCAATGACTCCATGTATCAACTTGTCTTGTAAGAAACAGCAAAGTAGTTTCGCCTTAGTAGAAGGAGTAGTGCTGACTCAAGAGAATCCTAAGAGAAGTATCCTCTGGACTACCATGATATGAGGTTTGCCTCAGACTTCCTTCTGACTTCAAAGAATCACCTGACTCTCTTTCTAATCAACGACTTGCTTTGACGAAGGTACTAAGAATAACGAAGTATAAAGAGTGATAAATATATCTGTGATATAGAACTGAAGAATGAACGTACAACTCTGGGCTTCATAATAGAAGTATCCTTGTTGACTTCGATACAGAACTAATAGTTAATAAACAGGAATAAAGTTATGACTTAACCTTCAGATCGAGAAGGTCAATAGGTATCTGTAGACAAATCTCAATGTACATTTGTATATTTGATAGTATGTTATCGATGTCCTTCTTCCATGTCGGTATCGTTGATATATATCAGCCGATATACTCTCTTAACAATCCTAAGATTGCCGAAGCCTGTTTCGGAGTTCACATATGTAACTGCCTCATCATCCTTGCCTTCTACCATTGATTGTCGAGTTTTTACTCCGAGGGGTATTAACCACTTCATCAAGGTAATGTGCTTGTATTGCGACACAATTGCTATTGGCAATACCTTATATTGATATGACCTTATGTGTTACACCTTTGGAGTAGTCACAGTTGTGGGGTCATGAGATATCACTTGATGATGATGAGAGGTGGCGAAGGAATAGGGTTCATCAATTATAAGCCAGCACTATCGCCACACCAATGACCACCAGGCACATGTCCCTCAACTGCATCATTATCAATCACCCTTGAGTGTTGTCATAGCAGTAGTGGTGTGTTTATACAATGCAAACACCCATCGCTATATTCTCTATGGATGAAGATAATAAATGATACCAGCCATTATCACCTGTATATGAAGTAACTTTCGATTGGCATTATTTATGGCCAATAGGATGAGGATACTTGAGCAGGATATAATGGAGGGTTGTTGAATAGTACAATAAGAAAGATGGTCCAGAAGACAACAGTCCGATGGATACCAGTCAGTCTGGAGATATATATCAGAAAAATACTGTTGGTCCGGAAAGACTGGAAGATTGGAAGGATACCCTTTCTTCAGAGGATGTTCAGGCTGACTGGTTATCAGAGCTAGGGGATTGGGGGATGAAAGCATGGTAGTAGTTTGTCTAGAGAAAAGTGTAGTTAGAATTAGCATTTAGAGCGCAGAGGAAAGAGGTATAAAGACCTCTCGATTCTCCGCTGGTATAGAGGGCAACCTTCTCACAATGGAGAACAAGCTTTAACAATATATTTGGGTTGAAAAGCTATTCTACATTTATTCTATTCTGATTACTTTCTGCGCCTGAGTGAAGCTTCAAAGTGAACTATCTATTAGTCCTTGTATAAGTCCAATATCAAGTCCGATAGTGAGACAAGATAAGGGAATACTTAGAAGGGATACTTCTAGTTGAGTGTATCTTGGAGTCAATCCTCCCACGTTACATTATCTGAAGACAATTATCAGCAATTATGTTAATGTCTAGTGTTAGCAATGGTTCGAACCCACTAGAACGATTCTTGGTGAGGGTTGGAACCGAAACCAAACCGTTGCAACTGGTCTTACCACACGAAAACCTGCACTGTTCCAATTGGGCCGGTTTTACCACCAAAAACCGAGCATTTCAACCTTACAACTTTGACTTGAATTAATTATCTGAGTTCTGATCTTATTGTGACATGATCAATACATAGATTGTATAGTATTAGCTGCGCTTTCACCTCCCGCTTTCAGATTTGCGATCTGACCAATATTTGTTAGTTCGCCATCGAAATCTCTCTGTAAATATTGCATTTTTTCGATATGACTTAACGAATATTGGTAGGATCGCAAATCAGAAAATGGGAGGTGAAAGAGCACCTAATACTGCACAATGTATGTATTGATTATGTCCTGATACAATCAGAACTCAGATACTGAATCGGAGTCAAGGTTGCAGGGACTGTAATAAGAAACTGCGGTGAGGGTGCAATGTGGCCAAAAACCCGCAGGTTTATATGTGGTCCAGATGACAAACTGGCGCTAGTTACCCGAGTCAGGTTACTTGGCAGTTCCTTACCTGGACCAGGACCTTTGGGTCAGTTCCAATTTGGTCTGAAGCCAGATAACTCGGAACCGTTGCTAACACTATTCGTGTCACCAAGAGCCAGTGACAGTGGCCTTTCATATACCCACTGGGTACGTAATGGTTTAACAATGGCGGCAAACGACAGATCCCTTAATTTGACTACGCTTTATTGGAGCCAAATATACAATACTCTGCAACTGAGTTGTTTTGCCACATATTAAACGGAGAGTATTGCATGCCACTTAGGACATATGAATTCGAAGTCCTATTTGCCCCCACCAAGAAGGTGTGGTCGAAATAAGGGTTGATTCGTATAAGTCCATTGGTTGGCAGGGTTCTGATATATCGATTATTGGTTACTAACTTATCTCTTATATGACTCTGCATATTTCGAGATGCCATGGTGGTTTGATATTGACAATATCTCATCTTGTCAGGAATAAACCATTGGATCATGAGTCAATAGTTGTTTGTTCAGCAACTAGGAATAAGTTTTCCTGCTAATGAGGAGTGACTATTGATAATAGAAATTGCACGACCATTACTGATATAAAGATGATACACATCTTTCTTATGCTTGGCCCGATCCCTGTTGTTGATCTATTGATACAAAGCTCGGGTAATGGAGATGAGACTAATTTGTGAACTATTCTGGAAGGTAGATTGAATATGAAAATCCGAGTGACAATTTGTGAGACTGGGTCGAGTATCCAAATTAGGATTTATCAAGTAATCCAGTATGATCACAGAAATATACCTGTAACACCAAAGGTGTAACAATGAATCTACAGATGGATCCACTGGGCAACCCACTAACAATCCGTTCAATTGAGATGGGTTGGGAGATTTCCATTGAACTGTACTCGAATTGACAGTTTAGGTGTATTTACTACCTGGGCTGCAAGTTTGGAAACTGTTCAGTTTCAACCTGGACCAAGACCCAAAGCAAAGTTCCAGAACTGTTGCTAATACTAAGGATCGGTGGGTGGGGTCCATTGTTGGAAATCTGTTTCAGTTTCTGCTGATGTAAAACACCTGTGTAATAACTGGTTTGGAATTTTCTTTCAATTCCAGTTGTAATCTTTTATACCAACTACATGTTACACTAATATACTCATATCCTGTCATCTGACATTGTAATATGTCAGACCACTTTCTTATGATACTAAAAAATCTTAATACAACTTATTCTATAATATCATACTATTTTTACATTTTCTAATATTAGCACTGTACTATAAATCCCTTGATCATTTCTAACTAGTAACATTCCCTATTATGTATAACTTCATATGATTATATTTCTTATGTGTTTATTTTGCCTGACATATTTTTCAGCAACCTTTATTTCTAGATATTAGAAGTCTTCAATTTGGCTTATCTTTTAGTTAATCTTAATTGACTTGTTTCATCTCTTATTACTTACTTTATTTCATTTTTCCATCTACTTAAATCTTTCTTTATAATCCACTTTAGTCATTAACTTACTTTGTATTTTTACTTGCATAGTATTTTAACTTGGTTTGTATTTCAACTTGCTTTGAGTTTCAACTGACTTTATCTTTTACCCTTCAACCTCTTTTTGACTTTTGACTTTGCTTGGGCTATTCTCATGATTTCTAGCCATGGGCTTTGACTGTAAAATGACACATTTAGAGGTACAGCCATCATGTAGACTTCAACAATAGGTGATCGATGTAGCTGTCGGTATTTGAACTCATTTTGATTGGCCATATGCAATTGATTCTCTCGACTGTTGGCACAATTTGAAGTCGTTTCTGGTGAACTCTTATGCAATGTGTCGAATAGAGTTAAAACTCGTAATCCCATAAGCGAAACGTATCTAATTTCTTAATAACCGAAAACAGTGTGAAGGCACATACGCCCGCGCGTGCCTATGTATGAGAATAGGATAAGATACGGTTGCAAACGTGGACTCGAGTGATCTTAAAGGTAAGTTGAATGGTAAGGTTTTCGGTACAGATCTAAGTGCCGTAGCGGCGACTATATACTCTGTTGCTTACCCGGCCTGTCGCCGTTACGGTATGTTACATGCACGGTTTATGCTAAAGGTGTGCACTCCAAATTTGGCACGCATGCATAACTATGAGTTTATCCATTTTTACCTGCTGCTGTCCGACTGCCAGGTAACAGACGTTACTCTACAGAGCGTCATTGCTTGTCTCGAGCCCAGACGGAAAATGGTTTGTTGTTTAGTCATTCGTAGTTATGTGATTTTGTTCAGTGTCAAACTTGTTGACTAAGGCGCAGCCGGATGGGGACGAGACAACGTCATTGCACTCTGAAGTAGACTTTAGAGCATTTCACGGCACTGTAAGGCAATCACTTTGCTGCACAGCACAACATACACAGCTCCCACATCCACCCACCTGCCCTGCTCTCTCTCTCCAGGATGGAGTATGTAAAAAGCTTATTCAGTCTCCGGCCTGTGGCTCCTACAGACCCAAGTCCACCCAACCCACTTCATGCACCCGCACTCCCACCTCCGTCAACACTTGTACAGCCCAAAATTATGGGTACGTCTGTCATCTTATTACTATCTCCACCACGCTGACTGACTACCCAAATAGAGGATTGCTTCCGTTGTCCCCGTACGGAAACGGTCCGCATGCTTGCGGAGATGCTTGACCAGTCCAATGTGGTGCATGTTCGCGGCACACCCGCATCTGGCAAAACAACGCTTGCCCGGCTACTTCGCTCCTACTACTTGAAGCGAGGCGTTCCTACCGTCTTCATCCCAGGTTGGCCCGTCCCAGGCAACATCTCAGCTACTCCCTTCTCCTACATTAGTATCCTAGCGCAAGCATGCCATCATGCAGGATACACCGACATCAACCAATTGACACTAGAAGATACAAATATCGTTTTGATACTCGATGAGGGCCAAATGTCGTACGGAGACCAGGGTCTCTGGCTCGACTTCGTGAAGATGCAAAACGGACGGAGGTCGGGCCCGAGGATCTGTGTATTCACTTCATACGGAAGTCCGTCAGGTGGTCCCTCCGATTTTGCTCAAGGAACTCCCCTTTCGTTCCTAGGAGTAGAGCAGAGGGTTTCAATCACGGTTTCACCGATGAAAAATTCGCCGAGGATCGGTCTCTTTTACAGTCGGGATGAATTCGATGATGTTGTTCGGCGTCTGTCTGCCGACCCACGCCGCCCACTCTGCCTCCACACAGATGCTAAAGACTATGTGTTTGAGCTGACCAGTGGTCACCCCGGTGCCGTTGATGGCATGATTGGCATGATTGAACGAGTACTTCAACCATCCTTTTGCATAATCCCACGCATTGCTCATTACTAGTGTCATAGGAATACCGCTCTGATCTCAAGCACTCGAGAATTGAAGAAGTCACGAAAGACCACATCATAGACCTCTTGGACGATGAGGAGAAGTCATTCGAATACCTTTCGAGCACCTCTGTAAAACGATCTTTCGTCGATGTGAGGAGAGTCACTGTCGAAGCTGTTGCAGCGTTAAAAGCCACGATGATTAGGGGAAGCATCCCGCGGGATCTCACGGATGCAGGCATAAAGGCCTGTTACGAGAATGGTTGGTTGCACTCAGAACCTCTCGATCGGGATGCCACCAACCTAATCTGTGTATATCCCACGCGTCTTCACCTCAAGTAAGTGTTTGTTATTTTCTCTTCTCCTGCAGTCTACTAATCTGAACAGGTTCGTTGAACGTTACTTTTACAATGAGACCCCCATCCCATTCCCTTATAGAAGATTCCCAACTATCGAAAGCCTTGCTGAGGCAGCCCTCAAAAAACTCTCGTCCAGAAGTATTTGCAATACCACCCAACTGAGCACAGGAGCCATTATACCACCGGTTGAAGCCGTGTATCAAGATGCATTTTTCAAAGCCTTGAACGACGTCTTGGGATTCGCCTCGCGTGTGTCGAGCGAGTGGTCTCCAACTGGAAAAGGAAGAATTGACTTCCGTTTGCTAGACGTCCCCTGGGGTTTCGAGCTTCTTCCGGAGAATAATCGCATATCTGAGCATTGTGAAAGATTTACTGATGGAGGCTCATACAGGCGCTGGGTAGCCAAAGGATGGCTGCAAGATTGGTTGATTATCAATTTTTGCACATCTTTTGCTAAAACTTACGGTAAATCCCCAAGTCATATTCATTTTCCAAATACTAATCCGCGTATCAGATGTACCGAGCACGAAGTTGTGGCATGCTGTGCTTTCGGATGATTTCTCGTCCATAGAGGTCTTAGATGCACGTAATCGCGTTTTAATCCCGCGATTCCCTTTGACATCCTAGATTGCTTGACGAAGACTCGGGATATAGAACGGTCAGAAATTGATTCTTGTGAGTATGCTTGTCCTTTCGTCACTGAAGATTTCTAACGAGGATTCAGGTTTTTTCTTATGCTATCTCAGCCTCCAGATAGTGGGTGGAGTGTCAACGGTCGTAATTGTATTATTTCTTGTGGGTAGTATGCCTGTCATTTCGTCACTGAAGATTTCTAACGAGGATTCAGGTTTATTCTTATGCTATTCTCAGATAGTGGGTAAAGTGTCAATGAGGATTCGAGTTTTTCTCTAGATAGTAGGGAGTATCAACGTTCATAGAGTAATATATCGTGAGCTCGCAACCATTTTCATGTTCTCGTTCCCGTGGGTGTTTTGTCAAGTTCTCGGAGGGAGTGAGGAAAAGTCCGAACAATTCGGAGTGGGACCTGTAAGGTTCGCTTGCTCACTTACTAGATTCCAGGATATTACTGACGTAGGTCTCCAGTCACGTCGCTAACACGAATGCTTGCCTCTTGAGGCGAGTCTTCCCCTACACTCACTCAGTCACAGTACCGATGACCATCAGTTATTTCTCCCGGAACGATCCGACGATACTAATTGGATAGGGTGTATACTTGTGGAGCTGCAAGGGATGCTATGGCTCGACATCTCAGGAACCGAGAAGCCCACCCGCCTAGCATCGCTGAAGTCCGCACCTCACTCCGATTCAACATAGACAATCAACCAGTTACGGGGTTTATGATGGAACAATTCATTTTAGCATCAATTGCAAGCAAAGGGCTAAAGGATATTGATAAGCTCAAATACTCCATGAAAAACGCCGTCTTCGATTGTCTCCGCCTTCTGGCTCGTGGCTTCGGAGACGATGGCCTAGTGGCTTCGGATTAGCATACATAAGTTTGCTCCAAGATGATGTAAGTGTACCAGCCACATTGATCATGTCATTCTGTTAGTCCGAAATCAGCTCCAGCCCGAAATCAGCAACATTAAATGAGTCTTCTAACCTTGAGAGGTGGTTGCTGTTCCACTCATTAGGGTTCAGTAACCACTTTGAGTGTGTCAACAAATGGCCACCATTCCGAAACTGCACTATTAAGTCATGTTGGCTTTTACTCCAAGCATATGGGAAGCCTTGCTTTCATAATTCAATAACCGTAGCTATTATCACATAGATACAAAAATCTATGAGACAAAACTGAATTGCGATCAACAAACTGAACATGAATTCAAATCCAAAATTGCCCGCCCAATGAAGTCCACAAGTTTGACTCTGGCAAACTGTCCTATATATAAAATGGGCATAACTATGCCCTCTTTCACCTCTCAGTCTCAGATTCACGATACCTGTAATATCGAGTACGTGGCTATGGATAACCTGCATCTTTGGAGCATTTTGTACAGCTGTTCGATGAATATTATCCAGGAGACTGTCTACCGGAGAGTAGGTAAATCTGTTTCTTATGTTCTTATGATGACTAGCAAGAAGCACACTTGCAAAGTCCACAAAGTGCTCTTGTGGGCGACAGAAATCGAACTTGGAGAATATGAAGCGAGCTTGACAGAGTGCGGCCATATGAGACACAGACTAGGGACGGAAGAGCTCTAAACTTGAATACTCCCATTTTCAGACCGTGAATTTTGCATACCCTTTATAAGTGGCTAGCCATCTTTGCGTTTTTGGAGTAGGTTGGAGTCGAGTACACCTGGGAGCAGGGAGATGAGCCAGCCGGGAACTGGCTGGAGATGGTAGACATCAACGCTGGAGACAGTTTGTCTGAGTCACCCCAAAAGGCGACGAAGCCGCCACCGTATCTTGGTATGAAAGCTTATCGGCAATCGACTTCTATTGCATCATTGCAATTTATTCTAGTATATCTCGGACTCTACCGGTATTGCCATCGCCACCCTCTCTGTCCTCGCCCTCTCCCAGTCTGCCCCTTAAACTCCCCAGCAGCCACTTTTTGGTTACTTCCACCGCTGCTCACTCCCTGTTGCCTCCCAGTCTCCGCACTTTTCCTGTGAACTACTAGGCCGTGATTGCTTGTTCAACACAGGCTTCAATACGCACGCCGAGATATTGGCGAATATGATATTTCTTCTCCGAGGGAGAGAGAGAGAATATCCCAGAGCGATTCTAGAACTTTTTTGGGAGAAACTTAGGGGAAAGAGCGCCAGTTCGATCAGAGTAGGCAGACAGTAAGTAGACGTGCGGAGGGCTGGATGAGCTTGGGTGGCACGCAGGTTGGATGGATTGGGAGGAGAGAATTAAGCACTTGCGTGGATCGAAAGAGGACGCTTTGAGCGAAGAAGACGAAGAGGTGCTGGAGGAGGTGCTGGAGAAGGTTCTGAAGGCCGCATTATTGTTGAGCCGACTAAGGGGGCTACTGCGATGGAGATTGTGCAGATGGTCCCCGTGATGTGGGAGAAGTGAGAGGTCCAAGAGCAGCAGACGGTGCGAGTGCAATATTCGTCACCAGGTCAACGCATGACTTCCTACCAAGCATCCGTCGAAGTTTGGGCGTAACGTCTACACAATAAATTATGATTGAAGCTTGGGACTGTCCACGAAGGTATTCATGAACGAAATAGCTGCGTCCAGAGGGTGTATCTATACCTATCCCAGCAATTGCGGAAATCCCGGATTCCCTTCAGTGTAGTCTTGGCCCAATATTTCTCGGCTTTCCAATTTTTTTGTTGTCTAAGCCAAATTTCGTCCCAGTCCACGTTGTCTCTCATAGTTGCGTGTATTCAGGTTAAAGATTTGGACCCGGAAACCGAGCCTTGGAAGAGGTTATATACAGGTGCGACTCGCATTGTACGTGCTTCTGCGTCTTCTATCATGATCATTGTGGTATTCACACGATCTTGTAAACACGCTACTCGCAAGCGGCACGGATTGTCGTGCAAGTTGACACGCCCGATAAAAAGGGACCTAAATAACAGGAACAGGGGTCTAATCAACAGGGCTAAGCACCTTAAAATGGGTTCGTTTTCGTCAGGACTTCATTAGGTAGAGTAGATACACTAGTATGTTAGTCCTATAGTGAGCGCGCTGCGGGAGGTGCAGTTAATTATGTCTATCCGCAACGTCAGAGTATGAGTTGATGCATTAGAAAGATGGCCGATTGCTGCGGAAGACTTTGTTAAGCTGAGTACAAGGTCTGTCATCGTCGTGACCCCGACCAGCGGATTCGAAGCTTCATCGTCGCTTCCCGATCATCGCGTAGATTCTCCGGCTGGCAGTTCGGTGGCTGGGTCCGGGGCTATTATGCCTTCACATGTGCGTTTTCCAGGGGTCACTCCGTTTTTGTGTTGTCAGGAGAATCCTCTTGCCCGTGTACTGTAACCCTGGGTTGGAAATATTGCGGCACAGCGAGCGAATTTGTCCGAACAGACAACATTCCCCGTAATGGGCGGTTGCAGCCACTTTGTGTCGACTCTTCCCATTCTTCACTTCGAGTCGGAATATGAAGAGCCTGCAGACGCATAATTATTGCAGTACCCTATCCTCGGCGACATGGCGGTAGCTTTCTCCATCTTTGGCGCATAGTCCTTCGTTGTCCCACCTACATATGATTGTTCATCACGCCAGTCCGGCCTTTGGCTACGTCGGTGGCGCCGCCCCAAGTGCGGGGATTGTAAAGGAACGAAGCGGTGTATAACTCTGAAACCCGAGTGCCGGCGGTACGGACAATTGGTGCTACCCACACGTTGAGCGGCGTTTCCTTCGTTCGAGAAGGTTGTAGGAGGTTTTGAGTAGATGAAACGTTGTGCAGGAAGCTCTAGAGTGCTGTATATATTTGCAGCTGTCAGGTGCTTAACATTCTTTTTATCATACCGGATGCCATTGTGATTCTAGGGGCTGTAATTGATTGCTATTAACACTCATTTCGTGGTAGAATGAAGGGTGCAAATTAATAGCGCAAAGAATGGGATGGAGCTTTATTAACTACCGATTCCTCTGCTGATTCGTCGTGGACCTGGATATGACGTGGCTGGGATGAATCAGACTGACTCTTCGCAGTTAAATGTATGCATCGTGAAGTAGAGGAGGTCGTTAACGGTGACGACAAGGCGTGGATGACGAGGATCAGTGCAACGTTGGTTAGCTGCAGATCTGCAGGTTCAGTGGTGCGGAAGCTTGCGGCTCAAGGCTCATGCTTTTTTTGATGCGCATAATCGCTTCATAATCGCTTCAAACTTTGTCACAGATTAACCCCCTTATCACCGTGCGACTGTACTACCAGCTTACGCATAAACCACGACTGACTGCGTACCTAGGATCTCGAAGCTCATGCTGACTGCTATCGACTAGAGCTAAAGAGCTAGGGATTATAAACTTCTATCCACTCCCCGCCTTTCGTCGAAAGAACCCAATTGAACAATTGGACGACCCTTCAGCACCCCGGTTTCCGGTGCGACGATGTAACCACCTCGTCAGCTCTGTTACGTACGGATTGAGGGAGCAGAGGAGTGTTGCGTAACACGCAGGAATAATACAAAGATGGCGGGCGCCGGGGATGAAGCCCGCTTCTTCCGTACCAAAGGCGTTACAGTTATCGCCTGCACCAGTGATCTCGCCTGTCAAAGAGAGTGCTCGACGTTTCGATATCACGTGTATACGCGTCACCGGAATTGGAATTTTGGGCATTGAGGGATAGTGTAGTCGACTACCTGTCAAGTCATTCAGGAGAACTCGAAGCCGCCGAGTTTAGTAGCGGACTTCTACAAATATATGCCGCTGCTGTCGAAATCTATTATTTGCGCCGTTTATGGTGAAGGATTCCGGTATAAACAAACAGTCCGTGACGCCCATCAACCCCTATGCCGATGCAGGAACCCTTGCTAGATGGAGTTCATGCATTTATTCATAGTATGAGCGAGTAACTAGAAGGCATTGAAACTTCCGTCGTCAACGTTTCGACGTAGCCAGACTTCTCCCTTCCTCCGAGGGGAACGAATCAAAGCAACCAAAAATACATTAGTTAAGATTGGATCCCCGCCAAGGCGAGAAGGAAGACAATCTAATAACCGCCTGCCTTACAACCGACCAGTCTCGCTTTGTTTCTGCCCAACCAAAACGCGAATCCCTGGCGAAACGCTGGCGAGGGCCTCCTGCAGGCACAAACCCAAAGGCATTGGCTGGCAACATCTAGCATTGTCTCGACATTGGACAGAGACGGAGATCGCATATATTGCTTCATCTCCACCTTTTTTCCTGTCGATTTTCTTTACGCAGCAGCACAACACAAGCAGAATTCAGAACCGACAGCCTTACAAGCTCATCCCGTTCGCTTTTTTCCTTTCTGTTTTTCCCTTTTCCTTTTTTTGTTTTCGTTTCGTTTGTTGCTTCCGGAAAGCCACATTTCGTTTGAGCCGTGCTCATTAATTTGTTTCCCGTTCGTTATTTCCTTTGTTAATTTGTTTCGATTCGCTGTTCTTTCAGACGTCACATTTTCTTCGACATCAAAACCGCTCAACCACCCGCCAATACCCTTCACCCTTGTGCAGGACTTCACCAAACAATCTCTACTACACTTCCAGACTCTCATTAACGTCATCAGTTTGATTCGATTCTTGTCTTCTATCTGAAAGACAGCCTTCTTTGGTTTGATACCATTTTTTCTTCGATAACAATTTTTATACCTACAAGAAACTTATAATTATCGACCAACTCATTACAATCACAAAAGCATATTTCATATATCAAAAGAGTATCCACACCAAAAGTTTTTTTCCTGTATCAAAAAAAAAGCGATCATAGAACATTTACATTGCATACATAAACCCATCATGCACCATACGCTCCTCTGCGATGCCGCCCTCGCCCTCTCTCGGATCCTAACCTTCCACCGCATCCACCACGGCTTCTTCGGCGGCTTCGCAATCCTCTCAACCTCACCCTGTCCCTCCCGAGAAACAAAAGACCTCGACGTCCTCGTCTCAGCCACAAAATCCTCCATAACCTCCCTCCTCTCGGCACGGCACGGATGGCTCGAGATCCCGCAGTGCCGCGAAGACTACGTAGCATTCTTCTACAAGTCCCCGCACACATCGTCAAGCGCGAGCTCGACCTGCAGCTCGGCATCAGAAAGCACTGAAGAAGAGGGATGTCCTGAACCTATGGTGCTCGTGGAAATGTTTGTGGGCCACCAAGCTTCGCGGTTCCCGGTGTCACAGAACTGTATCTTAAAGGGAAAGCACATGGGAGTGTCTTACGTGCCGATCTTGGACCCGTCGTATTTGTTCCGCGGGAAGCTCCATGCCGCCGCAACGAGGGGGAAGCAAGGCGATGCTCAGGATATATTGTACCTGGTCTCGGAATATGGTTCGGAGCTGAAGGAGAGACTCGATGGCGTCGATAAGACGGTTGTGAAACATGCGGTGCAGAGACATCCCGAACTCAAGCGGGCGCTGGAGAAGGTGGGGGTGAGGACGGGGAAGACACCAGTGCGGTGGAGGGTGGGGAAGAGGACCGATAAGGCCATGGCTAATGTCCCAGCGGGGGTGTTTGATGTGCATCGCGGCCTCGGGTGGGGAGCTTAATAGCAGGGGAGGATGGGTGATGGTTTGTTTTTTTGCATTTAGCGATTTTTTGTACTGTAATATGCTTTTCCTTTGTTATCATAGCGGGTTGGGTGATTGGGTGTTTAGGGTGCTATGGATGGGAGGAATTGGGTGGCTTTTGGGTCATTTTTGTTTTGTACTATTCTGTTCTTCGGCTTTCGCTTCTGTGAGACTCTTGTGCGATATTGTACTGTAATAGCTGTAACTTAGCTCCTGTTTGTTTGTACTCTAGTTAGATGTAGATCGGAATTGAAACACTGCGTCTTGACGGATTGAACCGCCTTTAGTTACCGTGCTGTCTGGCTCTTATTCTTAGCAATGAAAGGGTTTGCAACACTATGATGTTTGCAATGGCCAAGGAGTTTGAAACGACGAGAGATTTGCAACGATAGTTGACGTTTACTTATAAGCACACTGTGCCAGTTAACCACGACGCTTCCACATTCAGACTACTCTCTACCAACCTTCCACCAGTTTCAACTTTCTTTGTCGGTTCCAAAATTCCCTCTTGAACCTGCTCAAACTTCTCTGTCACATCTTCTCTTCCCGGCAGACGCTCGGATATTTAAAGGACCGCGTAGCCGCATTGGGCATGATTTTCAAAAACGGCCAAACAAATCTCGCTTTACAAACCAAGCGAAACCCACGTCATCCACATCGAGTGAAGCCGATGGAAAGTCCTTAGATAACGTAGCATCCAAAAACCAATTATTCAATTCCTCGTAGCATTCGCCAAAAGCGGGTAGCCATATCACTCCAAAACTTTGCATAGCAGATACCGTTTGCGGGCAAACCTCTCTATTTTTTAACACACTGGCGGGAGTTGATTTTGGTAGGATTTTGATTATTCGGCGAGCGATTTTACAAAGTTCATCGTCGTTGTAGTCATCCGCCGCGAAATGGCCTTCCACTTAAAGAAGCGTAGTCGGGCTTCAGCATAGAGCCTATGCGTAGTAGCCGCTGAGTGCATTACCCAGAAAAAATATATGGCATCAATTATACAACTCCCTCTTCCACTAACAGACCAAATACATGCTATTATCTTCATCTTCCTCTTCGATACTCGTAGGCGGTGTTGGCGAAGCCCCGATCGCTAGCTAGTTACTCCACACGGAGAGGTTTCCATGAACAGTAAACGCCACCCCGATGGAGTATGCGTATTCAGACTGTAGAGTAGAGTCCGTCCCCACGACGAATACAGAAGGCGACATTGCATTACGGTTTGACGACCAAGTGCGGAAATGGGCTACGAGGAATCGGATCCGGGTACTAGATAGGGCAGGACTGTATTTCTGACGAGAGGAGATATCCCAGGTACTCGGGAGTAATGGTGTGAAGCGCGAGAGACGAACTTCTAATGCTGTAGAGCTACACACCCCGCTTCATCTGCCTTCAGGTGCCATATCAAGTGGTCGACAGGAGCATGTGCTCGCGGTGCGGAGGTACTTTGCCGAGCCCTATCGAAGCATTCAAAATCAGCACAACCCTTGTGGGACCAACGATGGGATGGGGTCTAGTGATGGATGCTGGGTGGACTTACAATATTCTACAAGAGCTCGAGTTTGACCCAGCCAGATAACCTTCACGGGTCACATCCGTTCTAGCGAGATTCGGAGACGAACAGTCATAGTGCTTGTTTCTCGGGAATCTGTGGCGCCGTACATGTACAAAAATCCCGATCCGCATTCTGCGTCAATCACAATTAAAATCGGCAGTGTCACCACCGCTCACACGCACTGGGGTTAGGAGAAGCAACCGCGACCACCTTGTATCTCCTCGCATTTGTGACCACGATGTAAAGGTACTTGCACATGCCGTGTTTCTCCAAACCCCTCCCATCACAACTTCCCCTGCTACTTCTCCCACAACCCCCAATTCCCCTGCTCATCAACAACCTGGACACGCACGCCCTCCCCACCAATCAAAACCTCCTGCAAGTCCTCATCTTGCACACCATTCTCAGCGACCAGCACACAAAAATCGATCCTCCCACCAACAGCAACCATGGGTGCATGCCACGTGCCGGGGGCATACGTGACCGCCTGATCGCCACGACACCGGAACGCAACAAGTTCGTCTAGCTTCGGCATCCCATCGTCACCGGTCGGCGCTACGATCACGACATAATACGTGTCTGCAGTCGGCGAGGCTGACAGCGCGAGCGGGATGAATGTCTGGCTGGTGTAAGGATGGCGCTCGAGGATGCTACAGACGAACACGCCCGAGGGCGGCAGCGACCGTGGCGCGCACGAGAACATATGTAGGTTCTGTGATGCCTGTGGTGACTGCGACGGGTACGCCGATATCACCGGCGAGATCTGGATGTGTTTTGCTGCTGTGCCCTGGTTCGCTGTAATGGTGGAGGTGGAGGTGGAGGCGAGACCTGGGTTTTGGATCAGCGTGCCGAAGCGCGAGAAGGCGCTGGGCGTGGCTGGGTGCATGCGGAGCGTGTGCAGTGGGGAGGGCGGTGGGATTATGGGTGGTGGTGGCATGGTGGGTTTGTTGGTTAGAAAGTTCGCCGGGGAGGAGGGGGTGATATGTGCCAGTGTGCTAGTGCACGGGCCAGCTGTGGCGACGGCTTGCTTTTCGGTTATTGGCGCGATTGCCGATGGCGTGGGTGGGTACCTGAGAGAGGGGAAAGGATGACGGAATTCAAAAGGGTCATTCGCCGGTTCCGAGACTGGATACCTGGTCTGTTATGAATGCTCTACTCTCCGGGGAAGTACAAGAATGTGCGAGACGAGTGACGTCACGTGTTTGTGTGAAGAATACCCAGGCTATGTCTGTGTAACCTCGATGTTCGAAGTTTGTATTTGACTCCGGCCCACGAACTCCCCGCATTCCGCCATGCGAGAAGAGGAGACATTGAGTTTCCCCTCAGAAATCTTAACAGACTGCAGTACTGCTATTATATACTCTCATCTATGGAGAGCGGACTCTATATATATACCCACATCACACACAGCATTCACTTCCCAGAGTACAGGTCAAGATAAAAAAAAACAGGTTTAAAACTCCATTCCCCACTACAAAAAAAAAGTACATGTTCCAAACCAAGATATCACAAAAAGCAGTCTTCAAATCCTACCATACCTTCAGATACACCGACCCTTTACACATTTAAAAGATACGCCGATACTGCCAAAAAAACATAAAAAACCCACAGGATGAAAAGAAAACACCTAGAATAGCTCGCTCCATCCCGCCAAAAAATGCTAGAAAAATAAAGTCCCACGCCATATTCCAAGTTACACCATCCCGTAACCAATTGTCGGTTTTAGAGCCTTCAAGTCTATGTCACCCCCTTCCATATTCACCCATCTCCTCCATGCCTCCTCGTAGGCATCTTCTAAGTCGGCCACCCATCGCTTCGTATTGAATAGTTCGCTGTGCCAGCGGTTGGTAAACAGCACCTTCCTGATATTCGCCAGCTCGCCAGAACACTCCCCATCGCCGCGAAGCTTATAATTCAATCCACTGACCAACTCTATCGCGCGACGCTCGTAATCATCTTCACTCGCTGCTACCAGACTGTTGGCCATTGCTTTACCCTCGGCAGTTTGCGGCACCGCAGCGCGAAGGATACTTGCAGCAATCCGGGAGCACATCTTGTGTTTGTGCCGTGGTAGCGTCAACAGAGGCGTACCACTCCAAAGTACGTCTGCAGCAGTAGTATGTGCATTGCATTCGGGGGTGTCCAGGAATAGGTCGCACACTTGAGCTCGGGAAATGTGCTGCGGCTTTGGAGCAACATCGGTAAAAATTATTCTTGAAGCAACCTCTTTGGATGCCCATGTTTCAGCGAGTGATCGTAGATTCGATTCTCCCAGGTCGGGGAAACGTAGTAGCCATAAAACAGCTCTGGGAAGTGCTGCTAGGATGCGTAACCAAGTCCGGAAAGTAGTCGGTTCGATCTGTAAAGTGTGAGTGAGATTTCAGAGACAACAATTGAAAAAGCTTACCTTGTATAGCTGGTTGAAGTTGCCCAGGATGATCTGATTATCCTCAAGGTGTGGAAACAATCTTTTCCGCATATTCCACCGCCTCTTTACTTCTTCATCCCAGGTGAACCGTTGTAACTTTGAATCCGGTGCACTTTGCCGATGGTCACAGCAAAAGAATGTATATCGAGCAAAGATGATATTCTCAGCGTATACCCAGCTTCTATCACCATCATCCTCAATGCCACGGATTGTATCGTCAACATCAACATTTCGTCGTGTTTTTCGGAGCATCTCTGGAGGCACAGCTGTCGTGTCTGCGTACAGGTAATCGCACCATTCAGCGCCAAGGGTTCCGGCAAAGCCCATGAAACTCATCTGTATGGGCGCTGGCCTAGCAGCAAACACCTCGTTTCGTGCACCGCGAGTAAATCCGTTGAGGTTGATCAAAATATGGATACCGTCATCCACAATTTGTTGAATCAGACGATCGGGACCCCAGCTATGGGCATCATAGAACACGGGCGACTCGGCTTCGATCTGCTTTCGGTGTTCAGAGTTGTCACTTGCTGTTGTAGCATAACAGTACGCCTTCACACGAGCTTGATTGTGCAGACCAAAAACGGACTGCATAAGATGCGCTAGAGGATGATTATTGAAATCCGACGATACATACCCCACCCTAAGGTATGGTGCTGGAGGAGCCGGTGGAGGGTATACGTGAGGAGCTAGCCAAGATGATCTCAAAGTTGAGCATGATATTCGAAGTCCATTTCGTTCGGAGATGAGCCTGACTTGCTCTGCCGACAATGGACAGGTGAACGTATGGAAAGGAAGTACCGTTGGAGCGCTTGGAGTGGTCAAAGCTGACGGAACTGTGGGCCGGCGGTATTCTGAGAGGGGTTTGTTGATACGTTTCACATACCTATCCTGATACCATCGCCACACAGTTCTCCGACTGGCTCGCTCTATCATGCGGATGATCTTTGCGCCTTCGTATGGTCGGTCCGCCCATTTTGCCACGGTATTCCGCAATGACTGGTGCCTATCGTCGTTCCAGTATCCATTCTCGGCATGCTCGATGTCCCTCAAGAAGATATCCAGGATTTCTCCTACCAATGCGCTTTTACCCCAGCTTTCTCCCTGAGAAAGTTGCTTCACCACAATCTCCACCACTGTTTTCATCCAACCACTACTTTCAGCACCCGCGGCCTTTGCATCCATCAACGTACCGTCCTCTCCTACGTGCCATCGATCTCTATTCCCGTAATCATCCACAACTCCGCCCCTGCCCTTCCAATCGCAAACACTATTGAGAGCATTCGCAAGTCCGCAAACAGCCTCGGCAAATTCCGGGTTCGACTTGACTGCACGCCTGTAATAGCTGATAGCATCACTGATACGTCCTTGATCCTTAACAGCATTTGCAAGATTGGCCAGAGCAATGTCAAACGAAGGATCGTAAAAAACGGCTTGCTCATACATTTTGATGGCTGTCGGAAGATGATTGATGTCTTTTAATAAACTTCCAAGATTTGTGTATAGATGAGCATGTTTGTTGTCTAAGCTGAGACCATAATGGTAATATAGCAATGCCAGGTTAACTCCAGTACCAGTACCAGTTCCAGGGGGATGTGGATGTGAGCCTGGGCCGCTCGGAACAGATGAACCCTGTTGTATACTGGCAAGAAGAATCCCCACATTATTGGCAGTGGAGGGACTTGCATGAAGGGACAGCGAAAGGTAATACAGCGCAAGAATATCCTTGACGTTGCTTCCAGAACGCCCGATTGCTACACCACCCGATGACATCCCATCCTGGAAGATCTTTGCAAGTGATAACAATGAGTTGCTGGTAGTTGAAACAGCAGCCTTTAGCGGAACTCCAGGGGTGACTTCTCGCAAACCCGGTAAACTGCCATCCGGAGGAAATACAAGTCTGGCAGTCTGTACAGCCTTGTCAGGTGGTAATAATACCGGTGCTTGTGGAGGATTTGGGGTTAGTTCCGCAAGGTTCACCCCCTCTGATGCCGCTTTGAGTACAACTAGAATCTTATTAATCAATGCTTCGATGCCACCCTTTTGAATCCCTGCGGCTACAAGCACAGCATCTTCAAATGCCTTGGCCGCTCCAAAGTTATCTCCTAGTGTATAAAGCATGTTCCCCTTGGCGTGGATGAGAGCAAGCATGCGCCCATTGTCAGATCCGGGAATGGCAAAATTGCTGGCCATAACAGGGGCAATTGGCCTGGTGAGGTCATGACGCTTTCCTCCAAAAAGATATTCATGTTCTGCATCTTCATAATCGAACTTAATATCAGAGACCGTTGAAGCCAGCGAGCCGTCACTTGACACACTACTTAAGCTAAGGCCTCGTTCCGCATACTGGTCGGTTCGCCGCAATGACGTCTCGATGTGGTTGATGATGTCGACCGCGTCCTGTGCACGGTGTTCGCCGCAGAGAAGTCCAACCAAGTGTTCCACTGCCTCAAAGTAACTCGGTCGTTTCATGACAGCCTGTCGCCAGCATTGTTCGGCCTCTTTCCTCCGATTTAGCGACAACAGAGCAGCAGCAGAGTTGGACAGTGCTTCGACATGGCTGGGAAAGGTTAGATACGATAATAGCGGCATCAGTTGGACTTGCCTTTCATCCCTATCCAAAATATGACGATACCAATCTAAAGATTGAGTCGGGTAGCCCAAACCCTGAAAATAAGTCAGCCATATACTTTGAGCAGGAAGTCACACCCAGCGCATACGAATGATAAGCAACCACCCAATAACATCCCATCCACCCAGGTCCAATTCGAATCGGCGCACATTTTTTTCAGGGTGTCTAAGGCCATCATGGCATGCGCAATAGCGTTCATTTGACTAGTCGACACATGGGCCAACCCAGATGGCGGTAAACTATTCGAAATTCCGTTAGATGGTCGACGAGAGTGATTTATGTTAGAATGGCATTCAATAGCATACTTTCTAGGTTCCGTATCGTAAGTATTTCCGGTAGACCCGGTGGCAGAGCTATGCCTGCGGTTTGCATGGAGATGTTCCACAGGTACAGCTTGACTTGGGAAAGGATATCCATTCACCGGGGCCGAGTGTGATGAAGAAGTTCCAATATCAAGATAACTAGTAGTACCCCCAATGCTTGCACGCACTCTTTTTCTCCGATCAGAGGTATCAACCGCGGCGTGGCCATTATATCGTGAAGCTGCCGAACTGGGTGGAATGACAGATCTAAAGGCATTCTTCAATCCAGTGACTTTTGGCGGCCGTGGATACAGTCCAGTCTTAACTGAAGAAGCGGCGGTGGTTCCAAGTGACTCGTTTTGGCGCTTCTGAGCATGAATTGAGGTCAAAAGGTCCACATACGCCTTGTGTGCCCATGCCGCAACTTTCTCGCGGGATGGCTGGGTGCTACTACTTTGCGGCGCCCCACCAGCGAACAAGCCCATTGGATCATACACAGCCGGACGAAGGGGTGTATCTTGTGCTAGTGTTGGCAGTGGCGACGGGAGATAGTTCGTAAACGCCTGCGAAGGCTGATGTGGCCATGCACCAGACGGTGAATCTTGAGTCTCATTACTGTAATGAGCGTTAAGGTTCATATTGACCACAGCTTGTGGAAGCTGAGCTGATGGTGTGGACTGCCCGGACCCCCAAGCGACAACATGTTGGCTTTGCCAAAAACTATCCCTGGGGGTTGGATTATAATTGCCTAGCAGATACGCATTCACCTCGTCACAAGAAGCCGTCGGTGGAGTTATGGGGTAATACAAGGGTTGAAATCCAGAGTACTGACAATTCGACCATAAAGGATCCGGGAGGAAAGGCGGTACAATCTGTTGTCGCTGAAGAAGAAACTGACGTACAGATGGATCTAAATTGTCGTCCAGCGAAACTTGCCCGTTCGACTGCGACGGCCATTCTGCCGAGAAAAACGAAACGCCGCCATTGCTCGCATCCATACCCAGTGGTCGCAAATTATCAGAGGTTGGACCATTTGTTTCGTCACTCCATCCACTCACACCTATTCCTTGACTTCCGTTGCCCGGGTGAGCCAACCGACTCTCTCCTCCCTGGTACGGTAGTAAAATGTGTTTTGTTGGCCGGGTCATAAATTCAACCGGCGCAGCATCATATGCAGCAGGAAGCGTTCCCGATGGGGTCTTTCGTCGTAGTAAATTTTCTTGTATCATGTGATGCGTTGGGATGAGTGCTGAGGCGGATTGTGTTCGAAACAATGGTCTATTCGAAAACATTTGGTCCTGAGGGAGAAATTGGTTGTTGACGGGTTGCTGTGTTTGCCCATAAATAGGTGTATTGGGTAGGGAATTATACATGAATGGCGATGCGCCTGGATGTGGATGCAGCTCCCGCTTCACTGCATATGGCATCATCATTGTTGTAATCTCGATTTCTAACAACCTTCGAAAACGGGAATGGGAGGTCGTAAAAGGGTCAGTCGTAAATCCAAGGACGTCGATAACTGAAGCGAGTGGAAGGTCGTAAAATAGGCCGTGTTGAGATCGGATAAAACTGTGCACGGCAGATTTCAGCTCATTCGGTGCTGCATCAATCCGTAAGGCTTCGTCTTCTGCAGCTTCGATTTTTGTACGGCTCCCCCAAAATATTTAAATTACTGATTGATCGCTTTGACGCAGGCCTTGAACTCCGACCTGCGAAAGGCCCCGCCCACCGTTGGCGTTGGTGTTGTAGTAGTTCGTGTAGCGCAGAGGCGGGGTGTCGACAGTTTAAGGGCCAGGGTTCAAAAACGACGATATGATTCCTGAGTGTTTAGACAGAATGTGACGGAAGTGGATGGAGAGGTGAATAGATAGATAGATGGATGGTTTAGGTGGAGCAGCGGGCCAGCCCACGCTGGAAAACCTCCTCTTTGAATCCCAAATACACCCTCTCTCTTTCCACTCTCTGTTCTCCTGGTCGCGGTTGTTGCGGGCAGTCGACACGAACAGCTCAAGATACTAAGGTCCACACACCACTTCCCGCTGTGTCTAGCCGTTGTTGCCGTCTTGTTTGTGGCCGAGTCTGGAATAAACGGCGATGATGAATTCTTTAATGTTGCGCCTTCTTGCGTCCCTTCCTCTGCGGAATGGCGAAACTGTCGACGGTGTTGCGACCACGTTGTTTCGTTCGGTGTTGAAAAGATCTAGGTAGGTTGTTGGGCTGAGGAGAAGTTAACGTACGTTGGAGCTAAAAACAGGGAAGCTCTGTCAGAAAAGGCAGAGAGTCTTCCCGCAAGCTGACACCAAGAAAGAACGGTTAATGAGAGGGAGAAGGAGGATGCAGGGAAGGCGCTGTTAGGGTGGTGAGTGAGTAGTCTGCCGATCTGCTCGTGTTACGGCAGCTACAGCCCTCGTCTTTTCCCTCGAATCCTTCCCTTCCCGTTTGAAGACAACCACAGCACCGGCGCCCATGCTCAGCTCCGCCCAAAACCTTGGAAGCCTGAAAGTTGGAGAGTTGAGAAAAGTCAAACAGACCTCGACGGTGCCATCACAAACGCTGCAGCCCTTTCTTGGAAATAGACGAATGAAGACGCAACCAGAGACAGGCAGAGAACCCAGCAGAAGAAAAGAAATTTCAGTGTGGTCGATCGCGCTCGTATGAGGTACATAACGCTGAAGGTTGAAAACACACTTGTACCACTTACCGCTAGCCAGGCTACTAATGCAAGTCCGGGATGCGACATGGTTAACTATTCTGAAAGATGCACCTCCCATGCAAAGAACTGACAGATTTGGGTGCTTGCCGCTTTGGCTCATCTCCAGACAAGAAAGAGAAAGTCGTGTAGTTTTTCTGCTTGAAGGACTTGTCCATTCATTTTTATTGGTCTTTACTTCTCATCTCTCGCTGGAGATGATGATTTCTCTGCTGATGAGAGGAGACTAATTATAAAGTAAAGCATGGAGCTCAATGGTTGGCTCTCCGCACTCTCGGACTGGGACGCTCTTACAGCCACTTAACGTTGATTCGACGCCGAGTGGGTTTTTGAGATGTTCCCTCTCATCATGTACGCAACCATCCGTCTGGTGGTGCCGGAAAAGCAGGGCGTCAGTATCCATCAACTGCATCGACATTCCAATCCAGCCGCGCCGCCGCCTCCAATCCAATCCCAGAACTGCGGCGCAGTCGTGGGTTTGCAATTCCTGCAGATCTTGAGCTTCTCTCGCCCGCCCGTCGAGACCAGAATTTTGATATCCAACTGCCGCCTGGATTCTAATTTCTCGTCCTACACAACAAACAAGAGCCTCGCATTGTATTCTTGGAACGTGGGAGCGAGCCCAACGCCGTCCCGATATATAACCTGCGCATGCATGGAGACCTGCTTTATTTTTGAGGATAAACGGTGAGGACTTTGGGGGTCGGACGCACTATGTGACCGGGATAGCTGCCACCATGCCATCGAGCGGATTAAATGATTGGCTATGCGGGGTATGTTATCGGTGGTTTCAACCTCAGCTTCAACTTCATGTGCATACTTATCCCACGCTCTTACCCGTTGCAGATCAGCATATATCATATCATATCAACTACCGGTAAATCAGCACTCTGAAGTGCTCGAGGCTCGTTTTTCGATGATAAATTTGCCATGGATTTTTGTTCAATACCAAGGCTTAAAACCACAACATAACGAAACTAGAAGTCAAACCGAATCGAGCCGCTGAGGTAAGCACAGCTAGCCGCTGTACATGCATTCGCTGTAGGCCTCGCGGTAATGACGAGGTTCTGGTAGGATCAAAATTGCAAGTATCCCATGCACATGCTACGTATAGTAAGTTTATGTGCTTACGATATTGAACATTCCCGTGATGCTCACTCTATGTGTCCACAGCATCTTGAGTCACCCTCCTAGTATACTACCGGGAACCGATACGTTTTAAGCTCACTCATGGCTTATTCGTCGGATTGGAACAACTTGAAAACCCCAACCCTGTAATTCCAGAGACAATGTGGGCGCTTAAACCAGGATCAGGGCTTTGTGTGGCCCAAAATTAAAATCCAGATGAGATACGAGTGATTCATGATGCTTCTTCCTTTCGTTACCAATGAAGACCACCCCGACGCCGCACTGTGAGGATTTCTTCAGTATATGCCGAAGTTGGAGAGGATATGACAGAGCCTAGGCCTGTGTATCAAATTATATTGATTTTTCCTGCCATAATCATGTTACATCCAGGCGGCTGCTTGCGGCCATGCGTATGACGACGATGAGATCGAGTTTTCAACCACTCCTCACAACGACTCTATAATAAGGCGCAGCAATAACGTGCATAAACAGCCGCGGGAACCCGCAAGAGGATCTGTAGCATAATCACTTCGCCGCCTGTGCCTTATTACAGGTACCTAGGCTACGGCCAGTATCGGGCGCCAATCGGAAATCACTTTTTAGATACGCCGGCTCCGCACTAGACCGCCGTGGCGCCCGCCCCCATCGGTCTCCAAACTTTCCTATTGTGCGTCGTTTTTGGTACCGGTACATAACACCTTCCCCTAATTCACCGATGACCGGGGCTGTAATTCATAGCTCTCTGTGACCTTTCATCTGATGGATACCCTCCCTCCGATTCTTGATAGCACCTCTGCTTAGCAGTAAGCTCTTCGTGTTGCTGGGGGTAAGCTTGTCTCGCTGCGAATATGGGACTTTGAGACTTACGACTCTTTGAAAACCCGGATGGCCAGTTCACAACATTTGAATCATGATGGTAATATTCAAAATCATTTGTGCTAACATCTCGGCGCGTGCTGGTATGAAACATGGTATCGTCCAAAACATACACCGTGGTGGTGGTTCTTACCATCCCGAGATATTTTTCATAATACTAGACCACACAATAACACAGAACTCAGAACTAGAAAAGCAAGAATGAAGAGGTACCTTTGAACTGGTGGAGGGAAATGGCACTTGGATTTATTCCAGCGAAATACGATTGCGGGGTAGGTGTTTTCCCCGCACCAAGCTCTCTCGCTTAAGCACCTTCGCTGCAGGTACACAACTATCTACTTTGTTTCGCCAGCCAACATACCAGCATTGGCTCCTTCTACTCCAACAAACGGGGCTACATTCCAATCTCCAGGACGATGAGATGAAAGCACGGCGAGATGAGACGCCTCGGCCTTATCCGCGCCTTCATCAGTGCCATGGGCACAAGTCCGGATGCGTCGCTTGAAGTGAGATCACGAGATTGTTGACTAGTTTAAATATTCAAGCGCTGTGGTACGCGAGCCAACCCAAGGTTGAGTCTTGGGCTTGGCAACGAGATGCCTAGAACTTTTCCCTCAGTAGGCTCAAGATATCTCGAGACCTTGTGAGTGATATATCACAAGAGGCAGCGAATAATACATCAGATGTTCGTGCAAATTTGCACACTACAGGTCACTCCTAAGCCGACACATACCAAGACGCAGCAAAAGACCAGGACCTTGAGGGATGGACTGGTACTTCTGCAACAGTGTGATAGGTTGATGTACTTATCCGCTTCAGTATGAACTGTATACATTCAGCCTCGAGCTCTAACGCCCTAGAGTCTTGATACCATGAGCTTCTTGCTGATGTGACAAGACCACTCGAGTCGAAGCCAAGGCTCATCTCGTCTCGTGTGCATGAGGACAGGAGTAGAGTGATAACCACCCTCTTCTTCATCTAGCCATACCAGGGATCTCCTTGACATACTCTACTCCCACAATGGATTCGCTGGCATCCACCTTCTTAATCCTCTAGAGTTTGATGCCATTACTCCGTTCTAGAGCGTAGAATGAGCGAACGAGGATACAGAGGGCGGGAGAGGTTGAGCGGAGTACTCTAAATGTTTCAGTGAATGCACTGGTGGAAACCGTTTTTGGACACTCGAACGGGAAATCATACCGGAAGAGGGGAGCCGGGACTGGGAGTTTGAATGCCCTGTAATCGCACCGAAGCCGCCAGCGGTGTGCCCGATCAGCGCACACTGCGCCCCCACACTCCCGAGTGACAAGCATGAACGGTTGGCAGCTTCAGATACCTTCATTCTTGCCACCCCAGATACACCTTCTTCGAGCTTTTGAACGTTTCAAAGCAGCCACTAACAATTTGCCGGGTTCTGCTTCCAACAAAAACAATGTTGAGATCTGATACGTATAGTAGAGTTCACTCTCCAGCCTGATACGCACCCATGCCCCGGGGGCTACCGCCGGTATACGTGGAAACAAGCATGGATCTCATCTCCCATGAATTGTGTATCGATAAATAGCCGCTATTTAGAGTACGCCAGAATTTAAATACGTATGGATCATCCGTTGTCTATCCTTTGTAGAGGAATCATGGCCGGCCATCACACACAACACCTGCAACGATTAACCCTGCCCCGAAACGTTGTATCCGATCCGATCCCGAGCACCAGGTGCTACATAAATACGCCCTCTTTCAACTGCCCGCCTTTGTCGGCGAGGGAATTCGGTAGATTCTGTCCAGTCAATATAATTGTACAAAAGTTCCAAGAGACAGTTCATGAAAGTTCCAAGCAGACTTTCAGCTTGTGCCCCGGCAGTTCGAGAAAGATGGCTGCTGATCCGATAATCCCATTCGTTTCGGGAAAGCATAAGCGCTCTGGAGAAGAAAATCCCAGCCCTCAAAGGCAGCTGGCACCACTCATCGATCGGTGCATGTAAGGATAGACATCGAAACTCCACCAACGCGGGTTCAGGCAGCATATATTGGGGGCGCGCACGTAAGCCCTACTGCGAGTGAGATTCAAAAAAACCTCCTTTGGGGACTTTCGACGTCACCAGAGCGGAATAGTCCGGTGAGTCGGTGCAGGTCATCGGGCCTCACTCGGTAACGAAATAAGTACCAGATTCACTCGGCGACGAAGGCTAGGCAGTTAGGTGGGTGGTAGTGATATATGATACATAGTGAACGACTTTCAAGACTACTTCCAATCTGTACTCAACTTTTCCGAGAGATAAATCTCTACGGAGCCACGGAATGTTGCGATATTTGCGATGGCTCTCACCCAATCCACTCACATGGTAATGCATAGCGCATATGCTCATATTACTTATATCGACAGGTGAGGTAGTTATAACCTTCTGAAATGACAGATTTTGGTTTAAGTATGAGAGCTAGATGATAACTGGCGGGGCTACCGTAGTAAAATGTTATGAGTCATGACATCTGAACATGTCAGAATGTACCTTAGGTACTGCCTTGAGCAATGGGAAAGGAGGCGGTGAGGGAGGACCAGAGGAAAGAGTGTTAAACTTACTGGGCGGAATCTATAGATAGCTGAACAATACCTATGGAGCAGGCAGGCTGTGAGTATACATATTGGCTGACCGCTTAGATGATAAGATTTGGTCTATGTACTTACCAAGTAGGTATGTACTTACTTAAAGTAAGTACCACCTTCGATGTCACATCAAGTCAAATACGAAGCCAATGACTGGTGGATTACCTATCTTGTCTGTCAGTTTATCACAATTGTGAGGAATTTACATGTGTAATCATCATTATCACTATTTACACTTATATAATAGCCTCTAAATTACTTAAATATCTATACTAAGGAAAATATTTGGGTAATCTACCACTCTTCTTGCGAAAGTTGTTATGAGATTTGGTTTGTAAGGGCTCAGCGTTCGGGTTTTGGAAACATCACATTTTCCGGAGGTTTGAGCTAGAAGTTCGGGAAAGGATGCTTGGGGAGATTATATATTTTGTATGGGAGGAAAACACATCGGCGGATAAGACGCTATAGTACATCTAACTTGACTGTAGCAAAGTCATTGGGGGTGAAGCCAGTCTTTTAAATTGGGGAGGCGTATTTACAAACAGCCCAAACGCTTCCTCTCGACATAAACTACAGCGCCCATACATAGTTCAGCCCATTAAAAACATTTCAATTCCACAAAACACAATCTCTAATCTCTAATCTATAAGTATAGTAGAAAAAAAAGGTAACAAGATCCAGAGGAATTTAATGATGTTGTGTTATTGCCGGTGTTTAATAATATATTTTGAGAGGGAGGAGAGGTTCGAAGTCATATCGAGCAGCATACAAGATACCATTACCAATCTCATGCGCTATACAATCTCAGAACCTCATGCCAGGCTCTGTCGCTACCATTGGTGCTATCATTATTACCACTTTCTGCTTCGTCAGGTGGCAACACGGCCAGCGTTTCTGTGGAATCATCCTCCTCAAAGGTGGAAACTGTGCCGTTAGTGGATTGAAGCTGATACTTAATATCCATAAGGTATTGCTGATCAGGAGATGGTAATGTCACTAGCGGAGACCGTTCGGAAGGCCCGGAGCTACCCACTACAAGGTCTATATTCCTTTGGTAAAATTCCACGCACTTTTTGTAATACTCAAGGTGTTGGTTAGGAGGGAGTTGTTGGAGCTGTTTAGTGAGCTTGGAGCTGTCCACCGTAGGCCACATATTCTTGAGGTAAAACGCCATGCGTTGGTTGTAATACTGCAGGAGTTGTTTTTGTCTATGACTTTCCCGAGTCTCAAAGATCTGTAGCCACTGCAGCCACATCCGATCGTTTCCCGCCTCTGGTTGACCCCCTGCACGCTTAACTTGCTCCCTACACTGCTCCAGAAACCAGGACGGAACCTTGGGTTCGCTCTTGCATACCCGTTCCAGCATCCGCTGCCACCACTTTGCGTTCGCCTGTAGTTGCATCGGTGTCGGGTTTGCGGGCAGGAATGTGGAGGTCTTGAAGAAACCCTGGTGCTGGAGTTCGAGCTCGAAGTCGGTTACGTCTAAACCACCAGGTCTGTGTTGCTTTTCGAAGTCGTGTACGCCCATACTTCTTAGCTTATCTTGTTGTGGTGATTGGGCAGGAGTAGGTAGTTGGATTGGAGGAGGTCGTGGGACCCAGACGCTATTTTGGCGCAACGATTCGACGGCGTTTTGGAACTCGGCGTGGTCGTGGGAAGGTACATGGTGATGTTGTTGGTGTTGCGCTTGAGGCATCAGAGACAAAGATGAAGGCACGATTGATAGGTATGTTGCTGAAGGTCGAGAGGTGGAAGAAGGGGTCCCGCTACGGCTTGAAACTTGTGTTGTAAAAGAATCGAGTGAGGGTGAGTGAAGGGTTGGGGCTTGCATGGTAAAGACGGCGCCACACTGTGCGGCGCACAGGGCGGAAGAGGTTACCACTGCTTGCGATGCAAACGGGTGTTAAGTACTAACAGATGGCATATAATGCTTTGCAACTTCATCCTTCTATTAAACTCCCTCAGTTGTATAGCGTCATACTAGTTCCCAATAGAAAAATCTACTACATTCGCCTGTCTAGGTAGGTATTTTGTTCATTGACGACGACTCCGCGAAGCAACTGTGGGTTCACGGTGCACAAAAGTAGTGCACAATGGCAAATGGGCTGAAGGTAATTGACACCCATAAGAGTTTATATTAAGAGTTTAGGAGAGGTATGTTAAGCTTCATGTAAATTACTACGTGTTGCTTAACTATGACCCCATGGGCAACATCCGAACACTTCATAAGCTCTTCACGAAACCCAACCCCAACGAAAGTCTCTACACATTTGGTTTGAGCTACGAATCTGACGAATGTTTGCTGAAGTCAAGCATTGGACATACTTTGCACTACCACAGTGGACCCCACAAACTTCGCGGAGAAGCAAAAGCTAGGTTAGTACGGCCGAGTTAACTACCATCTTTACTATGACAAACTGTCTAGCACAATCGTCTTGCACATTGCTTAGGATAAAACTTTAGTTAAGCATCTAAAGATATCTCTCTTATCTCAGGAGTAGAGTTTCTACTACGTTCTCGGAGTAGCGTTGAACAACATCCGGATTTACAAGAGCAGGATGCGAAGTCTGTTATCGACTCTCACTGTTGATTGTAAAGGTTGATACATAACCTAGGTTCGTCACTCGGTCAGGCAAGTTTGCTCTACAGGGTCCTTCTCTCTACTATCACTGTCAACACTACACGGTCCCTTCATTCGATCAACACCAATTCCACAACGTTATCGTGCACTTCACAAGGGTTAGGTTTCCCTTTCGAGTCAGCACCCTGGCAGCTAGAAACCCAAAGGGGAAAGTATGGCAATGCAGGGACGCAGAATAAGATAGTGTACAAGTCATTGAGGTTGGGACTTGAGAAGTCAGCACGGGTGTCTGTCCCATTTTTTAAGGGTATTGGTCAGCGTCAGGAAGCCATTGTCCCATTAATATTTCCGGTCAGTACTGGCTGCAGATTTCGGACAAGGTGGAAAGTGGCCGGGCTACGGCCACAATATGATTTTTTGTACTGTATGTGGCTCTAAAAGATCAGTCAGATGAGCCAAACTTACCCCCAGGGTTCCTGTCTAACTATCTATAAATTGTCAGATATGGCTGTCCCATTCAAAATTTCGCGTCAGCACTCCGTCCCAACCTCAATGATTGTACAGTAGACGGGACCGACGTATGCAAAAATTAAGGAAGCTTGTCGACGCACTGAAGTTGAACTTTCTCTACTGGACACTTTAGTGCCAGTATTTGATCGGGTACTTACCATGCAGTGGATCCCTTACCTACGTGCGCTTCTCGTTGGGGCGCCTTTTGTAGCACCGGATTCGCACTAACAGGAAGTGTATATTCAATCAAGACCCGTATGGAGCAAGGCTGCCATCGAAAGGCTGCCTGCTACCCACAAAGGCTCTAAGATTTGATGGGTTAGAGCTGAACTTCTCTGTATCTTAGGAAGAAGAGCTGGCAAGGTATTGGCATGTGCATGGAACCTTATATCGAGATGATGGTCCATGGAAAACAAGACTTGATTGAGAAAATGATGGGCTAGATACGGGAAGCTCAGTGCCACATCAATCCACCAACCTTCAGTCGTGCATCGAAGCCTGACAAGACATCAAGACAGAGCTCGGCGTCATGAATGAGGCTGTCTAGTCTTCGTATCCAACCGAATCACTCCTCAGATTATTGGTCGTAGGAAGAGATATTTCAAGACCCCAAAGCTGAAATTGAGGTAAAGACATAGAATCGCGGACAAGCCATTTGGTCAACTTTTGATTCGCTGGAGCAATGTAATCCACCGCACCAATTAGAGTAAAATATCGGTTGTGGATCACGTATCCTTTTTCCGTGACACCCGAAGATCTTCCTTCTCTACCAATTAGAAACGGTCCCACTGGGTAGACTGTCCGTGATTATAACCTCTTACCGCATGATTGGGATGCGTGAGGAAAATAATTGTATCCCGGGCATGTAGTAGTTAGTATTCGTTAAGAGGGCCTTGGTCATCTCGGCCATCATACATTCCAGTTCATTAAAGAGATAGCTGCTGATTGGAATTTTGGGCTATCTGCATTATATCGCAAAACTGAGATCGGGCAAATCCATTTTAGGTGCGTGTGATTCCGATTGGTAGGTAGTTGGGCGGATAGAATGCTCTTGGTGAGATTGAAAGCTGGAAAGCAGCGTGGACCATGCCAGCAATCCAGCTCAGCTTGGTTCGGAAGACAGGATTTGAGGATTACGGACGAATAAAGACCAAAGAGAGACTATGGGGTGGGGAACGACTGTAGTGGATGATTGAGAGCTGATACGTTCAGATGAATTCAGAGCTTCCGCAAAATATTCTATTGGTCGTATATTTACCTAGGCCCGGGTGTGATCCGGCGGTTGGGAATGCAGGAAAGAATGTACAGTAATTCTGTGTATCGGAACACAGAATGCCTGGTTTGTGTTGTCCGATGACTTGATGAGGGGATTTGACTAATAGGATGGTTTGCGTTCTGCGCAACGACTCATTACTCTTTTGACCTTCAAACTCTCTACTAATGAGTGTTACGAGAGGTTTTGTCTTAGATTTTCTTTCATATTTTGAGAAATATGGTAGTAATTCATCTTACGAAAGGAAGAGCAAGTTTGTTTGAGAAGGCGTTCTCGGAACTTTGTTGCAGGCTGGCCGAGCCCGTTTCTTTGCAGCATAGAGTAGAATACGTCTAGGTTACACCTGTCCTGACTGGTTACAGTCTCCTAGGGTACTAAGGTAATTTGACACCAATGGAACTGTAACATGCGTGTATCAAATATCGTTAGTTGTCTTGGAAGTATAAGCATTGGTCTATAATCCAGAAGACGTTACCCTCCATGGAGTCTAGATGGGCCAGGATGTGGCCGATGAGATGTCGACGCTGTGAAACTTGAAGACATAGGTGGATTCATTTTGTCGGAGTACTCACTCCGGCTTGTATACAGCATTGTATGTAAAGTCATCGGTTGTTTGGCGGGACAACACCCGAACCGACCATATTAAGTCTGCAACAGGTCTCCGTCTAGAGAGATGGTGTTAATTTGCGGGATGTATAGTATATTACCACCTGCAAGGGCAAATGCCATATACAGAGTAGATACAGCTAGATGGCTGGTTGACGATCGCGGTTTGTGAGTGTGAGTGTCGCCAAGCATTTCCGGTCTTGCAACTTTAAGCTTCTTCACCCATCGTCGATAAAAACAATGCCATTGTGATCGCCTACTTGTTTGAAGAGCCGTAACTTCCTACATAGCAACAACTACTACCATCACCATATCTTCCATCCGCTTTCGAGAGTAGCACAACCTTTGTCCTCCCATTTCATCACGGTTGCTGCTCCAGCCTAGGCAAGAATTTTCGCTCTCCTGTTCGACCCCCACACCGCCGATCCCGCCACCTAAACCTCCATCGTTACCTGCAAACGTCACCCGCACTCCATTCCACTCCCGCTTCCTTTCACCTCCTATCCATCACCGATACCTTGACAACTATTGCGGCCTCAGCTTGTTATCCACTGTTTGGTTCAAGTTCGTTCGAGGAGTCGCCTCCTGTTCAGCCGCTCGCCTATTTCCTGCACGCAGGTTCTGTTGCCGTGTGCCCCGCCTGTTACCGTCCCGAGATTACTCCCAGCCTTGTACGGGGATTTGCGCCGTTGTGAAAGTTGCTAGTGGGTTCCGCAGGGGAGTGTACCTTTCTACTTTTTAAGGTACCTCTCTAGATGTGCAAACGAAGGAGTTTGGTGCAAACTACAACTGAACAAACATTCACCTCCGGCACGTATTCTGTGGTGCTCCAGGCTTTCCCGGGGTAAACATCGAATATCCTACCTTTTGGGGTTTTGTGTCGAATGGCCGATGGTTATGCGCACTTTCAGCATCATCCTTATACCTCCTTCTCACCGCAACAACACCTCCGACGCAGAACACCGCCACAAACACCGTCCCCTTCACGATCGCCTGCTCCGCAGTCCCCTGGAGCTGGAGCATACTTCTTCAATCAAAACCCGGGGCATTCTCATACAATGATGAACCCTCAATCCCACCGCGGCTTTATGCCACCACAAAATTTGGCGGCTAAGTTCATACCGGGGTTTGGGCAACAACATTCTCAGCATGTTGATCAGTCTTTAGGCCACGTGCAGAATGGTGCCAACAATACTATCGGGGGAGGTCATCAGCACAACCTCTCTGGCGGGTTTGGCAATGGGAATTATCCATCCCCTCAGCATACAGTTTCCCAAGTTAACTTGCAGAACTCTTCTCCGCACTGGCAAGAACAACACTCACTGTTGAACGCATCACGCAGTGCGAGCGAGCCCCATCACCACGCGCGACAGGCAGCTATCCTCAATAAGAACTCGTCGGCTACGGTAGCTGTCGCCGGAGGTGTCAATCCGAACACCTACAACCCCCCAACTTCCCAAAACCGCAAGGACGGCCCGCCTGCTGACATACAGGAGCTACGAAATGGCGATGGAGAGATAGAAAGACAAGATTGGAAGGCGTTGGACTTGGGAGGCCAAGGACTTCATGCTCTATCGAATGCTCTGTTCGCCTACACGTTCCTCGACAAGCTCTACATCAACCACAACAAGCTCAAGAGACTACCTGGTGCCATTGGGAAACTCAAGTTATTGCAGCTTCTGGATGCATCTAGTAACCAATTGACGGAACTTCCTCCAGAGCTCGGTATGCTGACGAATCTGCGGCAACTCCTGGTATTTGACAATAAGCTTACTGTCTTGCCATTCGAACTTGGGTCGCTGTATAAACTTGATGTTATTGGTGTTGAGGGCAATCCGCTTGAGGACTCCTACAAGCAGATACTTATGAAGGAGGGAACACGGTCTCTGATAATGAATTTGCGGGATAACTCTCCAGGTACGTTTTAATTTAACTATACCGGCTGAAGAAAAGTATTTGTCTAATAGTAACTATCAGCGGAAGCAATACCACCACCACCCGTTGAACGCGACTGGATAATCCTTGATGATACCCAGAAAGCCAACCCTAAAGTTGAGGCGGACACTTTCCAGGTGGTGTGTTACAACATCTTGTGTGATAAATATGCAACTGCGTCCCAGTATGGCTACGCCGCCTCATGGACGCTCAATTGGGATTATCGAAAAGAACGCATCCTAAATCAATTACTCGATTCTAAGGCGGATATTATTTGTCTTCAGGAAGTTGACGCTGAGAGCTATGATGAGTACTTCATTCGTAACTTACTAGCAGCCGATTACAATGGGGTTCACCAGCCCAAGAGTCGTGCGAAGACCATGTCCGAGTCTGAAAGGAAAAAGGTGGACGGTTGTGCGACATTTTACAAAACGACGAAGTAAGTGAAAGGATGGTTGACTGGGAAGTCAACGCACCAACTGATTGGCATTATAGATATACGATGCTGGACAAGTACATTTTAGACTTCAGTTCTGAGGCAATCCAGCGTGAGGATTTCAAACGGACCGCTGATATCTTCAACCGGGTGATGCCCAAAGACAATATTGCTATCATCACTTTTCTGGAGAACAACCAAACTGGGTCTAAGCTTGTCGTTGCGAATGTCCACATCACTTGGGACCCGCAGTTTAGGGATGTTAAGCTTGTACAAGTTGCAATGTTGTTGGAAGAGATTCACCGATTGGCGGCTAAATGGCAAAAGAAGGAATCGAGCAGGGATCCTGACGCACCGCCCGCCCCACAATACGCAGAGCATACACAGATCCCGCTTCTCATCTGTGGTGACTTCAATTCGATTGCGGAAAGTGGTGTTTATGAGCTCTTGTCTCGGGGGCAAATTGGGAAGGACCATGATGATCTCTCTGGAAGAGTATATGGGAACTTGACACGGGATGGTATTTCACATCCATTCTCGCTCAAAAGCTCGTATTCAAATGTGGGGGAACTAAAATTTACCAACTACACACCCGGCTTCACGGGAGTCATCGACTACATCTGGTACACGACAAACTCTTTGAACGTCACCGGTTTACTTGGAGATGTGGACGATAAGTACCTTGCCACCGTGCCCGGGTTTCCCAACGCTCATTTCCCGAGCGAGTAAGTTTCAATTCTATCCAGCCTTCGTTTGTATGAGGTGCTAATATGGTTTGTGTAGCCACATTCTCCTTCAAGCTGAATTTCAAGTCAAACCTCGGAAAGAAATCATCAAAAAGCCTCCACCTCCCGATTTTGGTGGGAACTCTTCTCGGAACAGATAGTAGGAAAAAACTGGAAAAACAAATGCCAATTAGAAGTTTCAAAACAGTGAAATATGTCATGATCATTGTTGGTCGGTTAATTGGAGTGTATATCGGTCTTGGCTATGTGGGATAGTAGGGAGGTTAGGTCTGTATCGTTTGGATTGGTGCTGGGAGTGAGGGAGGCGTACAATAGGGCATTTGCTTTGGGCGTCGTGTCGTTTTCTTTTTGCTTTCCGTGGGGTTTCTTTCCATCTGCTCTACTCATACTCGAAGATCTCCCACATTATTCTTCGTTTATTCTTTCTATCCGGTACCTCACGTTATGGTTATGATACCGCTTTCTGTATCATCCATCTCAATACGTCTTCCATTTCTCTAACACCCAGTCACGACTATCGATACATGCTTCATGTGCTATATTGGCCGAATGGAGATAACCGTGTTCATGTTCATGTTTATGTTCATGTTTATGATCTTGTTTTGCATTTCAATGTTTGGATGTTTGTTTTTTTCCGGTTAAGGGATTTCGTCGGGGAGGAGGTTGGATTGTGTACACCTAAGCATCTCTATTTTGTCTGTTTTGTTTTTATTCTGCTCTTTTTTGGCTCTTGTCACGGTCGGTTTACCTAGGGGTTGGTTTCTGCACTGCTTCGTTCGATTCGTGTACTCTCTGCTCGTAGGGTTGGCATTTCTTATTTGTCGCTTCTGCTTTTTCGATGGGCAGATTAGCTGCCTTGAATAACGGAAATATTTTCTACTGTGCAGGAAGGGCGCTGTAGCCCTCTTGTACTCACTCTCCACAAAGTTTGATATTATGAGTGCCTTCATATGTTGTCACGTGATGAAATGATAATCTAGTCTTTTTGGAATAACCGCTAACGACAACGTCCTACTACCGCCAGCAACTGAGCAGGTCTATCTCCATCCATCACTACCCACCACCACCATCATAGTAATCCTGCGATGCTGACCCCTTGGCGAACTACAGTATGGCAGCCCCCAGCATCGGTTCCATGCGCTGCCTCCTTCTGCGGCCTTGCATCGCACGCCCATTAACGACCTTATCTACCGTCTTCGCAAGATATCAATTCCGGCGCAACTATGCCAAAGCCAGCAAAAAAATCAAACCCCTACAGCAGCAAGTAAAGGGACAGGCCAAGGCGCCACTTAAAATAGAAAAGAATACCAGCATACTACAGCAGTACGTACCGCTTGAGGAAAAGCTGGCTCAGGCGGGAAAGCAGACGCTGCTGTACACAAAAGTTCACGGCAGATTCTTGATCGCAACTTACAGCCTCGTCGCAGGGTGTTTTGCCTTCGTGATCTATAACTACCAGACCGGTGCTACAGAGACGCCTCCAGGGGTGCCAGCGTGGGTGGGGAAGACTCAATTGGTTACAATGGCATTGGTGGGAGCTATAGGCATCGGCGTGGCTGTCTATCCGACAAGGTGTGTGTTTTTCTTGTGTGTATGAAGGCGGGGAAGTTTGCTAACGCGTGTGAGAGAATAGGATCATCCAGAAGATCTATGCAGTCCCTTCCAAGACTGGTGGCATCGAGATTGTGTTGCATAAACGCCCGATAGTGCCCGGGTTTCCAATAGTGAAGATCACGGTTGCGAATCCAAAGCTGATTACGCTTGATGAGCCTTTGCAGCCGTTGCATGAGCCAATTAAACCTGTGAAGGCGGAACCGGCACCCACGGGGTTGGCCAAAAGGATTGGAAGAGTTATTGTTGAAGCGCCTTGGCGCGCGTTTTCGGCGGTGAAGAGAACTATCACCACCGATGGCTTTGTGGGGCTGCAGGTTCAGAATGGTGGGAGATATCAGATACGAAGTGATGGATGGATATGGGAGAAAAGAGGGTTGGACTCATTGTTTCGAACGATGAATTCTAAGTATCGGTACTAGGTTACCTGTGTAACCTTGACTGGAGCTCTACTGTATCATGCTGTAAAATACCAAGTACTCAATAGACACTATAGTAGGTATCGCTACGTAAAATATTAAGTCTAGTGCAGAGTGAGAAGTAGTGAGCCTTTGCTAGTGATAGATCGTGCGTCATGCAGCTAGAAAACGGAATTAGCCGGCTCAACAACCTTCTTCCAACCGCCACCCTTCAAGTGCATCTCATCACCAGCACCACAACATTTGAGTGAACCCACGTTCGGTGATGGCCTCTTCTTTGCAGCGTCTCTCCGCGCTCGCCGGCTCTCAATTGCGGCGGCAAGCCCTGACACGGGGTATTCATCCTTATCCTTAAGATAACAGCTGAAAAAAAGTTTACTGACGCAAAAGCACAGGCTTCCGAACAACTTCCGCTAATAATGCCGCCCAAGCTATGATGATGCCTGCCATGAGCCCCACGATGACTGAAGGCTCCATTAGCTCCTGGAAAGTCAAGGAGGGTTAGCTTCTCCCTCTCACCTTCCTTTCCATTCCCGTGATACTAACTGCGACGATCCAGGCGACTCCTTCTCCGCCGGCGACGTCCTCCTCGAAATCGAAACCGACAAAGCCCAGATGGACGTGGAAGCGCAGGATGACGGAGTACTGGCCAAAATCATCGCTCCAGCGGGTAGCAAGGGCGTCGCAGTCGGCACGCGGATTGCGGTCCTCGCCGAGGAAGGCGACGACCTGAGCACCCTTGAAATCCCGGCGGAAGCAGAGCAGAAGGAAAAGAAGAAGGAAGATATTACACCCGAGCAATCAAAGAAGGACCAGCATTCCGCGAGCGAGAAGGCACCGGTCGTTGAAGCATCTGCCGAATCTACACCCGACACTTCAAAGAACCACCCTCAGACGAAGCGGCCACAACATCCCTCGCCGTCCGTCATGAGCTTGCTGAAGGCAAATAATATCTCTGCCGAGACCAGCGCCAGCATCGTCGGTACGGGGCCAAAAGGCCGTCTGCTAAAGGGCGACATCCTAGCTCACATTGGAAAAATTAACAAGTCGGCTCCAGGTGATCTCGAGGCCCGCATCAAGAAGATGTCGAAGCTTGACCTCTCTAACATCAAGATCGCACCTCCCAAGCCCAAGCCAGCTGCTGCTCCGAAGATGGCGGAAACCCCAGCACCATCAAAACTGGCAGAGGTCAAGTTACCCGTCAACTTCTCGGAGGTTGCAAGGGTACAGAAGAAACTACATGTTCCATTGTCGCAATTTATCGATAACGCCACAGTGGCCGCCAATGCTGCATTGCCGCCGTTGAAGCTTCCTCCCACAGCTGACGAGCTGTTCAACGACATTCTGGGCCTCCCGAACGCACCTAGGAAGGTGACGAGGGGATCTTTCGCCCCCTCCATCTCACCACTGCCTGGAAAGGGAACTGCGGTCGAGGTGGGGAAAAAAGAGGTAGATATCTTTGACATTCTTGTCGGCGGTGCGGCAGCAGAGGTGGTGAGTAAGAAGAAACCGGCAGGACCGACGGAGGGAATTATTGCGGGGGGAGAAAACCTTTTGAGCCTTAAGGTGCCTGTGGCAGAAGAGGAGCGAGCGAGGGTGTTTTTGGGAAGGGTTAAGACGCTGCTGGAGAAGAGGCCTGAGCAATTAGTGGTGTGATTGATTGATATTGATAGGTGGTACGGATTTTTTAGATACCTGGTGTGCTACTTACTGAAACTTTACTTGTGATGGGCGTTTTTTTGTGCTAGATTGTGGTGGTGGGTTTGAAAAGTTGATGCTTTATTTACTAGGCGCCTTGGGATCACTTGGTATTTTCCTCTCCTTCTGCGTGCACACTGATCCACTTTTGCATCATTCGACTATTCTCCAACACCTAACACAATAAATGGTCATAGGGGCTTGACACCGGGTACCCACCCTCTTATTGTCGTCCAGTGCAACGATAGAGTGGCGGCGGCGGTACACAGGGACCGTGGAGAAGTAGCTACCTCCAGCCTTCAAAGAGAATTGCTCTGATCTGTGGTCCCGGCTCCAACACCACCTCTAACAAGTCCGCTAAGGGAAGGACCGCCCCATGACCACACTAGCTCCAGAGTACAGTTGAAACCCCCATAAGAACAGGGAGAGTGGGTTATATTCTAGTGCAACAGGCTTAATCGGGTCTCTGTAGGATTTTAGGGTGCTGTCGATAGCAACCCAAGAGCCAACGATCCAAAACTTTGCTCTTTACTTTCCCTCAATGTTAATCCCATCGCCGAACACGAACTGCAAGCCCGTACTCGTGCCTGACGAAAGTGAAGCTGCCCATAGCGCACCTAAACAGAGTAGTGGTAGGAATTCTTTGAAGTCAATTGGCGTGCATAATTGGGATACTGTGAGAACACAGAATATTGTATAAGCTCCAACTAGGAGGAATGAGATGAAGTGGGGAAGAACATTAAGGATAAGGATGGAAGTTGAAATGACGTGCAGAAGCAGGACTTGTTTGTTTGTCATATCTTCCTACTAACCCCGCTACTTCAATGAAATCGCAAAAAGCAAAAACAAAGCTAAGTTGTGACTCCCATTCTCCTCCCTCATCTCCTGTGCAGAAGGAGGATAAAGACAAGGAAGCACGGAAGAATAGGAAGGCGGAGAGATATAGAGCTTTTACCATTGCATTCATGAATTCATACTCGATTTATCTAGACTTAGTTAGCAGGCGGGTGAATCAGTGCTCTCTGATTCGCTAAATCGCCTACTACATCACCTTGCGAAACCTAAACTAGGCTTCACCTACTGCCGACCAACGTCTCCACCCACCTTCACCCCCCGCCACAATGCGTGCCTCCCTCCGACTGCTCACCGCGCGTCTGCCGCCGTTCACACAAACAGGCATCACAGGGCTTTTGACGCACCCGCACCCTCGACCCACCTTGATTGCACTCTACAACTACACCCTCAACGTCCTCTCGACTCTCCCACTACACTCTGTCTATCGCCAGTCCGCCGAGAACCTCACGAAACAACGGCTCGAAATTGTCAAGGCAGTAAAACCTCAGGGATGGGAGGCATTCATGCAGGAGCGCAAGGCGGCTGGTCTACCCGAAGAGACGGATATCCGCGATATGGGCGTGTTCATGCGAGACACCCTCAACAACCTTCATACCTCTGCCGAGTACGAGGGACATAAGGTGTATGCGAAGACGGAAATAAAGAACTGGCTACCCATTCCCCGGCCCAACCAGGTGAAGGAGCTGCTACCGAACCAGACCGAGGACCAAGCTAAAGCTCTCGAGGAAGAGAGCGATCGTGAAATCCTCCTAGAACCGCAGTTGACGGCCGAACAGATTGAGACGATTGAGAATCAGATCGGTGAGGGACTGATTGAGGAGGTCATTGAGGAGGGGTGGGGAGAGCTGCGGTGTGCGGAGGCTATGAAGGTGCATAAGGTGTGGGAACCACTTGAGGTTGTACCGGATGAGGGACAGTGGGTGGCTTTTGAGAGGACTCCTCCTACAGGTGCTGGGCCGGCATAGACGGGGTAAAAATGGGGTACGGTACATAGAGTTCTACGGGGACGTGGCGAGTCTGTACAGTACATGTATCTACTGGTATATGTGATGTTGTGAAATGGTTTGTTTGCTCATTTCGTTTGTGCTATTCTAATGGTAGACCAAAAGATTGAAGAACCACCCCATCATCTCCATCTTATCTTTCTAATTTCTCTTGAGACAATTGTGCTCAACTAGAGTTTCAATTGAATGCTCTGTATGGTTCGAACTAATCGGGTGACTTCGGAGGCGTTGATGTCATATCCCTCCACCGCCTCTATCCTCCCTCAGGCTCAGACAGCGCTGCTGCACGCCACAATCCTATGGGAGCCTGATACCTCCTTCCCTTTCTATCACAATCTCAGCTCCTCTTCCAAGCCCTAAACTCACAAACCAGCCATATCCGCAGTGGATCAACTTTATTTGTTGGTTAGCAAGACTTCATGAACTGCTGATCAGCATCAACCTGTAAAATGAAGTGTAGATAACTGTAGAAGGACCACCAAAACTTAGAGGCGAGTAACGCCGTTTGGAGCATGGAGGGTCATCATCGGTCGAGTTTGTTTCAAGCCCTGACTCCGGGTTTAATAGGGTTCCTCGTCAACTTCACACACCCCATCATTCAAATTCTACCAGCTTTTCATGCCTATAGAAAACATCGAGGTCAGGAGCTATGTGTCGTTGATCCCGGGTCCTCGGCTAGTTAAAGCTGAAGGAAGAACCACTGGGTGTCATTCAATTAAAATCAATATGGTGAAGGCAGACGTAGTGTTCGGCACAACACGAGACATCCAGGGCCCTGTCTCGAGCCAAAAGCCTGAGCCTGACGGGCCTTTGATAACTACGAGACGAGATATCACGAGATATTTTCAACATCTCAGGACGTGATGAGATCCTGTGAATGATATCTCGTGACCGAATTAATATTCGAGAAAATCTAAACCTCTTACCACATCCGCGACAAAAAACCTCTCTACCTCCTCCATCTCTTCCACCTCTCCATCTCCAATATATGTGCGCGGGATCCCGAGGTTTACTTGGATCTCGTCTCGTGCCAAACACTCGGCAGACGTGGGGCTGCGGTGCCCACTCACCAGGATCCGCACAACCTTTTGTCCTCGGAGCGAGTTGCAACTTTGGACCTCTGTTTAGGCATAGCCAGTTCTGCCGGAGATGATTCGGGAACGGCATTCGTGGCCGAAGCACCACGTGCACTGGCCGCGGGTACAGATTACGCCGTCGCTCGAATGATGTTCGGGGTTGGTGTCCACCCACGGGGAAGGAACAGAATCAGAGCTGAGGCAGAATTAACGTTTATAATGCCCCCGACATCGAGAATAGTCTGGGGACTTTGGTGGAGTTCGGGCTAACTAAGTAAGAAGGTGCACGAAGAGAAACTCCAGCACAACAATGGGTCCTCCTCCCTGTCTAGTAACAGAAACAGCCAACAACCTTTCTAGACCGAACAAACGAGCATCTACATCTACATCCATTGTGTCTGGCTTTGGTCCGTTTCATCTCGCCTAACTATCACAGGACGCAAGTAGTATTACACACGAGACGAAACGAGATATGAGATAAGTCTAGGCTGATTCGTCTCGTACTCGTTTTCCCTCTTTGGGACTTTTTCTTATTTTTCTGTAAGATTTTCCTTCTAGAATCTTCCCAGAGTCTTTCTTATGATCACAGTTTCTTTAGCTCTCATTTCGTCCTTTCTTTTCGTCTAGCTACATGATTGCGATGGGGAGTGAGGTAGTAGGCCAGATGCAGCGTTTCAGTGACTGAAGTGAAACAATTCAATTTAGTGGTATCTGTAAGAACAGAGAATCGCAATGCGAGAAGAATTGGCAATATCTGGTTCGCTGGTGCTGCGGCTACTGTGGTCATAGCTTCTGGTCGAAGGAGGAATGCTGAACTGGAAATGGAATGGAGGTCTGAGCTTGAAGTTGGAAGGAAGTAGAGTTAGTTGTCGGAGACGACGACGACAAAGGGACTCTGTCAGACACTAATGGAGGTGCAAAAGCTGAAATGCCGAAGGATCAAAGAGTCATGAAGAGACAAGAGTCGTCAAGAAGAATGCCTATCTGCTGAGTTGTGCTGCCTACCATGAATCCCAATATTGAATGCCTAATTACGGAACTGTTGGAACCATTTGGCTGCGTATAAGTAGCACTGCCGCATACAAACATATTATGCACCCGTCACAACACTACGCACTTAGCTCTGGAGACAGTGGGGCTGTCATCCTGCCACCTCCAAATCAAGGATATCGGATTTGGATGTTCGTCCCGGACACTGGCCTGCAGAAGAGGGCTGCAGAATGCTGTGACAGAGAGACAGCTCTGCACCACTTACTTCGCTTCCGCCTGTGGCTTGTTGACATCGCTCTAGTTTGGACCACGAATACACATCCTGCAATGCGAGGTTATGCTGTCCGGATGATCCCAATAACTCTAGTGCACTTTATGTGCTACAGTAGAGTCTTGGCCTGCTCTTTTAGCTCCCTGTGTCAATCACGAGCATGAATAGCACAGAGAACGCACCGCACTCGCCCATGGGATGGTGAAAGGCGGATAAATTTACTTACGCAGATGCTCACCCTCATTCTAAGCCACAGAACAGATATTGCTAGCAAACCCGAGAGATGCGGGGATGAAGTTCTAACGGTGTCACCCGTACTAGGGTTCAGGGTTAACGGCACTGCCTTCCAAAGATCGGCGACCCGGAGGAAAGAAACATGGTAGGAATTAGGGATGAACCCCTTTCACTCCCCCGCCGCAGGCCAGGAACGAGCAGAGGATACTGGATGGAAGTTGACAACTGCCAATGACTGATCAAACCCCACGATGTGCATACATATACACTTCAGAGCCTCCACCTCTTTTGGCTGGTTTATCGCATAACACCCCAATCGGAATATCTCCTCGGGGTTGGTGGCTCGATTGGTAACCTTATTCGAACCTCATCTGCTGATAGATGATTGCTTTTTTCCCATAGTTTCAGGAACTAACTGCAGCTCAGTGAACGGACGAACGCACCCCGGAAAAAACTTTTCTTCGCTGCAGGTGGTACAACTCGATTCACAATTGTTGGAGTCTGGATCGAATTGCTTCAACTTCGTGGGTTTCAGTAACTGCATCCATCCGGACGTCAATCCCCGACGTCGTTCATCCACCCACACCCCGCAGATGCCAGAATAGCGTTCTTTCCCCCAGACTTATCGTGGGTACTTCACTTCCTGGTAACGCGGTACTCGGGCCGCCTATGTCGCGGTTTGCGGGAGAGCTATTTATCTTTAGCTAGATATCCGACAAACAAACTTGCTGATATGTTATCGATATGAGCTCATGAGGTTGCATCGTTGCCACCAATAATATATCTCTCAAGCTCCCCGTTTTCCAGTTTCATAAGATAGCAATAGTAGATGAGATATGATCTGCGGGGAAGTGATTTTTTTTTTACTGTCAGTCTGCAGGGTGTGCATATGCATATCGAAATGTTTGAGAGAGAAGTGCCCGACAAATCCCGCGCGACCATATGAACCTAACAAACACAAACAAGGAAACCCCGCAGCATCCATACTACCCCGCACTAATCACCACCACCACTACCACCACCGCTATCACAGAACTAACGTAGTATAAACCACCCCGCGTCCCCGCTCGTTCATCCTCCAGTATTTCACTTCACAAACAGTAACCACAGCTTCCTTCTCCGTTTCGATATACCTACCTACCTACCTTTAGACGCACGAACTCAACTCTCATCACAATCATGCCTCAGATCACACACATCCTCTTCGATTGTGACAACACCCTCGTCCTCTCGGAAGAATTCGCCTTCGAGGCCTGCGCCGAGGTTGCCAATGAGGTCCTTGAGAGCCACAACAACCCGAAACGCTACACGGGACCCGAGCTCATCACCGACTTCGTGGGTATGAACTTCCGCGGCATGCTCAATGCACTCGCGACCAAGTTCGGGCTCACGATCACCCCGGAGGACGAAGAGAAGTACGTCAAGCGAGAGGAAGACCAGGTGATCGCTACACTACTCAAGAAAGCTGAGCCGTGTGTCAACTGCGACCCAGAACTTGAGTCATTAGCCAAAGAAGGGAAATACGGACTCGCAGTGGTGTCGAGTTCTGCGAAACGCAGAGTCCTTGCCTCCCTCAAGAAAGTCGGCCAGGACAGATTCTTCCCCGACGACGTCGTCTTCTCCGCCGCTACATCCCTCGAGAAACCTACGAGTAAGCCCGACCCTGCTATCTACCTCTACGCCGTAAAAGTGCTCGGGAAGCAGGTCGGCGAGTGTGTTGCCGTCGAAGACAGCAAGAGCGGAACGTTGAGCGCGGTCAGAGCTAAAATCCCAGTGATTGGGTATGTGGGAAGTTATCCGAAGGAGCAGCAGGAGAAGATGGAGAAGCTGTTGTTGGAAACCGGAGCAAAGAATGTCATGAAAGATTGGACGGAGTTTAGAGCTAAGCTGGCTGAGATTGAGAAATTAGAGGGGTGAGCATAAGAGTAAAAGGTGCATGGGTCTGGGAATACCTTGTTTTTATTATTTTTTGCTCTTTTTATTCTGCCTATAAACGATAAACTACAATGGAATGCAATTGGGGCCTTTGGGATCTGATATACTTGCTGTCCTTATGTGTGCCATTGAGTGACGCCCAAGCATTCATCACACTTGATGATCATACAATTAGCACTGGCTTCAGCACTGATTTCATATATCCTTCCAATCGACTAATTCATCACAGCAGACAAACGTAGTTTAGTGCGGATGATTCACTCAAGGTCAGATTCGCGATTCCCTAGGATATTCTGCTGTCTAGTAGGGCATAAAAGATCTAGATATTCTTTAGAATTAGGGAAGCATTATTTAACATACAACCCCGAATAAACATCTATATCTATTAGGCTTACTTTCTTAAGCCTGCAGACAGAAGCACAATCGACATCTCCTCCCGGCTTGCAGACAAAAGCACAATTGGCATCTCAAACCATGCATGCATCCCTTATTGGTCAATATCTAATCTCCTAGAATCCACATCACCACAAAATTGCGTGGTCGGTAATCAGCACCACTTTCGCCTGTGAAACACAACTGCAAACCCCGGGCACAGTGGGACGCTGTCATAGATGACTCTGATGAATCCGTTGAACACAAGCATTAGGTAGAGAAGACTAAATAATCGGGCTAAGCAAACCTTAAACCTCTCAGCCACACCCTACTAGAAGATTTGGATTTCGGCAAAAGCATTCCTCAAGCTTTTTGTGCCCCACACTCCGAGGCTAAAAGCTTTTTACGCCACGCCGCAGCTTAGAGTTTGGAAAGGTGAACCCCTAACCCTTCCACTGACGTCTCTAACCAAAACGGGAACATGTTTCTATGTATAACCGCAGCTAACACTTCAAACAACTGGCTAATTCACTCCTCCGTCTTTTTGGGGATATTCCTGAATAAGGAGGGCCGTTGCTTGGTTGGGCCTGGTTTCTTTAGCCCTTCGCCAGGTTCAGGATCTGCCTATGGGAAAATGGTGATGAAGAGGGAACACACAATTGGAAATACAAGCCCGCACCAAATTCTAGATGATTGGGACATGCATGTGCACATTGGGCAGTTTGCGACTTTCTTTCGTACGGTGGCTCAGACTAAGGAGGTTGAGGGCGGATGTTTGGATGGCACTGTAGGTCGTCGGTGCTGGCGGAGAGGGGACGCTCTGAGATGGGAGAGGATCCGGACACCAGCCGATAGCTACTGCAGTTTATTCTCAGGATTGAATGTGGGGAATGGTGGGAGGCTAGCAAAGATTGGGACTCAAAACGTTGGATGACTCCAATACCTGTCGCCCGAAGCCCTACAAGCTAAACTTTAATCCACCCCATCAGCGCCAGCCAACTTGAATCCACCTAGTGCTCCTCGACGGCATAAATATCGTCCCCCTCCCCCCATTCCTTCCTTTCTCTCCATCCAAGTTAAGTATCATCTCGAGCTTTCGATCGGTTACCTCGAAACCGTATTGTTTATCCCAGTGAAGCCTACTTGCCATCTTGCTGAGGGAGGCCGGCGGCAGACCCCGTGCTGCTATCGATCCAGTGCATTGGCCACACCGATGATCTTTTATGTGACTGGGTGGGTGCACTGATTGCTCGCAATTACAAAAAACCCTTCGCGAGAGGTAGCTCGAAAGGGCTCAAATTTTTCTTCTTCGGTTCTTGCCTTATTCACTTGTGGATGGGTGAGGATCTAGTGTCGCTGGTATAACACTGCCTCCAGCTGATGCGATCTCTTGATCAATTTTTTCGTTGCTTTCCTGGCCGCTGGCGAGGGGGTGAAGAAGACTTGGGAGAGAGTGTACGGGATCTGATGAATGCACTGTACCCATGACCTCTAATTCCGCTGTTATATAATGCTCCTTTGCACCACTGGAAGGAAATGTAAGGTATGAAAAGTACAATAGGTCGGTATACAAGCAAAACAAAGAAGCATAAACCCAACGCGATGTAAATTTAAACCCGAGTGCCTAGGCTATTACAATGAAAAACACCACCATGCGCAACCAACAACCATTTTTGTAAACACCCCCCACACATAACCCAACAACAAACCGTTCTCTGCTCTATGCCTCTACACCACCCCACTTTCCCCACCCAGCACGAGCCCACTCCACGTCTTCTCACCACTACAACCCCTTTACCGGGGTTTCATCACTACATCAATTGTAAATCCCGCTCTGGCTGCACAGCAGGATTTGCTTCGTGGCGACCGGATTGAACGATACGGTAGGTGGACCATTGGCAGCCGCAGTGCCATCAGAAGTAGTGGCGGGAGCAGTGGATGCAGTGGACACACCTCCGACAACACACCCCACCACCTTCTAGTTTTGCCAAGACCAATTTTACCCAATCAATCTTGACATCGCGAGAAAATTTTCGCTTCGATTTTCAGCTGAACGACCTTCAGTCACCCAGAAGCTAAGCACGATGAGCCTCTTCGGAGCAAATACCATCTTTAAGAAAGCAGTGGCGAGAATGAGAGCAGAGGAGGAGAAAAAATCCTCGATTGCAAGCGAAGAAAGCAGCCACATCGGTGGACTACTCGATAAGATCACCGGACCGCTTACGGATCCGGAGGGAATAGCTACTACTTCCGAGATCGCACACGAACTCACCCAGATGGACAGGGAGGATCAACTACGAGCTTTCCATGGAACTGCCGGGTACAAAGGACTTAAGGCGGGAGAGGAAAAAGACAATTTCGAGAGGGGGTTACACCAAGCCTGAATTGAAGACGATTTGAGGAGACGCGAGAACAGCCAAGCGACCTCCAGAGTAGAGTCAGGATGGATTCCTAGCAACCTGAGCGACATGAGAGAATATTCCGACCTGACAGGAAAGACTGGAATTACGGGCGTCACGAGGCGCAGAAGCAGCAGTGTAGGCAGCATTGAGTCATCAAGGCTGTCCTCACCACCACCTACTACGATTTCGAACAAATCGACTGTTTATGGAGGAAGTATTCTTGCTATGCCTCCCAGTGCTCTCCCCATGGATCCTTTTTCAACTTCTAGGGCGAGCACTGGAATTATTCCGCAGAGGTACATTCAGTCGGAGGAAGATACCAGCCAGCATGCCGAAAAAGAGGGGGGAATGGAGGAGACTCGGAAAGTCCACACACCCATTCCGAGAAAATTTGAAATCAGTGACGATAGCGAGGTTAGCGATGAGGCAATGATAGAGGTGGAGTGGAGGGACGAGGAACCCTACATGACGCCAACGAAGAAGGGAAAAAAGCGCAATAAGGGGAAGGGAGTTAGGAGGCCGATAACGCCCGAACGACCAATCCCAAATATGCTGCAGACGCCGAGCAGGAGGAAGTTGGAGGCTGATTGGGCCAAGCCTGCAGGGGAGTTGACGAATGAGAAGGGACCAGTTAATCTGGAGGCCTTTATTGGTGAGTATCTTGGGAACACTAATGGGTTGAGAGATTTTATGGTTGGAAGAGAGGAATATGACGTGAAGTATGCGGAGTGGTGTGGGGAACAGACGAACCATATCCCAGCAAGACAGAACCATACTGACGCAGCGGTGACGAGCGTGAGAAAAATTAGTATGGAAATTAAAGAACAGGTGGAGCTAAGTCGGGAGTACGACGAGGCTAGGGCGGAAAAGCTTGATGAGAGATTGAGCAAGATTGAAAAAGATTGGCCAAGATCGCACCGGTGAATATGGCTAAGACGATCGAAAATGCAATGAGTGCTTGCATGGAAAAGATGGTTGACCAATTTACCGATAGGGTGGTTGAGAGGTTTGAGGATATGGCGGAAGAGAGCCGAAAGAAGGATGAGATCCGAAGGGGGAAACAGGTAGAAGCCACCCCTGAGGAGGAAGATATGAGTGATATTGAATTCGAGCCGGGAGCGACCTTTTCAGAGGAAGAAAATAGGAAGGTGAAGAGAGCGATCCGGGCTGAGATGGAGGTGGATGAGCAGGGGCTGGAGCAATCCAGACATGCACCTGTGATTCCGCCTGGAGGAGTTAGTCAGGAGTTTCTGCGTTTGGAGGTGGGACATGTTACGATCCTGAAGAAGAAGCCGGTGGTGCCAGCGGTGCCACAACAAAAGAAGAGGGAGGTGAAAAAACCGGAGGTAAAAGAGATACCAACAGGACCAAAGGCAGGGGGGAAGAAGCCGGAGGTTAAGAAACTGACGGAGAAGAAGCTGGAAGGAAAGAACCCGGAAGAAAAGAAGAAGGATACGTGGGTGCAGAGAGCAGCGGCACCAGCGCCACCGAAGAAACAACCCGAACAACGACAGCAGCAGCAACGTCAAGGGGAAAATAAGAAGAAAGGGGATGGATTCACTGAGGTGAAGAGGCAGCAACAGAAGAGAGATGAGTTGAGGCCGGTCCCCCCAGGACAAAATTCGATGGAGAAGAGGAGAGTCATTTTCAAGAGAGATAATGGGCTCCAACTTTCTCAAAAGAAAGATTTGGATATTTCGTCGGAGGTGAATAGAGTACTTTTTGAGGCGAAAGTTCCGCATTTTGTGCGCATCCAAGGGGTTACGAAGAATACCTGAGGATGTTTATCGACAATTACGACCCCTGGAGCAACTGCTGAAATGCTGATTAGGTACAGGGAGATTGTGATTAAGGCGGCAAGAAAGGTGGACGCAGGGATTGTGGACATTGAGACGAATAAGCTTTGGGAGAGAGTGAAAATGAACGGTGTCAATTTTGACAGGTATTTGGGAAAGAAGACGGGAGGTGGACTGGAGAAATTGAGACAGGAATTGCAGGCTGAGAACGAGGGAGTGGTGTTGCCCCTTGCCATTAGCTGGATTGGAGGACCAAAGGATGTGCAGAAGAAGAAGATGGAGGGGAAGAAAGCATCGTCGGTTGTGTTTGCGGTCAAGGGAAGCAAAATGGCCAAGAAAGTTTTGAAAGGAGGGTTGAGAGCGGCTGGAGTGAAGTATGATGTGGAAAGGTTTATGACAGCCGGTCCAGACTCCTTTTGCGGAATATGCAGCAGATGAGGACATGTTGAAGCGAAGTGTGGGGCCTTGAAGATACCGGCTTGCATGTTGTGTGCGGGCAAGCATCTGACGAAGGATCATATGTACAACGTGGTAGGTTGCAAAGCTAACGCAGGACAGAACTGCACCCATAATGTCGACAAGTGCGTCAACTGCAAGGGGAACCATATTGCCAAAGCAAATATTTGTGTTAAGAAACAGGAAGCGATTAAAACGGCGAGAGAAGAAAGGCTAACTTGGAAGGAGAGGGAGGGAGAATGCCGAAACGTGACTACAGATCATCAGAAGAAGCCGGATCAGGTTGAGGATGGGGGACCATCAACAGCAGAAGCCAAAAAGAAAGTTCCGGAAGAGGAACAGACAGTTAAGAAGCCGGAAGTTCAAGTTGTTTCGACACAGGTGACATCCGAGCTAAGCTCTAGCGCAGGGATCCCAGAAACCCCCATGAAGACATGGTGAAATGCATAATGCATAATTGTGGGAGGGGGTATGATGCGACGATGATAGCACTGGAAAAGGGAATTGTTTGGGGGGCTGATGTTGTGATGATGCAAGAACAAGTAGCGGAGAAGGAAGGATACAACATCAGTCACCCAGGATATAGATTGGTCAGGGGAGAAAGAACAATGACAGCGATAAGAAGAGATACGCACCTGGAGTTTTCGGAAGTGGATATGGGGGGAGATGGAGATGTACAGGTGTTTGATATAAAATATCCCTCGGGGAGAGAAATGAGATTGGTGAACGTGTATGACCAGCTGAGGCAGGTGGAGGGAGTGAGAAGCCAAGGCAGACTGGCACGGACAGCAAGATGGAGCGAGATTATGGGGCGGAACAAGATCCTGTTAGGAGGAGACTGGAATGCTCACAGCGATAGATGGGATCCGGAATGCCCACCAAAAAGAGCTGAAGTCTTTTTAACGAATCTTATGGATGAGTATGATTTGACTGATGTTACCGATGGGGAACCAACCCATACGAGTATAAGAAATGGCGAATCTTCAAGTTCGCTAATAGACTTCTTCATAACGAAAGCCGGGATGGCCGATAATTTGGAGATAGCTACAGATTTGGCAACTACTTCGGATCACGCGATTGTCGGTGCCCACCTAAGATGGGACGAAGGGGATGGAGTCAAAGTATCGAGAAAGGTTACAGGATGGGATATTGATGGGCTCAAGTCGGAGGGGGAAAAAGAAAATTATGAAAAAGCAGAAAAATATTGGAAGGACAAGAGCTCAGGGAGACCCGTGTTGACCGAGAAAAGCAGTGGAGAAGAATTACAGAAGGAAGCTGAGTGGATACAGTGAAATTTTGTTAATCATCTCAATAGGTGCTGCAAGAAAGTGAAAGTTTGTGCAAGATCCAAAAGGTGGTGGAATGAGGAGATCGCAGAAAATAGAAGGATTTTGGGCTCGTTGAAGAGGGCCAGAAGAAGGGGGGAAGCGACACAGCAACAAATTAAAAAGCAGCGAAGCAACGTCTGAAGGATGATCCGAGAGTCGAAAACGAAGATGTGGCAAGATTTCTTATCTGCGGCCACGAAGGATCAGGTATGGCAGGCTCTGAGGTATACAAAACCGGGGGGTCAGCAGACGACGAAAGCTTTGAAATCCAGGGATGGAGTGGTGCATCAGCAAAATGTATTTTAGTCGCTGGGAGCCTCCAGGAGTGTCTGAGAGGATGTGGAGTGTAAACTTAGAAGTGTCAATTTCAGGAGAGTATCAGACCCTAGGAGCACATTCCGGCCGGCCTTCGGAGTAACTGGGATCTCTGATGACTGGTACGGGAGCACCATGGGAGCGGTTGTGAATAGTTTGGGAGCACCTGGGACTGTCGCCCAACCAATGCGGGAATCCAAACTAACTCTGAGAGATGCTGGGTTCTTACGGATATTCATTCGAAGGACTGCAGGCGTTATCTGAGATTCTCCGGATGTACACGAGCAATCTCCACGTATGATGCATAGATTATTGTTCATTATCAACCTCTAAATCATACTATAGTACCCAGCATCTCATCAACATTCTATTGTTTGCATCGCTACATTAAGGAAGAACCAAAGAAAATGGCGAGTGATTCAAAAATGAAAGTAGGTAAAACCAAAACAATAACCCGACTAAGCGATTGGAATGATATCAATCGAACATAGTCTCAATGTCATCCACCAAATCTCCCATCTCATCAGGGCCGACAAACGCAGGAACACACAATTCATCAACGGCGCAAAGAAGCTGGAGGCGCTTCTTATATTTCTGAATAATTCAGGCCTGGCGAGTGGGTGAAATTGAATTCCAATGTCGTTTGGCTCGATTTGTAATATCTAAATGGGTTGGAATTGAAGTTAGCATGCGGTGAATCAAAATGGAGTTTGAAAGGCAATATGATGAATTCGGGGGGAAAAGAGGAGTGCCTGATGTCGTGTGAGGTGGTCAAGGGGAGTGCTGATGGTGATGCAGAATGAAATTGAGGGGCGCAAATCCAGGCCAAGGAGCGCCGACGGGGATTGAGGAGTGCCTATGCAGCGGAGCAGCCCATCCATGCTGAGCAGCAACGAAAGGGGAGGGAAGTAAAGAGTCTGGAATGAAATAGAGGCGCTCCTAATCGAGGTTCAGGAGGGGATTGAGGAGCGCGGACAGAAAAGCCAATATGGAGCGTTGAATGAAATATCGCAGCACCAATCCAGACTGAGGAGGGCCGTGGGATTGAGGAGCGCCGACGGGAATTGAGGAGCGCCTATTATAGCGGACGAGCACCATTGGAGGGGGGGGGGGGGGTATGAAGCAGCCCCACCATGTGTAATTTGAATTTGATGAGTGCAATGGCTTCAGTAGAAATGCAATCTGTCACCGTGGAAGGGCAAAATTTACCTCGATATTCATCTTGAGAAAACATAACTGTAACCTACTTTCCAGTGGCATACTCAGACAGCGCACAATGAATAGCTGCAGCCACAAGCGCTAATGTCTGCGGTGTTAGAGGTTGAAAGAACTGCGATGTGGTCGGTTGTCGCCCCAAGCTATTGGCGGTGAAAAAAAACTGATGGTAGATTAGGTCAAGCACTTCCATCTGCGTGAACCAAGACTTCTTATCATCGATGACCTTCGAGAGATAAGCATCGTCAAACAGGAGCTCCTTAATTTGGATTCGAAGCTCAGTCTCTGATCCTAAATCCAACCGGTAACTACGGACAATAGTTCGACGAGCTCCATCTGCTAAGCGCCCTCGAATGGTACTAATCTTTAGTTTTAACTATGTATGATTCGA
>Ga0307514_10000607_pt1 | contig 66743 bp, 67 predicted proteins | sample 16_EM_MG_FD_203088 | JGI IMG/M metagenome (GOLD analysis project Ga0307514, IMG submission 203088) | Populus trichocarpa ectomycorrhiza microbial communities from riparian zone in the Pacific Northwest, United States - 16_EM | ecosystem: Host-associated > Plants > Roots > Unclassified | place...
TGAGCACAAGAAAGAGAGAGATCAGAGGAGATGGGGGAAATCATCATGAGAAACTGGGACTTGAGAGAATTTCGTGTGCGAGTCAATTGACCATCCCCGATACGGTAGGTACGAGGCCTGATGCGGCAGCTAATAACACCGATACGAGGTCTTCTAAACCCAATCAGGCCTCTTCTAAACCCAATCAGGCAAGTCGTACTCCTGATTTCTCATAGCCGCTCGTATTTTCCATATCACTCTCATCTTCATCCCCCATCTCTCACTTTCTTGTCCACAACTCTACCATCATTGCAAGAACACAAAGTTAAGTCATCCCTCTCTATCTCTCCATGCCATCATCATGAGTTAACACTGAGTGCAGCATACACCGAGTACAGCATACAGCTAAGATTGTCTGTCGTCCGTTCATTCTCACGATTTTGAGTTGACCCCTGAATGTTGCTAATACAGTCTCAGCACCTGGCGCGCCTCCCATCGACCGCCTCCAGATCGACCACCTCCAAGTACTCCTCCAATCTCGCTCGATCATAGCCTGCAAGTGCATCTCCAAACTCGCTCGGTCACAGCCTCAGAGTGCATCTCTGAGTTCACTCGATCTCGGCCTCCAAGTACATGTCCAAACTGGCTCGATCACGGCCTCCAAGTGCATCTCCAAACTCGATCGATCACGGCCTCCAAGTGCAGCTCTCCGTTCACTCGATCTTGGCCTCCAAGTGCATCTCCAAACTCGCCCTATCACGGCCTCCAAGTGCATCTCTCAGTTCACTCGATCTCGGGCTCTAAGTGCATCTCCAAATTCGCTCTATCACGGCCTCCAAGTACATCTCTCAGTGCACTCGATCTCGGCCTCCAAGTGCATCTCCAAACTCGATCGATCACGGCCTCCAAGTGCAGCTCTCAGTTCACCCCATCTCGGCCTCCAAGTGCATCTCCAAACTCGCTCGATCACGGCCTCCAAGTGCAGCTCTCAGTTCACTCGATCTCGGCCTCCAAGTGCATCTCCAAACTCGCTCGATCACGGCCTCGGAGTCTATCTCTGAGTTGTAGATTGGTAGCTATATAGATACATAGATACATAGATGAGAATACAATGTGAATACATGAGTTTTAAAAAGCGTTGCACGATTAGTAGTAGCTATGAGTTCCAGGCGCACCAGCAGCGTTCCCAAAGAAGTTGTTGTTTTTCCCAGAATGCTCTACTGTGATTCGAGGTGCTCCCAGACGCTTCCAGGATTGTCGCCGGCGCACCCAGGCGCTTTGCTATGCAACGCGACCCGTCGCCTGGGCGACAGGAAGCGTGTAATTCTCCGTCAGAGGGTACGAGGTTCCGTCAGAGCCGTCAGAGCCGTCCGGAACACCCGGGTGTTTCAGACGGAAACTACGGTTGTTGCTGATGCTAATACCTTATAGGAAGCTACGGAGTTGTATATGATAGCCGTAATAGTCGAATCTCATTTTGAGCAGTACCATCCAATTACTTGTATGTTTTCACGATGTTAGCCACAATGGCAATGCCAGGTGGTCGGGTACAACTAGAACAGCACGACATGCACCTTGCGTTGGATTTGCCTAACATGGCTAAAGGAAGGTTTTCGTGTGCCACAGTACAGGAAACCCAATACCAGATTAAGAAACGTCGCACTGAGGTTTGAGAAGAAGAGAAGCTGAGAGTTGAATTCCCTTTGCTTAGATAGGAAAAGGCTGCGATGGAAAGACGCCTGGCAATGTTTTATGAAAATCAAATGCATGGTGGCCTTCATTGCCTGAACAGTTCAACAAAGAATCCGCAGACATGCTGGATGTACAAACACACGGGTGCACCTCCATTAGGTTTGACGCCACCTCAGCGCAGTACACCACCTGCACTACATGGTGAGAATGAGGAAGCTCAAAATTTTGAAATCGATGGTGTGCCACCCAGATATGTGTATATACATACTTCTATTCGCAGTGCTCAATATATCAATTTTGATACATATGTCAAGAATCGCAAGTACGATGAATATTTTACCCCAGATTTGCTGACCGATGAAGAATCATCCACTGGTTAGTTCACTATCTGCTGTATGGTAACGCATTTGACATCCAGTTTCCAGAAGAATGCAGTCTACTGAACGAACCTGATAGTGAAGACAAGTATTGATAGAAAGGAATAGGATTTTTGAGTATGATTATTATCTACAATTAGCGGACACTTTAAAGTATATTCTAAAGGATATACTCATATGTATTATTGAAGAACATGTTAGTGATAAAGGAGAAAGTACATGAAGACGATAGAATGGCTGCCACAACACCATTTCTGATATACTATGTCACATTGATTGGGGTCATATTGCAGGTACACCTGTGGCAAAATGAGCGTCACCAGAGAGTCAACTATTTTTGGTCCTCCATGTCAGGTAAATAAAAAGTGACTTAGTCGATGTTATACATAACCAAAATATCAGCTGCCATGGGAGGCAAGAGAGAACGCAACACATTCACTGCTACATCATGACAATGAGTGTCAACTGAGTCTCGACACTATGTGGTCCTGTAGGTCGGGTAATCCTAGTGTAATTTCGTTGTTGTCATACATAATCAAAGTATTGGCAGCTTTTAAAGGCTAATGAAAAAGCGACATGCTCCTGACTCCATCTTGACAATGAGCGTCAACGGAGCATCAAGGATTTTCAGTGTGGCATCTTGGTCAATTTAAGTGGCGCTTGATTGTAGACATCCATACATGAAGTTGGCAGCTTTTATAGGCAGATCAGGAAGAGATATTCCCATGGCAGCCTCCTGGACAATCACAACTTAATTCAATTTCAAAACTGCAACTCAGTGTTTCTGAGCATTTTAGCGTATACAATGAGTCAAAACTTAGTAAATCGACAATACCGGCCACATCGTACTTTGATTAACTGTGATGCCAGAAAAGACAAAGTTGACACTCCATTGACACATATTTTCAAGATGTGGTGGGCAGCATGTTGGGGTCTGTTGGCCAATCCAGGCCACTAATAGTTATATTATGGATTACAATGACCAAATCACGCTCTAATTACGTGATCTACAAGACCAAAAATGATTGACACTCTGTTGTTGCTAATTCTCAGAATGTGGTATAGAGCATGGGGCCTTTGTTTTGACCATAAAGGCAGCAAATACATCTAAAGAAGATAATTATGTACAAATGTCAATATTTTTCGATTAACAGTAGAATATCTAGATGTGACCATGAATAGAAAGATCCGAAACCCAGCACTGGAGACTGAAAATGACGGGTCTAGCCAAACCCAGTAGAACCCGTTGGTTGAGCGGAATGAGTTCAGGTTTGGCCTGCAAACGCCTAGAGGTTCATGGTTTCAGATGGGTCTGAAACCGAACTGAACTGTTTTTGCGATCCCAACCTGGATTGCTGGTGAGTTTCCAGATACCATTGTTAATACTACTACCTAAGCGGGATTGGAATATGATATATCAGTTTTCTAATCAGCCAGATCAGGAGTTATACCTACCCCAGTGTCTCCGGCAAATTGTTATAATAATGAAATCCTGTTCAGTCCCAGTTTCTTGTAATGATTTTCCTCATCTCCTCTTTACTCCAACACACATAGTGCTTTCTCATCCCCAACTCTACCAATACCTGAGATCAGAATGATTAGTCATTGTTCAGAATATGGTGATGGCAGTACTCTCTTGACTTAACCCAATTTTTGGAATCAATCCATGATTTCCTGTCCACCACTTCTAGCCAGACTATAGGCACTAACCTAACATTTCTGAATGTAACTTGTTGTCCTCTACTGCCTATATTCCTATCATTATAAGTTAACAAATACATAGAGTTTCAGATTTGATTGCACCTCTCTGCTGATCAACAATCTCCTGATTGACCACCCACAGCTGTGCCTTCAGTTTAGCATATTTATTTACAAAAAAGGTTGATTCTGTATATCACTCAATATTAATCCCTGGGTGTATATCTAACCTTGGCTGATTCGGGAATCAATGTTCATCACTAGCTTATAATACATACAGCAGTTAACAATCATTCTTGGGTTACAAGATGATGGCCTTCAAGTATATCTGCCAACTTGTGCATTTATGGCCACCTAGTGTATTCTAAATCTTATGTGATTGCTATTTGAAAGTGTATTCTCAGTTCAGTTACTCATAGCCTCCTCCAAGTTTATTCAATTACAGTCTCCAATGCATCTCTCAGTTTACTCAAATGCCTTGATGAGGTGCTTCTTTGATGGCAGTTAAGTATCATCCGTAACAAAATCTAGTATGTGTAGAGGCGTACATCAACTTGAATTGAACATACATAAGAAATTATGAAATAGTCATTCATGCTGACTCTGTCAAATAATAATCTCTGAGAGAAGCAAATGAAGGTAAAATGGCTTCAACTAATAGCATCTGGAATCTAAAGAACCACTGCTGTAAGAATACGGCATCAACTGTATAGTTTTTGGAACCTTGTATAGCAGTCTCAGCTGGTCGTAGATTTATCAACAGACCTGCCCAGAGGTCTTAGCTGCGATTGTTGTCTACAGCATACATCTGGGGATGTTTCAACTACCTCAGAATATGCATCTCCTATCTAACAACCTTCAATACACATTGAATACACCGCTACAAATACAGGTCCTTTAATGAGACACTGAGATTGGTTTGGCAGCATTTAAAAGCACTCTGCATCATTTTAGAGAGGTCTGGAAGCGACTGCAATAACCTAGAGGCAGTGGCATGGTTACCTGGAGTGTCTGGGAGGTTTCCATTTGGCGTCTGGACAATTATATTATTTGCTGATAGGTAGGGTATGGTCAAATGGATGCCTTCCCTCAGGAGTGTCCAATGGGATAGTACCATTTGTATCTGGATGGGATTGTATGCTAATTACGAATGTGTCTACTCTCTAAGTAGTATACTGTATGCACTGTATATCTTTCATATAACTAACCACAAGGTATTTTTATTGGCTTCATCTTGATCACAGACTGTGCTTGTCAGGGTCTTCCATTGTTCTCTCTGTTCGTATTCTTCACAACTGAATTCGCTGAGAATGCCTGTTGTCATTATTACATATGTTATGGTAATCTTATTACTGAGTTGTGGATAGTGATAGCAAATTGAATTGTAATCTGGGTGCAACTTAGCCAATACCAACATGTCTTGCATGCCCATTTAATTCACTCAATTGTGATGCTTTGAAACATTGAACTCTTAACTCTTCTCTGTTGTTCCCCCTGTTTTCATTTCAGTTTGTTCTAGAGATCTTGCTATATCCCTCATGCATGTATCACAGATTCTCATCATGATTGATATGGATGATCTGCCATTCATTAGTGTGTGAAGTTCCCATGAGTTATCATCTCTGGACACCCCAACCTTTCCCCCTCTGATACTTCCAATTATATCCCCTGTCATGAAATTGAATTGATTGGATTCTACTTTTGTTTATATATAACCTGCTTGCTGCTCCATCAAAGTTGAATTGATTTATTTCTCAAATACCAACAGTGTTATGAATCTAGCAGTACTGATATTTTGAGCACGATATCTGGCTCAGCAGTAAGTGAAGAAGATCTGCTGTTGACTATTATCAATTCAGCCAAATGCACCACAGTATCGATTTCTTCCAGGTGATATGTTGACATGTTGGGGGCAGTTTTTGTAATCGGGGTAGGATCTGAACCACCCAGCATCGAATTTACCAATATGAGACTGCTTTATCTTAAAGTTGTACGTGAGGGCCATATCACCAACTTGGAGGTCTTCAGCTCAGATATTTGCTGCTTGGTCAAAGTATTGTTTGTTCACTGCTCTCTGCTTATTTTGGCATATGACAGCTTACTTGATTTTCTGTGGCTGTTATTCATGCTGCCTTGCTCTAGCTAGAAACAATAACACTGTATCATCAATACTTTGAATCCAGTCATCTGTATTCCATGTTTCTTTCTCATCCTTATTTGAAATACCACCTCATGACAACTGATGATGCAAAAAGGCTAGACCCTTTGCAGATCTGCCAATGATTCTATAAGCCTAAAGTTCATCTGATCGGTAGTTTATTAATTGTATTTTTGTTTGTTGGGCAAAGGCATATGTTCAAATAGGAATACTTTAGACAGTTTGTACGGTCAATTGATTCTCAAATAATGGTAGTTTGACATGTGTTCACTGCGATCTTCAGTTAATGACAATATTTGGTAAGTAGGATGTTGGTGTATGTCTCATTCACTATTGCTCTAACCACTCCCACACAGTTTGGTATATCACACTGTAAAACTGATTTCACACAGCTATACTCCACTACCCTCTGTAATGTATGCTGAGTTAGGAGTTGTTCATCCACTCACTTTCCGAGATATTGCCAGCTAATCAACAAGTGGTCGCATATTTCTTTCAATTTTGCCATATTCAAAATTTGAATCCACTATGGCTGCAATTGGTATGAAAGAGACAGAAAGTGTCAATGTTCCTAAAAACATTGCAGAACTTTCTCCATGGACTGCTTGCATGTATTCAGTCAGTCTCTGATGCTGATATACATTGTGGGCAACCAGTACCACTGAAATATATTGTGTAGGATTCATTCAATTTCCCTGTGTCTATTCTGTTTGTTCACAGGCTCCTTTGGTTTGCTTCTCTTCTCTGTACCCACTGGCATATTGACTTATGGTTCATTTAGATGTGGCCAGCAGTAGTGTACTCTATGTGAAAAAAGGTATTTTATAACTTCATGCCCAAATTGAACTGTTTCCATGGTACTCTTCCCTCTCAGTTACCTCAGGTTCCCCACATATTCACCTGGTACCTTCCACCTACCATTATACTTCTATGCTAGGTTTAACCATTCAAATTGTTCATATGCTCCCCTCTATCACTGTATATTATGTGTTTTCTTTAGTTAGATTCCTTCTTTCTCTCATTTCATCTATATTACCAGGCACCTAGATTTCACTGAATCCAAGTCTTCGGGTATGGACTCTCATTCTCATCTTTGTCAGTTTGAGAAAACATCAGCAGGTTGAAGAATCTGTGTGGGAAACAGTTTCAATATATTAATATACAGTCCAAATCACACAGTCCAACAGGCAACTAGTATTTCTCATAGATCATTTGATTTTAAGGATTGTGGATGTTCAAAATAATACTCTTTTATTTCTTCCATCAATCTGACTCCCAATTCATAATTGGTTCAATTTGTGAGTGTATTCCGCACCCCACCACATATACAGTTTCATATATCATATTTATTCACAGGTTTGTTTCATTTTCTACCTTGCTAGCTACACCACAGTAGTTTGAAATATTAATCTTCATGTTACAAGGTTGTGTATTTAAGTTTCAAGCTGGTATAGACTGATGTGGCTATTGACCATATGTGATCACTAACATTGAACTTCTTTAACCCAGGAAGTTTACTCCTGGCTACTGTCACAACTGTTATAGGTTTAATTCATTCACTAAGTAATTGAAAACAAATGTTCTTTGCAGAATGTGGAATATGGGGCTGCCAACAATTAGACACTGGTGAATCCATACTGAATGGTATGTAAAATGCTTCTAAAAAGCAGTACACTTAGTAGTATTTCCCATTGGGGGCAATTCAATGTCCTGATGTTATTTGAATAATGCTGCCCCCATCTGCATTCTGACAAACAGGTTTTACTATATGTACTTCATTCCACCATCCAGCTGACTTCTATCTGGAAATTGTGACTCCAGATCTGTTAAATTAGTTGGTATGTTATGGAGGGGTTGAAAGTATTTCATAACAAAGATTGAAACATTGGGTATGACTTCCACCACTTTTCATTTATATGAACCATTACGGCCATTTACCTGCACATTATAAACCAATGTTTGCCCAAATGATAGCTGGTAAGTGTTTACCATTTTCCATGATACTTTGATATATACCAATGCAGACGTCTTCACACTCTGTACTGGCCAAGTCCACCTATCATTGACTGTAGCATTCTAACAGGGTACTGTCTTGAGCTATTACTGTGTAACATGGATAGGTTGTCCCCAGAGTGAATGTCAAATAGTAAAGGAATCAGATGTCTACCAGAGACTTTGAGACATACTATAACAATCAGTTGAATCTAGGTCCTTTCCAGATTAGTGTATTTTTTACTTACACCAGAGTGGATGATATGGTATATTCTGTATGTTTTTACATATATAAAGTGAATTTTTCAGTTGGGGCTTAAGTGGATTTGAATATGCTCTACCAGACTATATCTTGAAATATATTGTTTTCCCCAGAAATTACCCTTTTCGCAATATGTTATAAACAATTCATTCGGACATTGTAACCAGCAATCCAGTGGATGTCATTGTGTAGTGTAACATGTTCCTAGATTATATTGTATGTTTCCCATGGCCATAATAGTTTATACTCTTCTTTGATTAACATATGCAAGAGTGTTTGAAACAGCTGTGGCCATATAAAGCTGTTACTTCTCAACTCGAGTGTACTGTCATGCATCAATCTTTATCCCTTGATTCTGTGGGATATCTTGGAGCTACCCCCCCATTCTAGCTGAGGAGTTGCTGTTGATACTATTTAATTGACTAACTCTTCCTCTTTCATTTACGTCAGCATCTAGTGTATATTTATGTAACTTGTAACTAGGCTTCACACACTGGGCGATGTATTTATCATGGATATGCATCCAAGTTTCATTGGTAATTTTGTCTAGTTTGAACTTCATCAAGTACAAGATTGATGAAACAGATTGTATTTGACTAAGTTACAAACCAATTACTATTTTGAAACCTACGCAAAACTGAGTGGTTCATATCCAGTTACGTTGTTTTAATTCATCAGAATGTCTTCTTCCATTGACTACTCCTCTGCTGTCATCATTCTACATTACTCACCAACTTCCAGTTCTCCCCATCTTTCAACTGGTGATTCCAGAACATTGATCTTCCAATCAAAATCCACACTGTTTTCTCTTGCCTTTTGTCATTTACTCAATGTGTACCTTGTTTCCTATACAATCCTTACTTTTTAGACAATAAGATCTCTGCACCTTCTCTGCAACTGCACAATTCCTACCAACTGACCTTAGGTCAATTCCTTCGTGACGATTTAAACTGTTTACAATCAACTCAGAGTATTAATATTCTCTCCGTTTGTAGTGCAGAACTGATTGTTCTTCTGAAGTCTTGTTCCAAGTAGCAGTATCACTTTTCCAAACTGTGGGTGAATTCATCACTTTTAGTCCCCAAAGAGGGAGCCACAAATGGTAATACTGGAACTGCCATTTGCCAGTATCTGTCTATACTTATGAGTATGCAGTTTCAAAGGTCAGCCCCAGCTATCCAGTTTGAAACTATAATCACCAGATACGAGGGGTATGAGAATGATTACAACATGGACATTGACTACCAAAAATTCACCAATCATAGTTGAATCTGACTGATTACAATTTGCAGCAATTATTTTCCAGTCGGAACATATCTGCATGATATTCAACTTCCTTACAACCTCATTCGTAAATATGATATTCTGACAACCGATTCACATGAGTCAGAAGCACTCAAATCAAGATCTCTGCACATGAACTATAAGCGAGACCCTCTCACACTGGCATGAGTTTTATCAGATAGAGTTTATCTGGCAGTTGATTGTTCCAATGATGATAATTTCAAAGTTCTGTTGTAAACCAAGAGTTCTAATATTAACTTGGTTCCATCTGATAACTAATATCATAGAAGCATTTGGTATCAGTTGAACACTGAACTTACCAGTTTCTCTATTTTCACTACTTACAACAGAATTTTTAGATTGGCTGCTTCTGAGAACCAGATTGATTCCTTTATTTCAGACAAGGGATTATTGCCTTGCCACTTGCCAAAACTTTGGATTCCTAGGAGTGGTGTTTTTGTGGGGTCAAATATAGCCAGTGGATGGCTAAATGCGACAGCATATCTAAATCTCTGTTATTCTTTGATACCAGTATTTATTGAAACCACTGGAAATCAACTTCGGAATATAAACCCACTTATCATCATTTATGGTTACTTATTCTTGCCCATTCCTTCTTTACTTGACACAGGGATGTCTTATGTATTTATGCACAACTCTGTAAATTTAACTTACATTAATATGCAAAAGTGTTGGCAAACAGAAACAGCGAATTACATCAAGAACAACCACAGTAATCAGAAAGTGGATGATGGAAACAGATTGTTATAGTCAAGTTTTTCAAACATGACTCCCAGTGCATCTGGTCCATAGAAGGAGAGTGGACACTTCAGGAAACAACAACCCACACAGAAATCCACGAATTGGAGTGGAGTCATGAACTGTCTTGGCATAGATCAAAACACAGAAACTGCTAAGATAATCCACAACCACAGCAGTGAGCAATATATGGACATTAGCATTCCATTTCCAGCATTGAACTGATCCTACGATGACACTTCCTGCACCCTAGGATGATTGAAGGAGGCCGAATACCCATGTGATATGTCTCCTGCAATAACCAGCAAGCCAGTGATGATGGCGATCTGAGAGGGTTAGAATGCTATTGGCTGGTATGGTTGGAAATCCTCCCATTGATACAGATATGGAAAGGGTGTAAGCAGGAGGCGATAGCTGAGCAGCTGGCACAAGGACGGGAAAGATGACACACGATTCCTTCATGGCTGCAAGCAATGAGTTGGAGCAGAATCAGAGTGGAAAAGCACCAAGGAGCAAGACTTTGGAGTTAGCAAGTGCAGCTGGAGCCTGAAGCAGTTGACTGGAGAGAAATATGAGGCAGCAGGTGTAGAAGGTGGTGCAGTTGCACCAAAGTATCACCACGATGGCCACAATGGTAGAAGCACACAGGGTACGGGATGAGATGCAATGGCTCAGCATGGCAGAATGCGTAGATAAAATGGAGACAAAGTTGGATGATCAGCCCAAGCACACTTTACCATGGGGGATATCATCATGGACATGATCGTAAAGGTGCGGCCAAATCAAGAGAATTTGAAACGGTGGCACCACAGGAATCGAAGACGAAAGAGTGAGATGGGACTGCATGACAGGACAGCAGAGGCCTAGAGACCTCACAGCATGCGGGTGCAATGCAGGATGGATAGCCAGAATAGCACCAGCTACAGCAGCAGCCAAAACCTAAACCCAAACTGCAACTCAAATAGCAGCCTGAACGACCACATGACTCCAAACAAAGTCAACACCCACTCTGGCCAGAAGGTGGGAGAGAGTCCTATCCTAAACCCAGAGTCACAAATCACATGCCAGCTCAGGCCCAGCCCTGCAGACTAGATTGAGCATGACAGAGAGATACCAAATTGAAAGGAATGACGAGAGGGTACCACTGACCAACTAGATAGACCAGGAAATTGTATTGGCGATTAACAGAGGGCTTATTCAACGGATCGCTCTGGCCCACATCCAGATCATGAACATGAAAACAAATGGGAATGATTCTATCACCACAATCACCCACCAGAATACAATTGCGGTAATGGCACTAGCATACCACTACATTATCATCAACAAAGGGTGTATGGTCGACAAGGGAGTTATTGACTTTTAAGAAAATGAATCTGGTTAATGGCGGAAAGTCTATGCAGTACTACTCATGACATCATCAAAATGTATTTTCGCCTCTGGGGGCCTCTGGGAGTGTCTGGAAGTTGTCCGACCAAAATCCCAGGGTGGTCAAATTCCAGAGTGTACGGGACTAATTCAGTGACCTTCAGGTGCACCTGAGAGCGCCGGTAACAAATCTAGGTGGCCATAGGGGGTCCGCTGACAACCCGTGGAGCATCTGGGAGTGCACACAATATATCTCAGAGCAGCTTGAAGTGTTGGGAACAAACCCTGGTACACCGACAACATGTCTTGGGGTGCCGACAAGAATTCTGAGAGTGGCCACAACATGTGTGGGAGCGCTGATGGGAATTCGGGGAGCGTCAGGGACACGCCCAGGAGCACCTGGAATCACTGTAGAGCAGTCTAGGATGAGCACCATCTTCTTTGCAAATGCTGCTGGTGTACCAGGAAATCATAGCTACTACTTATCGTTTGATGATTTTTAAAACTCATGTATTTAGTTTGTATTCTCATCTATGTATATATATAGCTACCCATCTACACACAATATATCTAGACTGGCTACTGGTGGTGCTTGAGAGCAAGTCATGATGCGCCTGCAACTGACATTTGAGCGACCACAGAGATACACTCTGAGGCCATGATCGAGTGAGTTTCAAGATGAATGTGGAGTTGATGCTCAAATGAACTCGGAGGCAGTAATCGAGCGAGTTCGATTATACACTTGGTGGCCAAGAACGCGCAAGTCTGGAGATATACTTGGAGGCCATAATTGAGTGAGTTTGGAGATACACTTGGGGGCCATAATAGAGTGAGTTGGGAGATGCATGTGGAGACCATTATCGAGTGAGTTTGGAGATGCACTTGGAGGTCATGATGGTGCAAGCTTGTAGCCAACAATGGGGCGGGTTGGGACATACACTTGGAGGCTGTGATTGAGCGTGTTGCTACCAGCACCTCAGGGCTGGAATCAAGCAACATTTGACAAGTACCCGGAGGTGGTCATTGGATGGCACGCCATGTGTTGAGAGTGTATTCATCAGCTAGTTGTCACGCAACCATGGGAATGTGACAATGTCGTATTACCTTTAAGCTGTCCTGGTGAGCTGGCTGATGGCGGTTGATTGTAGAGGGATGTACACCGGAAGCTGAAGCAATATTCACGGGTCAACTTGTAATCATGAGAACGAAGGGGAGATACACAATCTTGGGTGGATGCTGTACTCGGTGTATGCTGTACTCGGTGTATGCTGTACTCGGTGTATGCTGTACTCGGTGTATGCTGTACTCAATGTATGCTGTACCCTGAGTATGTTGTACTCAGTGTAAACTCATGATCATGGCATGGAGAGATAGAATGAAACGACTTAACATTATGTTGTGGGATGATGTTTGAGTTGTGGACGCAGAAGAGAGGGACTGGGATGAAGCGGAGAAGGATGTGCAGGATACGAGTGGATATGAGAATTGAGGTGTATGAGATCAGCAATTGGGTTGGGAGGACCTCTTATTGATGTTATTACACTGCACATCTGGTCTCGCACCTGCCTTATCGGGGATGATTAATTGACTTGCATGTGCAACTTTCCCAATTGCCAGTTTCTCATAAAGATTTCCCCCATCTCCTCTCATCTCTCTTTTTCTGGTCCTTAATGCTACCATCACCTAAGAACACAAAGATAAGTCATCCCTCCCTATCTCACCATTCAACAATCAGGATGTAACACTGACTACAGCAGACACTGAGTAAAGCATACACCAAGTACAGCATAAACTGAGTACTGCATACAATGCATACTGTATCATCCCATGATTGACTGTCACCCGCTCCCGGTTAGTCTCTGACTTCGCAGCAGACCATGTGGTAGGAAATTGTCTTGAATCCCAAAATTATGAATCAAGCAATGAATAAAGTCTCAGCTCCCATCTCGCCTCCCTCCTGAACTTCCGCCTCCAGTGTGACCGACTCCAAGTACTCCTCCGAAGTTGCTCTATCCCAGCCTTCAACTGCATCACAAAACTCGCTCGATGACAGCCTCCAAGTTCGCATGATCATGGCCTTCAAGTGCATATCTCCTTAGTCGCAAGCTGACGGCCTACAAGTGCCTCTCCCATCTCGCTTGATCACCGACTCTAAGTGTATCTCCAAACTTGCACGATTATGGCCTCCAAGTTGACTCAATCATGGCCTCACAGTTCACCTCTAAGTTCACTTGATAACAGTGTGGTGAAACGGTGTAGCTCGAAGGCAGACTGCCCAGCATCAACACTCCACTGCACCTCGCATGGCATTTGAAGAGAATTTGTGGGACGCAACGAGTCTTGCTCTAGGAGCCCAGGATGCAGGTGAGACGTTGTGAAAGGATATCCGGCCATGATGAACCACACAAATTGTGTGGATCTATGAACGCTTGGCAAGAGTGTATGGGAACCCACACAAATTGCATGGAGTAATTGAAACTGGGCAAGGGTGCATGAGACCAAGAGCTGGGAAGGAGAGAATGTGTATTTTGTATAATGTGATAATGTCTATCTACCCCAGAGTCTCACAAATATATACTCTTTGTCCCTGAGACCATCTACCCCAGGGGCTCCCAAAATGATACTCTCAGTCTCAGAGTCCATCTCTGTTATCCCTCTATCTCTGTATGTATGTATATTGAGAGACTTAGATAATACATGCCGTATTATGATGTTGCGAATCTTGAGAAGGTAACAAAGACAAATATGACAAAGGAAATGACTTGTGGTTGTGGAACCCTAAAAACGACAGCTGTGAGAATATGGCAGCAACTCTCCCGTTCAGCTTGCACAGAGGTCTCGGCTGCTCTCGAAATCTCCCGCAGACTTGCGCTGAAGTCTCAGCTGCTCTCAATGTGTCCTGCAGACCTGCACAGACATCTCAGCAGCTCCGAACTTTGACTATCCTAATAGTCAAACTTGTAGCATCCCGAATGCTCTTCCACAGTATGACAGCAGATTGCACCGGTCCAGGAGGGCATGGGAGCATCTGGAAGTATATACCAGCACTGGCGCAGGCGATCAGAGGATCTGAGAGGAATGCATGTTGGTTCCGGACCGATTTATATTTTGCTGATGTAGTTACTTCGGCAGAGGTACAGAGGGCCTGCAAAAGATACGGAACGAAATCCATGCAGAGAAAGAAAGAGTGGTAATCCCTGCCCATGTGCGATGGCTGGTGAACCCTCACAATATCAGGGAATGGAGACCGAAGGAGGATATCTCCATATCGACAGTTGTTTCTGTTGTGATGGGAAACAAGGTAGTGCCCAAACTGGTGAAGGAGGGCATCAAGGCGGCGGGATGTGTAGTACTGAGTCTAACCATGAACCAATGTAGGTGCAGACACCAGTTGTAAGCATTGCTGCAGATGAGGCCACATGGAGAGCAACTGCAGCAGCAAACAAGTATGAAGCTACAGCTCAGGGCTGCACCGCACGAGTACCCATAAGTGCAATGTCGTTGGGTGCACTGGCATGCAGGGCTCTCTCTTGCAACCACACACCAGACTAATGCCCCAACTTAATACGAAACCACATTGCATTCAGCAGTACACTGGGAAAAATGACATTACGCGATGCATAACTCATACAGAAGCTGTTTTTGGGCTGGTGATCCATAGCATATTTGACATGTGGCACTATGAAGTCCTATGTACCTGCGCATTGACTAGACTACTATGATACACATGCGATTATGCGCGCTTGATACTATACATCATGCTGCATTCAACAAACTTGAAACAAAACTGCCAAATGCACTTCTTTGCATGCTCCCAAGTACTCTCTGAACTACACTCCTGATTACATTCGATTGTACACTCCCAGCCTGCTTGACTTACACTCTCAAGACGCTCTCAAGTACACTCCTGATTAAGCTTTCAAATACACTCCCATTGCACCCGCTGGCGCACTCCCAGCCTGCTTGACTGTACGCTCCCAAGTAAGCTCTTAAGACGCGCTCAAGCATACTCTGAGTACGCTCCCAAGTATACCTCCACGTACGTTCTCAAGTACACTCCTGGGCATAATTTCAAGGACGCTCCCAATTGCACTTGATGCCACACTCCCAGCCTGCTTGACTGTACGCTCCCAAGTAAGCTCTCAAGACACTCCCAAGTCCACCTCTGAGTCACTGACAAGTACGCTCCCAATTGCACTTGATGGTACACTCCCAGCCTACTTGGCTCTATGCTCCCAAGTACACTCTCAAGAAGAAAGACTCTTCCAATGTCACTGGCCAATATGCTCCCATGTAAGCTACCGCATGATCGATCCAGAGACTTGCTGAGTTGCGGACCCCATGCACCGGGACGCATGAGTTGCAGGATCCAGGCACTGAGAGGGGTGAGGTAGGTGGCGTATCGTGGGCAGTGTTTGGCGGGCGGCATGTGGGGTGTGGTGTGTGGCAGATGGTGGGTGGGGTATGGTGGCCGAAATCATGACGTTGATTGATATCATAGTTTGAACCATATCTGTAGCACGGCCACCGCAATAATGTCTCATGATGCCTCATGGTCATTGAGTTGACAAATGTAGCCTTAGAATCCGCAGGAAAGATAGACAATTCGATGGTGGAGAGAGCAGATCTTTGAGTTAGATTTTCCAGCGGAATCTAGTGCCCGCATTTCATCAATTGGAGGTGTACGTGTGTCCATTTGGTCCGGGGATGATGGGGAAGATGGTGTTGGCAATGGCAATGGCAATGGCAATGGGGATGGCAATGGTGATGGCAATGGCAATGGCAATGGCAATGGAAATGGTGATGGTGATGGTGATGGCAATGGTGATGGTGATGGTGATGGCGATAGTGATCATAGTACCAGAAGTACTTAGACATGTAGTTTGGCTACATCAACATCAGCATCAAAGCTTCCACAGACCTAGAGCCTTCTACCAGCCGAAGCTGCCACAGATCTAGAGCCTTCTATCAGCCAAAACTTCCACAAACTCAGAGTTTTCCATCGGCCAAAGCTTCCTGGAGAAAACTCAACTCCTTCCAAAATGAGCCTGCATGCTCAATCCAGAGACCTGCTGAGTTGCACACAGCAGGCACCAGGAGGCGTAACGCAGATGGTGTGTGGTGAGCAGTGTTTGATGGGTGTTGGAAATGGTAGCGGGCGCTGTGAGAAAGTCCAAATGCGATGTCATTCTCTCTACTATAGCAGTTCCTCTAAATAAAGAATAACAAGGTCGCATTGGCGGCTCTGCCATCGGGCAGACTCAGGCGCGGGGCTGGGTGGATTTCCAATAGTGTGCGGTGTGTGGCATGTGGCAGGTGGCAGGTGGCAGGTGGCAAGCAGTGTACGGTGGCCAAAATCATAACTTCGGTCAATATTACTGTCTGAACCTTATCTTTAGCACAGCCACGGCGACAAGATCTGACGATGCCTCACGGTCATAGTGTTGACAATTGCAGTCCTAGATTCTGCAGGAAATGTAGACAATTGGTTCTTGGGGGGAACAGATCTCCAATGCAGATTTTCCAGTGGAATCTACTCCCTGCTTCCCATGGGTTGTAGGCATATATGTGCATATTCTGTCCGTGGCTGATGGTGATGATGATGTCGATGGTGATGGTGATGGCGATGGGGATGGAGATGGTGTTGGTGATCGTAGTACCAGAAGCACTTACACAAGTAGGTTTGCTACATCAATGTTAGCATCGAAGCTTCCACAGACTTTGAGCATTCAATTAGCCAAAGGTTTCACAAACTCAGAGTTTTCCATCTGCAAAAAGCTTTCCGTGCAGAACTCTACTCCTCCCGAAGTGTGGCTCTCTCCAGCAGGCTCTCAAGCAGGCTTCGAAGTAGGCTAAGAAGCACGGCTTCAAAGTAGGCGATCAAGCATGGCTTCAAAGTAGGCTATCAAGCACGGCTTCAAAGTAGGCTATCAAGCACGGCTTAGAAGTAGGCTCTCAAGCAGACTCTCGAGCACCAGCGGGCTCTCAAGCGGAATCAGTACCAGGATAACAGCCAGGAAGTAAAGAATAGTATAGGTCCATCTCTGGCTGCCAGCCATATATAGTTCCATAGGCCCACGCATTCATCTCAATGAATTGACTATACAGGACTATAGACTGCGTGTCACCCAGGGGTCCCCGGGAAGCTTACACTGAGCTCTGCATGGGCGTGTGTGTGCATAGTGCAGTCTATAGTTAATTTGCACTTTTGCCAATATAGGTGCGCTACAAACCTGAAAATGGAATCGGAGCTGCTGTGCCCAATGTTTGAAGCAATCCTACACCAGTGCACCAGGTGAAAAGTATGGGCCATGGCTGTGCTCATGACTGGAGCGGATTGGAAGGCAGATGTGGTGAGTCTGCAGGAACCACCAGGAGAAAGAACAGGAATTGGAATGTACTACATGGCATACGAAAGTAGAAAGACCGAGAGGGTGAGGACAGCATTGTGCAAGGGAATGAGATATAAACCAAATGAACATGCCAACTTGAGTAATAATGCAAGCGATATCATATTTGTTGTATTCAGGAAAAGAAGGATAGAGAATACGCTCAGGAGTCCAAACATGTATAATCAGTAAGCAAAGGAGACCGAATACCAACCAGTGTGGTGACTGCCATGGCAGGGATTTATCCGGCATGGTGGAAGTGACATGGTGTGTGCGGGAGACATCAATGTCCACAGCCAATGCTGGAATCTGAGGTGCACAGAACAGAGGAAAGCCACATACTGGGAAAATATGATAGAGGAGCACAGGCTGGTAATTGGAAATGACAACTTGCTGACTCACTACCAGACAAGACCCAACAGCCATGGAGCATCCATCATACACCTGACCATGGCCAACCAACAATTTGGACAATCAACGATAATGGATGGGAGTCATGCCATGGGGTCTACTCATGAGATCATTGATTTGGAGGTGGAAATGGAGAAGCAGGATGAAGCAGGAGGCACACAAGTGATAGGGTTGAACCAAGTGGCCATGTTAGAGGAGAATGAGGAGCTGTTTGAGAATCACTTGAATGACCGGGCAACAGAAACCACATACATCACCAAAATGTACTGTAGTCACAGGGAGCCTCCAGGAGTGTGTGAGAGGAGGCGGAGTGTAAACTTAGAAGAGTCAATTCCAGGAGAGAACCAGACCCTAGGAGGGCATTCTGGCCGGCCATCAGAGTAACTGGTATCTCTGGTGACTGGTACAGGAGCACCATGTAAGTGGTTGTGAAAAGTTTGGGACCACTTGGGACTGTCGCCCAACCAATGCAGGAATCCCAAACTAACTCTGAGAGATGCCGGGTTCTTATGGATATTGATTCGAAGGACTGCAGGCGTTACCTGAGATTCTCCGTATGTATATGAACAATAAGAAAACCCTCCACATATGATAGATGAAGTATTATTCATTATTAACTTCCAAATTATACTATAGTACCCAGCATCTCATCAACATCCTATTGTTGTCATAGCTACAATAAGGAGAACCAAAGAAAATGGCTAGGGATTCAAAAATGAAGCTAGGAACAACCAAAACAACAACCCAACTACGCGATCGGAATGGTATCAATCAAACATAGTCTCAATGTTGTCCACTCAATCTCCCATTTCATCACGGCCGACAAATACAGAAACACACAATTCATCAACTGCACAAAGAGGAGGGAGGCACTCATTGGATTTCTGAAAGATTCAGGCATGGCGAGTATGGGAAATTGAATTCCAATGTCGTTTGGCTCAATTTGTGATGTCTAAAAGGTTGGAATCGAGGTTAGCTCACAGTGAATCAAAATGGAGTTTGAAAGGCAATATGATGAATTCGGGGGAAAAAGAGGAGCACCACAAAGAAAGAAGGAGTGTCTGATGTGGTGTGCGAGGTGTGCAAGGGGAGTGCTAATGGTGATGGAGGAGTGCAGAATGAAATTGAGGGGCGCGAATCCAGGCCAAGGAGCGCGGACAGGGATTGAGGGACGCATATTCAGCGGAGCAGCACATCCATGCTGAGCAGCGCCGATAGGGGAGGGAGGTGAAGAGTCTGGAATGAAAGAGAGGCGCTCCTAATTGAGGTCGAGGTGGGTAGTGAGAAGGGCACTTCATAGGGAAGGAACGCGGACAGAGAAGGCAGTATGCAGCGTGGAATGAAATCTTGAAGCGCCAATTCAGACTGAGGAGTGCGGATGGGGATTGAGGAGCGCCCATTCTGGAGGAGAAGTGCGGACAAAGAAGGCACTAAGGAACACTGTATGAAATATCGGTGTGCCAATCCAGACTGAGGAGCGCCAACGTGTATTGAGGAGCGCGCAGGCTAGAGGAGGAGCGCGGACAGAAACAGCAGTACAGAGCGCTGAATAATATATAGATGCACCAATCCAGACTGAGGAGTGCTGACATGGACTGAAGAGCTCCTATTATACCGGAGGAGCACCATTGAGGGGGGGGGTATGAAGCAGCCCCACTACTTCTAATTGAGAAGTGTAATGGCTTCTGCAGTAATACAATTTATCACCATGGAAGGGCAAAATTTTCCTTGATATTTATCTTGACAAAACATAACTGGAACCTTCATGCCAGTCCCATACTCAGACAGCGTATAATGAATAGCTGCGGCCACAAGCACTAACGTCTGCGGTGTAAGCGGGTGAAAGAATTGCGATGTAGTCGGTTGTCGCCTTAAGCTATTGGCGGTAAAGACACACTGATGGAATATTAAGTCATGCACTTCCATCCACATGAAACATGATTTCGTATCATCTATGACCTTCCAGAGATAACCATTGCCAAACAGGAGCTCCATAAGTTGGATTCGAAGCTCAGTCGGAGATCCGAAATCCAATCGACAACGACGGGTAATAGTTCGACAAGCTCCAGCTGCCAAATACCCTCGAATGGTACTAATCTTGAGTTTTAACTATTTATAGTTTTGGGGTTTGCTATCATCATAAGTACAATCGAGGAGAAGAAAACAGAGTATATACATACAGCTTCTCGGGTTGGCGGATTGATGTTAAGAGATGGACCACCAGGCAATTGACATGCTGATGGTACACCTACAGGAGCACCTGCTAATGCCCGCTGAAAATCCTGGGCTTCAATAGCTAGTTTTCGAGCTTCATCAACTATCGAGTACTTCTCACCGGAAATGATTGGCCACAGAGGCTGTGTAAATACAATTGCCTCCCTGAACCATTTAGCTACCTCGAAAGTCACCTTTTGGTGTGGAGGAACATTGTGATCTCCACTGGCCATTGGTTGAGGAACATTCTGGTCTCGACCAGCCATGGGAAGCGGGAACGTCTGTATGACGTCAGACTTGTGTGATATGTTAATGGTTGACTTTTGGCATTTGAACAATGGTGGTGCTATGGCCCCAACAGGATGTCGTAGATTCAGAAGAGGAGTGTGGAGAATGACAGTATCAGGACGGCCCCATTTCTATGGCAGTGGAACCCTTGTAGTTCATATTGTCTTAACACCAAGCACCTGGTCTGGATGTAGGGCTTCCTGAAGGGTGTCCAAATCGTCTTCTTTGATATCGGATGAACAGGTGGTCTCTCCAGGGTCTTTACTTTGGTCATTGCTGAGCTCACAATCGGTATAGTCATCATCCTACTTGATCATAAATATCGCCCAGACATTAGCTATCTCCAATACTAGTCTTGAAAGAGGGATTGGAAGTTCAATCATTTGATTGGCACATCAGCAAAATGTATTTTAGTCACTGGGAGCCTCCAAGAGTATGTGAGAGGAGACAGAGTGTGAACTTGGAAGCGTCAATGTCAGGAGAGAATCAGACCTTGCGAGGGCATTCTGGCTGGCCTTCTGAGTAATTGGGATCTCTGATGACTGGTACAGGAGCACCATTGGAGCAGTTGTGAAAAGTTTTAGAGCACCTGGGACTGTCACCCAACCAATACAGGAATTCCAAACTAACTCTGAGAGATGTCTGGGATCGTATTGATATTTATTCGAATGACTGCAGACGTTATCTGAGATTTTCCGGATCTGTACGAGCAGTAAGAAAACCCTCCATGTATGATGCATCGATTATTGTTCATTATCAACTTATAAATCATACTATAGTACCCGCAATCTCATTCAACATTCTACTGTTTGCAGCACTACATTAAGGATAACGGAAAAAAATGATGAGTGATTCAAAAATGAAAGTAGGTAAAACCGCATCAATAACCCGATTAAGCGATTGGAATGCTATCAATTGAATATAGTCTCAATGTCATCCACTAAATCTCCCATCTCATCAAGGCTGACAAATGCAGGAGTACACAATTGATCAAGTGTGCAAAGAAGCTGGAGGCGTTCCTTGTATTTCCAAATGATTAGGGTCTGGTGAGTGGGTGAAATTGAATTCAAATGTTGTTTGGCTCGATTTGTGATATGTAAAAGATTGGAATTGAGGTTAGCTAGTGGTGAATCACATTGGTGTTTGAACGGCAAATATGATGAATTCAGGCGATAACGAGGTGTGCAACCAGGAATGGAGCAATGCCTAATGTGGAGTTTGAGGTGGGCAAGGGGAGTGCTGATGGTGATGGAGGAGCAGAGAATGAAATTGAGGGGCGAAAATCCAGGCCAAGGAGAGCCAACGGGTATTGAGGAGCACATATCCAGTTGGCCAGCCCATCCATGCTGAGCAGCGCCGAAAGGGGAGGCAGGTAACAAGTCTGGAATGGAATAGGGGCGCTACCATTCGAAGTTGAGGAGGGGACTGAGCAGTGTCCATTTTCGAGAAGTAGCGCCGACAAAGAAGGCAGTATGGAGTGCTGAAGGAAATATTGATGTGCCATTCCAGCCTGTGGAGCGCCAGCGGTGTTTGAGTAGCACCGTTTCTAGCGGAGGAGTACCATTGGGGGGGGGTATAAAGCAGCCCCACCATGTGTAATTGGGATGAGTGCAATGGCTTCTGTAGTAAGACAATCTATCATCATGGAAGGGCAAAATTCACCTCGATATTCATCTTGAGAAAACATAACTGTAACCTTCTTTCCAGTGGAGTACACAGATTGCGCACAATGAATAGACATGGCCACAATCCCTAGTGTCAGCAGTGTGAGAGGTTGAAAGAATTGTGGTGTGGTCGGTTGTCACCCCAAGCTATTAGCAGTGATGAAAAACTGATGGAAGAGTAAGTCAAGCACTTTCATCCATGTGAATGATGCTTTCATATCATCGACAACCTTCGAGCAATAGGCATCGTCAAACAGGAGCTCCTTTGTCTGTATTGGAAGCTGAGTCTCTGATCCTAAATCCAACTGGTAACTACGCACAATAGTTTGACACGCTCCGTCTGCAAAACGCCCTCGAATGGTGCTAATCTTTAGTTTTAACTGTGTATATTTTTGGGGTTTTGCATCATCACAAGTCCAATCGAGGAGCACAAAACAGAATATACACTGTCAGATTCTTGGGTTTGCAGATTGATTTTAAGAGATGGATCAGTGGGCAATTGACACACAGATGGTACCCCAACAGGAGCACCTGGTAATGCGCGCTGATAATCCTGAGCTACCATGGTTACGTGACAAGCTTAGTCAACCATCGAGTACTTCTCATCGAACATGATTGGCCAGGGAGTCCTTGTGAATATGATCGCCTCCATGACACATTTCGCTACCTCAAAAGTAGCCTTTTCATGTTGGGGTATATTGTTATCACCACCTTCGGGCTTTGGTTGAGGAACATTCTGGTCTCCATAAGCCTTGGGAAGCGCGAGCGTCTTTACAATGTCAGACTCACATGATATGTTGATGGTTGACTTGTGGTGTTGGAGCAATGGTAGTGCTGTGGCCCTGGCTGGTTGACGCAGATTTTGAAGTGAAGTGCATGCAATGACAGTATCTGCACGGCTCTGTTTCTTTGGCAGTGGTACCCTTGTAGTTCATATTGTTTTATCGCGGCGCGCCTGGACTAGATATAAGACCACCTGCTGGTGGTCCAAATGGTCTTCATCGATATTGGATGACAAGGTGCACTCTCCTGGGTCCTCACTTTCGTCATTGCTAATCTCCTGATCAGTATCATCATCATTGTACTTCATCAGAATTTTTCCGCGGACATTAGCAATTTCCAACACTATACTCGAAGGCTGGGTTGGAACTTCAAACATTTGATTGGCAATTACGATTGGCTCTCTTCCTGAATGGACATACAAGTGCTCTCCCAAGGTGTGCTTCTTGATTCTCCTCTGAATAGTGATTCCTCACCTGGCTGGTGGTTGGTTCCATGTTTGATGAAGTGAAGTTGGGAATATAGAGAGAAGTATATAAGGGTAAATATATTACGAAGTTTGGTGGAATAACGGGAAACCAGGGCAACAAAGTAACACACGGCCATGGAGGATCCAATTCGAGGCATGCTTGGAAAACGTAACTGTTGTTCGAGGAGGATACAATTCGAAGCGTGTCTGGAATGAATCCGGAAGACAGGTCCGCGGTTCATAATGATATTGTCGATGCTAGTTCATTGTTGTTATTCAGGAAGCGTCATATGCACCAGATTGGATCGATTCTTCATGATCCAAATTTCCGAATGTTATCACTCGTATCCAAGTACACTATTGATGCAAGAGTTGGATGTTGCTTACAGCCAATATACCAAGAATTGAACCAGACGCACCAGAAGAACTCGAAACATTGACATCGTTGTATAGCTAACTAACTCTGCGGACCGGAAATATGGAATACAGAGAAATGAGTTGATCATGATTGTCCCTGCATAGAACTCAGCCAAAGGTAGTTCGGTATGCCTCTTGTCTGAGCATATGAGTGGTGACCGCATGCCACAGAACTGTCGGAATGTTGAAGAATCTTGCAGATATTGGACAGACGATAGCATTGGTACTTTGGTGTACAGAAACAGTTGAAGTTTCATTGGTTCGAACTCAGTTTGGTGCTGATAGTGGATAAATATGAATCTCCGAATGCGGTATACCAGTCGGAAGGACACTCTATGTTGGTAATACGCTGTTGTTTTAGGATTCTGCAGCAACATTAGCAGTCGATTAGGTAATGTCGTGTGAAGGACTTCACTTTCAGTGGTCCGAGTCAGCTGACTCACTGTATATATGGAGTCAGTATAGAAAAGGACAGGGGATTTGAGGTTACAAAGAAGAGATTCAACATAGCGAACGATCAGTAAAGGTACCATTATGATTCAGGGGTAATCAAATTGATTCCAGTTGTCAACAATGCCAAGATTACTAGCAAATGGGTTATAAATAGTCACTCACATTAAGATGCTGCGCATAACATCTTGTAAGCACCACATCATTCAATCACACACTCATTATTATTTTCTATGCTACAAAGTTGACTTAACTTCAATATTGGGGTTCAAAGCAGTGCATACGAACAATATGAATGCATCATGAAGCTTCATCTGACAGAGGAAAGATGCATAACAGCATGTGGTCCCGGCTAATTGAAGTGCAGTGAGCATTGAGTCGGCATGCAGGATTCAATCTAATCGAATGGCTGGGATTGTATGCTCACCTCACCGTGACAATTACTTGTACTGTCAGAAACTGCCTTTTCATAACTCAAGGGCTCATCATGCTTTGTACTTCGTGCACTCTTGGGATTGGACTTTGGCGGATATCAGATCTCGTCTGTTTATGATTGATCACCAACTTTTGGTATTCAAGATATACGGTGGGCAGAAGCTTCCTGGTTACCGATTGAGCTGCTGAATAGAGACTTGCATTTGAATTCTATCTCTTCAAGCTCTCTTGATGGAAATCGGTTCACATAATCAATTTTGAGATATGGTTTATGGCAGCCCAAACGTACAAGTTAGTCAAAATGTAGTGAAGTCTGCATTAGGAGCATTGTGAGTTTAAGCCTATTGGAGGAAGTGTGGCATACATGTCAGTGGGAGTAGCCTGTCATCTGCAGAATTGCTGAGCAGAAACTGTCTTTTGAGGTTCACACTCTCAAGCTGCAGCTTGATCATGGAGCCCAAATGACACAAGCTATTTTAGGATTTTGGAAATGTAAGGTCCGAACATACTTCTTGGTCAAAATCCAGTTAAGTGTGGTTACTTGTCCCCCAGGGCTGTGTATCAATGGTAAGCATGTGGTGGACATCTTCCTCCAAAGAATAGGTTGACATGGAGCATGACAGTTATGGCATGTAAGGGGCGGCCTTCACATACTGAACAGCCATATATTTGGATAATAGCTGAGGCCGAGCGTGATGACCCGGACCTGCACCTAAAAGTTTAGTGTCTGAAAGATGACACTCAGTGTGTGCTAGCAGCCACAGATTTAAAGCATTTAGGAAGAAGGAAAATATACTTTGAATAGAGCAAAATGAATGGTTGAAGGGTAATGCGAAGTGGGTTTACACCATTCAGAGGGGTGCCTGGAGTAAGAATATATATCAATAATAAGTGGCGGCTTGTCAAAATTGGCCGGTGAATAGAATATGTGTGCAGTGTCAAATCTGAGACCGTCAAACTCGACAGGAAAGTGCCATTGAGGTGTGCCAGAACATCATCCGTAAGCGACAAAACACTTGGCGGTATTCTTCGGGAAAGTCTGGACAACGTCTGCCATGTCTTAGGATATGATACATCAACTCGATATTGCTTAGACAGTGTTTCTATTCCTGGTTGATTCGAGATATACTGTACTTGATCTGTCTCAGGAGAGTCGGGAAGTTGACAGCGATTCGCCTTTGCAATTGACTGTAAATAATTCAACATTGTTGATTCAGTCAATATCCTGAATTCTATTGTGACTCTAGTATCCGGTGCGCCTGAAATAGACAAGTAACAAAGAATTGCAATCAATCTTGGAGGTTGAAGTGCACCTGAAAACTTGGATCTCGTGCGCAGATTTTGGGATCTCTATTCCACACTGCTAATATCGGATGAAGATGCGCAGTGACTGCAGCTTCGACAGATTCTTACCAGAGAATATACATCACTGCATAATTTCACTTAGTCTACCATTAAACTGGCACACCTGCTTTTCATCACATATTGGTTTCTCCAATTCAGGCTATGATTCAGATTCAGTTTCCCATTGACATCATGTCACATTCATCACTATAGTCAACTAACATGAGATGGATTTGAACTTTAACCAATACACCTGGACTGCTCAATTGAGCTTCATTCTCCAGATCATTTGGCTACTTTGCATCAGTTGGTGACATTGTATTGGTTGAATGTTTAAAGCGTTGTACTATAATTTCACTGCCCTGATAATTATTGTTCATCCTCACCATCTGACAGCACCAAGTCTCCATGCTCCCTAAACTGATTCTTATGGTCCTGTCGACACTTCAGAATCTTGTATATCATGGCCAACATGATGTTTGGACGGCACATCATCCCGTGCAGGAGTCTCATTTGAGCCACTCCAGAGAGCTGGTGGAGATCACTCACTCTGCTCCCACAACCATTGGGTCCAGTGTTCAATAGCCATGTGTGTGGAACTCTGTTTTGCTGCAGTCGGACAACCCGTACAAATGCCTCGTGCTGCTCATTCAATACCCAGAACTTCTGAGTTATTACCGGATGGTTTGTGGCTGTGAGATTGAGGCCTGTCCCACCCACTTTGGGTGTTGTTACAAACAGAGAGGAATCTGGCAAATCTTGGAATTTGAGCTGCATTTCTGTGCGCTCATCGTTGCCCATTTCTGCATACATGTAGATAATATCCAAATGATGCCCAAAAATCTTTGCGAGCCATCACTTCAAATGACGAACTTGGCCTGCCAGAGGACAAAATACCACAGCCTTTTGAGGTGGAGATGCATGAGGCAAGTCACTTTTATTACTTTCAGGTTCGTCCAAAAACACCTGATTTGATGCTTTGTCTTCATCAGGTTCGGGATACTCAGCAGGTTTGTTGACAAGCATTGGGAGAAATGTGTCTCTCAGACATCGGAAATCAGAGAATCCACCCAACAATTGAGTGGCCATTCATCATACCATTGTCCTGAAACCTCATTCCAATCCTCAGTGTCTCCCAATAACAATGAGAAATATGCCAGCTGCAATCTCTGTACCCTCCACTCTCCTGAAGCACCCAGTGAAGTGTATCTCTCCGCAAGGATCTTTAGTTCAGCTTGCTCTTCCTCCGCCCATTTGAGATGAACAAGATGTGGATTCTCCTTTGGTATCTGAACAAATGGTTTCCCATTGTTCATCTTCGATTCTGACCACCTTCTAATTGTCCAGGGCTTGGCAAGTTGGATCATCCGGTGTGCCGCACCCTGTTGAGTGTCATGGTCTGCAGTCTGGATGGCATGCATGGAACTCTTCCCAGCGGAATACAGGGCATCAGCACTGTGCATTTCCATCACTGTATCATCCCCTGGATCTTCAGGTGCACCTGAAAACAGCCACATTGTCTGATTACACCAGTAATGGAGTGAATGGAATCCCGGTGCTGCAGTGACTTAAAGTTTAAATGCAATTCTCACATTCGTCACAATTCTCCAGCCCACACTATTGTTTGGCTTCAAATGATGACACTCATCAAAAATCCCAAAACTCCATGAACAGTGTGAGAGCCGGCCATTGCTTAATGGTATCGCTCTGGATGTTAAGGTATTACACGACTCAAGGTGGATATTCCATTGGTTTTCCGGCTAATCATTATTGGGGTTCAAATCCTCGTGGGTGAGATTTGCATTTTTGGAGGGCAAGTTCACCAGTTTGAAATCGGTTCAAGGCATTATCTCATCGATGACACTCTTGGAGGTCTCTCCCACTTGGGGCATTCTTGCCACCAAGATTGCTTCATGGGCTGATATCAGTGCTGCATGCCCGTGAGGTGGTGCTGTCTGTATCTCCCACAGGCAGTGGGGTACAGAATTTAATCTCAGGGGCGGGCACCACGTCCGTTTCTCACCTACAATGCCGGGAACGTCATTGGGCGCCAAAATCACCCACTCTTCAAAGGTATTCCCCCATGAGATGGACAGTGGCAACTGCATTAAAACCTTCTCAGTCACCAATTTGCAAAGCATTGCCGCTGCAATGGAGGTGAAAGTATTTCCAAGAGTCATTTTATCTGCGAACAGTGCTCCTGGAATATCAGCATCCCAAACCCATCTCCTCACAATGAACCAGAAAGCCCAAGCCAGGTGCGCCAGAAACTTAGTTCCGGGCAGGCCTGGAATTGAATACCTGTAGCCTGGAACATGGTCATTTGTTGATTGGTGAATAGGATGGGTATTCAGCAGCCAGACCGCCTCATCAAGACACTCATGTTCAAATTCATTGTTGATTGTGTTGAGAACAGTGCTCAATGCTGAGCTGTAATTATGTACATCAAGGACCTGCTCGCGATGGAGCGCGTCCACTCCGACTGAGCCATTCCAGCTGAACGGAAATTTCTCTTGCTAACAAAGCTGGTAGCTGTGGAATGCTCACTCTTATCTCTCTGACAATCTGGTTTCACTGGGAGCAAGCTGGTAGCGGTGGATCTGGCTTCGCTGGTAGCAGTGAATCTGGCTTCCCTGGGAGCAGTGGATCTCTGGCTTTTCTGGGAGCAGGTTGGCAGCGGTGCAATGCTCACTCACACCGCTCTGACATCCTGACTTCGCTGGGAGCGAGTAGGTAGCAGTGAAGTTCTCACTCAGACATTTCTGAATATCTAGCTTTGCTGGGAGCAAGCTATTAGTGGTGGATCTGGCTTCACTGATAGCAGTGGATCTGGCTTCACTGGCAGGAAGCTGGTAGTGGTGGGACTCTCACTCTCACATCTCAGACAATCTGGCTTCGCTGGGAGCAAGCTGTTAGCGGTGGATCTGGCTTCGGTGGTAGGGGTGAAAGTGGCTTCGCTGGGAGCAAGCTGGTAGTGGTGGATCTGGCTTCGCTGGTAGCAGTGGATCTGGTTTCGCTGGGAGGAAGCTGGTGGCAGTGGAATGATCACTCTCACCTCTCTGACAATCTGGCTTCGCTGGTAGCAGGGGATCTGGCTTCGCCCGTAGGGGTGAAAATGGCTTCGCCGGTAGCAGTGGATCTGGCTTCGCAGGGAGCAAGCTGGTCTCAGCGTAATCCTCACTCTCACCTCTCTGATAATCTGGCTTCGCTGGAAGCAAGCTGTTAGTGGTGGATCTGGCTTCGCTGGGAGCAAGCTGGCAGCAGTGGATCTGTCTATGCTGGTAAGGGTGAAAGTGAGATTGCTGGGAGCAAGCTGGTAGCGGTGGATCAGGATTCGTTTGCTGGGGTGAAAGTGGCCTCGCTTTGAGCAAGATGGTAGCAGTGGATCGGGCTTTGCTGGAAGGGTGGTCTTACATGATGTTCACAGAAGAATAATTGAACAGCATAATACCTGATGCTGGTGATTGTGAGGGTGGTAATAGTGATGGTGACGGTGATGGTGGTGATGGTGATGGTGGTGGAGATGACAATTGAAAAACAGGGTTGATGGAATGCATAGAGTATGACAAATTTGCTTCATTCTGTAATTCGATATTACATATGATAACACTCGCATAACATTCTCAAAACTCGTCTCTAATGGGTATAGTCCATGGTAGGTAGTCATAAGCTGTAGGAAGCAACCGTAACAAAGTGGTAAAGGGAAGATTTTATGTCGGTTAATGTTGCACTGAAGGTTTTCCTGACAAACCTGAATCGCTGAACAGCACATCGGAACCGAAGGGTTTTGGCAGTCCCAGCAGACCCTCTGGGTAGACAGGTACAGGTCCGGGGTTGGCCCGCCTGGAGGCAGAGGGTTGGATGTTCGAATCGGTTCGGGACCAAACCATTTGTGTGGTCCAAATCTGGACCTCTAGCAGGTTACCTGGACCGATTGCTAACACTTTGCCTGATGCTCTTAATGCCACCACTATGCGCATTTATTGGCTGTCACTGCATATCACTGTACTATCCAGTAAATCATCTTGTGCACACACCGCCTGTAGTGGTTGGCCAAAGCCACAAATGACCGATGCTAGCCTGTGCTCACCAGTACCGGCCAGGTATTGATGGCTACAACCATTCTGCCCTCCATGTGAATTCCAATAGAAGTGACCATGAAACCAATAAATGGCATCTCAGTGGTGTCAGTAACACACTTTTGTTCATTTAATTAGAGTTTTGCCGCCTTAACTGCCAGCTAGATACTATTGTAATGCATCTTGTGTTCAGCCAACATGTGAGACACAATCATCACCACATCTACATATACAGTTGGGTAACCTGTGTGTGGGCCCAAAATGCGATTACACGCCCCCACCAATACAGATAGCAAAGTAGCCAGACCAAACATAATCACCATCTACACAGGGTCGCCATCCAGAGGGACATACTCTGTCTTGTACCTATCATCCGGGTGAATGTTCAACAGGGTGTGAAGACTGGCAAGGTCAGATTTAGTAAATACCCAGGGACTGGGTAGCCAGTAAATGTGATCTTCCACATCTGGAAGCGGGTAGTGGTCTCTGCTAGTCATTGGATATAGGCCTCTGACATTGATAGACGACGGAAATCAGGAGCTATGTTAATTTTTAAGAAAGATTAGTATTGCTCTAAACTGGGAGTGGCTGTTTGTAACCTAGCCTACAGCCAGTAACTTCGCAATCTGGGTTTGAAACACCAACTGCTCTGAATCTGACATCCAGCATGGCTGACTTGGAAGCAGCGTAGTGCCTGCATTGGTGTCACTGGGATAGTTGTATGTCGAAGCTGGAGGGATTCCTGCTGGTGGAATAAAGAGGTCGGGAAAGGCCTTTCTGATTTGATAATGTCATGTTTCAATGTCAGCAGGCTGGTGTGGAGTTGCCTTCTCCTCCTCCGCTATTATGTTGTCAATATGTACCTGAATACGCCTGATAAAGATCACTAATGATGTCAACTCCGTGACAGAAAATGCGATGACCATATTGATTGCTGAACTATGGGCCACTGTCCTGGATGTGGCCACAAACATCTCTCCATTGACCTTTGTGAGGTCACAGATATACAACGAATGACGTGACGACTGTTGTACGGTGTCCGGTGTCCTGTGTCCTGAATCTCTCTATTGACCTAAACTCACTGACTCTCGCTAAGTCTAATTGACACGTACACAAGAACTAAAGTGCATGCGGCTCCGCAGCGCTCAACCCTAAACCAGCCCACGTGATGACCGCACTCAAATCCGTCCCCACACACCTCCAGGGCGGTATCATGATAATAAGTGCTAAACTCTAAACAAAACAAACATAGAGCTTTGCCTGAAGCTCCTCCCAAACAATTAACCGTACCTGGAGCTCCTCTGAAGCAGTTAACAATGCCTGGAGCTCCTATCCTCTCGCTCGATATCTCTTTCCTGCAACCTTCACATCCAGCCGGAATAACCCTCGAATCTGGTATGCCATGCCCACAAGACTTCCTGGACCATAACCGTGACCTCGAGCACTGTCTCTCGGCGCTTTGTTGTATATCTTGATCCCGTAGCCGTTGATAGGGACAATCCGCAATCCCCAATCCATAAGCCGCGATTGTGAGAGCGAGTTGTGTGCTCCTTCCACATGCAAGACATTTCTCACCACTACTTCATGTATGCGGTGGCGGCCTCCAGGTAGTCGAAGCCTCAATCGAACATCTCCGTACCTGATGGCTTTACCTCCTACACTTCCAGCAAAATCGCGAATCTGCCGCTCTTCTCTCTTGGTATACTCTATGTACCGTTCGAACTTTTGTCGATCGCCACAAATGTGAGTAGTGGTGGCACAATCCAAGTACCAGCTCTCCTTCGATAGACTCTTTCCGTTCGTAACTGTCATCCATAAGTTCTCAATGGAGGTTGTCGTTGTCGTTGCCGCTGCCGCTGCCGCCATCTCTGTCGGTGCTCCGCTCTCCAGCGGTGCAGTGCCTGGACAATACCTTGCAATATGCCCTATCTTATAGCATCTGTAGCATTCCTGAGTATGCCTGCGGCGATGCTTCTCACTCTCCAAACTAGTACCATTGCTCTCACTACCACTATCACGGGACTTCCGGGACTTCGGAGTCTGCTTCGATTTCCGCTTTTCCCTCTTCGTCCGCAACTTTGAGAACATGGCTGCCACCTCCGAATCGTCTTCCTTCTGTAATCGTGCTTTGTGGGCTTTCATCTTCGTAACGACCTCCTCCGGTTTGTCGGCCAAGGTGTCGATCTTGTCGTACATCAACTGGGTGAAAAACCTCCAATCATCATCCTTCGGTATACCCTGCATCAGGTAGTAGCTCTGCTAGCTCTTTGGCATCGTACCGGTCGAACTCTCCACACAGAGGTTGAAGTCATTCACATACCCCTGGATCTTCGATGCGTATTCCTGTACATTCTCACAATCGCTCAACTTCACAGCTGACATTTCGTCTCGCAAAGCCCAAACATTCACCTTCACCTTCGACTTGTAGTCCTCCTTCAGCTGATCCCACAGCGCTTTTGCATCTTTCTGAACGCCATACTGCTGCTGCAATGACCGCTCCATCGCAAGGAGCATGGTCTACCGTGCGATTCCATGTTGCTTCTTCCATGCTTTAAACTCTGTCCCGTCCTTCGCATCCGGTGCTTTCCCTATACCGTCGACAATGCCGAGAACCTGCTTCTGCTCCAAGAGTATTTCGATTTCCAAACTCCAGCTCTTGTAGTCCGTACCATCAAACTTCTCAATCGTGATCGCTGTCGATTCGGCCATCTTGTCGTCCGTACACGTGCCGAGTCTGTCTGTCTGTACTCCTCCGAGACCGTGTCGATGATGCGGCAATTCGAAATCTCAATCCAAGTCGACTTCGTCAAATCAGCGAAGTGCCCGGGCTCATAACCTGTTGTACGGTGTCTGGTGTCCTGTGTCCTGAATCTCTCTATTGACCTAAACTCATTGACTCTCGCTAAGTCTAATTGACACGTACACAAGAACTTAAGTGCATGCGGCTCCACAGCGCTCAACCCTAAACCAACCCACGTGATGACCGCACTCAAATCCATCCCCACAATGACTGTTGAAGCAAGGTGGAAGCCTAGCTGGAAATTAGCGCAATTGGGCCACAGCATAAGTACAATATTAGTTACATGATCGATAGTATGCAGATTGGCTGCCACCCAATCCGTTGCGCAATTAGATCTTGGATGCCTGCCAAATTGACAATCATGTACCACAGAGAGTTGTCAGACCGATTGCGGGAAATGTCTCTTATGGTTGCATTGAGCCAAATTTGCCATGTATTCTCTGCTGCCTTCTCTTCTCTTGTGACAGAGACTCACATGTGCTTGTAAAGATGATAATTCAGGCCCAAACAATTGGGATGGGGAGGATCCACAAAACAATGGGAGACGCTACAATCAATCGAGGAATAAGCGGAACGTAATGTATTATTCGATGCTGAAAGGCAAGAGTGCAGATGCAGTAAGTCAGAATCAGGCGAACAAGTAGGAGCAGATGTCTGATTATCTACCAAGCTGCTCATGTACAATTTCGCTTGCCATATGTGTTCTTCATTGCCTTCCCCCAAATTCTTACTCCGCACCAAGCTCGCTTTTCCTATAACATTCTGGGTATTCGGAAGTTCCACCACTGCTTCTAATTACCATTGCCTTGGCCATCCTTCTCATCACTAGCCACCTGCTGAAGTGCCAAATCCTACCCATCAATGTTTGTGCTTGTGTCCTCCACTGCAGCTGGCTGGACATGATTGATTATTCTGGCCGGAAATCTGGCCGAAGTTCCTGGGCTCCCACAACCGATGTCTAAACCATCATGTCCACCGTCCTGTCTGTGGCAGTTTCCAATAGTTCTAGGACGGAAAACCTCACTGCACCCAAGCATATCAGGAGTCCCACAATCATGTGACTGATGTTTACACCTGTTACAGTGGTAGCATCTTGAGTCAGCATTATCTAAATGTAAGATCCATCAGCTCCGGACCAACATGTGTTGGAACTGTGGCTGCATTATGCGGGACAATACTTGTGCCCTGGTTCACTAGAGTAGTGATGAAAGCCAGATGTGAAGTTGTAGGATCTGAGAATTCACTAACTATCTCCATAATGTTCACCAACATCAATGGGTGCCTGGCTGTAGCCCCTTTTGCCGGTAGGCTGAGGCAATGCTGTGGTCTGTGATACCCACGGGCAATTTCAAAGCTTCCTCTTTGTTCATGGGACACTTGCACATTATAGTAGTCTCTGTTTGCAACATTTAGATATGCTTGGAGAAGCACTTGTTGAAGCGCCCAACTGCTCCAGCAATACTGGAAAAGCGCAGCACACAGATTTCATTTCAAACAGCAGGAATTGCAAATTCTCAGATGCGTGAATGCCCAGGTTTGTACTCGAACTGACGCCATGACACCGGGGCATCAGATCCATCTGCTGGAGGAATGACCATGGCACCTTGCTGATGAATCCAGCATGCAAACCAGCTGTATGCCACAGAATCCATGAATCGCCAGGCTGGATCAATGCATTTGTCCAACTATGTGGTACTGATTGCTGCTGCACCTTGGCATACCCAGTGCTCAACCTTGCAAAGGAACAAATTAAAAGTCTACCACTTGAGGTCATCAGTAAACAATGGATGCTGAGGCTGACTAATGTGGAATATTAAATTGACCTTCATCAAACCCCATTGCAATCCTCACCGAGAGGAGCTGTCATTTGAAAACAAGTATCAAATTGGCATTGCCACGTTTCTGCCACTGCACAAACCTCATTTCGCATGGTAGCCACTGTGTCAAGCTGAGCCTGCAGTGACTGTATGTGATCAGTAAGTTTCTTGAAGAGGTTAGATTGAATGGTGTGAAACTGGTAGATTGTTGGTGTAAGGCCGTATGTGCGTATTTGGCTGCATATGAGAGTGTATGAGAAGATACAGTTGCACACGTGGATATGGTAATATAATAGAGTAGTCAATAGGTAAAATTATCGCTCAGTGACCTCAAAGAGATCGTGAGTCTCCTATATAACTTGTGCGGTTACCCGGCCCTGGACACGTCTTGTGCCATTGGTGAGAACCTAATCATCACTGCCATTACATCATCCCCCCCTTTAGGTGCAGACCCCCTGGGCTGCCACATACGAATATGACAAAAGAATCCCAATAAGAAAACAAAACCCAAATGTGTACGCGTCCGTACGAAGTTTGTAAGTCCCACAACTAACCAGTGCCCTCTGAGCAGCCTCATGGCGGATTTGGTGCATGGGGACACTCCATATCCAGTGGTAGGTGGAAAAAACCTGAGCCGACGCCACTTATACCGGCCCAAGATCCATACGACAGTAAGCAAAGTGAATCCTCCGTGAACGTCCAATCCAACTCCTCCAGTCCAATCATCATCGAGGCTTCCTCAGATGCTCTCGATGAAACTCATCAACCCATTTCTGAGCAATCCCGAGATTCGGTGCAGGTTCCTAGCTACTCCGTAAGTAACTGTAACCCGTCCATTGTACAAGGTAATGGAGCTTGAGGTAGCGTCGCTTACAGTCCAGCAGCCGGTCGACCTCCCACTGGTTGGAGTGGTTGACAATCGTTTGCTGTGGGTCAAATGGTGGCTGGCCAGAGGTAGGAAATGTATAGCGGTCGAGCAAAGAGAGGTGGGAAAAGTTGTGTTTCCAGATCGTATCCGGAAAGTCTAATTTGTAAGCATTCTTATTGATGAAATTACTTACTGCGTATGGTCCTTTCCGTTTGTAATTCAACTTCTTTGACAGTCTTGTAGTCCGGAAGTGCCACGTTTGAAACCAGAACTTATTCCCAATATCCAAAATAACGTCTTTGCTGCCTGTGTATTTCTTCTGACAGCTCTGAACCTCCTGCAAATTGTTATGGAGAGTTTGGTGAGTCTCCTCCAAGTCAGCTGCGAGAGTGTCTGCTTCGATTTCCAATATCAGGCTGGATGGCTGCTTCTGGGTCTTAAACTGCATCAATGGATGGAAGTGATAATTCACCTAGAATGGAGTCATCCTCGTCAACGGGTGTACCGCATTATTGTAAGCCAATTTGGCTAGTGTCATGAGTTTGAACCAATTGTACTGCTCGTAGTTGCAGAAAGCCCAGAGATACTGCTCCATCGTCTGGTTTTGCCACATTGTCTGCCCGTCCATCTGTGGATGGAAGGCTGTCAAGTGCTGATGATCAGTACTCAAGTGAGACCTTACCCAGGTCCCGAATAAGCTTGTAAAGTGGGTGCCATGATCTATACTTATGTTACCCAGGACACCACACTTGCAAATGGCGTTTTCAAAGCAGAGCAGGGCCAATTACAGTGAGTCTATATCGTTCTGGCATGGGAAGTGGATTGCCATGTTTGTTAGTCGGTCCGCCATAACAAGAATACTGGTGTAGCCCAATGCCGTCGACTCCGGCAGGTTAGTGAAGAAGTCCATTATGATGCCTACGCATGGCTCTGATGGTGTCTCCAAGGGTATGTCACTCCCGTGCCTGCCAAGCCGAGGTGCTTTGATTCAGTGCCATACTTCTCAGCCGCAGAGATACTTATGTACGTGCGAGTCCATTGCTGGCCATTAGAAATCCCTTGACACCAGCTCAGTAGTCTTAAGAGCTCCAAAATGACCGGACTCAGGGCTGTCAATGAATAGACATATCATTTTTTGGTATAGAGAATCAACCGCAGGAACGTATATCCTCCCCTCGTAAGTCAATGCTCCCGGGATGACTTGTCATTGACTCTCCTTTCCTGCGGTATCTTCCGCGTCTGTGGTTGCTCGATCAACCAGCTTTGCCGAGCCGTTGATAGCCAAGGAGTTGGAAGTCTGAGCCACGATAATTGCTAGTATGAGATCGTCATACGGTTCCACTCAGATGTTGCCATTAGTTGTGTGACAGGCCATTCTAAGCTGATCTTGTAGTCCAGCCATCTGGACGGACCATTGGCCAGGTTCTTGCTACCTTCCAAGTGCTGAATGACAAAGTCATTAGTGGAAAGAGTTTCCGACCACCTGGCTTATCTTCTTGAGAGCACTTTGGATGTCTGGAACTATTGGAGATTCTTGTGGTCCCACCGATTTGAAACCTCGTAATTGGCACCCTCGAGGAAGTGTCACCACTGTTTTTGTGATTCCACAATAGCCAATAGCTCCGGATCATCAGTGTCATAATTCCATTCAGCTAAAGAGCTCTTCCGGGAGTAGAAATTGAGTGGCCTGAGAACTCCGAAAGCATCGTACTGATTGAGAATTCCAGTAATTGCAAATCCACTCATGTCCATTTGGAGAATAATCGGCTTCGCCGGATTGAAATGCCTGAGGATCGGTGCCTCAGTGGAGGTCCTTTTTACTTCCCGGAATGCCAATTTGGCTTGCTGTGTCCATTCCCATTTGACTTTCCCATGGTTTTCTGACTTCTGGCATTGAGGTTTGCCATTTGGTGGCTCGCCAGCCTTATCTGACTTCTTTGGTAGTTCTGTAAGTGGAAGAGTCTCCTTGGCATATTTCCAGATAAACATTCAGTAGAAGTTGGTGAATCCGAGGAGCACCTGGACATCTCTGATTGAGTTTGGTGTTGCCCAGTTCTCGATGGTACAGATCTGGTCTGATTTCATGCCGACTCCATCGGGAGTGATATTGAACCCCAGGAACCGATTTCCGAAACTCCAAATTGGCCATTCTCGGCTTTGCAATCCGCGCCGAATTCCTTCAGTTGCTGTAGCACTTCGCGCACATGCTCCACATGCTCCTTCTTGTTTGTCAAATGGATGAGTATGTCGTCAAGGTAGCATACCACAAAGTTGTCAATGCATGGCCGTAGGCAATCATCCATATCTGACTGGAACATAGCCGGTGCGTTTGATTGACTGAATGGCATGGTCCGGTATTTGAATTGGGTGTAACTCGTCCAGATCGCTGTTATGTATGCAATGGCTTCCTTGATTCGGATCAGGATATTGGCACCGCTCAGGTCCCATTTTATGAATATCCTGGCCTCGTGCACATGGTCAAATATCTCTGAGATTGACCGAAGGGGATTACAATTCGTCACCATCACCAGATTGAGCGCGTGCTAATCCACAGAAAGCCTTAATCCACAATCCTTTTTCTTCCCACAGAGAATTGGCGCTGCGGCCGGCCATGATAAGTGCTGAATGAACCCATTGGCAAGAATTGCTTCAATGTAAGTTTTGAACATCCGTAATCCCAACTCCGAGAGATTGTAAATCCACCCATATTGAAAAGTATCACTGAGCTCAACGTTGATTGCATGGTTGGTTGACCGATGAGGCGGGAGTGTCTCTGCTGTAGCTTTGCTGAAAAGAACCACGAATTCTCCGTATATTGCTGGGATTAGTCCTCCATCATCTGTAGGCATCATCTGTTACGTGGGCGCTTAATCTCAATAATCAATTCATCATGTATTGAATTCAGTACAACTGCCGATCTAATCACTCTTTCTTTCCTCGTCTTATCCTAAGACTTGACCTCTTGACCAATCCTTAAGATCTTTCAATAATGCCTCATTGATTCTTTCTAAATAACCCCTCAAGCTAGCTAGCATGATCATTATGCCTTGTTGGTATCAATCCAGTCATTGGGAAATTCTTTGAACTGTAATCACCCTGTAGATGAATACCGATGTACCAGGTAGTTGATACCGATAGATTCTGTGTAAGTGTATACCACAAGGGTGATGTGAATTAAATGTTAGTCCGCCAAATGATATATGAAATCTCCGAAGAGTTCGACATTCTTCTTCAGTGTGTATTGAGATGGTGTCAGTCTGAATCCAGGCATACGAGGCTTGGTCATGTAAATGGATTAAAGATGGAATGATTGTACGGTGTAGATAGAATTCTAAATAATATTTTACTATCATCTTTGGTGTTCTGATTGTTGCTTGTGGATTGCTGCTTGAGCTTGTTCATCTCATTGCCGGAGCAATGCCACCTCTTTCTAGTCATCTTTGAGGGTTTGTACGCCCATACTTTGACGCTATGACTTCACTGCGCATGGTAGCCTCATTGCAGTCACGCCATGCCATTTCCACATGCACCCGGTAATAACTTGCTATGCATTCCATTTGGTTATTGTATGCATGCGGATGAGGTATCAAAGCATTACGCTCTTGCTGAGAGTCAGGCCATCCATTGCATACTTTCATGTCAGACACTGTATCAGATGAAACTTGAACTTAGACATCTTCCTACCCATTTGCCTCAGTAGTTGGAATATCTGCACATCTTAGTCGACTGTACGTATCGCAAAATAATGCCTCACCCGCTAAGGCGATTTGGCTTGTGTCAGTGATTTAATCGGTGACCAACCGATACTATGCCAATGTAGAACTTGATGCTTCTGGTTGTATACAATATGAGTCTGATGTTGCGATGCATACTAACTCCATCCAACGAGCAGGGTTGTTTCAGGCCTCATATCAATAGGCAACGTCATAATTCTCTCAGTCACAGCATGCTTATGCCGAGTCCCCAATATTTCGCTGGAGAATGCCATTGTTGTTCTTATCTTCTGAGACAATAAGCCCGGAATCCTGCATACTGGCATATTGAGTATCTACTGCTGTGTCTGTGCGTTGGAGTGTTCTCCAGTCCAATCGGATATGTCCCGCTAGTTCCAGGTATAGTGTATGTGGTTGAAAACTATGCACACGGGTGAAGCAACTTACCCGCTAAGGCGACATAGCTGCACAATCAGAAGTGAATCTGCTACACAATGGGACTTGTTTATTCAATCGACATGCGACAACTATGTATTCCCGCTACAGGACACAGGACTGACCAACATGCAACATCATGAGTAGTTGTTATGTATATCACGTGACTAGACCTAGAGTAACACTGTTACATGTATTCAATAGACTAGAGCAAGTACCATTATCGCTGGTAAGGGAGAACCCCTAACATCACCCCCTTCTCTAGAACTGGTGACTGCAATGGTGTTCCATCATAACAGGTAGAAAAGCAAAAGATACCACTCAACATACCAAATAAATAATTACAATAACAAACTAAAACACATAAAACATTTCTTTTTCTTCTGATAACGCCCATCCATATCAATAGTTGGATTTGTACCATACTATTTTGTTAATGAATAATACAAACATTCCAACACGTTATCATACGTTTCCCACATGTTTTCGTTATGCGAATAACCTTCTTATATAACCAAATAAACCTGTTTCCGTGGATCATCATCTGAAGGTCCACTTGCAATAATTGATTCCATCTTCCAACCCCTGTCATCAGCTTCGATTTCAATTACTTGCCTCTTAGGATTTTTTCTTCGATATTTTTCCAATCTTGCAATGATGAATGTCGGATGTATCTTCCAAGTGAACAGTAACTTGAGGGTACTATACTGTGCATTCTTTCCAGAAGATAGCACTTCAAATGGCATGGATGTATTGGCTTCTGACTTCGTGAATCGATCCTTCACCTGAATATTCTTTCCATTAAACATAACTAAATCTCCCTTTTTAAACTGCTCGATACTCTTTCTCTTTTTATCTTAATACCTTCCCATGGCTTCAATTCACAGTTCTAACTGCTTCGACAATTTCTGCTCAACATGCGTCATGTTATGCCCATATAATTCGGAGGCAGAATTCCGGAATTGAATCTCTGTAGGCCAATTGGTACAGCATTTGTATCCGTAGTTCGCTTAAAACAGGGAAACCTTAGTCGCGGAATACTTTGAATTGTTATATACATACTCAGCCAGATCTAACATTGCAAGCCCAATCGATTTGTTCGTAATTGCAATAGGAACATAAGTAGCACTTGTTTACTTGATTAATCTATTCTGTTTGCCCGTTTGACTGAGGATGGAAACCCGTACTCATGCACTTACAAATGCCGCGATAATTGTATAAGTTGCTAAAGTATTGCCCTGTAAATGTCCCATGTCCATCTGATACCATGTCTTGTGGAATCCGATGATATTTCCAAACATTTTCCCTATTTGCTAGCGCTACTGTAGGTGAATCTTGTTTCGTTATTGCAATGAAATGTGCCATCTTTGTAAAGCGGTCCACTACAACAAGTATCATGATTGCTGCATCAGAATCTGGTGGATCGTAAATATAGTCTGTGCTTATGTGCCTCAATGGCTTGCATACCATTTCCAGCGGATGTACCAGCCCACCCTTCGAGTGTCGAGAACTGTTCATTTGTGGACTGTTATCGTATTCATTAGATCATTTCTGTATATCCAATTCCACATTAGGCCAGTAGAAGTTCCTTGATATCAACTCCACCATACGTTCCCTACCAAAATGTCCGGCTACCTTCGAATCGTGTTCTGATGCCATTATCCTGGCTCGAATTCCTTTAGGTGTATAAACCCTCTTTTTCCAACACAGCAAGTCATTTATCAGTTGATAATTCTTGTCAACCTTATCGCTTCTGCTGGCTAACTGTTTACATAAAGACCAATATTCCTCATCAATCATAGCCTTCTCTTGGATTCTTGCCTTTACCTCCGGCAACAACTGCTCCATCTCTAAGGCGCCTATTTGTATTGCATCCTAATCTTCACTTCCATCTGCATAGCCCCAACTTCCAGCCCCTGTTCATTTCTCACCAGGGTTCCCGAACCTGCTGCTGTTGTACCCCCTTTTGTAGTGGCCAACGCCGGACACCTTGAAAGTGTATCAGCCATTAGGTTAGCAGCTCCATTCTGGTAATAAGAATCAAAACTAAATGTAGGTAATTCCTCAGCCAAATGCGCTTGTCGTCTGTTCATGAAAACAACAGTTTTGAAATAAGTTAAATTTTGATCATCGGAATAGACTATTGTCTGATGCTCTGCTCCCTGAAGGAAATGTCTCCATTTCTTTCAAGAAAATACTATTGCTAGCATTACTTGATCAAAAACATCGTACTTGAGCTCAGCTGGTTAATGATTCTTTGAAATAAGACTAACAGGATGTAGCTTTCCGTCATTGAACTTTTGGGATAATACTCCACCAATTGCGAAATAATATGCATCAGTATTAACTAATGCTAGTCTATTTGGAGGGTAATGGCGTAGTATTGGTGTTTTTCCGGACGTGAATAACACCGTTATTTTAAGACACTCTGGTTCTTGTGCATCTCCCCATGTAATAGTCTTATTGCTTCCTTTCAAAAAATCTGTTCTCGGCGCTGCAATTGCTGCATATCCTCGTACGAATCTTCGGTAGAAATTCCCAAGACGGAGTAAAGGTTGTACTTTTTTCTTTCTAATTGGTCATGGCCAATCTACAATTGCTTTTGCGTTCTCTAGGTCCATCTCGATTCCGGTACCATTGACCAAACAGCCCAAAAACATTACTTCTGTTGCATTAAATATACACGTGTCACATTCAATGCACATATGGTTGTCCTTAAGTAGCTGGAAAACCTTAGATACATGACTATGATGCTTTTCAATTGATTCCTTTGTTGCTATCAAAATATCGTCGATACAAGCAACCACAACCATACAGTCATCCTTATCGATTGCTTGCTCGGTATTTATTTCCAATGAGATTCCAAGTAATGATAGTAATATACGATTTATTTTGTGTTGAACAGTTGCCAGTGCATTTGTTAATTGGAAAGGCATAACCATGTATTCATTCAGACGAACCCTGGTCCGAAAGTCTGTAAACCTTTCATGCCTTAATGCCATTCTGAATAAATGGAAGCCTCCTCTCATATGGACTTTTGTGATAAAGTCGCAATCCCTAAGTCTTCATGATAATTTGTCCATAATTGGTAAGAGTATTTTATCAATTTTTGTGTGGTTGTTTAAATGTCTGTAATTGACACACAACCTCAACCCCTTGCATTTGGTTTTGGAATGAAAAGCATCAGGCTTCCAACTGCATTGCTTGAAGGCCATATATTTCCTTCCTTAATCGTTTTCTCAAGGTATTCTACTAATATCTTCTCTTCTTCGACGGAGAACCGATATATACGTCCCATGTGCAACTTATCTTTGGAAGTAATTAACACAATCCGATAATCACATCCCCTATTATCTGGCAGATTTTCAGCATGCTCCAGGCCAAAAGGCAACAGAAGCTTATGATATTCCTTCTGTAATTTATCATCCAATGCCAGAGTTTGTTGAAGTAGGGAACCAATATGAATAGCATCCTTATCAAGCGATACTTTCTTATCATAGGTAATAGAGTATTCTTGATGTATTTTCCCATGGCCATAGCATTTTCCATGGCAATGTGCAAAATGTAAATGCGAAGTCATAACACCTTGAGCTTTAAGTTTCTCCAATTACCAAGCAGGTATTATGCAGACGTAATCTGCTGAGGTTTTCATTACTTCAAAGGCATGATCATCCTCATTATACAAATGATGATTTCCAAACGAAATTCCCAAAGGTATTGTGAATAATTCTTCAGTAGCAATTTCTCTGCCGGTAGCATCCGCAGATTTGTCTTTTCTTATTCCCATGACCACAGGTATCCTAAATGGTTTCACAGCCTCAGGTGATATAATGAAGGAGGTGCTTCCAAGTTCCAGCATGCATCGTAAAGAAAAATAGTGATTACCATGATCAATAAAAATCTGATCGATAAGTCGCTTATCTACTTTCATTGCTGACACCTTACTTATCCTCGTTTGCTTCAGGAAGGCTTCGTAATAGACATAATCAGTTCAGGTATTCGGGTTTTGGGCCTGGTGAGGAATATCCTCGATCACTTTGGGTTTCCTCATTGCTCTCCTTTTGACAATAGCATGGTCACCATAGGTCGTAATTGTGTTGAGGGTGATATGTAGTCGCTGATTATTGTATACTATCATAGTTGTGTTTCCTTGCTGACTAGCAGTTTCGGCCTTCCAGCCATCCTCAGAGAAAACAAAAACAACAAAACAAAAGAGGAGTGTCAATGTAGTTGGTGTGTTTAAACATTAATTTTCGACCTGTAAGCTTAATGTGGCTTATCCACTATCTGAAGTTTCATCAAAATCCCACCAATTCTTACGTTCCGGTTCCTCCTGTTCCTCCTGGTTGCTGTCCTCATTTTCCAAAAATCCTTTGCCAGATGCACCCTGTTCTTCTTGACTCCGCTCTGGCTGATCTTAATCTTCATCTTCCGACTCGCTTCCTTCAGAATAATCTGTTGTATGCAGATCTATTTCAGATTCTTCCTCTTCCTGATTGTATGTTCCATCCTTAAGCTTCTGGTAATCATTTGCTTTAGGGCAAGAGGCCAACCATTGTTCTACTCTGTTCCAGCGGTAACAATCCATTGTCATATGTGCTCCTTTACAGTCTGCTGGCCAAGCACAACGCTGAAATGAACCGGCTGCCATCCTTCTGTCGAGTACCGTTTTGTCGATTCCATTGGTCTGTTCTTTGTAAGTTTTACCAGATTTATTGTTATTCTTAAATTTGAATGTTTTTTCTTTCTGGCCGGATTTCTCCTGCGGTTTATCTTGTCGGAATCGATTTTTAGAATTTTGCCTCTCATTGCGGCGTTTTCACTGCCTTCTAACGTCAGAAATTGATTTTTCAAACCCCAAATTCTTTTTTGCCCAATCCCATTTTTCCACGGTTCTGCCAGCTTTCATAATGGTATTGATCATTTTATCATCAGTTCTTCCGGTTAAATCGACAGTGCACATTTGTTCCAGGATCTTGTGTTGTAACCCGTCAAAAATTAAATTCTTCAATGCCGCTCCTGACACTATAGCCTTGCCATTATGCATTAGGATGTGTGTAAGTATATCCCTAATGAATCTATCATATCGAAGTTTCTCCAAGTTCACATATGCTTCATTCTTGGGTTCTTTTTCTTCGAAGCGCAACATCAGAGCTTGAATATATCTAGTCATAGATCGTGGATGCTTCCGGGAGAGTGTTCCCTTCAACCGCTGGTCACCCCAGGTGGCTCCATAGTGATCCATTCAAGAACTGATCGGGTCAATCGTACTTTCATCATTCAGGAACATCTTCCGTTCAACGTGGATATCGACTTCGACCATTATCCACCTAGTATCGAAGACTTCTCCTGGTTCTCCTTTGAACCTCTTCGCCTCTTGACTTTTGATTGGCTTTGCAAATTGTATTTCGTGGATCATTTTTTGCCTGCAACCTTGTCGAGGGTTCCTCTTTCCACCACCTGATGGGGCTCCACAACCTGGTGGTGAAGACTCTTCTGCATTGCCGTTCCTGGCACCTCCGGCAGTACAGTCTTCAGCACCTCTGGCGCCACCAGCATTACCATCTACAGCACCTCCAGCATTCCTGTTTCCCGCACCTCCGGCATCTCTGGGATTACCATCGCCTTCGCCACTTTCTCACCTGAATCTAATTAACCAAGTGGACGCACTGCCCGTATCTCTCAGACTCGAGACTGACGAGGAATCAAAATATCCTCTCCTTTCCGGATGTACATTTCCAGAAGCTCCTGCTTGTCCTGACTGGGACAATGGTCAATGGAGATTAAAATGAGAACTTCCTGAAAACATATAGTTTTTCATTCTGGATGTCAATCTGGTATTGACTTCTTGTATTTGTGCCACTTGTTTATCCTTCTCTACTGAATGATCTCTCAATGCTCTTTTGGATGGCACTTCCCACAAAGATTTCGTTATTGCTGCTCAGATAGTATTGACGTTATTGATTTTCTTAGTTAAAACTCTTATGCCATCCTGTATTCTTTTATTCCTTCCTTCAATCGCCAATATTTGAAATCAGTTATCTGTAATCCATTTACTCATAACAGCCATTTCCGTTCTTGCGTTCTGGAAAAATTGACTAGCTTCTTCAACTATCCGATCGTCCTGGGCGTGTAGGATTTATATTCCCACCCGAACTTCTTGTAACACTGCCTAATGCAGTTTCATTTGAGCACCTACTTCCGACTCTTCTAACTCGATTCCTTGTCGTGCAGTCTCAAGTCTGGTTTGCAGCATTCCGATACTGTTCCGCATTGTTTCAAATTCATCTTCAAGAACACATGTTTCTTCATTACATGCCTGAATAACATGGACGACTTGTTAAGCGAGTTCCGACAACTGACTTTAAAATAAGCCAGAGCTCCCTTCTTGCATTTTGAATTCCCCTCGGCCTGGTTCCGCCTCTGGTGGCTCCTCGTTTGCATTCAGTAGAAGATTCTCGCTTCGAGCATCTTCTACTCTTCTCTGGTACTCTTGTACCCATTATGGTGTCTCTCAAGCTACTGGCAACCTGGGTTTTGCCACTCGTGAGCTGACTGGAGCTAGTGCCTTGCTACCGTAAGTCAACCTGCTGTTGGGTGCCGCCATCCGGAACTGAGTGGCTACAAATAGATTGCTGTACTAGTCGACTTAACTCAACTATAACTTCGTCCCTATGCGGACAGTTTTCCAACATGGAATAATCCACACAATATCTTTGTATAATGTATGGACCCCTTCTGTTAACTTTGCCGAAGTATTTATAGATGTAACACTCCACATGCTAGTCACAACGTTGACAAAGTACCGCTGGACTTGTTTCCTCAATATTGAATAACTGACAACTGATGCAAAACATTCCTGGCGTCAGCAATGTTCCGCACACATCCTCTGTGCCAAGTATACGGAACAGAAGTTATCTTCGCACTTCTTGCACTCCGATCTCTTGTGCACTGCTGATTGTTGTTGGTGGTATCATAATCAGGTGTAGTTTGAGATCGTTTAAATGATTAATATAAAAACTCCTGTTTTGTAGAGTTCTTGATATATTTTAAGCAATTCTGGTGTCATCAATACTTATCAGAATCAGCGAAAAGTACTTAAAATATCATACTGTTATGAGGGTGCTTAATCCCAATAAGCAATACAACATGTATTGTATTCAGTACAACCACCTATCTAATGACTATTTCTTTTCTTGTCCTATCCGAAGACTCAACCTCTTGACCTATCCTGAAGTGCTCTCAATCAGGTCCCATCGATTCTTTCCTAACAACACCTCTCGCTGTCTAGCCCAATGGTTATGCTTCATCATTATCTAACCAGTCTTCATAATCAACTTTGGACGGTAATAACCCAATAGATAAGTACCGATGTACCAGGTAGTTTATACCTATCGATTCCGAGTAAGTCTATACCACACAGGCGATGTGCATGACACAGTGATCTTGCAACTAATATGTGAGATCTCCGAAGAGTTCAACATTCTTCTTCAGTGCGTATCGAGATGTTGTTGGTCTGAATCCTGTCATACAAGGCTTGGTCACGTAAATGGATCAAAGACAGAATGATTGTAAGGTGTAGATTGATTTCTTAATAATTTATCAAGCTCATCTTCGGTATTTTGATTGTTGACTGTTCATTGTTACGTGAGCTTGTTCTTCTCATTGCCGGAGCAATGCCACCTCTTTAGAGTCGGCTTTTAGGGTTTGTATACCCATACTTCGAAGTTATGACTTTCATGCTCATCACAGCGTCATCGCGGTTACATTATGCCATTTCCGGATAGGCCTGGGATACCTTTCTACCCATCCCAGTTGGTTATCATTTGCATGCAGCTGAGGTATTAAATTGTTACACTCCTGATAAGAATCAGGCCATCCATCACATGTTGTCATGTCAGACACTGTGTCAGATGAAACTTGAACTTAGACATCTTACTACCCATTTGCCTGAGTAGGTGGAACATCAGCTGGTTTGGTGGACAGTGCTTATTGCAAATTAATGCCTCACCTGTTGAGGATACTTGCCATGCATCATAGAGTTAATCAGCAACCAACCGATAGTATGCCAAAGTGGAACTTGAAGTGTCGGCTCATACACAATACTAGTCTGACGTTGGAATGCATACTAACTCAAACCAATGAGCAGAGGTGCTTCAGGCCTTATATCAACAGCCAACATCATAATTCCCTCAGTCATGTCATGGTTTGGCCAAGACTGCTTTCTTTGTCCAGGAATGTCAGGAACATCTTCAGTGCAACCGTAACCGACATACAGTATCCCTCCCACTCTTGTGTTATGGTTGCTTCCTATAGATTATGATGGCCTATCCTGTACTTCGGCCATTTGAGAGGAGTTATGAAAATGTTATGTGTGTATTGCCATATGTAATATCAAATTACAGAATGAAGCTAATTTCTCAGACTGCATGCATTCCATCAACCCCCTTTTTTCAATTTTCATCTCCACCACCATCACCATCACCATCACCACCATCACCATCACCACCATCACCATCACCACCATCACCACCATCACCATCATCACCATCATCACCATCACCATTATCACCATCACCATCACCACCATCACCATCACCACCATCACAATCACCACTATCACAATCACCAGCATCGGGTATTTCACGATTAATTATTGTTCCCCAAACCCTCTGGAACACCCCCCTACCACTAAAGCCTGATCCACCGCTACCAGCTTGCTCCCAGCGAAGCCAGTTTTAACCCTACTAGTGAAGCCAGATCCACCGCGACCAGCAAAGCAAGTTTCACCCCTACCTGCAAAGCCACATCCACTGCTACCAGCTAGCTCCCAGCGAAGCCAGATTGTTAGAGAGGTGAGAGTGGGCATTCCAGCGCTACCAGCTTACTTGCAGCGCAGACAGATCCACTGCTACCAGCTAAGACAGTTTCACCCCTACCAGCGAAGCCAGACTCACCACTGCTCCCAGCGAAGCCAGATCCACAACTAACAGCTTGCACCCAGCGAAGCCAGATTGGCAGAGAGATGAGAGTGAACACTCCACTGCTACCAGCTTGCTCCAAGCAAAGCCAGACTCTCCACTGCTACCAGTGATCCCAGATCCACCGCTAGCAGCTTGCTCCCAGCGATGCCAGATTGTCAGAGAGCTGAGAGTGAGCATTCCGCCGCTACCAGCATGCTCCCAGCGAAGTTAGTTTCACACCTACCAGCAAAGCCAGATCCACCGCTACCAACTTGCTCCTAGCAAAGCCAGATTGTCAGAGAGCTGACAAAGATCATTCCACTGCTACCAGCTTCCTCCCAGCGAATCCAGATGCACTGCTACCAGCGAAGCTAGTTTCACCCATACCAGCGAAGCCAGATCCATTGCTACGAGCAAAGTTAGTTTCAACCCTACCTGCATGGCCGGATCTTCTGCTACGAGCTTGCTCCCAGCGAAGCCAAATCCACCACTACCACCTTGCTTCCAGCAAAGCTAGATTGTCAGAGAGGTGAGAGTGATCATGTCAGAGCGGTAAGACAAAGCAGATCAGAGGTTGGAAAGTGAATATGTCAGAGTTGTGTAAGCGAGCAGATCAGTGGAGAAAGTGAGCATCTCAGAGTTGTGGGAGTAAGCTTGTTGGAGTCATGTGAGTCAGAGTGTACGCTTGTCAGAGTATTAAATAAATAAGTAACTCTTGAATATATAGTATAACCATTAATTGCAGGATATAATACATACGATACAGTTGCATTACAATAATAATTCAGACATGCTATGGGCAAATTACAGGTGTATTGCCGTGGGTTAATGAAAACGGCTCTGGGGAGTTTGGCATTATTTGGTGTTATTGATGTTACAGGAGATTACGGTAGTCCATATAGCCCATGGTAGATTACATGTAACAGAATATGTTTTTCCTCACAGAGTGCCCTGGTTAATTTCATCATCTGAAACAATCAGCCCGGAATCTCACATACTCGCATATTGACTATCGCCTGCTGTATCTGTGCGTCGGCGTGTTCCCCAGTCCAATCGGCCTTGCCCCGCTAGTTCTAGGAATAGTATATATTGTTGAAATCCATTCGCAAGGCTGAAGCAACTTCCCCACTAAGACGATATAGCTGCATTATCAGAAGTGAATCGGCTGAACAGTAAGACTTGTTTATCCAATCGACACGACACTGCTATGTATTCCCACTGAAGGATATAGGACTAGCCAATTTGCAACGGCATCAATAGGTGCTATGCATATCACGTGACTAGACATGGAGTAACTCCGTGACATATATTTAATATGCAATTGCAAGTACCATTATCGCTGCTAAGAAAGAACCCCTAACATCATCTTTGTCATTGTGCCATCTCCATCTGCAAACATTAGTTCTCAATTCATACAACATGTGGAGAGCAATGAAGGGATATCCAGGAGCCCGGATTAAAAACAGTTCGCCTCAATATGGCCAGAGCTGCCATCCAATACTCCCTTGGTTTCTCCGCAAGCCGACAACCTTTCCACGACTATACCCTTTGGAATCTGTTTCTGCCTGTTGCCACCACTGCTCTCTGGTCACCTGTCTAGTGCCTGAGGCCTATCTCACCCACCATCCGTGATGCCTTCCATGGTCGCTCCCAACAGCCTTGTACAATCTCCCACTCTTTGAAAGAATAGCCCAATGACCTGCTCACTGGCCAGGAGATCGTCAAAGGCTGTTGCTCGGAGTATTTGAATATCTGGGATACTGCGGCTTCTTTTGGAACACGCCTCCACCCGAGCCATAGATCCTGTAACATTCCCGGGGCATTCCTGATGGTCAACCCGGTCCACGGCCACCACAACCGCTCGTCCTGGGGTCCACTGAGCCAACAGTCGACCGCTTGGCCAATTGACATCAGGATTTGTGGACTGGAACCAAGGCAATCCCCAAACCTAGCTGTAAGCCTGTATGAGTACAACTAGCACCTCCGATTGTTGAATCGGTGAGAAGTGCTCCATATCGTGCACTGTGAATGCCAGTTTTCGGCTTTCACTTGCGTGAGCCATTATCTGGCCATTGAGGCCTAGAGTCGTAACATATGCTGGTTGATCTGCTAGACCAAGGCGTTATTGCAGTCTTGGTGCCATAAAGATACTCGTTGTGCTGCAATTGATAAGAGCTCACACATGTTTCATTTCCCCACTTCCATCTGTTGTAACAGCCGATGAATAATATGGGACGCGTCCAGTCTGGACGTGCCACACCAGTGCTGACTTGACATGAGAGCTTTTGTACTCTCCAACAACACCCTTGACATCAAAGTGATCTGATGCGGCTCTTTGCTGCCCATGGTTCCAATCATAGTCTGCAATGCCAACCTCTCGAAATGTAATTCCGCCTTGTTGAACCTCTGCTGTTGGGCTAGATGCCAAGAGAGGGCATTGAATATTGTGGCTGTGGATTGTCAAAAAACTTCTGTCATTTGATTTGGTGTCCTCCGTGCCTATTTGTAGCTAGTGTCTTGTCATGCAGTGGTGGGTCACCTACTGGTGAGGATTTAATGCAGAGGATCGCTTTCCGGTTCAGAGATCCGTATTGTAAGCATTTGCCAGTAGAATATTTGCTTTCAAAGATTTCCGTTCAGTCCCACGGTGCGGGCGGTAAGCCTGACGATTGTCCTCTGCCACCTGAATCGCTGTGTCTGGTTGATCCGACCAGCCGGATTTGCCGCTGCTGGTGGTGTCGGCAGGGTCAGAGATGGATGGCCGGTAGCCTCGTTTTCTGCCTTTGGATGACGAGTCTGTAGACTCTCTGCTGCTGTTGCTGCTGCTGAAGTTGCAGCTTCTGTGGCTTCCTGTTTTCGACATGTGTAACTTCCGAGGCCGTGGCCATATCAAGGAATTCATCCACGGAGTCCTATCTTCTGCAGGCAGGCGTCATCAGTCCAACTTTGTTCCTGAGAAAGTTGTGGAGGCCTGCCCTGGCAATATCATACAGGACTTCTTCACGCTTCCATAGATTCCACCAAGCCTGTCTCCAGTTAGCTTTCACACAATTTGCATAGACTCTGACCGATTCTGGTGGATGTTGTATGTATTCCAGCATCGGCGTAATAACCGCCACACAACGTCGATTCTTAACCCCACAGACCTTGCCCATCTCCTCTGAAAAGAGGTTTAAGTCCTGTAGGCATGGGCGGGATTCTGCAGATAAGTTGACCGCCGATTGTGATGGGTCTGTCATCGCCATCTGTCAGAGTGCCGGGCATTGGTGATTGCTCCAGGTGTCTAGAAAAGAGATCGTGTATTTCATGTGATCAGGTCTACTGCGTGGGAATGGGTGGCTGTGGGAGTTGAAATTCGAATGCAAGGCGTCCAGAAATCGATCCAGCTTGTACACACTGCCACTGTACCGTATGGGGTCGGCCATCTCCTAGATATTTGGTCGTGGGCCAGCAAGACTTCATTTGGCACGTTTGGCGACTTCTGCAGCCGATTGATCCCATTCGGCAGCCATTCGTTCTTGTTTGGCCGCCATCCACTCCAGTTCGAGTCTCTGTTTGGCTTTCAGTTGGGGTTGGTTCTCGAGGAGTATTTGAAGCGGAAACCGGTTTTGAGTCGCCACCTCTACACAATCCTGGTCAGTAATTTGTTAACCAATATCACCAAGATCATTGTCAATCGGGTTATCATTGTGTCTTTGACCTTCAAGGTTGTCCTCTCACTGACCTCCTAGGTCATCGTCTATGTTATCATCATCATCAATTTTGGCCTCTGGTAAGAGCATTGGAGTAGTACGTTCAGCTGTCAATGCTGCTGCGTGGAGAGTGTCATCACTCTCACAGATGTCAGTGACATGCAATTGAGTTCGGGTTGACTTCATTGGAGGCACGGTATTTTGATGAACTGGGTTATTCGGTGGCGACGGGTCGAAATGCGTAAATCGCCAGATCCCATGAATGAAACGTATCACATTAATTAAGAGCGATAATAGTGTAAGATCATATACCCGTATATGGCCACGTATGAGAGTATTTAAGAAGATATGGTTGCACACATGGATAGGTTAATATAATAGAGTAGTCAATAGGTAAGATTATCGCTGGCAATCTCAGAGAGATTGCGAGTCGACTCTGTACTATTTGTGGTTACCCGGCCCTGGACAGATCCCCTGCCATTGGCAAGAACCTAATCATCACTGCCATTACAGTCGGCAAGAACTCAGTATGCCATTTGTGGCTAACAGCTTAATTGTGTGCATCCATAGTATTTGAAGGCATGTGAGCCATTTCTTGAGTATGTTGAATTAGGTTGTTGTCATTGGATACTTCTAGGAGATGCTAGCCGAAACCTTCTTATTCCATTTTAAGTAGTGAATAATGATACAGTCATTATCAAAGGCTATGCTGAACTGACTGGAATACAGTGCTAGACAGTTGGAATGTTTCGTGTAAAGGTTGCAGTTGTCGGATGCAATTTTCATCCAACTACCATAGTTGGCACGAAATTAGAACGTTGCTCAGTCATTGCAGCTTTGTATGCAAAATGTTTGTCGCGTCATGTTTCTTGAAAATCAACCCTACAAACCTTCTCTGAACCTCTACTTAGCAAGATCATAGGATATGAGAGCTGCTCAGCATGTCATAACCACAAATAAGAAGAATTAAGAAGTTGCTATTAATTGAAGTGTCACAAGAAGGTTGAGTCTATTAGCTAACTAGCAATGTGGTGGTCCATCATGCCAGCACCAGATTACCTGGTCAGTGTTTTTCAGCAGAGCCACACTGGGCCATCCATTTTGTACAAATTTGAACAACCCACACAGGATAACAACTCATGCAAATACTTGATGCAGCTTATGTAGTTACTCTAACTTTTCAGACTTGGCAATATGGTTTGCTGTGGAAAAATCGAAGCCAGTACTATCCAGTTTCTATATTGTTCCAAACAAAGACAGATTTCAGAAATCTTGGAATGGTATAGTAGTTTGTTTAATATTTGTAGTTTCTTTTGAGATTCAGGTGGAATATATTCAAATTGACAATAAAATACTTTCTTGGCCACCACATCAAATAGTAAACTGACAAAGCACTTACACAGAAAATAATATATGTGTTATAGCATTGGATCAGAGAATGTATTGTAAATATGTACTAAAGTGTTATAGGTTTTTGAGCTGGAATGCTCTGCTGCATCTAAATACTAATATGCTGTAAGCTTGATGTGTGGCATTGAGTGAGATTTATCTGTCAGCCATATGACATTTGGCACATCTATTCAACAACATTATAATCACTCTTTATACCACTATATATTACAATCACAGCAATCCTTTGTATTTTTCTCAAGTGATGTATTTTAAGCCAGGCATTATCTGTGTACCCTTTATGCTTCTAAAGCAATCAGAATAATTTCCCTTTCAAGTCTCAACTTCAGTACAAGAATGTCTTCAATAGTCAATTACAGAATGAAACAGTACTCATTCAGTATCACCATTCACTATTACAAATATTCACTATCAAATTCCCATTCCAACTACCTTGAAATATTCTCTAGCCTGTGCATAATATCTTGTCTCATATCTTATATTTTATTGCTACTCTAGGTCTCCAATGTGGATAATATTAGTCCAACTTTCCACCAATAACTGATGTACCTTGATGTACCCATTTTCAATAACTATAATATCTATTTAATCATTAGAAGCATATGGAAATAACCACATCATCATTTAGCACCAATTACCAATGGAATATCATCCTGATGTAGCAGTAACTTGATGGTTGAGTTAATATCTAGTGTCCATCACATTTTGAAAGCCAAGACTATTTCTGCTTATCCACCACTGAGAGTAGTCCTAAATTCCAACATCTAGACATATTTCGAGTAATGGCTATAACTGGAAAGTTTTAATATGGAATTAGGATTCTGATAGTACTAAGTAAATATTACATGAATATTCTGATATATCCTTAGTTGTATTGGTATTCTCTTTTGACAGACTGGCATTTTCTACATCTGAAATATTAACCAATCGAAACTCTATTGCATATGTATTTTGTTTAGTAATATTCTTTATTCTGTCTGTAAGTACCTCTAAGTAGTGATATAATTCTAGGTACTATACCCTCAGGGCATTTTAATCTGATATTTACTCATGTACAACCTAATACTTATTCCCACTGAGATTAACCCATTTCTTAATATGTTTTCCCACCAAATCATTATCAGTAACCACATCACACATACCTCCTTCTGGAATTGGCACACCTTTAGTGGAGCCAGGAATGTTAAGAACTAACTATAACCTGCAGGTTTGGCACTGTCCACTGAATCCTTCTCAACTGTTTATTGTTAATGATTAGTATCTTCTTAGCTTTAAATCAGAAAATACAAAGCAGCCCAGCTGGGAACATTATGTGCTTCAAGTAGTATTAGCAACTGTTCTGTACCGTCACTTGAGGTCCAGGTCCAGGTCCAAACTGAACCGTTGCCAAATTGGCGGTCCAGGTCGTCAATATACTTGAACCGTCCACTCGGGTACAGTTCCATAGTAAACCCGCAACCCATCTGAATTGGGCAGGTTGTCAGCAGGTCGCCCAGTGGGTCCATCTATAGATTCATATAAGGCTTTGGTATTTGCAATGTGTTAATAGTATCTTATCAAAATCACGTTTTCAGTAACCAATAATGCGTTTTTGCTTGTAGTGCATTTTGCAATATCGATTAATTTGGTATCTGTGTTTCACCTTCGATAGATGGTACTTTTGCCTATCAAGACTGTCAAAAATAAAGTTATGCGCGCGAAGATCCGCGCGATGCCTTGATTACAAAATATGCAAGGCCTGAAACTGTTGATGCTCCGTTGACGCTCATTTTCAGGTTGCAGCAGGGAGCATGTCGCTGTTGTTTTTGCCAGTGAAGGCTGCCAATATCTCATAAATGGATGTCTGCAACCAATCGGAACATAACTTAGCCAAGATGCAAAGTCAAAAATCGTTAACGCTCCGTTCACCCTCGTGCTAAGAATGGGCTGGTGACAGTATTGCTATTGCTTTCTCCACTAAAAGCTGCCAATACATCCAGTATAAATAACAACGACCAAGTCACTGGTAAATTACCCTACTTACAAGACCACAAATTGTTCATGCTCTGTTGATGCTCATTTTGATGTGTTGTCCATTCAACAACTGCTGCCGTCGATAATTGTTTCCATCATGATTTGACTTCATCGGTTGTCTTTCTGCCCGATTGAGACTCAGCCCTGTGGCAAAGCTGAGCGGCATAACAATCTTGCACTGTTCACTCTCACACGACTAAAAATGATGTATCACACCAAATGATTCATTGCGCTTGGTATACATCTATTAATGAATCGATATTCACAAGCTACTTCTTACGATTCGCCAATCATATATCTCTAACTTACACTCTCGGTCGAGCTACATTAAGAAGCTGGTGAAACACTGACACATTGTGTCCTACTTTTTCTTCACTCCTTTAATTCTCCTTGTTTATACTGCATTGACCCTCACCAACACCATTTCGGCCTATCTCTTTGACTTCGGTGTTGGCCGAACCAATCTGGGAACAATTGACCAAGCACTCACATCCTGCTGCTCTGGGCAATCCGGATCCTCAATCCCAATGTTGTGCTCCATATCGGATTCTTCGTCCGCTGCGCAATCATGTTCACTGTCATCTGGATTATCCAAGTCGCAATTCCAGTTCAGCCACCGTTCGCTGTCCGAAATGCTTTCAGGTGCACTATGCTCGTTGCTTTCGACTGGATGACCATTGATTCCCCGGATTTGGTGGACATTTAAGATTTGAGTTCGGCCTCCAGGGAGGTCCTTTGCAGACAAAGCTGGTGGCAAAGGTGATCTTTCTGACAATTTGAATGCAGCCGCACCATCATGTTGAAAGAGTGACCAGGAGACTTTGACGATCCCTTCCGTGTCTGAAATATATCCAATGGCTCTCATCTGCTTGTTTTGAGCGCGCGTCTCCCTCTGTGTGGCACGCAGGTTCTGGCTGCCCTGCCACATATCCAACAAGTCGTGGACCTTCGCCATTCGGTGCAATTTCCTTTCCTTCGCCTCTTCCTTCACTTCTGAGTCATTTTCAGTGTTGGTCGTATCCGATACTCTGTTATCGGCCGCCAAAATCCCGTTATTGGCTGGAGCAAACAGCCATACAATGACTTTTTTGCAAAGGGTCTCACCTGTGGTTTTTGACTGTCTCCAGCCAATAACATCTCGCCCAAGGGAAAAACTGGCCTCCACTCTGAAACCATGTGGTATGATAGAAAATATGTCGCGCACCACATTGGAGAGTTCGGCGTACTTTGAGTGCGTTTCCTCCTGCTTGCACCACCATTCGGTTATGTCTGGTATCCAAAATGTACTGGTAATCTCCATCGGGTCGGAGTGGTAATCATTGAGATTTGGATCAATTTGCCCCTAGTTCTTTGGTACTTGAGACAGGGAATTCAAATAGAGCGTGGTGGCGGTTAGGAAGTATACTGCATGATCGCTTTGTCTGGGTGTCGTCTTGGCCACATTGTTAGGCATTAAGTACTCTTCATCATTGCTGGACAAATCATATGGATCAATGGATGATTGACAGGATCCAGAAGCCGTTGTAGAGGGGACGAGATTGCTGCTCCGTAAGCTTTCGACTTTATTGACCGGCACACGTTGATGTTTAGCACAGTATTCATTCTCCACGTACTTCAAAAAGGCCTCCTGGTATTGGGTAGTATAGGATGTCTCATCGTCAGGATTAATATCCAATCCCTTGTCCCACTTTCTAAATGATCACAACTTCCGGAAAGTATCGAGGATATGTGCAGAAATGAGAAGCATGCCCGTTGTTGGAGTCACTTCAGCGTAGTATTTGGAAAGCTTCTGTCGAGCTAACTTCACAGCAAAGAACAAGTCTTCCGTCCGTGGAGTCTTCTTCTTGGCCAAAGCTCGCATCAAACTGTCCATGTGATCGAACATGTCATTGTATACTGTGATGACGTGATGCATGGTGACTGTATGCCTCTTCCACATTCACAGTGTCCAATATTAAAATGTCCCCAATACTTCCATGACATACTTCACAATGGTCCATTCATCTTAAGTTGTGAAAAGTGGCTGGTAATCACTATATTTTCGATTTTGGAGCTAGTTGCATGTGAATTCATGTAAACAGTAGGCGTGATTGAGCAACTCCAATGTTAGGTTCCAATGCATCTTCACATCCATGATAGGAAGTACTGCAATGCGGACTTTAGGTTTTTTGACAGTCAATGAACTCATTTCGGCGACCAGGTGTCAGCGTAGCCATTACCGCAAGCATTCTCTGTTATATGTAGGTCAGTCTCAGGACTTTCACAATATCATGAAATTGGTACTTTCTCAAATATCTTTGCTAAACCTGGTCTTATGCCCGACACCAGGTTGATTCTAGCATTGCCATCCTTTCGAAGTCTTAGACTCTTCCCGATGTCTATACTTTCATTCTCTCCAAATTGCTGATTGCGCTCATGGGCTTGCCAAGATTTGGTGCGGCCTTTTACACTAAGACGGCTCGTGAATACACCTAAAGCCAGCTGTATTACGTGTGCCATGCATGGTATATGGTTCCTCAATGCAGACCACTCGATTCCAGAGGCCTCAAGTGTTGATTGCAGCTCGCATGTCATCTAGTAATTTGAGGAAGCATTATCAGTTGTAATACCAACCAAACAGCCGTCGGTAAGCTTAAAATGATGAACCACATTCTTCAAATGTATGGCCAGCCTTGCTCCACTATCTTCGACCTTGACCTGTCAGTGTTAACTAGTTTCCAAAAGGAGAAAAGAATTGGTGATCAACCTCATGGAAAGCGAGTTGAACTTCATGCAATGCCCAATTTCGATCCATTGAGTAAACAATGACCGACGTTATGGCTAGTTTGTTCATAGATGTCCATCCGTCTAAAGCTAAACCAACTTTATTTCGCGATGCCAACGGCTTCTTAATTCCATCGACGGTCAGTGCATAGTCCCTCTGGCAAATGTTGCAAAGGGCTGTAGCGGATGGCAGCACTCGGTCATCGCGTACTGCTTTATATGACCATCATAGCTCCAGATGCGATATAGCGTTCCATGGATTATGAGCTGAAATGAATCCTAACATGAGGTAGCAATTTCACATGTCTTGGTGAAATTCGGAAGTTTCAAAGTCCTTAGCTGCCAGTTTGGAACGTTTTGTCTGTCATTTCGGTCAATATGGAATAAACTGGACGTCAAATATGATTTGACTCTGCAAACATACTATTGTGATTCCTTGACTTCCTGGCCTCTGCAGGATGGCCAACACTGTTTCATCGACTGTCGAACTGGTGAATTTAGTAACCTCTAACTCTGTCAATTCGTTTAACTTTGCGATGTGAGTTTTTGCCAGCAAGGGTTTCCCCATTGAGCTGGTCGCATGTTCTGATGGATGGATGGCGAAGAACTTGATGACGAACGATACAGATGATGCCAGGACTGCCGGTCTCCTCAATTGCGCAGTGTAAATAGAATTGCCATGAAGACGCATGTCTATAATTATTCCAGGCAATTGGCCGCTTCGAGCCTATATTCATTGAAGCCCACCAAGCATCGAATATGATTTGTAAAGTAAGGTCGCTCAAATCACAAATAAAGACATGTTCATTTTTGGAAGAGATTATAATCCACAGCAAAGAGATATTCAAAGATTTTGAATCCAACATGGCGGGAAGAATTAGAAAGCAGTTGTATTTAACGCGGAAGACTACCGAAAGTATCGTTAAAGTATAGCAGACTGCAGGTTCTTCGCAAGTGACTCTACAGCTACAAGCAAAAAAATCTGATCTGTAAGACATTGCATGCATGTTTGTGAAGTTGTATACAAGGAAAGATTGCAAAGACTGACCATGTAAAAGTTGATTTAGGAACAGCACAATGCAGTTCATTGCTGTGTAGTGCTCTGAGCCTCCACAAAAATTGTTGACGCTTTGTGGGTGCTCAATTGTAGGAGGCAGAGGTGATATCGTCACTAGCATTTTGGCCAGTAAAGGCTGCCGATAGATTCATTGTGGGTTATCTGCGTTCCATTGCCATTGGATTACCCAAGATGCAAAATCAAAAATCATTGACGCTCTGTTGACGCTCTGTTGATGCACTGTTGACGCTCTGTTGATGCTCTGTTGACGCTCTGTTGACGCTCTGTTGATGGTCTGTTGACGCTCTGTTGACGCTCAGTTGATGCTCAATTTGGGACATGGTTACGATCTTCTCGCAAGCAGTTTTGCCTAGTAAGGTGGCCGATAGTTCAATTTTGAATCAATAATATCACACAGCCCCTTGATATTCCAAGATGCAAGGCCTGAAGTCATTGAGGCTTGGTTGACGCTGATTTTTGAAGCATAGTGACGATGTGGTGGAAAGCAGTTTTGTCAAGAACGGCGGCCGATAGTTCGATTATGGCTTAATGTTGCTGTCCAGCCCTTGCATTTTCTAGAATGCAAGGCCAAAAGTTGTTGTTGCTCCGTTGACGGTCATTTTTAAGACATAGTAGCGATGTTGTCGCAACACGTTTCGCCTAGAAAGGCGGCCAATAGTTCGATTATGGCTTAATGTCGGCGCACATCCTTTGCATTTTCCAGCATGCAAGGCCAAAAGTTGTTGACGCTCCATTGACACTCATTTTTAGGACATAGTAGCGATGTTGTCGCAACACCTTTGCCTAGAAAGGTGGCTGATAGTTTGATCATGGCTGAATGTCGCCACACAGCTCTTCCATTTTCCAAGATGCAATGCCTAAAATCGTTGACGCTCCAGTGACGCTCATTGTTAGAACATAGTAGCCATGTTGTAGCAATGTTTTTCGCATAGAAAGAGGGTCAATCGTATGATTATGGCTTAATGTCGCCGCTCAGCCATTGGATGTTCCAAGATGCATGGCCAAAAGTTGTTGACGCTCTGTTGACCCTCATTTTTAGAACATGGAATCGATGCTGTCGCAACCGTTTTTGCTTAGATGGGCGGCTGATAGTTCGATTAGAGATAATTATTTCCGTTCAGCCCTCACATTTTCTATGATGCAAGGCCAAAAGTCATTGACCCTCCGTTAACGCTCATTTCAAGGACATGGTAGCGATGATGCAGTAACCATGTATCCCGACAAAGGCAGCCAATAGTTCGATTCTTTGGAACCGTCACCACGCAGCCCGCTGGATTTTCCATGATGCAATGCCAAATGTTTTGACGCTCCGTTGACGTTTCATTGACCCTCAATTTTAGGATGTGACAATGACCGTATTAGTTGCCTTTTTCTATATAACGCCGACCAATACATTCACTTTGGAAGGATGTGACAATGCAGCCCTCTGATTGCCGAATGTGTAAGACTAAAAATTGTTGACACTCTGTTGACGCTCATATCAATCACATTGAAACAGCCTTTGTACAGTCAACAATTGTATGCAACCAATCATATACACATTATTGACATCCAATATTGTGTTAGTATGTATAATCGTTTGCATCCAAGACTTTTGTTACCTCTCAATTTCTGATCGACTGCTTTCCACGCTATCCAAGTTAGAGATAACGTGCCCCTGTCACATTCCTGCGCTTTCGGCCGGCAATTTGCGGCATGTAGATCATTTCACTAGTTTTTGGTAAATATAGCTCGACTTTCTCTCCTTTGCTTATCCAGCTCCGTCTCCTCAATTTCCGTGATGTACAAAAAGGAATTTCAAATATCTCAAACATATGCACGAGGTCTGTGCGGAGAGTTATGCAGTTGGATACATCAATGAATATGGCTTGACAGTTGTCGTTGAGACAGATTCTTTTTGAGCACTGCCCGCTCTTTCTATGACACGTATGAGATTACTTACTTAAATTTTGTTAGTATATTTTGTCACTTATTTGGCTTTTGCTTTCTCGCTTGGCAGTCACCCGCAGATAGAAATCGAATGTTTTGACCACTTTTCCGCATGATTTGGATTCTAGAACTTTCACATGGTGCATTCGACCCTTGTACATGCACAGACAAATTATCATGTCTCACAATTTGGACACAGACATCAAGAAAAAGCTGACACACAGCAAAGTTGGTAAACAAATTGCTTTTCACAAAGATATGACGTCAAAAATCACAGTTTGCCTATCTATTACACTGCAGACTCAATAACCATCGCCATGTCCTCGTCCGAATCTGAAATCTATATGGTGAGTAACTGGAGGCTATATGCAGGGGTAAAAGCTTACTGGTTCATCAGGTTTCGTGTTCAGCAAAGGTGATGTATCGCGCTCTGCGGCAGGCTCAAGACCGGATATCCTCGTGTTCGACTGCGGCTTCATCGAACGTAGCCTTGTATGACTACTCCCTGGTCGAGATGTCCCTTGCGGCACATGCGATATTCTGGGGACAATCTCAAGACACTCCATAAGTTCTCCAAATGTTGTCGGTGCAGGTGCCGCAGCATCATCATCATCCATTTGCAGTTGAACCACAGCCAGAACCATCAGTTCGGATGTCCCGTACTTCTCATCTCTGTCACGGAAGTAGTCGGCTGCATCTTCCCGTCCCAGTTGTGTCAATTCATCAAGCTTCATCCGCTTCTGTCGAAACCTCTCCATGCGCTGCTGTACTCTTCTGGTGATTGTGACCATCACCCAGCTGGGTTCGTCATCTTCGCTCAGCTTGCCCTGCTCTGGCTCTTTATCATACTCATCTTCTCCATCCTCCCCATCCTCGGACCTTGCAAGATCACTCAGACTGTCTTCGATAGCAACCATTATCTCCTCCATTGTCTTTCTGGGCTCTTTGATCGTCAATCCCGCGATTTCGGTATGCTTCATATCTTTCTGCCCTGGCTGAACCGCTGCCTCTGCGTCTTCAACTCGCTTTCTTGCCCCAGCGGTTTCTCTCTCAACATAATCCTCAATCCTTTTCTCTTTCTCTTCATTACTTAAGAAGTGCGTTTATCGTTATATCTCCACCGCAAGCTTCGTTTTGGATCTTAAGGTGCGCAATGCCCCAAGGGCTCGGACTCTTTCTGCCTCCAACCCACTCTTGCCTTCATTCACTCAATGACGTCGTTGGGTTGACCGCTTTGTCGATTTGCCGTATCTGCCCGCCAGATGTGGCGAAAAGTGTCTTTTTGGTGCATTGACCATTGTAGTTTGTGTTGACTTTGTTGTTGGGCGAGATATTGGATGTTGCAAGATATAGACAATATGGAGGCAAGCTGCGTCTTTTATGTCAAGGTTAGTACATTTACTCATCTAGAACAAAGAAAAACCTCTCGTTTGACTGTCAATAAATCGGGAATAGTTAGGCTAACAGTAAAACATGACTTGATTTTGAGCATCTGTTTCATGTATTATCCCAGGGATTCTTCGAGACAAACATCAGCCGCCATCCTTTCCCTCGAACAATGGCCCATTTACAGCTGACAATCTTGTGATTTCGGCTGTTGTACACCGCAATTTATCCCTGTGAACAAACAAATAACAACGGACCAATATATTGCACATCTCGGGGCTTTGGAAAACCCCTGCAACTTGCAGCTATGCGCAGCAGGATTTATCTTGAGTATAATGCTCATGTTGGCAGCTAATTATTCCATTCTGATATGAAGCTAACAATATAATCCTCAGGACTTCCCACTTCTTTTCGTTATCATCTTCCTCTCCTATTCCACACCAGCAAAACGTGGATACACAACCAGCTCAGCCAGGTCCGAGCAGATCCAAATCTAGCCGATTGGCAGGCACTTTGTCAAATACATCACTAATTGGTACACAGCAAGAACGCAGACACCAGTTACTCCACCGCGATGCTGCCAATGCAGCCACCAAAAATATGACCCACGATACACATTTGGAACTCGTCCGTAAGACTGGAAGCAGCGCGAATCAGGAGCAACATGCAGTTGGATGTGAGTATCTCCATACCGTGGTGAATGGCCGTCAATTAACCGTATACCATGCAGCAGGTATACACCGAGAACAACGTGACCAGTTTGTCGCTGCCTATAACGGGAAACCTCCTTGGTCGGCCAAGGCATTTGTCCGCACAGGCCACGAAAATGAACGTCATGATGTTGTCACCTCTGGGATTTACACAGACAAATTTCCTGATAAGCATCCCCGAGAGTGAACAAAACAGGCTTTAATCACATTAGTGGAGGCTACGGAAGCATGTATTGTTAAGGTAATACCCCGCATCTCATTGTTTGAAGCAGCAACTAAGTTCTTGTAGGTATTCAACATGTCTGCTACAATGGCAAGGCAAGGAGGTGGTGTACAGCTGGAACAGTCCGACATGCGCCTGGCCTTGAACATGGCCAAAATGGCCAAAGGAGGGTTATCGCTCACCGCAATAGAGGAAACACAATACCTAATCAATAAACCTCGCGCCGAGGTCCGAAAAGAGAACAAGGAGAGTGTTGAGTTGCCTGGGCATAAAAAGGTGATGGCTGCGATAGATAGACCCCTGGCTATGCTTCATCAAAACCACACGCCTGGATGCCTTCCCTGCCAAAATGGCACTGCCAAAAATCCGCAGACACGCTGGAGATGCAAAGGAACAGATGCACCTCCGCCCAACCAATGCAGACATCAGACTGCTCAGCCGACTGCAGAGCCGATGCCACCTCTGCCCGGAACGCCACCCACCTCGACCGGTAACACTTTCGGATCTCAACGTCTTGAAATCGTCAATTTGCTGGCCAGATATGCATATTCACATACATCTGTTCGCTGTGCTGAATCATTTACCCTCGATATATCTGCCCAGGATAGTGAGCACAATACAGATTTTGATCCAGATATGCTGCCTGATGAAAGAACATCCACTGGTTAGTACACTATCTGCTGTGTGGTAATGCAGCTAACATTCATTTTGAACAGCAGAGCAGCCAATTGAGCGAACCTGGCAGTGATGACTAGCATTGATCGAATGGCAAGACATTTTGGTGATTATTATTATACTGAATTTGCGGATACTGTAAAGCAAATTTTAAATGATATATTTATATGTATTATTACAGAACAATATAGTGATCAAGAAAAAGTAGAAAGGCTGCCAAATCAACGTGAATGATGGACTATGCCAAATCAAATAATTGCATGATGTGGATACACCCATGGCAGAATGAGCGTCCACGGAGCGTCAACAATTCTTGCTCATGTATCTTGGGTAATCTGGGGGGCGATAGGTTGCAAATTTTCAAAAACGAAGTATTGGCTGCCTTTATAGGCAAAGAGACAGTAAAACGGACCCTGCCCCATCATGAAAATGAGCATCAACAGAGCGTCAACGATTCTTGATCATGTATCTTGGGTACTCAGCAGGGCAATAGGTTACACGTAGTTATAAACGAAGTATTGCCTGCTCATATAGGCAAAACAGATAGTAACATACTCCCTGCCCCATCATGAAAATGAACGTCAACGGAGTGTCAACCATTCTTGGTCACGTATCTTGGGTAACCGTGTGGGCGATAGGTTGCACATAGTCGTAAACGAAGTATTGGCTGTCTTTACAGGCAAAAGAGAAAGTGAAATGCTCCTTGCCCCATCATGAAAATGAGCATCAATGGAGTGTCAATGACTGTTGGCCTTTCATCATGGTTAATTACAGTGCAATGTGGCCGTTATTGTCTACATACATGGTTTTGACTGTTTTGGTAGGCTAAAAGGCTCATGAAGACTTAGCGGTAGCTCTGTAATTGAAATGAGTTGTTACTGTCCCGGAGGATGTGGGGGGAATATTGCTTACATATTTGCCCATAAAGGCTGCTATTACATTGTTTATGGATGTGTGTAATTACGTGCCACTCATAGTACCGAAGATGCAAGACCCAAAATCATTGACGCTCTGTTAATGCTCATTTTCAGGATGTGGTAGGGCGTGTGTGACTATTCGTTTTGCTCATTGAGGTGGCCAATACATTGAAAATGGACTGTGACGTACGGATGACAGTATTTTACGATCAACATTAACATATCTGAATGCGACCATAAATGTGAAACCCGTAATGCGGAACCGGACATTGGAACCGGCAGGTCTAGCCAAACCCGGCGAAACCCACGGGTTGGTGGGTACGGGTCTGGGTTGGGCCCGCCAGGAGTCAGCTGTTACGGGGGTGTTTAAGCCACGTTTCAATAAAACACTTTATTAACTTAAAGACAGCCGCCTAACTAAACTTCTTTTTCTTTCCTCGTCTTATCCTAAGACTCAACCTCTTGTCCTTATACAAGAGCTCCCTCTAAAAACAATCCCCGTTTTCTTCCTGATCGTGTATAAGGCTCGTATCGATATGTTCCTCGAAAGGTAACAATCCCTTGTTGACGAACCGACAGACGTCGTATGTGATGCCAAGAATCTTGGCCGAGTTCAAGGTCCAGTATTGCCCAGAAGTATTCCTGGTTTCCTCGTAGTAGAGAAACAACTCCCCGAACTGTCGCACCAGATGATCGTAGGCCGTGCGTTTCTTCGATTGTTTCAAGGTATACATGAACTATGAATTCACTAATTGGGAGTAGAGAAGATATGGTGAAGTCTTGTGTAGAAATCTTAATAATATTTTAAGGTGTTCTTCGCTGGTAATTGTCTGACTGTGGAT
>Ga0307514_10000608_pt1 | contig 66743 bp, 64 predicted proteins | sample 16_EM_MG_FD_203088 | JGI IMG/M metagenome (GOLD analysis project Ga0307514, IMG submission 203088) | Populus trichocarpa ectomycorrhiza microbial communities from riparian zone in the Pacific Northwest, United States - 16_EM | ecosystem: Host-associated > Plants > Roots > Unclassified | place...
CTGTGGTAGTGGGGGCTGTGGTGGTGGGGGCTGTGGTAGTGGGGGCTGTGGTGGTGGGGGCTGTGGTGGTGGGGGCTGTGGTGGTGGGGACTGTGGTGGTGGGGGCTGTGGTGGTGGGGACTGTGGTGGTGGGGGCTGTGGTGGTGGGGGCTGCAGTGGTGGGGGCTGCGGTGGTGGTGACTGCCACATGAGTGGTATTGAGGCTCGTAGTGGCAGTGGTGGTGGTTAAGGACACTTCAAAATCTATGGCCTCATTGATTTCTACTGCAATGTTGATGATTAATGTCAACCGCATCTTGGTCGTCGGTTATGGTTTAGTTGGTGATATTGGGTCCAGTAGTCTGTTTGCGGAGGGAGATGAATGGTACAGACCGTGGTTGTCTTTGCTTAGGAATGTAGGGGGTGGGGGGGCTCTTTATATACCTGGAGGAGAGCTTGGTGCCAGATCATTCTTTTTCCAGTCTCCATGCAGTTCCCAATTTCCCTAGTATGCTCTTCTTGTATGTCTTCACAACTCCTTCGCAAATTCCCCTTCTCCTTCTCCACTTGTACTTGGTGGTTCGGCATATCATGATCCCCGTTTCTGTTCTTGGTGGTGAATTTTTTGCCCACTAGTGCTATTGTTGTTGTCTCTTATATTTGGATGTTACAAGAGGGTAAGTGGAAAATGGTAGGAATTTTTGGTGTAATGTGGGTACAACTCAGCCAACAGGAATATTTCTTCACCCTCCAACTTGCAATTGGACGCAATTGTGTGAATTCCCTATTCTCCCTCCATCTTGCAACTTCTACACAATTTTGTGCCTTCAGTATCGTCAACCCTTTTGGTCATGGTCCATGCAACGGATCACCTCACTTCTCTTCTTTCTCCCCCCCGGTCATTGACATCATCATCATTTGGATGGGTATTTTGCCGGTACCAGATGTGTGGTGTTCCACGTACCTACTAGCTACATACACCCCGCCATATCCTCTGCTCATACCCATGATTGTATCTACCACTCTGTCCACTTTATTCAATACATCCATCTTCCGCCATAAATTTCTGGCCTGATCATGCCCCCGATCTCTTTTCCATGTCAGGAGCTGCTTTTCATTGAATTCAATGGTTTACAGAAGCATTGCAGGCCTGGATATCGTGGTACATCAGCAAAATGTAATTATGTCACTGGGAGCCTCTGGGAGTATCTGAGAGTTATTGGACTAGAATCCCAGGGTGGTCAAATCCAAGAGTTAACTGGACCGACGCAGTGGACTTCAGGTGTACCTGGTAGCATCTGGGAGGACTGACGACAAACCTCGGAGCACTTGGGAGTGCCAAGAACATGCCTGGGTGCACCGGCAACTAGCCTGGGAGTACCACAAATCACTGTAGAGCAGTCTGGAAAAAACAACATCTTCTTTGGAAATACGCCTGGAAATCATAGCTACTACTTATTGTTCAACGATTCTTAAAACTCACGTATTCAGTTTGTATTCTCATCTATGTATCTATGTATCTATATACCTACCCATCTACACACAGTATATCTGGACTGTCTGCAGGCGGTGCTTGAGAGCAATTGGAGGTGCACCTGATGATGAAGATCGAGTGAACTCAGAGATACACATGGAGGCCGTGATGGAGCAAGTTTGGAGAAGCGCTAAAAGGGTGTGCTCGAGTGAACTCAGGGATGCACTTGGAGGCCGGAATCAAGTGAGTGTGGAGATGCACTTGAAGGCCGTAATCGAGCGAGGTTGGAGACGCACTTGGATGCCGTAATCGAGCCAGTTTGGAGATGCACTTGGAGGCCGAGATCGAGCAACTCAGAGATGCACTTGGAGGCCGTGACATAGCGAGTTTGGAGACGCAATTGGAGACGGAGAACATCTAACTGAGAGAAGCACTTGGAGGCCACAATGAAGCCAGTTTGGATATGCATTTGAAGGCCAAGATCGAGTAACTCAGAGATGCACTTGGAGTTCGAGTTCAAGTTGATCTAAGAGATGCACTTGGAGGCCAGGGTCGAGCGAGTTTGGTAATCCACTCGGAGTCCATGATAGATCAATGTTGCAGAAGTACTTAGAGGCGGTCAATAGAAGGAACTGTGCATGCTAAGACTCTGTCCATCAGTTAGTGAAATTGCAACCATGGGAATGTGATGAGGTGACTTTACTTTTGAGCTCTCATGGAGAGCTGGATCGTGGCGGCCGATCTTGTAGGGAGGCATGCGGAAAGCTGAAGCTACATTCAGGTGTCAACTCGTAATCGTGGGAATGAAGGGAAGACAGACAATTTTGGGTGGATGCTGTGCACGGTGTATGCTGTACTTGGTGGTTGCTGTACTCGGTGTATGCTGTACTCGGTGTATGCTGTACTCAGTGTTAACTCATGATCATGGCATGGAGAGATAGAGAGGAATGACTTAACTTTGTGTTCTGTGATGATGGTAGAGAAGGAGAGGTGGGGGATGACGATGGGAACGATTTGGACATTACGAGCGGATATGAGAAGTCAGGGTATGACTTGCCTCATATAGTTTAGAAAACCTCATATCAGTATTTTCAGCGGCCAGATCGGTAGTAGTATCTGCCATATCAGGTCTGGTAAATTGACTCGCACACGAAATTCTCTCAAGTCCCAGTTTCTCATCATGATTTCCCCCATCTCCTCACATTTCTCACTTTCTCTACCATCACCTAAGAACACGAAGTTAAGTCATCACTATCTATCTCTCCATGCAATGTTTATGAGGTAACGCCGAGTACAGCATACACCGATTACTGCATCATCCCAAGGTCGACTGTGTCCCGCTGCCAGCGAGTCTCCCATCTCTTGGCGGACGTTATTGTACTCAACTCTCTACATTCCCATGATTACAAGTTAACCAATGAATAGACTGACAGCTACCGTTGCACCTGCCTCCTACTCTACCTTCTCCAGATCGACCACCTCTAAGTACTCCTCCCAATCTCGATCAAGCGTGGCCTACAGATGCACATCCAAACTCGCTCGATAATGATTTCCATGTGCATTTCTGAGTTACACAATCTCGGCCTCCAACCTCATCTCCAAACTGGTTCTATCACAGCCTCCAAGTGCATCTCTGAGTTACTCAATCTTGGCCTCCAAATGCATCTCCAAACTCAGTCGATCACAGCCTCCAAGTGCATCTCTAAGTTACATGATCTCCATCTCCAAGTGCATTTTCAAACTCGTTCTGTCACAGCCACCAAGTGTATCTCTGAGTTACACTATCTCGGCCTCCAAATGCATCTCCAAACTCGCTTGATCACGGCCTCCAAGTGCATCTCTGGGTTACTCAATCTTGGCCTCCAGATGCATTTCTAAACCCACTCAATCCCGGCCTCCAAGTGCATCTCTGAGTTCAACTCGATCTCAGCCTCCATGTGCATCTTCAAAAACACTCGGTGGCGGCTTCCAACTACATCTCCCAGTTCACATGATCACGGCCTTCAAGGACATCTCTAAGTTCTCCCAATCAGGGTCACCAGATGGTTCTGCGATTATGCTCCAGTACCGTCTGCAGTCTGATTGGCCGTATGTATATATTTAAAGCGAGTTAGATAGATAATACATGCCATAATATAATGTAGGGGATCTTGTGACTCTCACAAAGACGAATCCGATACACGAAATACATTCATCAGCAACCACTCTAGTTTCCGTCCGAAACATCTGGGTGTTGCGGATGGCTCTGATGGCTCTGATGGCTCAGACGGAACTTCATACCCTCTGACAGAGAATTACACGCTGCCCGTCGCCCAGGTGACGGGTCCGAGTTTAATGGACTGATGTAGTGGCCTTCAGGTGCACCTGGGATCACCTGGGAGCACGTTGAATCACTGGAGAGCAGTCTGGGAAAAACATCTTCCTTGGGAATGCTGCTCGTGCACCTGGAAATCATAGTTTGTATTCACATCTATGTATCTATGTATCTATATAGCTACCTATCTACACACGGTATATCTGGACTGGCAGCACACAGTGATTGAGAGCAATTCAAGGTGTGCCAGAAGATGGTGAACGAGTGAACTCAAAGATACACTTTGAGGCCGTGATAGAGCATGTTTGGAGATGCAATCGGAGACCGAGATTGGGTGGACTCAGAGATGCCCTGGGAAGCCGTGATCGAGCGAGTTTGAAGATGCACTTCGGAAGCCAAGATCGACTGATCTCAGAGATGTACTTGGAGGCCGTGATAGAGCGAGTTTGGAGATGCACTTGGGAGGCCGAGATCGACTGAACTCAGAGATGCACTTGGAGGCCGTGATAGAGCAAGTTTGGAGATGCACTTGGAGGCCGAGATCGAGTGAACTCAGAGATGCACTTGGAGGCCATGATAGAGCGAGTTTATAGATGCACTGGGAGGCCGTGATCGAGCGAGTTTGGATATGCACGTTGAGGCTGTGATCAAGCGAGTTTGGAGATGCAATCGGAGACCAACATTGAGTGAACTCGGAGATGCACTGGGAGGCCGTGATCGAGCTAGTTTGGACATGCACTTCGGAGGCCGAGATCGACTGAACTCAGAGATGCACTCCGAGCTGTAATCGAGCAAGTTTACAGATGCACTTGCAGCAGGCTATGATCGAGGGAGATTAGAGGTGTACTTGGAGGTAGTTGATCTAGAGGTGGTCGAAGGGAGGCGCGCCTGGGGCTGAGACTCTATTCATCGGTTAGTTAACTCGAAACCGTAGGCATGTGACGAGGTGACTATACCTTTGAAGCTCTCATGGAGAACTGGCTGGTGGCAGTCAATCTGTTGGGAGATACACCGGAAGCTGAAGCTACATTCCGGGGTCAACTGGAAATCGAGAGAATGAAGAGACGACAGACAATCGTAGGTGTATGCTGTACTCGGTGTGTGCTGCACTCGGTGTATGCTGTACTTGGTGATAACTCATAATGATGGCATGGAGAGATAGAGAGGTATGACTTAACTTTGTGTTCTTGCAATAATAGTAGAGTTGTGGACGAGAAAGAGAGAGATGGGAGATGAAGATGAGAACAATATGGAGGCTACGAGCATGCCTCAGAAATCAGGGGTACGACTGGCCTGATTGGATTTGGAAGACCTCGTATCAGTGTTAGTACCCGCCGGATCAGAACTCGTACGTGCCATATCGGGGATGGTAAATTGACCTGCACACGAAATTCTCTGAAGTCCCAGATTCTCATGATGATTTCCCCCATCCCCTCTGATCTCTCTCTTTCTTGTGCTCAACTCTACCATCACCTTAAAACACGAAGTCAAGTCATCCCACTCTATCTCTCCATGCCATGATCATGACTTAACACCGAGTACAGCATACATCAAGTACAGTATCATCCAAAGATTAGTGTTACCAATGGTTCCGGGTTAACCGGCTGCGGTCCAATCCGGGTTGTTACCCGGAAAACAGGGGTACCCACCAGGTTTGGGGACGAGTTGAAACCGGACCACGGTTCCACTTTAAGATTCCTACAACTTTGGCTCCAATTAAGTATTTGAATTCTGATCGGATCGCAACATGATCTATACGTGAAATATGCAGATTCATACCCTATTTCATCACCCATTCTCAGATTTGCGATCGGATCAATATTCATTGAGTCGCTTTGAAATTAAGCCGAAAATCACACCAAACTGACCGGGTTTTCATTGCGACTGCACAACAATTGGTTCGATTGGCAATCGGAGAATGGGATATGTAAGAGGGCATCGAACTGCATAGTTCATGTATTGATTATGTCACGGTACGATGAGAACTCCAATACTTAATTGAAGCAAGAAAAGTTGACTTTTGAAGAGGGGGTTTTCGGTGGTAACCCGTTGCAATGGTCCAGTTCCGGGTCGGATCCGGACTCAGAACCAAACCGGGAATATAGATCTGTTGCTAACACTACCCAAGATCAACAGTCTCCCGCTCCCAGCCAGTTTCCCACTCCGAATGTACTCCTCCAATCTCGCTCGATCATAGCCTGCAAGTGCATCTCCAAACTCGCTTAATCATGGCCTGCCGATGCATCTCTGAGTTCACTCAGTCTCGGTCTCACATTCGATCTCCAACCTCGCTCGATCACGGCCTCAAATTGCATCTCCAAACCCGCTCGATCACAGCCTCCCAGTGCATCTCCACACTCGCTCCATCATGGCCTCCAAGTGCATCTCTGAGTCCACTCCATTTCAGCCGCCAATTGCATCTCCAAATACGCTTAATCACAGCCTCGGAGTGTATCTCTGAGTCCCGTCCATCCCGGCCTCAAAGTGCATCTCTCAACTCGCTCAATCTCAGCCTCCAAGTACATCGTCAATGAGCGATGACGGATGTACTGGGATACTGGCGTAACGGAGGTGGACTGAGCGCCGGGGAATACATATTCGGGACACCCCGGGGTAGATAGACATCATCTCGTTTTCATCTCATCTGGAGCCGCGCGATTGCGTGGATTCTCATGGCCGCGTAGTATCATATTTTCTCACTTTCTTCCTAGGCTCCTCGAGCTAGAACCATTCTTTCTCACGAATTCCGTGGTGCTCTCAATGGGTGTCTGCAGGTCCTCCTCCGATCATACGCGACTACCATGTTTCGCCAGATTGAACGTATGTATATATATAGAGATACTGAAATAATGCATGCCATAATATTAGGTAGCGAATCTTGTGACTGTAAGAAAGACAAATATGATAGACGAAATGCCTTGTGCTTATGGAACCCTACGAACCACTGCTGTGGGAATACGGCACCAAGTCTCCTGCAGAGCTGCACAGCGGTCTCAGCTGCTCCAAAATTTGACTAGAACCCATTCTGACTTATGGTAACAGTTGGCCACAACGCTACAGTGTTTGTTTACAATAGGATACTGACGGAGCAAGAAGAAACAGCGAAACTGCAATCCGAGGGTGATATGTCACGCGACGCGCGATATTTGCGCCGGGCCCGGAATAATCTTCTACCGGGGTGTCTCTTACGGCTCTGACGGAGCACGTCCACTCTGATACAGCCATTCTGCCTGGACGGAAATGTTTTTTGTTGATGTTGTGGTTATGGAACTCTAAGAACCACTGCTGTGAGAATATGGCACTATGTCTCCCGCAGAGCTGTGCAGTGGTCTCAAGCTGCTCTGCAAGTCCCAGCTACTCCAAAGTTTGACTATCATATAAGTCAAATCCCGTAGCATCTTGCTTACACCTCCATAACTGCAGGTGCTTTCAGGAGCACCTGAGAATGCTCTTTCAGAGTCTGAGCGCACTTTGCTTAGCTCCAGGGGGGCCTGGCAGAATCTGGAATCACTTGGGAGCAACAGTGAGATCTATCGGAGTGTCTGGGAGGTTTGCGTGTGGCTTCTGAACCGATTTACATTTTGCTGATGTACTGGTGTGAATTGATCGTGAAAGTGATCCTCGACATTTCTAGCTTTCAGCGATTTGTGCAGCCAGTGCAATAAGTCTTTAACTCAACCCAGGAGGAGCTAATGCAATTCATCAGGCTGCCAGAGGCGATAGACATTGCAGAGAGGGCATTGCCACAACTGGTTACAGATTGGATGAAAACTAAGAGTGTGCAGAACATCGATATTAGTTTCGTCCAGAAGCTCCAAGAAAACATGCTGATCTCATGCATTATCAAGTGGTCGACAAGTTGAATGAACCATATGCGCAACTTTAGGAATTTCGCACATCGTGTATGAGCCATATGAGACTTGAGCAAGCATGACTTGGCCTGGATAATCCCTGACCCAGGCAGACAAAAGAGAATAACATTGTCTCTGGAATCAATCAGAACAATCCCATATCAAGCCAGGGCCAGTGATGTCAAGATTCCGGAGTGGAGACAGTGCTGAACCAACCTCATAATGTCATAGCTCGTCAGTATTTCTGTTACCTTTTGAGGGACAGGGGATCAGCCGAACAAGAATCCAGGTGCGCTATTTAGGTGTACGGCTGATTTCTTTTCCAATATTACCGATCATCAGATATAGCAGCCTGGCATGCTGGTCTCCCAAAAATTAGTCAAGTGGGTCTTGTCAGATGCACAAATGACTTGCACAATATTTGCTCCAGCAGGAAGCTGATCTTGTGTATTCCACCACCAGTCGCCTGTGTGTATCTCGCTGCATATTCGGCGACTTTCCGAGTCTGGAAGGCTCACTTGTTTCAAATTGAGGTGCGCCTGAAATGGGAGATGTACCAAATGACACTGTATACATTTGAAAATATCGCTGTAGTATAATGTTCCGAAGATATGTGAATGATCTTCAATCTCACTATCATCGCCAAGCCTGAAATCGAGTTGAGAGAGGAGTTTTCGCAGGGTATCTGCTGATTGCAATGATTTAATTGTGAAGTTGTCCAGTCCACGCCTCAGATGTTGATCTATTCACATTTTCGTTTGCTGGATAAATCAGTGAGCTTGTTGAATGTCGTATGCTGACTGAAATGGATGCCATAGATTCCATTGTTCTGAGTACTTGCGATATTTGTTGTACAATCCAGTTGCTTTGCCATATGCTTTCCCCCTCCTATTTTGCACTCAAACTAACCTCCTCTGAGCCCTCATCTTGATCGATCAGGAGTCCAAGTGAGATAATGCTTCTGGGGGTCTATCGTTTCTTTGTCGGGAGTATCTTCAGGTGGCGGTGCACCAGGTACATTGTCTATTGGTAGACGAACTAGTTGACTAAGCTCATCGATGGCAAATCAGGTGCACCGACTGAATTTGAGCCATGATGGCTCGGGTCGATCCCAACCTGCAGGTGGTAACATATAATCAGGTAATACCCCTTGATTCATCGATATTTGGAGATATTGTTGATAGTGAGCCTTGAGTCGGTTCAGATCGAATAATTTCATTTTGCAGATACAGTGCTTGATGTGTATCTGGCGAGTGTTGACCATATTTGAGAAATGGTCACTGAACACGTATTTGGATGAATATCGATGATGCTTCAGGGGGTGATATAGAGTCTCAGTGCTACTGGTTTGAAAACGAGCTAACTCAGGTTAGCGAAAAACATTGACAGCTGCATTGCCTGCCGGCAATTGCGGGGGGGTGGTTTCTTTTATCATCACAGCAATTACTACAGTGGGTCTTATACTGCGTCATTTAGGCTTTGGGAGTTATACCTACTGTCGAGCCTCCGAGCAGCTGATAATGAAGGTAGATCATCATAATATAATGATTACATGAGGTTCCTAGCTAACTGGATATCCGGGCATTAATCATCGAGAACTGATTAGGCTGGTAGGATGTTTGCTTCAGTAACGATCCTCCAATGGAGCGGGGATACTGATGAGAACCAAGATGTATAGGCAAGGAACTCAATAGGAAGCAATCACTATCGCTGCTCAACTAAGATGCCATCTATTGAATGAGGTTGCAAGGTCGTACATGCACAACGTATGGGTAATATCCATAGTCGGGCTAAACTTCATACTGAATATAATTCTTGTTGGGTTCCTGGAGATATCATATCATATCTCTTCTATGGCTGTTAAAGCAATGGAAGCGTATGAAGGCGGGCACCTATTCCATATTCCACTATCTGAGTTTGAGCATATCACAAAGAAAGACGGGATGTGTGTTATTGAGGTTTTTTTTTCTCAAGACCAGTGTTGGTTTCATGGATCAAAGGTGTAGGGAAACACAACAGGTCATGACAACAGAATGAGAAATAAGAAGCCCTGTGTTCCGCCAAAGGTCACTGCTACCTGCAATATACTCAATCCTACTCCGATTTATTGTATATCTCATCTCGCATCTATAGTAGTATACAACTGTCTGGATTTATCAGAGCATGTCGACGAAAGAATCTCCACCGAAGACAGTGAATATGACTCCACCTGGTGGCCTGTTTGGCTCGCAACATCGCGGTGATGCCTATTCAGAATTACCGCATAAAAGTTCATGACATGCCACTCGCAAAGCCAGTCATTTTGAGAAACACAACAATCAATATCATCGGCAGCCAGGGTACGGTTACCCTCTTTCACAGCAGCCATTTCCAGGCGCTCCGCAGTGTGATCACCAGTCTCCATTCAACATGACACACAGATCGCAACCTCCCAGCAGCGCAAGCCAAAGAGTTCCAAGTTATGGGCCAATGTGGCAAGGATATGAACTGCACCAAGGTGGTTTTAGCGGATCACAAATGGTCCCCACTCCGCAGTTCCCAGGAGAGAGGCCGTCATCTCCAGGTGCACTGAGAGTGTCTCCAGGGCCACCGGGAAATCTTCCATTCGATAAGCCAACTTGTTTCAGCTCCACTCCTCCACCTCAAACTCCTTCCAGCGTACTTGGGAGACACCCGATAACCCTCCTGACAAAAAGATTCCAGACACCAGTGGAACAGAGGAAAACAGATGTTGCAGGTATTGGGGACTCGTCCCCATTGCCAGAGATGTCCTACGACAAATATGATGTAGCTGATGTGAGCGACGATTTGTCGGACTTGGGCAGTGCAGAAGTCAAACCCCCAATGAACTTGAAGTAAACCGAATTTTCATTGAAGCAATTTGCCAAAAGGATGGAGCAGGCCTACTACAGTGCATCCAACAAGTGGAACAATATATGGGCGGGGGAGTCTCTCAAGAAGAATCATCGATCCATTATCCAGGGGCAGAATTGTTTGAAACAGGTTCAAAATGGACCCCTGCACTGGGAGACAGCGGTCGCAGATTTGTTGGCGACATTGGAGAACCAGGTGCTGCTGTTTAATTTCGATACTGCTGAACGGATTTGCCGGTAGTTGCTTGAGATGTTTTTGAACAAATGTGCAAGCAAAATTCAATAGGCGAGGAGAAAGGGAAGGAGAGGTAACACGTGACTGGCGATCGATTCGGGACAGCGCATGGGCAATCAGGCAAGAAGTACCCTCCCTGAGATGCCAAATACAATGTTCACTTGCAGGATTCGCTGGGTGTCGAATGGCAAGGATATGGTTCTAGCCCACAATCAACTCCAAGCCTCATATACAGAGGTGAGGCACTGGGCACACTTGATTGATTTCATCGACAACAATGGCGGCCCGAAAGAGCCATACATTCTCACATCAATGTTCAGGTGCACCTTGGAGCAGGACAAATTGGAAAAAGTGTATCTGGGATTATACAAACACAGGCAAATGATCAATGACCCCCGATATGGCCATATTTCATACAACTGTTGCCTTTCAAATGCTTTCAAGTTGAAACTGGGACATAATGTGAAGATATTTTTGGCAGAAATGATGAGAGCGACAGGGAAGGAGATTGCCAAGCATGTAATTAGCCCGACAAAGGTAATACCTGTTAGCGGTATTAAGACTAGATGTAAGCAACTACTAATCATGATAGAAAGACTTTGGAAGGATCTGAAGAGGGTGGAAGAGAGGGAGAAGAGGAGTGAGAGGAGGATGGTGGGCAAGAGAATGATACTTGTATTAATGTAAGTTCTGATTGAAAGAATAGAATTGATTATATTCCATCCACATGTATTCGTTCAAATGTTTGTTTGTCAGGGAAATACCTAACATTTAGATGAATGTCAGGACCACCGGAATATGAGCTTATCTGCCCAGTTTACATCTGAGCAACTGAAAGAGATCATTGAGGATGAAAAGAACACCGACAAAAGTACAAGGGACATTCCGGAGCAAGTGGAGGATGGTGTGGACGTTCCCCATCCAGAAAATACATGCTCAGTACTGAATACGGTTCTGAATACAATCAACAAGCAATTTGAACACAAGTGTCTTGATAAGGCAGTGAGGCTGCTGACTACCCATCCTATTCGTGAATTACCTGATGACTGTGTTCCAGGCCTTCCCAGAACTAAGCATTTGGTGCACCAGGTTTGGGCCATCTGGTTGATCGTGAGGCGATCTGCTTGGGATGCTGATATGCCAGGAGTACTGGTGGGGGATGAAATAGATCTTGGACAGACTTTCACCTCGGTTGCAGTGGCAATGGGTTGCAAATTGGTTACTGAGAAGGTTGTAATGGGGTGGCCACTGTCAGTTTTATGGGGGAATACCCTTGAACAGTGGGTGATTTTGGCGCACAATGACATTCCTGACATTGTCAGTGAAGAACGGGAGTGGTATCCACTCCAGACACTGATTTCTGTGCCCTGCTGCCTGTGGGAAAGCCCGTCAACACCACCCCACAGGCATCCAGCACTGATCTCCGCCCTTGAACCAATCCTGGTGGTAACAGTGTCTGGAGAGACTGAGACATTCAACAGTGACATTGATGAGATGACGCTTGCAACCGATTTCAAACTTGTCAAGTTATTGCACGCCGCTAATGCAAATCTCACCCATGAGGATTTAAACAACAGCATTGATGAGCTGGAATACCGATGGAATATCCACCTTGTGTCATATGATACCTCAACACCCAGAGTGACACCATTAAGTAACGGCCAACTCTCCTACTGTTCATGGACTTTGGGGATTTTTGATGAGGCCCATCGCTATAGGACTAATAACAGTATTGGCTGGCAAATTGCGATGAATGTGAGAGAGGGATTGAAACTGCAAGTCACACCTACACTGGGGTTCCATTCACTTTATGACTGGTGTTATCAGATGATGTTGCTGTTTTCAGGTGCACCTGAAAATCCAGAGGATAATACTGTGATGGAAAAGAATGGTGCTGAGGCATTGTATTCAGCTGTGAAGAGTTTGGTGCATGCTAACCGGACTAGAGACGAAGAAGCCCAACAGGATGCGGTGCACCTGATGATTCAACTTGCACAGCCTTGAACGATCAGGCGGTGGTCAGAATCGAATCTTGCCAATGGAAATCCACTTGTCTGGATACCAAAGGAGAATGCACCCCTGATCAATCTCATGTGGACTGAGGAATACCAATCACATCTGACGACCCTGGTGGAGAGGTATACTTCGCAGGGTGCTTGTGCAGCATGGAGGGTTCATAAATGGTGGCTAGCATGTTTCCCGTTGATCGACGGAGACACCGAGGATTGTGATGCTGTGTCTATACAATGTCCCGATGAATGGCCACTCGATACTGGGGTGGAATCTCAGATTTTCCGATTGCTGAGAGAGACATTTTTGTCAACGCTTGTCAAGGAACCTGCAGAGTATCCCGAACCTGACCAAGATGACACATCAAGCAAGACACTCCTTTCAGAAGAGAGAAATGAAAATGCACTGCCCAGTGCACCTCCTCAACAAAAGGCAGTGCTATTTTGTCCTCTCCCTGTCCCTGTTAGTTATTTGAAGTGGTGGCTAACGAAGATTTTTGCGGGTAATATTGATATATTCCATATGTATGCCGAAATGGGCAATCATGAACATGCAGAAATGCAGCTCACATTCCAGGATTCACGAAATCCCTCAGTATTCATAACCACACCCAAAGCAGACAGGACAGGCCTAAACCTTACAGCTGCAAATCATGCAGTAATAACTCTGAAATTGTGGGTAGTTCATAAGCAGCGGCAGGCATTTGCACGAGTTGTCCGGCAAGGGCAAAACCGAGTACCACACACATGGTTACTGAATACAGGTCCTGGTGGCTACAATTACCGCGCATGTGATCTCCACCCATACTCTGAAGCGGCGCAAATGAGAGTCCTACATGGCTTGATGAGTTGACCGAACATCACGACTTCGATGATGTAAAAGATGCTGGAGGCTCGTGAAGACTATACAAATCGGCTGATAGAGAATGGAGACATGTTGCAGTCTGATCAGCCATCAATCTTAGAGTGTTAGACGCTTCATCAAGGTATACCTGATTAGACATTCGAGCAACATGATCTTCATAACTGATACAAATAGTCAATGAGGTCGTTTGTAACGGACACTATACTGGATGCATAAATCCTCTGTCTCTTCAATGTAGCAGTGAATCGAAGTTCTGATGTTCGAATTGTTGTATCTTGAATTAACAATAGCTAGAGTGGGATTTCATTGGCATTCTTGTTTATTATTAATGACCATATGAGATGAAGTGAATTGATATATGACATTGGAAGTTCCTGCAGCTGACCTATTGCATGATAAATGGCATCAGTCAAATAGTGAGAATAATGAAGCGAAGGGCTTCAATTAATTGTCAGTTGCAAATGATAGGTGGACCGCAAGCCGGAAGACACATGCGTAGAGTTAGCAACGGGTCCGGGTAACCAGCCAGAGGTCCGGGTTCAGACTGGAAAAACGATTCGGTTCGGTTCCAGACCCGTCCAAAAACCCGACTCAGAGCTTCTTGGTCGGCCAAACCCGTACCTGTACCCGTGAACCCGGGGGTTTCCCGGGTTTGGCTAGACCCGTCGGTTCCAGTCTCCAGTTCTCCGTTTCAGGTTTTTCTATTTATGGTCGCAGTCAGATATGTTACTGTTCTGTGCAAAATTTTAACTTTGTTACATCATTCTCTTCATTTGTTTCATTGGCGGCCTTTATAATCAAAACAAGGAGAGACATGCTCCCTGCTACATCCTGAAGTTGAGTGTGATCAATTTATCATCTTGCATCATTTGTAACATTTGAGGTCCCGAACAGCCATATTGATTGTTAAGGCAGTCATTCAGCCAAAAGTTGATCAGTTTGCACATGCGACTGCGCCGACAACAGTTGGAGAGCTGATGGAGATACATGATAGTGTCAGCGGAAAATAGCAATGCCGCAAGGAACATCCCAGGATACAGTAGCCATATGTAAATAGCATGCCGCAAACGACTGTCTCACATATGCATATTGGCTCTCACAACTGACGCGATACCCAATTCATCACCAATTAACAAATCGAAGCCTGTTAAACCCGTAAGCGTTCACCCCAGCATATGTCCTCCATACCTACGTACCATACAGGAAATGGATTCAGGTGAACATAATGTATTGGCTCATAGGTCATGTGTACACAACGTGCACAATATGTGATTATTGACGACATATTTCTGCAAAAGTAGTTGGCGTATCTATATCAATACGTGAGAGAATTTTCTTGATTTCACTGACTATATTGTGAGACACGATAATTCGTCTGTGCATGTGCACGGGTCATACGGGCCATACAAACGGTCCAAACTCCAAACCAAGTTGATTGACAACTGATCAACACAATATCGTCCTGCCTTTTACGAATAAGTGAGAACGCACAATCTAAACTAAGGATAAAATTTTCTAACAAAGTTTCACTTAGTGATGACATACGAGTCATAGAAGGAGCAGTTATTGCGCAACACGAATCTGGATGAATGGCCACCATCATGTTGCATTCATTCTTACAACCAACTACATTACTCCGCGTTTGGACCGGGTGCACATGGTAAGCATTGTGAAAATTGCTTATGGTACGTGATGGAAATCGAGTGGATCGAACTGGATATGGCAAACTGATTATGTTGGGCTATATTAATGAAAAATTAGGTTCTGGCTCTATATGCACTGAATTGCCAACTGAAAGTGCTGAAATGTCACCGTGCTAAGTTATTCATCGCTCGGAGAACTTCTGCATCAGTTGATCAGAAATTGATACGCCATAAAGCTTTTGCATGCAACTGAGTATTGATACAAATGATTCATTGGCTGTCAATAATGACTATATGATTATTTGGACAAATCTATGCTCCATAAACCAACAGTTAGGACATGTTTATGGTGGATGTGAATTGACTGTCAACGATTGTTGGTCTTGTAAGTAAGTTAATTGGAAAGCGAGTTGCATGCTCTTATTCATAACCTAGGTGTTGGCTGCCTTGATAGATAAAAGAACATATGACACGGATACAGCCCAATGCTGAAAATAAGAGTGAACGGAGTACCAATGATTTGTGGTGTTGAATCTATCTTAATTGGGAAGCTATTTCCTCGCAGATATGAATAACTGAAGTATTGGCAGCCTTCAAAGTCGAATGAGAAAGCGACACAGGAACAGCCCCATTTTTACAATGAGTGTCAATGGAGTGTCAATGATTTTTGGATATGTACGCAACTTAATTGGAAAGTGATTTGCTTGCTGCTATTCATAATCAACAGATTGGCAGCCTTTGTAGTCAAAAGAGACCGCAGCGCGGTAACAGCCACATTCTAATACTGAGCGTCAACGGAGCATCAACAATATTTTCTGTGGTAAGTAAGTTAATTGGAAACCGATTTGCTCGCTGTTATCCATAACCAAAGTATGGGCAGCCTTTATAGGCAAAGGAGAAATTGACACGGTAACAGCCACATTCTGAAAGTGAGTGTCAACGGAGCGTCAACGGTTTTCAATCTTGTAAGTAAGTCAATTGGGATGCCATTTGCTCGCTGGTATCCATAATCAACATATTGGCAGCCTTGATGGGCAAAAGAGAAAGCGACATGGTCCCATCCCCAGTCTGAAAATGAGCGTCAACAGAGCGTCAACAATTTTGGGTGTTGCATCTTGTATAATCCAAGGGCTGTGATACAGCATTTACCCATAATCAAAGTATTGGCAGCCTTTATAGGTAATATTGTGTGTGTCGATACTGCTAAACCTCAAAATGAATGTCAACAGAGCGTCAACAGATCGTCAACAGAGCATCAACACAGAGTCAACAGATTGTCAACAGAGTATCAATGATTTTGGGTGTTTGATCATGTAAAATCCAAGCACTCTGCTATGGTATGTACCCATAAGCAATGTATTGGCATCCGTTCTGACCAAAAGCGATCGCGACATGGTCACTGCCCCAGTCTAAAAAAGAGTGTCAACAGAGCGTCAACAATTTTGTGGGTTGCATCTTGTGTAATCCAAAGGCTGTGCTACGGCATTTATCTATAACAAAGTATTAGCAGGCTTTACAGGCAATATCGTGTGTGTCGATACTGCTACACCACCAAATGAGCGTCAACAGAGCGTCAACAGAGCGTCAACAGAGCGTCAACAGAGCGTCAACAGAGCGTCAACAGAGCATCAACACCGCGTCAAAAGAGTGTCAACAGAGTGTCAACGATTTTGGGTATTGCATCTTGTATAATCCAAGGGCTCTGGTACGGCAGATATCCATAATCATCGTATTGGCAGCTATTCTGAACAAAAGTGATCGCATCATGGTCACAGCCCCACTCTGAAAATGAGCGTCAACAGAGCGTCAACGATTTTGTGTGTTGCACCTTGTATAATCCAAGGCCAGTGCTATGGCATTTATGCATAATCGATGTATTGGCAGCATTTATAGGCAATATCGTGTGTGTCGATACCATTGCACCTCAAAATGAGCATCAACAGAGCATCAACAGCATGTCAACAGAGCATCAACAGAGCGTCCAGAGAGCATCAACACAGTGTCAACCGAGTGTCAACAGAGTGTCAACGCTTTTAGGTGTTGCATCATGTATAATCCAAGGGCTCTGCTACGGCATAGACCTATAATCAACGTATTGGCAGCCATTCTGCGCAAATGAGATCATGACATGGTTACAACACCTGTCTGAAAACGAGCGTCAACAGAGCGTCAACGATTTCGTGTGTTGCATCTTATATAATCCAAGGGCTGTGGTACGGCATTTATGCATAATCGAAGTATTGGCAGCCTTGATAGGCAATATCGTATTTGTCGATACCATTACACCTCGAAATGAGCATCAACAGAGCGTCAACACAGCATCAACAGAGCGTCAACAGAGCATCAACACAGTGTCAATCGAGTGTCAACAGAGTGTCAATGCTTTTGGGTGTTGCATCATGTATATTCCAAGAGCTCTGCTACGGCATATGTCCATAATTGACGTATTGGCAGCCATTCCGTGCAAATGCGATCGTGACATGGTCACAGCACCTGTCTGAAAATGAGCGTCAACAGAGCGTCAACAATTTTGTGTGTTGCATCTTGTATAATCCAAGGGCTGTGCTACGGCATTTTTCCATAATGGAAGTATTGGCAGCCTTTATAGGCAATATCGTGTTTGTCGATACCGTTACACCTCAAAATGAGCGTCAACAGAGCGTCAACACAGCATCAACAGAGCGTCAACAGAGCATCAACACAGTGTAAACTGAATGTCAACAGAGTGTCAACGCTTTTGGGTGTTGCATCATGTATATTCCAAGGGCTCTACTACGGCATATGTCCATAATCAACGTATTGGCAGCCATTCTGTGGAAATGTGATCGTGACATGGTCACAGCACCTGTCTGAAAATGTGCGTCAACAGAGCGTCAACGATTTTGTGTGTTGCATCTGGTATAATCCAAGGACTGTGCTACGGCATTTACCCATAATCGAAGTATTGGCATCCTTTATAGGCAATATAGTCTGTGTTAATGCCACTACACCTCAAGCATCAATGGAGCCTCCACAATGTTTGGTCTTGTGAATAAGGTAATTGGTAAGTGATTTGCTCGCTGCTATCCATAACCAATATATTGCCACCCACTGTGTGCAAAAGAGCAAGTGACACGGTCACGGCGCCATTCTGACAATATCTGTCAACTCAACATCAACTGAGGGTCATCAATTGCTGGTGATGCAGATCGGGTAATGAAGGCATTGAATGGATATTTGAGCTTATAATTGAACTATTGACCTCCTCCCTTGTCATAAATACAAATCATTCAAAGAAAAACATGAATTAAAATATTCTCGATCTCGCAACATGCAAAACATGCAAAATGTGATTACTGGATGTCAAATGATCGATTTTGATTGAGTACTATAATCGAATAGCAAAGGCAAGCATGTTATATGAATTTACAGATGGACCCACTGTACAACCCGCTGAAAACACGCCCAATTGAGATGGGTAGGGAGATGTCAATGGAACCGTACCCGAATCGACAGTTCTGGTTTATTGACAACCCGGACTGCCAATCTAGCTCCGGTTCAGTTCCGACCTGTACCTGGACCCGAAGTCACGGTCGAGACCCGTTGCTAACACTACACATGCGTATTTCGAATGAAAAAACAAAATTCATCCTCTGGCAGGTTCACCGGGGTATCTTCGGCAGATGTCATCTGATTCATTATGACAGATCGAGACCTGCATATCTGTCAATCACAGTTAGCCATAAGACACTCAAGGTGATATTCAAGTACTTATGTCTCAGTATGAGACAGGGCTGACATATTGTTGGCAAAGCGGCAGCTTTTGCACACATATGATCGAAGTTCAGGTGCACCGGAGAATCCTGGGTATATCTTCGTGACTGATCCAGCACGGCATATTGGCCAATCCCATTTGGCAATCAAAACAGACTAGGCGATATTGGGTACTTGTGTCAGAATATGAGACATGCGCTCATTTATTTATGGCAAAGCTGCAGATTCATCAGCAAAATGTAAATCGGTCCGGAAGCCATACACAAACCTCCTATACACTCCGGTAGCTCTCACCAGTGCTTCTAAGTATTTCCAGATGCTGCCAGCCCCCCCTGGAGCTTCTCCAATCACTCTCAGACTCTGCAAGAGCATTCTCAGGTGCTCCTGAACGCACCTGCAGTTATTGGGGTGCATTCAGAATGCTACTAGCGTTGACTTTTAGAATAGTCAAATTTGGAGCTGCTGTGACCTCTGCGCAGGGCTGCGGAAGCCTTCGAGAGCTGCTGAGACTTTGGCACAGGTCCGCAACAGACTTCAAGAGCAGCTAAGACCTCTTCACAAGCTCTGCAGGACACTTCATGCCACGTTCTCACACCAGTGGTTTTTAGCGTTCCACAACCATAAGGCATTTCATCTATTATATTCATCTTTGTTAAAGTCACAAGATTTGCTACCTTATAATATGGCATGTATTATCTAAGGATCTCTATATATATGAATAAGGAGATGCAGAGATAACGGAGATGGACTCAGCGACAGGAAGTATATATTTGGAAGACCCCAGGGTAGACAGACATCTCAGTATACGAAATATACACTCTATCTTTCCCAGCTCTTGGTCTCATGTACTCTTGCCAAGCTTTCATAGATCCACGCAATTTGTGTAGTTCATCATGGGTATCCCTTCACCTCCTCACACCCTCTTCCTAAGTTCCTCAAGGCAGAACCACTCTTTCTCACGAAATCTCTTTCGATGCCATGTGAGGTGTTGCAGAGGGTTGCTGATAGGCTCTCTACCCTGTAGCTCCAGCGTTTCACCACGTCGTTGTCGGTGCTGTTAGCAATGGTTCCGGGTTACCCAGCTTTGGTCAGGGTTGGAACTGGAACAGAGGCCATGATCCGGGTTAGGAACCGCGAATGAACCCGACTCGCTGTGTCCTGGCAGGGTTGTTACCCTGACCGGATATAGAACCGTGGGTTTTTAGCCAGGGTGGAACCGGACTGCGGTTCCAACTATATGGTTCCTACAGCTTTGGCTCCAATTAAGTATTTGAGTTCTGATTGTATCGTGACTTCGTCAATATGTAGATTGTTCAGTTTTAGCCGCTCTTTCGCCTCCTGCATGAGAATTTGCAATCCGACTGATATTCATTGAGTAGTTGTGAAATAAGGGCAGGTTTTATACAAAATTCGCGGATTTTGGATCGTGACTCGACGAATACTTATCGTATCGCCAATCTGAAAGTGGAAGGTGAAAGAGCGACTAAAACTGCACAATCTACGTATTTATCATGTTGTGATACGATCAAAACCCAACTACTTAATTGGAGCCATAATTGTGAAGTTGAAATGCCAGGTTTTTGGTGGTAAAACTGGCCCAATTGCAACGGTCCGGGTTTTCGTGTGGTAAGACCCGTTGCCAAGGTTCAGTTCCGGTTCCAATCCTAACCTGGAACTGTTCTAGCATTTTCGAACCGTTGATAACGCCAGTCATCGGGTGAACTTAGAGATGCACTCCGGGCATTGGGCGAGCGTATTTGGAGACACACTTGGAGGCCGTTATCATTTGAACTTGGAGGCTGTAACCAACTGGTTTGGGTGATAGACTTGGAGACTGTGATAGATCTAATTTAAAGATGCAACTGGAGGCTGTGATTGAGTTAACTTGGAGGTCATAATCATGCGAAATTGGAGATACACTTCGATGCTGTGCCAGAGTGAGGACGGAGATGCACTCCGAGGCTGTGATCAAGCGAGGTTGGTGATTTACTTAAAAGGCTGTGAATGTGCGAACTTGGAGGCTGTAAGCGAGCAAGTTGGGAGTTTCACTTGGAGGACCATGATCATAACAACTTGAAGGCCATAATCAAGCGAGTTTGGAGATACACTTGGAGGTTATAATGGAGCGAGTTTGGAGATGCACTTAGAGGCCATAATCGAGCGAGTTTGGAGATGCACTGGAAGGCAATGATCGAGCATGATTGGAGCAGTACTTGAAGGCGATCAATGTGGAGGCGCCATTTTGGAAGGGAGGCGTGACGGGAGCTGAGACTCAATTCATTGGTTTACATGAAATGGTGGGAATGTAGAGAATTGAGTACAACATGGTCTGCCGAGAGATGGGAGACTGGCTGGGAGTAGGATACAGTTGGTGTTGGGATGATGCAGTACACGGTGTATGCAGTACTCGGTGTATCCTGTACTCCATGTTAACTCTTGATCATGGCATGGAGCGATAGAGAGGGATGACTTAACTGCATGTTCTTAGGTGATGGTAGAGTTGAGGACAAGAAAGAGAGAGATGAGAGGAGATGGGACAAATCATCATGAAAAACTGGGACTTAAGAGAATTTTGTGTGCAAGTCAATTTACCATCCCCGATATGGCAGGTATGAGTTCCGATCTGGAGTGTAAAACACCAATACAAAATCTTCCAACCCTAATCAGGCAATTGGTACGCCTGACATTTCATTTCCACTCGTATCTTCCACATCGCTCTCATCTTGATCCCCTTTCTCTCTTTCTCGTCGACAACTCTACCATCTTCGCAGAACACAAAGTTGTGTCATCCCTCTCCATCTCTCCATGTCATAATCGTAAGTTGACACCGAGTACAGCATACACTGAGTACAGCGTACATCCAAGTCAGTTTCTCTTCCCTTAATTCTCGTCATTACGAGTAGACCCCTGAATCTAGCTTCAGCTTCCGGTGTGCCTCCCTATACGATCAACGGCCATATGCCTGCTCTCCATGAGAGCTCATGGGTAAGGTCACCTTGTCACATTGCCACAGTTGCAAGTAAACTAACTAATGAATAGACAGTGCGCTGTCCATCCACTGCCGCAAAGTCCTCGTCCAATCTGGCTCGATCATCGCCTCCAAGGGTATTACAAAACTTGCCCAATCACAGTCTCCAAGTACATCTCTAAACTTGTTTGATGACAGACTCCAAGTGCATCACCAACCTCCCTCGCTCATGGCCTCCATGTGTATCTCCAGGCTCGCTTGATTATGCCCTACAAGTTCAGACGATCATGGCCTCCAAGTACACCTTTCAATTCGCTCGATCACAATGTCGGAGTGCATCTCTAAGTTCACTTGATTGCAGCCTCGAAGTGTATCTCCACATTCGATCGATTACCAGCCTACAAGTGCATCAACAAACCCGCTCGATCACGGCCTCGAAGTGTATCTCAACATTCGCTCGAGTACCAGTCTCCAAGTGCATCTTCAAACCCGCTCGATCACGGCATCGGAGTGTATCTCTGAGTTCAGTCCATTGTCATGTTCAGGCGTACCTCGAATTGCTCTCAAGCACCGCCTGCAGCCAGTTCAGATATACAGTGTGTTGATGGGTTGCTATATAGATACATAGATGAGAATACAAACTGAATACATGAGTTTTCAAAATTGTTGAAGGATAAGTAGTAACTATGATTTCCAGGCACACCAGCAGCATTCCCAAGGAAGATATTTTTCCTAAACTGCTCTTCTGTGACTCGAGGTGCTCCCAGGGATGTTGTCAGTGCTCCCAGGCTTGTCATCGGCGCTCCCAGACTTGTCGTCAGTACTCCCAGGTGCTCCCAGACTTGGCATCGGTGCTTCCAGACTGGTCGTCGGCACTCCCAGATTCATCGCTGGCACTCCCAGGTGCTTCCAGGTGCACCCAAAGTTCTCTCCAGTGCACCGAGGTGTTTTCAAACTTATCACAATCCCTCCCATGGTACTCCAGTACCAGTCATCAGAGAACCCAGTTACTCCGAAGCCTGGCCTGAATACTCTCCTAGGGTCTGATACTTTCCTGAAATTGACGCATCTACTTTTGCACTTCACATTCTCTCAGACACTCCTGGAGACTTCCAGTGACTAAAATACATTATGCTGATGGTTTGCTGGCATATCATTAAAGTTCTGGCACATGTCTGATCAGCATCCCAGTGAGTCCGAAGCCGAGACACAGTTCAGGTATTCTTGGCTCAAATGCAGCTTTTGCTGGCAGAGTTTTGCTGGGCTTTGATTGAAGATCATGCACAACTGAGATCATCAATCCTGAACAGAATGAGCTTCTTGGATATGTATCGAGCAAACTTTGACAAGCTGCAAGTCATTATGTATGTTATCATTCCAGCCAAGGTACGTCACAACAGCGACAAATAAGCCACCGAAGCGCATGTACTTGCAGTATGTTGTGCACTTTGTATATTTTAGTTTGCTTCATTCACATCATGTTTTCTTCGACCTTGAATTAGTGGACCCAGTGCACACAGATCTATCAAGACACATCTCCTTTAGCTGCAGGTGGCTCATCACGCTCCGAGTCTGCTAAGATATGCACCTATGCTTCATCAGTATGTTGAAGGCCGCCGCTAACAGGCCTTGAACTCTCTGCTCCATGTTAACTGTCCATTGGAGGAAGGTTGCCACTGTGTAAATCAACCATAAATGCACAACCCCAGCCAATTAAAAACCCCACTTAACTCGATATTGACTAAGTCGTCTATTTGGACCAATGCTTCCAAATCTCAAAATAGCTTCTGCATGTTCGGGCTCTGTCAAAATAGCTTTGGAAGCTTAAAATCCAGAATCTTAAAAGACTGATTCTGCTCAGTGACTCTGGAAGATGGCCTGCAACACCCGCTCACCCATGTACAGCAGTCAGTCAACGATGCCTAAGTTCCCAAAGCTTTGAATCAAGACTTAACAGTATTCTGACTAAATGTAGATTTGGGCTGCCAAAACTTGTATTTGAAAATAGATCTTGTGGGCCGAATTCCATCCAGAGAAGCTCCGAGAGAAAGAACCTGCAAAGCTCGAGTTATAAGAAGACAGCTACAATGAGTGTAATCAACTCTCAGAGTATGCCGAGCCTGCAATCCTCAGCCATTCAATCCAAGTATAACCATTTCAACTTTGTTGCACCTCAATTCCCCAGAACTGTATACATGCAACCATCATTCCTTTGCCTGCCATGACAGAACCTCTCACTATACATTCATACCATTGTAGAATATAGCTTTCAACCCCAACATGTGTTTTAAGTCAACATTGTAGTTCTGAGATTGATAAAGAATGTGTCATTTAAAGGTGTGCGATTTTCTCGATATTAGGTGCAAAATCAGAATGTGAGTGAGTATTTATGACCCATTTGTTAGCAATCTTGGCATTGATGAGTGCTTGAATCAAGAAGATTACCACTGAATCATCCATTGTACATTGCCATTCTTTCTCTACTCCTGTATCTCTGCATTGTGTACCCAATTCTCTCCCTCTTCCATTAACTATTGCAACATTGTTATGAAGGTTATTCTGCAGACAAGGCCCAGATGAACGCATGAAAGGGACGTTATGCCTATGATATTGCCTTATTGACCACTACCTTAGCTGCAGCATCCTATTACAATTGAATATTGTGAAAATACATGCCTCCTCCAGGCAGACATACCACATATGGAAATTCATATTTCTCCTCGCTCAATTACAAACTCCAGTACAAACCGTTCCAACTCAGTAGTCACTGACAAGGTCCCAACCAAATCTATCAAGTTCTGACGATTCCCAATACTGCACCAATTTCTATGTTATGCGGTCACCGCAAATACTCGAACTTTCACGCATAATGACTATGTTTACAGGAGTCATATGCAGGGGCTCATGTGTTTATTCAGGTTTTCAGTGGTCAATTTTTGGCCAGCACCAATGGTTAGTTGATGTTGCGAGTTATCTTCCAGTGCATGTCGTTTCTTCTCTATGTTCGTTGGCTGTACCCAACGTTCAATTGTTCCATCTGTACAGAGTGTTGTTCTTAGGCATTGCTAACATTTGGCATTAGGAATCCATCTATCCCGGCACACCTGGCAATGATTCCGTCTATCCTGGCGCACCTGACAATATCCGAAATTGCAAAACGGACTGACGTCCTTGATATAAACATATACCTTTGAGATCATCTCTCCAGGACTCTTTCAAGGTGAGCCTCAAATTGCATTCTCCTCGACTGTGCAAATTCTTACACCATTTATCATGTTATTGTATTGCACTTAATCTTATATTTTCTTCTTATTCACTCTCTCCAGCATTCTCCAACTTTTGATCTTCATTTCAGCAGATGGAACCTATGCCCAGCCAGGTGAGGAATCAAGAAGCACACTTAGAGAGAGCACTTGCTTTCAAGAAAGCCGCCAATCATCATTGTCCATCAAATGTTTGCGTTCGTATTGATTGCCTCCGTGCATCGTACTGGGGATGACTAATATCTCCGATTTCATTGATGAATCAAGATAACAAGACTGTTTAGGAGATCGGTGATGACGACAGTACGGACAGCACAGAGTCCACCTTATCAGCTGACATTGAGGAAGATGATTTAGATCATCAACAGGAGGTCCTTCATCTAGGTCAGGGACACTGGGACAAGTCATTATGCACTTCAATGGTTCCACTGCCAAAGAAACAGAGCAGTGCCAATACTATCATTGCATGCCCTCTGCTTCCATATTCCCGAAATCTACCTGCAGCAATGGCACCACCATTACTAAAACGGCAAAAGTCATCCCTTCTCAACAAATTATTCGAGTCTGACAGAGCACCATCTTCCCGGGCACTGGTACTTCCCAACAAGTCAAGTGGAGACCGGAATATTCCACAACCCAACGCCAGTAATGATGAGAACGTTCCCCAACAACAAAAGGCTACTTTTGATTTAGCGCGAGGATTCATGGAGGCAATCGTATTCACGAAGACTCTTTTGCCAATATTATCAAATGACAAGTACTCAATAGTTGAAGAAGCTTGGAAACTGGTGATTGAAGCCCAGGATTGTCAGCAGACATTAGCAGGTGCCCCTGCAGGTACACCATCTGTGTGTCAATTGCTCGGTGGCCCATTACTCAAAATAGATCTGCAAACACCAGAAGCTGTAAGTCTTGAATTCTGTTTAATGCTACTCTATCAGATTTACAGAAATTGACGACCCCCGATAATACACAAAGTTGACACTTAAGATTGGTACCATTCAAGAACGATTGGCAGATAGACCATGTCGAACTGTTGTCCGTAGTTACCAGTTGGATGTAAGCTCTAAGACTGAGCTTCGGATCAAGGTTAAGGAGCTCCTGTTTGCTGATGCTTACTTCTCCAAGGTCGTCAATGATAAGAAGTCATGGTTCTCCCCAATGAAAGTGGTTGATCTCATTTACCATCAATTTTTCTTCACTGCCAATTGCTTGGGGTGCCAGGCAACAACATCACAGTTTTTCCAACAACTTGCTCATCAGACGTTAGCGTTGGCAGCCACAGCTATTCATTGTACGCTGTCTGTATATGCCAGTGGATAGAAGGCCACAGTTATGTTTCCTCAAGATGAATATCGACGTACATTTGGCCCATCCCCTGTGATTAATTCTACTCTAGAAGCCACCACGCAGTCAATCACACATCAGCAGCCGCTTTGCACCCCCCCTGCGGCGCAACTCCGCTGGAATAGACGCTCTGCATTCCTTGTTGGAGCTCCTCAGCCTCTATTGAACCTCTTCTATTTCATTCTGCTGTCAATTCCTCCTTTCTCAGCGCTCCACTATCCCATTCCGCACTCTATACCCCCCTTTCAGTGCTCTTCAGCCTGGGATGGGAGCTCTTCAATTTCCACCGGAGCGCTTATAAGACATTCCACACTTTTTATCCACACCATTTTGGCGCTCCTCCTCTGGGATAAGCACTCCCCAATCCCATCGGTGCTCCGCTGCTAGGATTGGCTCTCCTCTACTGCATTCCACACTCCTCAACCCCCCCCTCTTTCGGTGCTCGTCAATTTCATTCTGCACTCTTTTGACCCCTTCTCTTTTGGCGCTCCTCAGCTTAGACTTGATGCTCTTCTTTTCCATTCAGCACTTCTTTAACACCATTTGTGGTACTCCTCTTTTCCACACAACAATCCCCATCTGGCGCTCCTCATTTCCCCTGGTAGTTGTTTCCATTTTTCATCTGAATGTATCATATTGCCTCTCATACCCCCATTTAAATTCGCAGCATGCTAACATCACATTACACCTGTATTAGATATCTCATATTGAGCCAAAACACATTGGAATTCCATTTCATCCACTAGCCAGTAACGAATAATCAGCAAATACAAGGAGCTCCTCCAGCTTCTTTGCGCAGTTGATGAATTGTGTGTTCCTGCTTTCGTCAACCCTGATGCGATGGGAGATGGAGTGGATGACATCAATACCATGTTTGATTGATATTTATCGATCGTTTAATTTGGTTATTATTTAGGTGTATCTGTGTTCATGTTTGAATATCTTGCCTTCTTCTTTCGTTTCCTTAATGTAGTGAGGCACAAAATACAATGTTGAAGAAGCTGATGGCTAGTATGATTCAGAAGTGATAATGAACAATAATCCATGCATCATATTCGCTGTTGAGGGAAGTCGATTCCTCATGTTCATCTGCGCAGTCTCAGATAACACCTGCAGTCCTCCGAATGAATATCCATAGGAACCCAGGCAACTCTCAGAGTACATTTGTGATTCCCGGGTTGGTTCGGGGACACACCCAGATGGACCCTAAGTGTTCTCCGGTGCTCGGACGTGTTTCCAAACTTATCACAATCACTCCCATTTTACTCCTGAACCAGTTAACAGAGATCCGCGTTACTCCTGTACCAGTCATCACAGATCCCAGGTACTTCTGTACCAGTCATCAGGAATCCCAGTTACTCTGAAGGCCGGCCAGAATGCCCTCCTAGGGTCTGATACTCTCCCAAAATTGACCCTTCTAAGTTTACACTCCACATTCTCTCAGATACTCCTGCAGTCTTCCAGAGACTAAGATCCATTTTACTGATGTATCAACACTTTCTTTCCTTTTCACGATACTTGAATTCGTCTACTCTACATTCATTTACACTTCTTTGAATCTGTCCTTCAATTTTTTTGTACTTATCACTGGCCGTCTTTTTAAATCATGACATGAAGACGCTGCACTTCTACTCCTCCTTCTGTTCCTTCCAGTATGAGGAGAAACAAATGATCTCGATGATGATGAGGATCTCGATGATGATCTCAGCACTGTACCTGACAATTACAATGATTGTCAAGATGACTATTCAGCATCCAACGACTATCCTCTTCCGCAACCATCCTGGAAAGCAATTGGCATGAGTTCATCAAAATATTCCTTTACACCATCACTTGGGAATAAAGTGGGGGCAACTCAATTAACTACTTAGTCTGCGCAACCTCTCCTGCACAAACATCATGAGGTCTATATTGTCTCGGAAAAGGGGGATGAAGTGGAGAGTGTGCTGCTGGCATCCAAGAAGGTATCTGATGAAGCGTTTGAATGATTCAATCCATCCGCTAATTTATGTACTTACAAGAGCAAGGATTCAAACGAAGCTGGTGAGCAATTGGTTGGATGGAAAGCTGGCAATCAGTGGCGATAAGAGCCCTGTGTTGATGAAGTGTCAGGCTTTATTGTTGGCGCAGAATCCAACGCCGAGACAACCGTTTCAGGGGTTTTGGCGATGGTCGTGGCACGTGTGAAGCTTATAGCAATCAATTATGCCATGTTTAGAAAGCCCTTTACCACAAATGCGGTGAAGACTGCCCAGATTCATAGTTGGTGGTATGAGGACATCGCCAGGATTGATCCAACCCAGTCAAACTCAGACCCTCCATGTGCCTACATTTTAGTGGTAAATGAATCTTCTCAACAACTGTTTTCATCGCTGACATTGTGCATCAGGCTCTTCCATACATTGCTTACTCCCGTGCAATGACAGTATACCGCCACAAGACCTCAATCTAGTCTAGTGATCAATTCTCAACAGAGTGGTCTACGGAGATCCGGAAAATGGTATCCTGGCCATTGGTCAAGAACAGGGTTACATGCCCCACAAACATTCATAAGGTAAGTTCAAAGTTCCCTTCTAGTATAATCTGTGTCTTGATGCTGAATTTAGGAGTGCAAGTTTTGATTTGCAATGACTGAAATTGTGGATCTTATCCATGGGACATACTTCTATGGCATATGACAAATGGGAATGAAAGATAGATCATTGATAGATAAAATCAATCCGACATTCATTGTCCTCACAGCAACGGCAATCCACCATTATCTGTGTGCCTAGGCAACATGCGGGTTTAAGGTCCCACCAGAGATTGGTCCGGGAGGTGGAGCATACTGTCAGTGCGACACAAGTAACATTAATCACGTGGTTAATACTATATGCGCAGAGATATTGTGTCGTCCCAACGCCGATTTTCATTTTTCCTGGGCAGATATTCAATTCAAAGAGAGATACAATATCCGCAGCATGATTCGCCGAAGGATCCACACAACTGGTATGGACCCAGTGATTGCAAAAACACCAAATGAGAAGGGCAGCTTTGATGAGCGGTCCAACAATCCTTTCTATTGTCTCTGTCACATTGTTGCTGCTACTAAAGCTAATATGTGATTCTCAGCTTTTCTATCTAAGGGTGGGTCTGCCATCACCAGCATCACCAACATGACCAGCGTTGGGAATAGAGCATTAATAGATGCAAGTACGATTGTAGATGGTGTGATGTCGCATGGAGGTTAAGAATGGTGTCAGTCACTAAATTCAGGATTTCCTTTCTGTGCTATTTTATGCTAGGTTCCATCGATATATCATAATAGTAGCGAATGTAATAGGACAAATGGTTTACTGAGGCTTGATCTCAAAGTCATGAAATCATAATCGCGATGATGCATCACCCTCCCGCAACAGTTGAACTGCCAGGTACTGACTATTTTCTAACAACAGAGTACATATCATGAACCACTTCTGCATGGTCATAATCATTGGTCAAATTCAGCGATGCGGGTTCTTAAAAACAAGAACCACAAGCTTTATTGACCATATAGAGCCAGGAGTATCATCGGTACAACAACGAATGGAATTGGGAAACCTAGGAGTATGCTGAGAGATGACTTGTGTTATTGCCCAATGAAGTGCAAACTATTCATCATGTGCTCGTGGTCACATTCGCAAAAATGGGTACCCTGGTCGTACTGCTTGAAATCAGCATCGTGACAAGTCAATGTACACTCTGGAATAGTAAAGCAAGGCCATATTTCAGGAAACCCTCAATTTCATTTTGTTGAGTTTAAGGGCACAAGAAACTAACTAAATTTAATGAAGGAGATTTAGATTTTACTAATGAAGTCAATATCAAGATTGCTGGCCGTCTATCAATTAGATTCGGAGTCAACAACTTTCGCATGGCCCATACAACTCTTGGTCACACACTGATGAAAGATCATGTCTCACAACGTGGTTACTGAAATCAAGAAACAGCTGACAAATAGCAATATAGGTACACAAATTACATTTTCAAGGGATAGGTCGTCAAGATTACGTATTTGGCAATCCATTCCTCTGGCAATGCAGGAGCTGTCACCATATCTTCGCCCGTATCCCATTTCTATACTGTAATTAACCAGGGATTCTACATGCAGGGCTAACAGCTTCCAATTTTCAACAGGCATCACATCCTGAATGGTTGTTGAATCTAGCGCCGCATTGCCTCACAAAATTGGTATGACTTTGTGTGACTGCGGTTTCTCCGAACCCAGCATCAGTTCCCTACTTCCTGGTCGAGAAGTCACTGCTGTTATTTGTGATTGTGCAAGGACGATATGGAGAGTCTGTATAAGCTCTCCAAATGTTGTCAGGGATGGTGTGGCTGCAGTCATATCCATTTGGGGTTTAACAACTGCCAGAACCTTCCACTTAGCTGTTCGTTACTTCATATATCTCTCACAGAAGTAGTTGGTTGTATCCCTGCATCTTGTTTGCGTCAACTCGTCAAGCCGCATCTGGTTCTGCCAAAAACTCTCCATGCAGTGCTGTACTGTTTTGGAGATTGTGCCCTTCTCCCAGCCAGGTTCATCGTAATCACTCAGCTTCCCAAGCTCTGAATCTTCATCATCATCTTCCTCATCTTCCCCATCCTGCACAAGGTCGGAATTTACAAGATTGCTCACACTAACTCTAAGTAGCACTCAACATCCCTTCAGACGTTTTTTCGGGCTTTCTGGTTGTCACTCCCACATTTTCAGCAGTACTCATATCTTTCTGAGCTTGCATAATTGTTGTCTCTGCATCTTGAACTCGCTTTGTAGACACAGCAGTTTCTCTCTTAATATAATACTCGAACTATTACTGTCTGTCTTCATTGCGTAAACAGTACGTTTGTCATCTTGTCCCTGCCAGAAGGTTCATTTCAGATTGTAAGTTGCGCAAAGTTCCCAATGCTTCGACTCTTTCTGCCTCCAAGACACTCTTGCCTTCATTGGCTTGAAGATATCAATGAGTAGACTACTTTGCCAATTTGCTGTATTTGCCCACTGGAAGTTGTGAGAAGTTCTTTTTTGGAGCATTGACCCTGGTATTGTTTGTTGACTTTGTTGTTGGGCGAGATATTGGATATTGCGAGATATGGACCACATGGAAGTCTGCTGAGTCGTTTATGTCAAGGTTCGTACATTTGATCAACTCAAACAAAGGAAATTATGCGTTTTGACCGTCATTGCTTTCCGAACAGTATCGCTAACTGTATGTTATTACTTGATGGTCAGTGTGTGCTTTATGTAAGATCCAGGCGATGTGTTGAGATGAACATCACCAGACATCCTTTCCGTCAAAGAATAACCTTTTTATATGTATCAAACATGAGATTTTAGCTGTCATTCACATCAATGTATCCCTGCCACCAAGCAAAACACATCGGACCGACTTACTGCAAATCGCACAATCTTTGGAATCCCATACAATTTGGAGCTATACTCTGCAGAATTTATCTTGAGTAGAACATGCAAGTTAACTGTCACTCATTCCATTGTGACTTGTAGTTAACTATATATTCCTCAGGACTTCCCACTTTTTAGTATCATCTGTCTCACCTTTTCCACAACAGCACGTCGTATCACCAAAAACACATCTGCCCGGTGCAATCAAATCTGAATCAAGCTGAACGACAGGCGCTTTATCGAATGCGCCACTGGCTGCTACACAGCAGCAATGCAGACAACTGCTTGTCCACCATGACGCTGCAATCGCAGCCACCGAAAATAGGACACAGGACTCACAATGAGAAAATGTATGTAAAACCGCACGCAGGAAGAGTAGGAAGCAGCATGTGATCACATATGAGTAGCTCCATATCGGTGGAAAAGGCAGTCAACTAACAATATAATGAACGGCTGGTGTACGTAGAGAGCGACGTGACCAATATATCGCTGCCCGCACAGGGAAACAGCCATGGTCGACACAGGCATTTGTCTGCACAGTCTGCGAAATGGAACATCACAATCTGATCAGCTCTGGGATTTTCTCTGAAAACTTTCGTGATAAAGGTTCCCGGGAGTGGACAGAAGAGGCTTGGAAGACCTTAGAGGAGGCTACAGAGTTGTATATGGTTGAGGTAATAGCTGATTCTTCCTTTGTGAAGCAGCAACTAACTTCTGGTAGGTATTCAACATATTTCCTACTATGGCCAGACAAGGAGGTCGGGTACAGCTAGAACAGTCTGACATATGCCTTGCCTTGAATATGGCCAGAATGGCCAACAAAGGATTTTCGCGCACCACAATTGAGGAAACACAACACCGGATCACGTAACTGTGTGTTGAAGTTCGCAAAGGCAAGAAGCTGGGAGTTGAGATTCTTGGGAATAAAAAGTTGAAGGCTGCGATAGAACCACGCGCAGCAATGGTTCATAATCATCATACAGATGGCTGCCTTCTATGCCAAAATAACACTACAAAGAATCCGTAGATACGATGGAGACGCATCTGACACAGTGTACCACCCCGAGATGAAGGAGCCTTTCCACCTGGAATGCTACTTCCGCCCAGAATGCCACCTGCGCCACCTGGTGACAGTGAGGAAACTGAAAGTGCTGAAATAGATGGTATGCCATCCAGTTGTGTGTATATACATTCTCCACTTCCCAACATTCAATTTTTCAATCTTAATGCATATGCCAGGAATAGCAAGCGTGATAAAGACTTTATTTCAGATTTACTGGCTGCTGACGGATCATCCACTGGTTAGTACACTATCTGCTGCATGGCAATGCAGCTGACATCGATTTTGAAGATGAGAGCAGCCTCTTTACCAAATCTGACAGTGAAGATGAGTATCGATTGAAAGGAACAGAATTTTTGAGTATTATCATTATCTACAATTTGCGGACACTTTGAAGTATGTTTTATAGGATATATTTATATGCACAATTAAAGAACAATGTAGTGATAAAGGAAAACATACATGAAGAGCATAGAATGACTGCCCAAACACAGTAGTTGATGTTCAATACCAAAGTGAATTTTGCATAATGTAGGTACACCTGTGACACAATGAGTGTCAACAGAGCGACAACAATTTCTGGTCTTGCATTTTGGGTAATCTAGGTGGCAAATGATTGCAGACATCTATAAACAAGATGTTGGCAGCCTTAATAGACAGATAAGCAAGAGATGTTCCTGCGACAGCCTCCCAGATAATCACAACTTAGTTTGTTTCCAAAGCTGTAACTCAGTGATCGTGAACATTGTAGCCTATAAAACCGGTCAACATTCCATATATAGACATCAGCAGCCATCTTGTGCTTTGATTTTCCATCATGCAAGGCCAGAAATCATTCACGCTCCGTTGACACTTATTTTCAAAATCAGGCAGGGAGCATGTCCCTCTCTCTTTGGCTTATAATGGCAGCCAATACTACATTTATGTGTAATAACAACCAAGTCCCTTGTTAGTTACCTGAGTTACAACACAAAAAATCATTAATGCCCTGTGGACACTCATTTTCAGGAGATAGTAGCGATGTCACAGCTTGCATTTTTGCTGATTAAGGCGCCCAATATGATCAGTATGCATTCCAAAGGTCAAGTCATTGATTAATTTCCTGACTGAGAAGACCAAAAATTGTTAACACTCTGTTGATACTCATTTTTAGAATCTGGCAGGGAGCATGTCACTTTCTCTTTTGCATATATAGGTAGTCAGTACAATGATTGTTGGCAACATCAACTAATTCACTTTATAATTACCTTACTTACAGGACCAAAAATTGTTGATGCTCTGTTGATCCTCATTTTCAGAATGGGGCTGGGAGCATGTCGCATTCTCTGTATTCTTGAAATGTGCCCAATACCTCTTTTATGATTGTCTGCATCTAATCGCCACCTAGATTACCCATCATGCAAGACTAGAAATTATTGACACCCAGTTGACTATCATGTTTAGAATAGGGCAGAGTGTGTGGCTCCCATGTAGATGGTAATAAAGGTGGCGAATAAGTCTGAAAAGGGCAATGGCGTACCAAAGTTAATATGTTGCCATTTGCAGTAAAATATCTAAATGTGACCATAAGTGGAGAATCCCAAAACACAGAGCCAGAGATTAGAACGGATGCGTCTAGCCGAACCTGGCAAAACACATGGGTTGACGGGTTCGGGTGCACGTTACCCCTGGCAGGACTCAGTGGGTTGGGTTTTCTGGCAGTTCGGTAGGCAAACGGAATGTTTTTTGCTGTCCGAACCCAGCCCACTGGCAGGTTACCCAGACGCGTTGCTAACACTACATCTACTGCTTAATGAGATGTGGTTGCCATTGCAGTTAGGGCATTTCTCCTGTGTGTGGCCGCAGGGAGAGCCCTGCTTTGTGATGCACGCCGCGACATTGCGCTTATGGGTGCTGCTGGGGTGATGCCCTGAGTAGTAGCCACATGCTGGCTTCCCACTGCAGTTGCTCACTGTGTGGCCCAATCTGCAGCAATGTTCATGTCTGCTGTCGGAGCCTACATTCGTGAATAGTTCAACTCGGTACCACATTCCCACGGCCTTGATTCCCTCATTGAGCAGTTTCCATGCAATATTGATCCCCGTTCCTACAATGACGACTGATTATGCGGAGATCTCCCTCCACTGTCTCATTTCCCTCATGCTGTAAGGGTTTGCCAGCTATTGCACTTGGATGGAGATCAGCACTCCTTTATTTTCAGCATGGATTTCATCCTCCATCATTTGCAGGCCCTCTGTGCCTATGCCCATGTACCTTATGAGTGGTACTGCATGGACTTTCAGCATTTCCCAGGATTCATTTTCTTCAATGTCGATGACTCCCATCTCCACCATACATGCTGTGTTGATGATGATGTTGCAGTCGGCCAGTGCGATAGCCACCATTGCATTTTAATGGGTGATCGCCATGATAGCGCCTATCACGTTCCTTTTCGCATTCATAATCCTGATGTCGGCCGGTGCCTTCTGCTTGAAAAGCACTCTATTGATCCCCGAACATCTTGTTGGGTGGAGGTACACTCTCATCATCTTTACAATTAGACATCTCTCTGCCATGCTTGGACCAGACGTTGGGGTGGGGCCTGGGATGACAGGCCTCTGCTGACTCTGGGTTCAGGATTGGACTGTCTCCCACATTCTGGCCAGAGTGGGTACTGAACTAAATTTGGGTTCGTGTTACTGTTCGGACTGCTGTTTGAGTCGCAGTTTGGTTTTGGGATTCGGTTGCGGCAGCAGCTGGCGTTTCTCTTGCTCACCACACTGTGTTGGGGCTGCATGCTGTGAGGCCTCTTGGCCAGCGCCATCCTGCCCAGCAGTCTGGTCTCTTTCTTCCTTTCTCGCTATCTAGGTTGGTACTGCATTGTCTGCTCTTGCGTCAGTGAGCATCTTGGCTGTCATGTCCGCAATGTCCGCCCCCCATTGTACATTGTCCGTTTGGTCATTATCCCAATTGTCTGTGTATCCTCCAGGCATTCTTTTATGCTGAGCCATTGTGCCTCTTCATGCACCACAAGTGCCTCTAGCATTCCACCCATACTGTCGTTTGTTTGATGGCGCAGAGTCACCTCGCACAGCTGCTACCTTACTGTTCGCTCCATTCAACTTCTCCAGTCTCCAGGTGCGCTCACTGGCTCTGAGGTCTGGTTCCTCAGTCATTGTCTATTCTCTTTATGCTCCCACTGATTGCTTGCCATCATGAAAGGTACCAATGTTGTCTTTTCCGACCAATGGATATCCACGCCGCTGGCCTCTCCAGCATCCACCAAGTCTATAATTATCTCAGTTGGGGGTTTTCAATAATTACTCTGATAGGACTATTACCCTTCTGGGTTGCCATCGTGGCTGGTTTGCTTGACATCACGTTATGTCACTCCCATTCAGCCTCCTTCCATCATCCAGAGAGGCTGGAAGTTGTGTTGTGGGGTCAGTTCAATGCTAGGAATGAAGTGCCAGTGTCTGTATGGTGCTCACTGTTGAGATTCCTTAGTTGTTTCGAAGTATCTGTATTTTGATCTTCGCAACCCATTTGCATGAATCTATTCAATTGCATCGATTTCCGTCTGCATTCTCCTGTGCTGATGTGCTCACTATCCTTCAACTGTCTGGGTATTCCTGAAGGCTCATCACAGGGTCAATTGGATATTCGAAATTGAACCCCGCTGTCCCCTTTTCTGAACACTGCCTTTTTTTTTGCCAAGACTCGCGTGTTTGCCTTGTTTCACAAGTCTCATCCTGCAATACGTTGTGTTTCAAACCAATCCCCTGGGTTGGTTCAGAGCTCGTATCATAAACCAACCTCATAAATCTCGCAGTCACGTTACCCTTAGGCCGAAACTATTGTCTTTGGGCGGAAAGTACCCTGGTTACTCCCATTGCCTGACACAATCACCCTGGAGTTCCACATGCTCATACATTGACTATTGACTGAGGTTTCCATCAGTTGAAGTAACCCCCAATTCAGTCAGGCATGTCCTGCTACTATCAGGAAAATGAAAGTCATTGAAAACTATGTACACTGATGATGAAACTTCCCCACAAGGGCGACACAGCTGCATTAACAGTTATTAATCCGCTAATCAATGAGACTTGCTTATTTAGTCGACATGCAACTCCTATGAATTCCCACTACAGGACATAGAACCCATCCTACTAGCAATGCCATGAATAGGTGTTATGTATAATACATGACTTGACCAACAGTATCTCCTTATTGTATATTCAATTGACTATCGCAAGTACCATTATTGCTGTTAAAGGTAAACCCCTAACAGAAAGAACTTTGCTGTCTCTGATAGACAAGTCGATACTTGGAGTCATTGAACTTGGGGACAGATGGCGCTGGGGTATAAGTGCTGGTTGCTGGGATGACACTCTTAAGTCACTATTAGGGTAACACTGTTTAGTCGTTTACATTAGTATACTGATTGCTGAAGATGCTACTCTTAAGTCAATACTATCTACTGGACACCAAGAATGGAGCAGTTACAAAATGGTTGCTTTAGGGTGGTAATCCTTATATGCATCCTGAGTAAAGAGTTATTATTCATTTTCTTTTTCAGTCTGGAATTAATTATTGGCTTTTATCGATCTGGACCTAGGATGGATCTCCCAGTGTTAGACTTCGTTATTGAGGCTGTACTTTAATTATCTATACTATCCATTCGATGTCTTTCATTTTGGCCAATTTCATATTCAGCTTCCATTTTGCTTGGTTACTCCCACCAAGTATAATTCCAAGTTTACTTTATTACCACCTCCAGTACATTTCCAAGTCCATAAAATTACTACCTTCAATACTGATTTTAATATCCAGTAGATTTTTTCATCCATGTGTTAAATATTTAAGGCTTGATATATATCTCTAACTCTCTGCAACATTGTTGTTCCAGTTTCACCTCAAACTTACTATATTATCACCTGTAAGTTTAGCTTCAAATTAGATTATGCACTACTTTCAAGTATATTTTCAAATTCACCCAATTACGATTTCAAGATATAAATCCAACTGCACTCATCTACTATCTGCAGTCCAACCTACACAGGGATATATACATCTATATATATATAGATACAAATTGATGATATATACTACATATATGATATAATTAATCTTTTGTAATTGTAAAACACAAATATCTAAACAAGATAAACTTAATAGACAAAATATTTCTACACCTCTTTAGACTTTCATCAGGAATCTACCAAACTGAGTATAGAATACTCACTATACCAGTGTTGAATATCTCAACTGCTCTGTCATTTGACTATTCCATAAGCTCAACTGTATAGCATTCAGAATACTTCTTTACTATTCCCCGCGATTTCTAACATCTCAGATAATAATCTCATTGTATTTGTGCTTACTTACCAAGTTGTCATAAGGGCCAGAAAGCACCAAAACATCACTTCAAGTACAGAAGGTTTTCATTTAGCTTCTCAACTATTTTCCCTATTGCTGATATTTATAGTTTCATATATCTGTATACAAATCTATATACATCAACTTTCAAGGACTGTAGACTATATATCATACAGATGTCAATAAGAAGCTTGCTCTGAGTAGTATATATACATGTGTTCAAGTAGCACATCCTATAGTCAATTTGCACTGTCACCAATAGATGGAAATAGATCAAAGTTTGAAGTAAGTTAATTGGTGATAGTTGGTCATTGTTCTTTTCTACCAGATACAACATAATGTATATTTCTTTGGGTAGGGTTGAGACTAAATCACATGACTATGAATGACTAACACCAAACAATTTTCAGGCTGGGCTCGAGATACGCCGACGCTAGCTATCAGAAGTCGCATTATGGAAGGGTTAGGGTTTTCCGTTTTCCGGTAACTTGAAAATCCGTCGAGTACTTAAATGGTCATGAGTCTCGGCAGGCAGGTGGTTTAATGAAGGGGTTTGGACCTAGCAAGCTGGCGCTCGAGGTGAGCTGTTGGTTGTTGGCTGCTGGATTATAACGAATTCTATTGCGAACTTGCTCTTTTAGTATGTTTTTGGTCCTCATGTATCTCTCATCGGACTATATCGATGGTGATCCTTGATTAGCCCAGGATTATCGGGCCAGGTTTGTCGGATGTTGCCATCTCCTCCCCGTTTTCTGGTCCAGGGGCATAAAATCGGAAACCCATGCGTCGCTCATACAGAGGGTGCGGTCTACAGGACAGGTCGATAGGACATAAAGATGGAAGATGTGAGGGTGCTAGCTAGTCCAAGCTCCCATACATATCTCTTGTTTCACACTTATTCCTCAAGTTATGATTCGTTTCGACAACCTAATTTTCGTTCCAGATCGATCTTTGTTCCTATCGTTAGGCCCGTGCAACGCTGGTTTGCGGAGCTACCAACTTAACATCCAGGCTGTTGAATACAACAAATTTGTATTCAACTGACATTCTAAGCTACGAGCAAGCCCCCTCCCCATTCCTCAACCGACAGACATCATCCATCGCAACCACTCAGGGCGTGTCTGTCCCCGCGGTGTTCATTTACAAGCCGCACGATCTTTTGCTTGTCACTACATGGACGCCTCCCAGTCACAGTATGACCGTGCGTCCTCATCTACGTTGCCGCCGGGAATCGCGGAATTGGAACTACCAGGCACTCTATCCAACAATTCTATCGTGTGTCTATCTCCGATCCCAAAAACACCATGTCATTCGCACTCTCTGACCGACCGTCCCAGGGACGAGATCTCACGGCTTTTGGTCGAACAGTCACGGCTACCGCGGGACAGTTCATCGGGCCATTCGGGGACGCTGGAAATCCAGGTCATTACACGAGCACCATGGGCGACATCTCGAAACAGCTCGCAAAGCGACCGTCGATCCAGAAACGAATGCTGTCTCTCAACCATCGCTCTCCAACTGAACTAGTTAGGTCGAAGCTGTCAACAGCTGAGATTCAGCATCGAGCACTGACCCACGTTCCGGATGAGATGCTCACGAATATTCCGGTGACAGAGCATGCCTATTCCCTATTCCAGGGCTTCCAGGCAACCATTCCAGAAGAATCGTTCGATAGTGAACGAGGGCGCACAAAGCACCGACGGCGGTCTTCAGGCAAGCATAAGGCGCTTGAAGGGCTAAATGGATCAACACCTGATGGACCTCCTTCTCTATCTCAGATGGGACGTGAAAAAGCAGCTCTCATGAGACAACTAGAAATGTTAGCAATCAGGAAGAATATGTCGTCAGCGGAAATTCGGGAGATAGATCAGAAGGTTGCGAATCTAAATCAGATGCGAAACATCGTCTTTGACAGGTTAGCACAACTGGAACAAGAGGAAACAGAAATTGAGCACGAAAGTATGCGGATCCGCCTGGAATGTCTATTCGCAGTATTGACCAAATGTTCGCAGTTGTCGCAGTGGAGAACAAAATCGAGGAATTGGAGGATGAACTTGAAATCGCAGGGATAGGCGAAACAGGAGCTCATCATCCTACAGACCCCTCCTCTGCTGATGACACGCCTGCCGAAGAAGGCATCTCTTTTATGTCGGAATCCATCTATGGCAAAATCCCTGGCAAGCACCCCCGAAAACGAAAGTCAAATAGAAGAATATCCAAGCCTATGCTTCACGAGCATCTTGAACCAGGTCATAACCTCATGGAAATGCAAACACATAGCGATACTATAACTTGCTTAGACTTTGATGTACCTTTTGGGACGATGGTCACTGCCGCACTTGACGACACAGTGCGGGTGTGGGATTTAAACGGTAGAAGATGTTTGGGTATGCTTGAAGGTCATCACGCCTCAGTACGCTGCCTCCAGGTCGAAGATAGCATAGTTGCTACTGGTTCTGCGGATGCGTCCATTCGATTGTGGGATCTTTCAAGGGCAGAGAGCTACTGCTACGCGCCAACAAGTGGTGTTGACAACGACGACACACCACACAATACTCCTTCCATGTCCGATTGCCACATTTTAACTCTAGGATCCCACATTGATGAAGTTACTGCATTATTTTTCCAGGGTGATATGCTGGTCTCCGGTAGTGCGGATAAGACCCTGAGGCAGTGGGACTTAGAGAAAGGTAGATGTGTACAGACACTTGATGTGCTTTGGGCTGCTGCTCAGAATAGCATGGATGAAGGCAAATGGAGAACACCGGGCGGCAGAGTGGGAGGTGGAGATTCTGGCGACTTTGTGGGCGCATTACAGTGCTTTGATGCCGCCTTGGCTTGTGGAACCGCAGATGGAATGGTCAGGCTGTGGGATTGTAAGTACATACCGCTGCATCTACCGATAAAGATTTTAATAGAGAGTGTGTAGTGCGGAGTGGACAGGTACATCGGTCCCTAGTTGGTCACACAGGACCCGTCACAGCGCTACAGTTCGATGATGTACATCTTGTTACGGGGTCTCTAGATCGTAGTATTCGAGTGAGTTGACTGTCTGAGCCCCTACTGTCTGCGATGCTGACGAACCAGATCTGGGATCTCCGAACCGGTACCATATTTGACGCCTTTGGATATGAAAACCCTGTTACCAGTATGCAGTTTGATACTCGACGGATCACATCTGCAGTTGGCGAGAATGTTGTCAAGGTATACGATAAGACGGACGGGCGGCATTGGGATTGTGGAGCGGGGCTGAAGTCCGATACCACAGTCTCGACATCAGTTGTTGATAGGGTTAGGGTTAAAGATGGCTACCTGGTCGAAGGAAGGAGAGATGGAATGGTTGGTGTTTGGGCATGCTAAGCCACGGTTTCTGACAAATAGGCTGGTGGGAGCGTTGGATGTTGAGGAAATGACCAATGTAATTACCGGAATGAGATTCGACATATTGGTAATGACGTTATAAAATTCTGTATCAACCGTGTTGTACGCCATTCAGGGGCGTTGGGTTACTTTATTCTGACATTTGAATGGGTTGGGTAAGCACCGCATGAAAAAGGTGTCTTTGACAATGGTACCAAATCGATCGTCATCGTATAACCCTGTTACAGTGAAATCGTACCCAAATGGTAAGCTCGTGTACCAGCCCCCGCCCGATCAAGGCAAGGCTGGACGATTTACGTCCCCCAACTCCGAGAGTTGAACACCCGAACTATACACCGAAAATCAAAAAAGAAGTTTTCGGTCACAGCCTATTTAGATGATAACTACTCTAGTAGTCTACCTGCACTTGACCGAAATCGTGTGTGTGGTAGAGGTACTCAGGCATATCTCCCGATGTCATCAGAGTTCGGCCTACCACCCAGTAGTGAATGCATCGGCCTACTACCCTGTAACGCATCGGCCATAAGCTCGTGTACCAGCCCCCGCCCGATCCAGTGGATCGGGGGGGGGGGGGGAGCTGGACGATTTACGTCTCCGAATTGGTGATCAGTTTTTACGGTTCAACTCCGAGGGTTGAACACCCGAACTCAACACTTAAAATCTATAAATAAGTTTTCGGTCACTGCCTATGTACATACTAACTGCTCTGGTAGTCTGTTTGCACTTGATCGAAATTGTTTGTGTGTTGTGGAGGTATTCTTGCATATCCCCAATGCCATACAGGATAGACCCAAGTTTCATCTACCTCTGAGTAAAGTATCAGCCAGCACTGACGGTACTTCCACTACACATGGACAATGTCTGCCAAGCATGGGCAGACTACGAAAGTGGGTATTATCTAGATAGGCTGCGATATAAGACCATTTTTGATTTTCAGTGTTCTGAAGTTCATTATCTCCCCAAACCTCGATTTAATAGTGACAATTGAGTCATTCAGTCCTTGTGTGAGGTGAGTATACATTTAGGCACTAAAGATGAAACTGACATGCAAGCTTATCACGATCATGAATGAGAGCACCTTCTGCTCTTTTATACCATACTTGTAATTATATGTCATTATAAACTAACTGAATTGGCTAGTTAGTATAATGGCCACATATAATCTGGGCTATATAATGGCTATTCAGTATGCTTCGTGTACCATAACCCTGTAACAGCAGCACGTGACCCCAGTCCGAGTAACAGCCATTCTATATTGTTGGGTCGCCACAAGACTCAGATGTATATTGATAATCTTACCTATACACCTATATTTACTATCGCTTGTATCCATGTTTGCAACCATATACCATAAGTACCAAACGAATGCCTATAAGGCTGAACATTGGCCTATGTGCCATTACATGATGATCGCTATTTCAGTAAATGGATACAGTTCGCTTATGAAATCTATGAGTTTTACCCCGTTACTAAAATGATATATTATACCGTCACCTATTGAGATTACTACATTCACAATGGCATATCGAACCATAATTACTGCAAGCACAGATAACGATCGTTGTCTCATTCAATTGACCACCCTGATGGCAGTGCAGAAGAGTTCAGAAACCACAGGGCGCACAATACACTTCGCCGGCAACGACCATGATAATCAGAAATATAGGATTTGACCCTACCAATGAGGGAAACTGAATACAATTACTACAAGTCCATTGAGCGCAATGATGAGTGGGAGAACTTGACACCAAGATGCGATCTTACACCTGAATTGGCAATACCGATAACTGAAGGCAAAGTCGAATAGCAATTGCAAGTCAGCATAGTTAGAACTATATTCCTTTAATTTGAACAAAGTGCATCAACCTCAATAGTTGTGTACACCTACAACTGTAGCGGCCTCAAAGAAGCCCAGAAGACCGTGCAAACCGTAAAGACGATTGGGAGAGTTTCAGAATAGCGGTGATAAGAAATGTTACTCCTGGCCATTTCGGAACCTGTAGAAAACACTTCTTGCAATTCTTATACTTCCAAAAATCCCAATCCCGGGAATTCAAAATCAGTCAAGTCCAATACGCCCAGTAGAGATAGCCACGGTGACTTATCATCAGCGCCGTGGCTTTCAAAGGAAGTCTAGAAAAGCCGAATGGTAAACTGGCAATGCACTCATTGTTCCAGCGGAGACAACAAAACCTTATTTGCAACCTTGGATGAGATACAAGCGCACCAAATCGCCTTAAAAGAAGGAGTTAATTTGGAAGGTCTGGCTGTAATGTGACAGCAATATCATTGTGGCACATGGAGACTTGATTTGCGACATATTATCCATGAAGCGCTGGGATGAAATATACACTGCCACACACAGTGAGTAAAAGTACAAATTGACTGTAGTGTAATGAGCATCCTGATATCAGTGAGCCTACTTAGGAAACTCGAGCTCCCATACAAATAAAAATTCACCTCTTCCATGGCCAGGTGATGATGTCTGTCAAGGAGAGCAGAAAGGCAAGTCGCTTGGTTCAGTATTTTGAACACCTCAAACTGGTTGACAAATTGGAGGTTTTAGTCATCCCAATGAAGGTATGCAATCTAATCTTGTACTTCCCATGGTAAGAAATCTGGAAATTGACTAGAGTATTGGTTGATTAACACCACTATCAATGTGAATTGGATCGCTACAGGTGAAGATTCCAGAACCTGATCGAATAAGTCCTCTGCCGGAATGGAGTGAGGTAACCAACCATGGTGAGCCTTCGCCTGGTATACCACTACTCAGGACTATCACATTCAATCATCTCTGAGCTAGTGAGGAAGTGGTCAAGGGATTTGCCATATGACTTGCAGAATGGTAAAGGTTACTGGGAGCATCACTGGATGGTATCACCATAGGTGAGCGAAACCGCAGGATCCAGAATGCACGAGCAGGAGTAGCGGCGGTAGTTGTGGCAGATGTGTGATACAGTGACGGTGCCTGAATGACTGCTACCGGCTCGCCACGACCCGAATGGCCAAATTGGTCAACGGTTCCTGAATGACAGCTACTGGCTTGCCGAGAGAGGATGGGAGATACTGATCACTGGGGCTTGGTTCTATTATACCGAACCATCTGATCCAGCTATCCCGGGACACTTACCCATCTCCACTCCACCAACGCATGCTTCATCGCAGAATACAGAAAAGGCTAATGAGAAAAGGAACAGAAAGTGTTAACGTGGAGATGGTAATGGATGATGGGGGTTACATCCCAGCACAATAGGAAGAATTCACAACATCAAGATTTCACAATAACAAGATTTGTTGTATCCTCCTGAGATAGAAGGGCTATGTAAATGTATACAACAAAACATGTAGCAACTCACCCACCACACCATTCAAAGCATCCAGAAGAAATTTGTGTTGAAGAGTAGTTCACGTGTGAGGAGTGTTGGAAGAGGGTGAGAGGAAATGGCAGGGTATCTGGCCATGAGGAACTATACAAAGTTCGTGAATCTATGATATCTCGGAAGGAGGGAGTGAGACCAAATGCTGGGAACGATAGAAAGTTGAGTTGAAAATACTCAATGGCTACATTGAAACAAACTTAGCTAATGGATTCATCCAGCTATCCTTGCCTGCTCAAGTGCTGATCATATTTGCAATGAAGGATAACTGACTGATGCAGTGAGTGGACTACCGAGCTTTTAATAAAGCTGCGGTGAAGAACTGATATCCTCTCCCACTGATCTCGGAGATGCTTGACAGGACCTCAGGATTGCCTATCACCACATTCAAATCAAGGAAGTCGACGAGTACAAAACCAAGCAACAAAAATAATTAGGGGAGATCAGTCATCGGCAGAGCAATATTGTTTAAAGTGAGGGATAACTCTACTGTAGATACCAGAATGAAGGACCAGAGTGCGCATAATGACAGAAAAGTCCATCTGGACTCAGTGAGCGGTGGTAAGCATACCTAGAGAAGAATCAACGCATGCAGCAAGCATCCGGAAGAAGATAAGCCCACCTAGCAAATTCACAGCAAAAGCCCAAAGTGAAAGACAACCAAACCAGAGCAAGGGAAGTCTAAAATGCTGAAAAGCAGGTTGCAACATGAAGCAAGTTAACAAACAAAGTGAGTCAAGGAAAGATTAAAGCAAGTGGAAAAATCAAGCGAAGCAATCCAACAGACAAGCGAAGTGGGAAACCCCCATAGCACAGTGATGAAGGCTGTCGAAAGATGCATTGGTCAACAAGGATCACCACAGGTCTACCTTGCCATGATTCCAATCAACAATCAATTTGATGAAGTTGCCAACAGAGCAAGAAATTTTCAAAAAAGGGGAGATAACCATGTCTAAATAATAAAGTCCTACCAACAAGCAAAAAAGACCACCGGGAGACAGTCTACCGAGATACATACTGCGAAGTTGACCAAGATGTATATGAAGAAGTTGACCAGCAAAGTCTACCAAGTCAACCAAGATTCTACTGAAGGCACCTATCAAAAGCCCAACCAGAAGTCAACTGTAACATCTACCAAGTTGATGAGGACTCTATTGAAGCTTGCAGTTGAGAGTCTAACCATGAAGTCAACCAGAAGGTCACTGAAGTGGATATCCAACAATGACTACCTAGACAAGGACCATCTGGAAGTCAATGCCACTTGCAGATGATAACTGCTTCAGAGATATTCCACGACCCACTCCATGAAGGCTCAAGAGAGTGCAGGCGTGCCTGTCTATGGTTCGTATAACCATCTTTTGGGAAGCTAACTTGTAAGATGTCTAATAATGCGATGCGATAACATGCGATGCAATTGATATATACGATTGACGGCTACGACCGATGCCAGCAGCGAATGCTCCCATTGATGACAGGTCTTGAGCGAAAGATCTCTACCACCCTGACGATTACAACAATGAACTATGCCAAGATATACTACCGACAGGTATGGATGCTGATTGGAGCATGGGTTAGGAAGTTGAGATATGGAGGACAGGATCACTTTTGGATGTTTTCTTAATTCTCTTCTCATCTCTTCTGTTATTTGGATCTCGGGCCATTACAGATCGTGATGACATGGGTTTTTGCCACCTCCTGATTTCAGCCAGGTTGAGGTGGAGTGTTCCAGCACGCCGGATCTCTGAAATAGTTGTTATTGATCTGTGCCAATCGGTAGCAGGACATATAATTTTGTATGAGTATGTATGCAGCATGAATGGATGATGTCTTCTTTTCTTTTCTTATGTACGGTGTATGCAGCCGAGGAGGTCTGCTCCTCAACCGGGGGATAATGTAAATGTGGTACATGTCCCAGGTCAGAATTATGGCCATTCTGTATAGTCGGCTTGCCACCAGCCTCAGATCACTAGTAATGATCTTACCCATACCACAATACATACTCTCACTGGAGTGCATGTTTGCAACCATATACCATAAGTACTATACGTATGCCTATGAGGCTGAACGCTGGCGTCCATGCCTTTCCAAAGCCTTGGATCTCTAGCAGGTAATCCCATCGTTGTACTACTCTGGCTTTTTAACATCCACATATACAATCATATGTACTTATATTTCTTCATACAAGGCTATACAAGAATGTATAACTTTATACCAATTTACAATTTTTAGTAGATGGATACATTTCCCTTATGGAATTTTGTGAGTCAACTATATTTCCAATGTACTATAACATAAGACTAAATGATAGATACTAGTGTCTTCAAACATAGTTATCAAAGCATAAGTAACATAGCGTATGGAGCTTCAAATATTTGGCTATTTAATTAAATCACACAATGGCATGCAAATTGAGCTTCAAGACTGAAGGGTATAGGAGATATATTACCAGCAGAGATGCTGATTGTGAAGAGCACAAGACTCCACAATATCACCCAGTGAACTGGAAAATCTCAATGTATTTGATCTCATTGAGTTGGAATACTGTGTTTATGAGTCCAGTAAGCTGGGTAACCAGGCCACATCAGCAAAATGTGAACTGATCTAGAAGCTACAGGCAAAGCTCCCAGACACTCTGATACCACCCAGCAGTTCTTCGAAGTACTTTCAGATGCTCCCAGGCCCCCCTGGAGCATTGGAATGTATTTTGAGACTCTGCAAGTGCAATCTCAGGTGCTTCTGAAAGCACCTCCAGTTGTGATGGTGCATTCAGGATGCTATGAGATTTGACTGATACAACAGTCGAATATTGGAGCTACGGAGCCCTCTGAACAGGTCTGCCGGTGATTTTGAGAGCACCTGCGATCGCAGCACAGATCTGCGGGTGACTTCGAGAGAAGCTAAGAGTTGTACACATGCTCAAAGGGAGACTTGCTGTGATATTCTTACAGCAGTGGTTCTTAGGGTCCCACAACTACAAGGTATTTTGTTTATCATATTCATCTTTAGTTCTGTCACCTAATTCGCTACATCATAATATGGCATGTAATATCTACAGCAGCAAAATATATTTCAGTCACTGGAAGCCTACAGCAGTGTCTGAGAGCCTGTGCAGTGTAAACTATGATACGTCATTTTTAGAAGAGTATTGAACCCTAGGACGGCATTGCTGCCGGCCTTCAGAGGTACTGGGATCTCTGATAACTGGTGCAGGATTACTATGGGAATGGTTGTGATTGGTTCCAGAACGCCTCAGAGCACCAGGGAGAACTTTTGGTACACCTGGGAGTACCGGCGACATGCCTGGGAGCATGGAGGACAACGCTGAGAGAGCCACGGTACGGTGACGACTACTCTGGGAGCCCTTTCTACAAGTGTGGGAGCAACTTGAATCACAGTAGAGCAGTCTGGGAACAACAATATCTTGTTTGGGAATGCTGTGGGAACACCTGGATATCATTGCTACATCTTAGCGTTCAACGATTTGTAAAAGTCATGTATGCATTTTGTCTTCTGATCTATGTGTCTTTGTATCTATAGAGCTACCCATCTATACACGGTACGTCTGAACTGGCTTCAAGCGGTGTTCCGGAGCAATTTGAGGTGTGGCTGAAAATAGCTATCGAATGAACTCAGTAATAAACTCGAAGTCCACGATGTGGCAACTTCAGAAATTCACTTCGAGGGGTTAGTTGAGGGTATTGCGAGATACACTTAGAGAGCATGATCAAGTGAACTTAGACGGGTACTTTGGCATTGTGATTGAGTGAGTTTGCGCATGCACTTGGATGCCATTATCGCGGGAACTTGGGGGCCAGTTTCAAGCCAGTTTGGAGAAACACACTTGGAGGTAGTGTTAACAACGGGTCCGGGAAACCAGCCAGCTGTCTGGGATTGGACCGCAAAAACGGGTCAGTTCGGTTCCAGACCCGTCCAAAAACCCAACCCGCTGCCTCAAGGCGAGTCAAATCCAAACCAGTATCCATTGCACCATGGGTTTTGCTGGGTTTCAGTGGACCTGTCGGTTCCAATTTCAAGTGTTGCATTGCAGGTTCCACTCTGTCTAGTTGCATTTGGATATGCTACAGTTAAACACAATATATTGACCTTTGTCCGTAGCTGACTGTTTTGGATGTTTTGGCTGCCATGATGATCAAAACAAACAGAGACACATGCCTAATCACATCCAGAAAATGAGCCTCACCGGAGTGCCAACGATTGTTGGTCATACATCTTGGGTAATCTGGAGGGCGACTGGTGGCACGTAGTCAGAAACATAGTATGGGCCACCTTTTCAGTCAATAGTGAAAGCTTGACACTCCCTACCCCAACTTGAAAATAAGCGTCAACGGAGTGTTAACAGTTTTGGCTCTTGCTTCTTCAGTAATATCAGTGGCACTTGGTTACAAGCATCCATAAACAAGTATATGGCAGCCTATGTAGGCACATATGTATGGGATATTTCTGCCTCATCCTCCCAGACAGTAACAACTTATTTCATTTACAGAGCTACCACCAAGGGTTTTTGAGTCTTTCGACTTACAAAATCAGCCAAAACAACATAAATAGACCATAACGACCACATCACGCCGTAATAAACGATATTGCAAGGCCAACAATTGTTGACGCTCCATTCACAGTCATTTTCAAAATGGGGCAGAGAGTATTTCACTTTCTCTTTTTCCTATAAAGGTAGCTAATACTTTGTATGTGACTGTCTGCAACCTGTTGCCACCTAGATTACCGAAAATATACAACCAATAATTGTTGACACTCCATTGACGCTCATTTTCAAGATGGGGCAGGGAGGGTATTGTAATCTATTTTGCCTATACAGGCAGCCAGAATTTCCTGTATACTGTTTTGCAATCTATCAGCGGCTTGATGACCCAGGACGCAAAACTGAACATCATTGACGCTCCATTGACACACATTTAAAAGTGTTGCATAGTCAATTTCTGCTGCTATTGATAATAGCAGAAATAAATATTTGAACTCATTTGTTGTCTTTCTGTCTGATTGAGAATCACCCCATTGGCAAAGCCCAGCCCTGACATATTCTTGCACGGCCCTCTCACATTCTACTAAAATTGATACATCTGTTCGAATATTGCATTTCGCCAGCTATGGTTTTTTTAATGAACACATATCCCCCTTCGACTGCTCTCTATTCTCCTATAGTATATCTCTAAGTGAAATTCTTCGTCAAGGAACATATAGAACCTTGTTAAAACCTATTGACCCAATCTGTCCTACTTTGTCTGGTTTCCCTTATTCCTCCTTGTTTCTGTTGCACTGACAGTCACCAACCCTTGTTCAGCCTGTTTCAATGACCTCCGTGTTGGCCGAATCAACGCAGGAACATTCAGTGCAGCACTCACAATGCTGTGCTTTGTTCTTTCCAAACACTTGATGCCATTGGCTGGGTCCGTATCGAACTCATTGTCTGCCGCACGGTTGACTTTGCACTCATTTCGATTAACCAAATCACCATTCCAGGTAAGACAATGTTTGGTATCGGAAATGCTTTGCGGTGCACTATCCGCATCACTTTCGAATGGATGACAGTCGATTCTTCTGATTCTGCGGACCTTCAATACTTGAGTTTGTCCTCTTGGGAGGTTCTTTGCAGACACAGCTGGTGGCAAAGGTGATCTTTCTCACAATTTAAATGCAGCCGCACCATCATGTTGAAAGTTTAACCAGGATACCTTGAGGATCTCTTCAGTATCTGAAATGTATCCTTCGCCGGTCATTTGCGTCATTTGAGTGCAAGATTCCTTCTGTGTAGCACATAGGATTTGGCTACCCTACGACATTTCTATGTAGTCGTAGACCTTGGCCATTCTGTGTAGTTTTCTTTCCTCTGCCTCGTAGTTCAATTCCAAGTCATTTTCGGTTTCCGTCATATCCAATCCTGCACAATCGCATGCCAATATTCCATTATTGGCTCAAGCAAACTCCGTAACCACGACTTTTTTCTAAAGCGTCTCGCCAGTGATTTCAGACTCTGTCCAGCCAATAACGTTTCGCGCAAGGGAAAAACTAGCGTCCACTCCAACACCATTTGGTAGAATTCAAAACATCTCGCAAGCCACATTGGAGAGACCAGCATACTTTGAGTGAGTTTATTCTTGCTACCACCACCAGTCAGTGATATCTGGTAACCAAAATGTACTGCTAATCTCCATGGGGTCAGAGGGGTAATCATTAACATTTCGATTAACTTGCCACCAGTTGTTTGGTGATGCAGGCGGAAAATTGAAACAGCGCCTTGGGGCAGTCCGTAAGTGTGCTGCAGAATTGCTTCGTCCTGGTGTCATTTCTGATACGCATTTAGGCATTAAGTATTTGCCGTCATCGCTGGACAAATCATATAGATCAAAGGGCGATTGCCAAATCCAGAAGCCTTTGCAGAGGGGAAGGAGTTGCTGTGTTGAACATTTTTGGGTTTAATGACAGACATTCGTCAATATTTGGCGCAGTATTCGTCCTCCCCATACTTCACAAAGGCCTCCTGGTATTGGGTTGTATAAGAAGTCTCGTCCTCAGGATTATTATCCAGCGCCTGGTCCCACTTCCTGAATGATCGCAACTTCCAGAAAGGACCAAAGATATGTGCTGAAATGAGAAGCAGATGGGTCGTTGGAGTGACTTCAGGATAATATTTGGACAGCTTCTGCAGCGCAACCTTCACAGCGAAGTATAAGTCTTCCTTCAATGGTGTCTTCTTCTGAGCCAATGCTCGCATAACGCCATCCACATGATTGAACATGTCATTGTAGACAGTGATGACATGATGCAGAGTTGCTGTATGCCTTTTCGACATCTACAGGGTCTAGTTTCAGAATGTCCTTAAACTTCCATGCCGTATCTGACAATGGTCCATTCATCCTGTGCTGTGAGGAGTAGTCGGTAATCGCTGTATTTTGGATTCTTAAGCTACTCGTAGTTGAATTCTCGTAATCAGTAGGCCTGGTAAAGTAACTTTAGTCTCGAGTTCCACCTTGTTTTCACATCCATAATAGGTAGTCCTGCAATTGGTACCTTGGCCTTTGGACCGTCAATGAACTTATTTCGACGACCAGGTGTCAGTGTAATCAATACAGTAGGTAATTTCTGCAATATGAATGTGAGCCTCAGGTCATTCACAATGTCTTCAAATACATACATTTTATATTATCTTTACCAGTCTCAGCTGCATAGTCCACACCTTGTTGATTCTAGCATTGCCCTCTTTCAGCAGTCTGTCACTCTTCCCAATGTCTGTGCTTTCATTCTCTGCAAATAGCTGACCTCACTCATGGGCTTCCGAAGACTTGGTGTGGCCTTTGACGCAGAGACTGCTCATGAACGCACCCAAAGCAAGCTGAATGATGTGTGCCATGCATGGTAGGTGGTGTCTCATTGCAGGTCACATGATTCTGGAGGCATCAAGGGTTAATTGCAGTTACCAAGTCATCACGTAATTTGAAGAAGCATTATCTGTCGTAATTCCTATTAAATGGCCATCTGTAAGCTCAAAACTATCCAGAACTTCCTTCAAATGTATGGCTAGCCTTGCTCTAGTATGTTGACCCTTGACCTAGTAATTTTAAATAGCATTTGATATAGTAAAACAAAATGTTATCTACCTCGCCAAATGCGAGTTGTACTTCTCGCAACGCCCAATTTTGATGCATATAGTAAGCTATGATTGATATTATCGCTAATTTGTTTGTTAATGTCCACTCATATAAAGCTAAGCCAAGTTTATTTGTTGACAGCAATTACTTCATATTTGCATCCACTGTTAGTGAGTATTCCCTCCGGCAAAGGTTGCATAGGGTGCTAGCTGATCATAGTACCTGCTTGCTGCATAATGCATTGAATAACCTTTGTAGCACAAGGTTTGACGTAGTGTTCCCAGGAATGTGAGATAAAACAAATTCTAACATGAGGTAGCTATTCGAGCTATCTTGGGGAAATCCGGCAGGTAGGATGTCCTTTGCTGCCAGTTTAGAGCATTGTGTCTGTCCATTATACTAATATAAGTAATATCAAACTGTCAAATATGAATTTCTTTTATGATCTTACAATTGTAATTCCACGACTGCCTTGTCTCTTCAATATGGCCAATGCTGGTTCATCAGCAGGTGTAATTGTCAATTCAGAAACCTTGGACTCTGTTAGTTCGTTAAACTTTGCAATGTGCGCTTTTGCTTGCAAGTGTTTCACCATGGACCTGGTCTCATGTTCTAATGGATGGTGAAGAACTTGATTACAAACAATAAATATGATGCCAGGGTTGCCGGTCTCCTCAATTGAACAGTGCAAATAGAAGCGCCATAAAGGCACATGTCTAGAATTATTCCAAGCAATAGGATGCTTCGAGCCTACATTTATTAAAGCCCACCAACTGTCGAATATGATATGGAAAGTAAGGTCAGTGAAATGACGAATACAGACTCGTTCACTTTTGGCAGATATCATAACCTCTACCAACAAGGTATTTGTAGATTGGGAATCCAACATGGCTGTAGGATGTTGGAGACTGTGTGATTCCAGTTGAGAGACTGTCAAAGGTGACATTATTATTCAGTAAAATGCTGGTGCTTAAATATTGACTCTGGAGCTATATGTAAGACCATAGTAAGACCTGTGAGACACTGAATGCATAGTTGTTAAGTTGTATACAGGATCATACTGACAAGCCTGACCTTTAAGAATGACATTAAGAAACGACCGAAAGCATTTCGCTGGTGAGAAGCTTACGAAGCCGGAAAACACCTGATGCCGCTACGCTGACACCTATTTTCACGCTGTGGCAGCAGAATTGGGAGTGGGATGTTTCCCCACAAATGCGGCCAATACGGTGATTATGGGTATATGTCGATGCACTGAGATTGGATTCTGCAAGTTGCACGACCATACATTGTTGACACTCCGTTCACGTTCCATTGACGCTCTGTTGATACTCATTTTTAGGATACAGTAGTGATGTTGTCTGAAGAATTTTTGCTTGAAAAGACGGCAGATATTTCGATGGTGGGTTCATGTCGCCAGACAGCCCTAGCATTTTGAATGATGCAATGGCAACAATGGTTGACGCTCCATTGATGCTAATTTTTAGGACATGGTAGCGATGTTGTCACAAGCATTTTGGCCAAGAATGGCAGCCGATAGTTCAATTATGGGTTAATGTCTCTGCACATCTCTAGCGTTTTCCATGATACAAGGCCAACAATCATTGATGCCCCATTGACGCACATTTTTGGGACATGGTAGCGATGTTGTTGCAAGTGTTTTTGTCTAGAAAGGCAGCCAGTAGTACAATGATGGGTTAATGTTGCTGCACAAGCCTAGCATTGTGCAAGATGCAAGGCCAACAATTGTTGACGCTCCATTGACACTCATTTTTCGGAAATGATAGTGATGTTTTTGCAAGCATATTGATGTAGAAAGGTGGCAGATAGTTCGATTATAGGTTGATGTCACTGCATAGCCATTGCATTGTCCGAGATGCAATGCGAACAATCGATGACACTCTGCTGATGCTCAATTTTTGGATACAGCAATGAGAGTGCCAATTGCCTTTTTGCCTATAATGCCGACCTATGAAGTTACTTTGTCAGGTGATGACAATGCAGCTCATTGAGTGACAAATGTGTAAGACTAAAAATCGTTGACGCTCCGTTGACACTGAACTATAGAATGGGGCAATGACTGTGTCGTTTGCCTGTTCGACTATAACGCCAATGAATAGATTCACCTTAGAGTTAGGTGACAATGGAGCCCTTTGATTATGGAATGTGTTAGACTAAAAATCATTTGCACCGTGTGGACGCTCATCTTCAGGACTGGGTAATGAGTGTGTCCTGTGCCGATTGGGCTGTAATGCCTACCAAAACATTCCCATTGGAGTGACGTGACAATGCAGCCCTTTGATAGTCGAATGTAAAACACAGAAAATCATTGATGCTCTATTGACGCATATTTTTTAGTATGCGGAAACGACAAACAGCCTTCCTACACTAAATCATTGTATATACCAAATTGTATACTCAGTATTGAAATCCAGTATTGCACTTCCAATTATGATTGTTTGAATCGAGAAGCTTTGTGGCTCCTCGGTTCAAGATCAACCTCCATGAACGTTATGTGCGTGTGAGATGATGGGGCTGTAGCACATTCCTGAACTTTTGGCCAGCAATTGATGACATGTAGATCATTTCACTAATGGTTGATTAATATTGCTTGACATCCTCACCTTTCCTCATCCAGCTTTTTCTCTATGACATCCATAACGTACAATAAGCTACCCTGAACCATGTGCACAAGGTCTATGTGGAGTGTTAGGCAGTTGGATGCGTGGATAAGTACCGCATGATGGTTCTCATGCGAACAGATTGGTATTGACTACTGACCACTTCTTCTATGACTCGCATAACATCACTCACTTAAATTTTGTTAGTACATTTCATTCCTAATGATGCTTGTGCGTTGTCACTAAACACTAATCGGCAAACAACAATCGAGCTGATTGGCCGTCTTCCAATCTGATTTTGATTCTAGAACTTTCGCATGGTGCGTTCGCCCCTTGCACATGCACTGACAGATTATCATGTCTTATAATTTGATCACTAAAATTAAGATGGAGCTGACACATAGCAAAATTGGTACAAAAATTGTGTTTCACAGAGAGAAGAGGTCAACAATGACGATTTGCCTATCCAATTCTCTGCTGATGCAAGAGCCATCATTATGGCTTCGTCCAAATCCAATATCTATATGGTGATTTACTAAGGAGGCTCTCTGAAGGGGTAACAGCTTACAGGCACCACAGCCTTCGCTTTCAGCATAGGTAAAGAATCAGGCACCATGGCAGGTGAACGACCGGGTATATCTTTATCCGCCTGGGGATTTCCAAAACCGAGCCTCATAGGACTACTTCCTTGTCGAGAAGTGCCTTGTGACATTTGCGATATTCTGGGGACAATATCATCACACTTCACACGCTCTCCAAATATTGTGCGAACAGGTGCGGCTACATCTTAATTGATGTGAGGTTTAACGACTGCTGGAACCCTGCATTCAAATGTGCAGTACGTCTGATGTCTGTGATGGAAGTAGTCAGCTGCGTCCCCCCATCGTGGTTGTGTCAATTCTTCAAGCTTGATCTGATTCTGCCAAAACCTATCAATGGGCTGCTGTACTGTTTTGGATATTGTGCGTATCACCCAGCCGGGGTCGTCATCTTTGCTCCACTTACCCTGCTTTGTCTCTTCACCAATCTCATCTTCCCTATTCTCCCCATTGCCAGAACTTGCAATATCGCTCAGACTGTCTCCAATAGAAACCAATATCTCATTAGATGTTTCTTCGGGCTCTCTGATCATCAATCCCGCATTTTCAGCCATCTCAGTATCTTCCTGCTCCTGTTTAATTGCTCCCTCTGCCACTTCAACTCGCTGTCTTGCCCCGGCGGTTTCTCTCTCAACATAATCCTCAATTCATTATTCCTTCTCTTCAGTGCTAAAGTAGTTCGTTTCTCGTCATTTCTCTGCTGCAAGCTTCTTGTTGGATCGCAAGCCGCGCAATGCCCCAAGGGCGCAGACTCATTCTGCACCCATACAGCTCTTCCTATCATTCGCTTGATGACGTCATCATGTGGCACGCTTTGTTGATTTGCCGTAATTGCCAGCCAGAAGTTGCGAAAAGTACATTTTCGGAACATTGCCCATTGTAAATTTGTATTGACTTGGTTGGTGGGCAAGATGTTAGATATTGCATAATATAGACAGTATGGAGGCAAGCTGGATGATTTATGTCAAGGTTGGGGTGTTTAATTGTCTTGAACACAGCCAAAGCTGGCTTGTGACTATTAATGAAATGGGAATAGTTAGGCTAATCGTACAACATGACTTCATTGTTAGTTTCAGTTTCATGTACTATCCCAGGGATGTTTGAGACAGACATCAGCAGACATCCTTTCCCTCGAAGAATGTCCTGTTTTAATCTTACAATCATGCGATTGTAGCTGTTGTACACCTCAAGTTATCCCTGGTAACAGACAAACAACATCGGACAGACTTATTTTGTGTCGCCGGACAGTGAGAAACCCCTGCAACTTGCAGCCATATGCAGCAGGATTTAACTTGAGTATAATGTACAACTTGGCTGCAACTTATGCCATTCTGACATAAAGCTAACTATATACTCCTCAGGACTTCCCACTTCTTTGAGTTATCATCCTCCTCTTCTATTCCACACCACCAAATCATGGATACACAAACACCTCTGCAAGGGTAGACCGGATCAGAATCGAGCCAAATGACGGGTGTTTCGACCGATATGTCACACACTGGCATGCAGCAAAAATGTAGATACCAGTTTGTTGACCGCAAGGCTGCCAATGCAGCCACCAAACTAATGACCCCGGATGCATATTTGAAATCGTCCGTAAGACAAGAAGCAGCAAAAATAAAACGCAGCATGCAATTTGATGTGAGTATATCAATACCGTGGTGAACAGCCGTTGAATATCCAAATAACGTCAGTGGTTGTACGTTGAGAGCTATGTGACCAATTAATTGCCGTCCAAAATGAGAAACCTCCGTGGTCAACAAAGTCATTTGTCTGCACAGTCTGCGAGATGAAACATCATGATGTCATCCGCTCTGGGCTTTTCGTGCATGAATTTCATGTTAGGCTTCCCCAGGAATGAACACAACAGGTGTTGATCTCCTGAGAGGAAGCTAAGGAAGCGAATATGGTTGAGGTACTAGCTCAATCTTATTGTTAGAAGCAGCAACTAATTGCTTGAAGGTTTTCAACATGTCTGCTGCTATGGCAAGGCAAGGAGGTCGTGTACAACTGAAACAGGCCAACATGCACCTGGCGTTGAATATGGCCAAAATGGCCAGAGGCAGGATTTCGCGCACTACAATACAGTCAACGCCATATGTGATGCAGCAACCACGCGCATATGTCCAAGAAGAGACGAAACGGAGTGTTGAGTTTCCAGAGCATAAAAAGGTGAACATTGCAATGGAAAGACACCCAGCAAGGCTTTGTCAAAATCGAATGGACGGATGCGTTCCCTGCCCAAATGGCACCGCAAAGAATCCGCAGACATGCTGGAGCCGCAAAGGAACAGGTGCACCTCCACCCCACCTTCGCAGACTGACGACACCAGAGCCAACGCCACCTCTGTCAGAAACGCCCCCTCTACTTGGAACGGCACCTGCGCCACCCATTAACAATGACATAGCTCAACGTTTCACAAATCGTCAATGTGCCGGCCAGAGATGTATGTACAAAGACATCACTTCCCTGGGGTGATTTATTCACTCTTGATTCATTGCCGAAGATAGCCAGCGCGATACAGATTTTGATGCATATATACTAACTGATGAAGGAACATTCACTGGTTAGTACACTATCTGCTGTGTTGTAATGCAGCTAACATTTATATTGAAGACCAGAGCAGTCTATTGAGCGAACCTGCAAGTGATGACGACCATTAATCGAAAGGTACAGGATTTTGGACTGTATTGTTATCTACAATTGGCGGACAGTGTCAAGTATATTTTAAAGGATATATTTATATGTATTATTAAAGCACAATGTAGTGATCAGAGAGTAAGTCGTTGAAAATGTTAAAACGGCTGCCAAAACAAGGTGAAAGATGGACTACACAAAATCACTTGATTGCATATTGCAGACACGACGGTGGCAAAATGAGTGTCAACTGAACGTCAACAATTTTAGGTCATGTAAGTCTGGTAATTGAAAATAGATTTGGTCAGGGTTATACATAATTGAAGTAGTGGCAGTCTTTATAGGCAAATATCATTGTGACACATTCCCTACCTCATCTTGAAGATAAGCGTCAATAGAGCGTCAACGATTTTTGGTCTTGTAAGTGTGGTAATTGTGAAGTGTTTTAATCGCTATCTAGTATAACTTTTGTATTGGTGGCCTTGATAGGTAAAACAGCAAGCGAGGCAGTCACCGCCCCACTCAGAAAATGAGTGTCAGCCAAGTGATATCAATTTTTTGCCTTTGCGTCTTGGGTTATCTAAGTGTTGATTCGTGGTATTACATCATATACAATGTATTGGCAACCTTGTCAGGCAAAACAATGCCGGAGCTGTTCGTTGCCCCATGATGAAAATGAGCATCAACCAAGCGTCAACGATTTTTAGTCTTCTAAGTCAGGTAATTACAAAGTGATCTAGTTGTGCCAAGGCATAATTGGTGTAATGACTGCTTTTATGGGCGAAAAAGAAAAGGATATGGACATTGCCCAAGATGGAAAATAAGCGTCAACTAAACATCAACAATTTTTGGTCTTGTGTATAGAGTAATGAAGGTGTTGCGTGGATGTATGAGCTCATAACAGTACTATTGACCACCTTGGTACGTTCAAATAGAACACAGAAAAGAAAGAACATTCATTCCAAAATAGCCAATGTTGCAACCTTGAAAGTATTTAAAAACGTATTGTTGGATGTTAGTTATGGGATTGTGATCAGATACAGTTATTGAACCGTAAAAGGAAGAGCATTATATGAATGTACAGATGGACCCGGTGGAGATCCTGCTGGCAACCCACCCAATTCGGACAGGTTGAGAGCTCTCCATTGAACTGTACCTGAATTGACAGTTCGGTTGAGTCGACGGGCCGGAATGCGTACTCGGCGACACTTCAGTTCCAACCTGGACCCAAGCCTGAAACATCGGTCCAGAACCGTTGTTCACATTCCCTGGAGGCCATGATTGTGTAAACCTCGAGGCCACAATTGGGCATGTTTGGACGCTGTAATGATGCGAGTTTGGAGATGCACTTGAACACCATAATCATGCAAGTTTTGAGATGCACTTGGAGGCTGTAAATGTGGGAGTTTGAAGATACATTTGGAGGCCGCAATCAAGCAAGATTGCTGATGACCTTGGGAGCCATAATCATGTGAATTGCAAGACCATAATAGAGCAAGTTTGAACAAGTACTTGAAGGCAGTTGATGGATGGCTCGCAGGGGACTGAGTCTTGTTTCGTGAGTTAGTTTACTCATAACTCTACGATTGCGACAAGGTGACATCACCTTTGAGATCTAATGTCCACCTGGTACAATGCCGATCAATCGTGTAGTGAGACACGCTCCAACCAGAAGCTACGTGCAGGGAGAAACTCATTATCATTAGAATGAAGGCAAGACAAACAATGTTGGGTCTGTGCTGTACTTGCTGTATGCTGTACTCGGTGTATGATGTACTCGGTGTATGCTGTACTCGGTGTATGCTGTACTCGGTGTATGCTGTACTCGGTGTATGCTGTACTCGGTGTATGCTGTACTCGGTGTATGCTGTACTCGGTGTATGCAGTACTTGATGTATGCAATAGTTGGTGTCAACTCTTCATCATGACATGGAGGGATATAGAGGCATGCCGTCTCATTGTATTCGGCAATGATGGCAGAGGTGTGGACGAGAAATCTAGAGATGGATGTTGAAGATGACAATGATATGCAGGATACCACCAGACAAGACAAATTAGGGTTCCGACATGCCTGAGAGGGTTGGGAAGACCTCATATCAGTGTTAATACACGCTGGATTGGGACTCGTACCTGCTCTATTGGGGATGTTAAATTGTCTCATACACAAAATTCTCTTAAGTTCTAGATTGTCATGATAGTTTCCCCCATCTCCTCTCATCTCTCTCTTTCTCATCCTCAACTCTACCCTCACCTAAGAACACAAAGTCAAGGCATCACTCTCTATCTGTCCATGCCACGATCAAGAGTTAATACTGAATACATCATTTACCAAGTACAGCGTACACCAAGTACAGCATACACCAAGGACAGCATGTGCCAAGTACACCATACACCGAGTACAGCATCCACCGAGTACAACATACCCCAAGTACAGCATATACCCAGTACAGCATATACTGAGTAATACATACACTCTGCAGTACATCATTCCATGATTCGCTGTCTCCCGCTCCCAGCCAGTCTCTTGTCCCTTGGCAGCCCATGTTGTACTCACTACTCTACATGCCCACAATTACAAGTTAACCAATGAATAGAGTATCAGCTCCTGTTGCACCTCCCTCCCCAACAGCCGCCTTCTGATTGCCCACCTCCGAGTACTTCTCGAATCTCACTCAATCATGGCCTCCTAGTGAATCTCCAAATCCACCCGCTCACGGCCTCCAAGTGCATCATCAAACTCACTGGACGACACCTTTGATGAATATCATCAACCTCACTGCAGTATGATCTCCAAACTTGCTTGATCATGGCCTCGGAGTGAATCTCAAATTGCAGTTGATTACAGTCTGGTGAAATGGTGGAGGTCGAAGGCAGATAACCCCACATCAATATATTGCCACACCATATATCGCATCGAAGGGGCATTCATGGGAGAGACCGGTTCTAGCTCGCAAAGTATAGGAAGGGGGTGATAGGATTTGAAAGGATACCCAGCAATGATGAACCACATGAATTGCTAGGAACCACATAAGCAAAATCTCAATCAGTCTGGAATCCACACAGAAACATCCCAGAAACTGTGGTAGCTCCCACCAGTGCTGCTAAGTACTTCCGGATGCTTGCAGGCTCCCCAGGAGCTTTGCAAAGTCCTCTCAGATTCTGCAAAAGCATTTTCAGGTGCTTCTGAAAGCACCTTTAGGTAAGGATATGCATTCAGGACGCTATGAGATGTGACTATTTGGAAAGTCAAAATTTGTAGTGAGTGAGACCTCCACACAGGACTGTGGGGGACTTCAAGAGCAGCTCTGCCGGAGACTTAGTGCCGTATTCTCAATGCTGTAGTTCTGAGGGTTCCCAGAGCAGAAGGCGTATCATCTATCATATTTGTCTTTAGTACAGTCACAAGATTCACTATCTCATTGTATGCAATGTATTTCTTAGGTATCTCGAGATATAAACATATGGTCAATATGGCCATAGAGGGTAGTCAAGCACAATCGGAGGAGCACTTTGAAACGCCATTTGAGGGAACGTAGAGATGCACCACTCGAAGGCCGTTGTGGTGAAACAATAGGGCAAGAAGGCAGACGGCCCACCATCTAAATTTTGCCACACCTCTCACGACATCCAAACAGTATTTCTGGGGAACTGCGGTTCTGGCTCGAGGAGTGTAGGAAGAAAGTGAGAAGATATGATGCTATGCAGCCATGAGGATCCACGAAATGTCGGAAAGAGTGAGTGACACAAAAAGTTGGGAACGATAGAGTGTGTATATTCGTCGTATCACAAGACGAGATTACAATGATACATTGTCTATCTACTCTGGAGTCTCCTAAATATATATTTCACATTGCTTATTCCATCTCCATGGCCGTTGTATCTCCTTCCATCCACCATGGTTGCTTAACAATGTACTCGCAGGCCATGATCGAGCAGGTTTGGGAATGCACTTGAAGGCCAAGATCCAGTGCACTGAGAGATGCACTTGGAGACTGTGATCGAGCAAGTTTGGAGATGCACTTGAAGGCCAGTATCAAGTGAACTCATAGATACACTCCGAGGCTGTGATGGACCGACTTGGCTGATGCAATTGGTGGCTAGGATTGAGTGGAATCAGAGATGCACTCGGAGGCTGTGATCGAGCGAGTTAGGAAATTCGATTGCAGACTGACATTTAGTGAAATCGCAGATGCACTTGGAGACCGTCATCGAGTCAATTCAGAGATGCTCCTGCAGGGCGAGATCGAGCGAACTGAGAGATCCACTTGGAGGCCGTGATCGATCGAGTAAGAAGATGGACTGTCAGGAATTTGTGGGGGTAAAATCCATCTCTCACCACCACGGGTACTCAGCTTGGCAGAGGACTGAGCATCGGCTTGTGTATGGAGATGCAAGGATGACAGAGATGGAATGGACGATAGAGGTGGACCGAAATTCAGGGGTAATGTAGATGGATGTAGCCACGGGGAGTAAAGAGTTGGAAGACCCAAGGGTGGATAGACCAGCATTGTATCTCGTATCTCATATCATCTCATGTCATTATGCCATGAACGACACACTCTGTATCTCCCATGTTTTGATCTCACTCGCTCTTTCCGAGAATCCCTCTGGGTCCTCGCAGTTGTGTGGATCCTCACAGCCCATTAGTATTACACTTTCTCACTGTCTGCCTTCACCCGTGAAGCCAGCAGTGCTCTTCCTCGAGAATTCTGTTTCAGATGCTGTGAGCGGTGCAGTGAAGTGTTGATTGTTAGCCCTCTGCCTTGTACCTCTGCTGTTTCACCATAAATGGAGCCCAAACTTGGATTCTTGTTCGGAAAGCTTTGTACCAAATTGTGGGAAAGACCTCCATTAGCTCATATGGGCAAATATGGACAGAAGAAACTAGTAGCCAATAGTAACCGTGGCGGAGTGTAATGACGAATGCACTAAGCTGGGTATATGGACATTGCTGCATTGAAAGGCACCGACCTAACACCCAGACAAACACTGAGGAAATGGTGCCAAACAACCATCAAACAAAAGACAACATCCTGGGACCAGGAAGAACACCAACTGAAATAGTGCTGCCCTAACACTGGACAAATGGCGCCGACCTTTTACCGCTACTGACACATAGAAAATATCACCAAACTCAAACCTGACAACAGGCACCGATCTCCTTCCGGGACAAAAGGCACTGACCTAACAATGCAATGACAGGCACTGACCCAATACTGGGACAACAGGCACCAACCTCGCAGATCGGCAGACAGGTACCAACTTCGCAAATGGGATGACAGCGTTTGACCTAAGATTTGTACGACAGGCACGGAGCTCACACCTGGATGACAGGCACCGACCTAACACTGCGACAACCGGCACCCACCTCACACCAGAATGATAGGCACCAAAGATATACTGCGAAGAGACCACACAACCTGAACAAGGATGGCAACCCCGTACTATAAAAGACACTGACCCAAAGGAATACTTAGAAAAGCAATCAACAATGCCAGTAGGATTGTGAGAAGTGCTAATGAGGATACTACTGGTCTGAGGGGGAAGTTCCAGGGAATAGAATACGACAGAGGAGGTGGCAGGAAGCGACGAGGGAATACTGTGAGAGGTGGTGAAGCTGGACTAAGAAAAGAATCGAAACGAAGAGCTCACCTCACAAAGAGCGCCAATTGACCTAACCTCCCTTCCAAAACTCTCAAACTAACGATTGACCTTAGATCATCAATTACTGCCAATTCACCAGCATATCCACCATCCCACCTCAAAACTGCTACAAGCAGTACCAAGATGTCAACTGAACACTCTCGATCAACTTCTGCTGCTGGTCCCCATGGCCGTACCGCTTCCTCCAGTGCTAGGCCTTCAAGGCAGGCCGGATTCTCCACCAGCATGGGACCTTGTGCCAACGCCTGGCCCAATCATGCACACAGTCAAAGGCAATTCATCCCGTCTTGGACCCTCGCAATCGCGAAGTACAAGAAGTAAATGCCACTCCCAGCCACCATGGGTGCCCCAGTCTTCGGAGGAGAAGATGTCCCCATATTCAACGGGCCGTATGGAAGCCTCTCCACACGCTCCGGGACTGACCAGATGGTCGAGGATGTTATTACAATGTGCCCATTCTACTGCTCAGAAACTATCCAGGAAACAATCATGATGATGAACAGATACCTGAGGAAGGACTAGGTGCAGTTGAATGAGGAGCTGAAGGACACCATCAGACGCACTGATAACCAGGTCTATGTGCACACAAGATCCCACTTGGAGCAAGTATGCTGGGAAAAGCAGGACCGTTGGAACGTCGGCCTGAAAGCCTTTATCCTCGAATACAACAACATCAGCCACATTATGATCCAGAAGGGAGTATTTGCTGAGTACTCACAGGTAAAAATGTTGCTTGAAGCCCTCCGAAGAGATTTGAGTGCACAAGTGTTAATGGAACTCGACCTAGATCCCCGAGAACCCTTGATATTAAAAGACAGCCAACTCTGAAATTCTGTCCTCGACAAATGTGTGACCGCTGATGCCCACGCCCTCCTGGATTCTGAAGCAGCAATTACAGTGCTGGGAGTCTCTCCTGCCTCAATCGCAGCTGGAGTTCTGCTTATGCAGATCCCAGTGGTTGTGAGCCATCTGGCAATCCCTAACGAAGAGACCCAGGCACCAGTGCAAGCCACGTAGGACATTTCCACTGTTAAAGCCAAAAATACGATCGACACCAAGATGGACAATATGATGAACACCTTGGAGGCTTGGACCATTCAGCTGAGCAAAGCGAATGAGCACAAATAAAGATGCTACCATACTGCCAGGTGGTATACAATTCAGGCTGACCGTCCACTGCTGCACACACCAATGGACTTTCCACCTCCGAATGCACCCATGGGACCTGCTTACTACAGACCTGAACCCAATTGCCAGCGGTATCCATGGAAAGGATTTGGACCCTCTATCAATTGTAATGTGTTAAGACACATCCCTATGTTCTGTCCCAATGTGCACACTGGCCAGGAAAAAGGTGTAGTCCTCCTCATTGAATGTGGAAAACAAACCTTGGGACCAAGAGGAGGAGCTGGAGGTGAGTTATCTGAATATCAACTGGAGAGAAGGTGTTTGTCAATGCCGGAATGTGCCTGGGAAGTAGCCTGGCAAGGGCAGCACGGAGGGGGAGTAGCCACTACGGCTGCACCATGGTCACCTCAGCGACAGCATGGTGCAAGATCTCAGCTGTTCTAGAGGGCCAGTGCTCAGCTGACTGCATTTCGCTCAGGGATTGCCCGACAGCTGTCAAACCTCGACAGGTACTACTCTGGTTATTCAACAGGTAAAGAAGGTAAGAAAGAAGGTAACAATGACTGTATCGAAGAATTCAGTAATGAGGATGAAGAGCACAAAGAGCGGCAAGGTGACAGCAGTGTGGATGAAGAGGAGGAAAAGGAGATGGAGAAGGAGCAGAGAGGCGCATGTTTAGACGAGGAGGAAGGAGAACAAAGGTCAGCAGTCGTGCATAGTGTTAGCAACGGGTCCGGGTAACCCGCCAGCGGTCCGGGTTTGGACCGCAAAAACGGGTCGGTTCAGTTCCAGAACCGGCCAAAAACCCGACCCGCAGACTCTTGGCGGGCCAAACCCGGACCCGTACCCGTCAACCCGCTGGTTTCGCCGGGTTTGGCTAGACCCGTCGGTTCCAATCTCCGGTTCTGCGTTTCGGGTTTCACATTTATGGTCGCATTCAGATATGCGACTGTTAATCGTAAAATATTGACCGTGGTACGTCACGGTTAGTTTTCGACGTATTAGCCGCCTTGATGTGCAAAACACGAATATTCAAGCGCCCAACTACTTCCTGAAAATGAGCGTCAACAGAGCGTCAACGATATTTGGTCTTGCATCTTCGGTAATATGAGTGGTGCGTGATCACATACATCCATAAAGAAGGATATGACAGCCTTTATAGGCATATACGTACGGGATATTCTAGCCACATCCCCCGGGACAGTAACAACTTATTTCATTTACAGAGCTACTACTAAGTATTCTTGAGCCTTTTAGAGTATAATAACAGTCAAAACGATATATATAGACAATAACC
>Ga0307514_10000609_pt1 | contig 66689 bp, 50 predicted proteins | sample 16_EM_MG_FD_203088 | JGI IMG/M metagenome (GOLD analysis project Ga0307514, IMG submission 203088) | Populus trichocarpa ectomycorrhiza microbial communities from riparian zone in the Pacific Northwest, United States - 16_EM | ecosystem: Host-associated > Plants > Roots > Unclassified | place...
ACACGGAACTGTATGAAAGAACGTAGTTGGTTGATTACTAGAGAGATACAGAGGGATGGATATTCTAGAGAGGAGGCGGATATTCTCATTGGAAATGAGGCGGATACGTTTTTGGCTGAGGCGTTGGTGGGAGTGGAAACATTGGATGTGAGGTAGTCTATGTGAGGCAGGATATGTAGGAGAAGGTGATTATGCAGGTGGAGAGGATGAAAGGTGTGGATGAGAAGAGGGAGGATATAACTGTATGAGAGTGGTATAGAAGAGGGGTAGGTCCAGACACTGATGGGCACTGCTGAGCTGTGAGTTGCTGATGTGGGTTGTCAATGATCTCCACCTATGATAAAATCTATTGGTGGCGGAAAGTAAGTCGACGATACACTGATGGATTTGGATTTTGGATAATTGCACTGGCGTACTACAAAAACCGTACCAGTGATATCAAGTGCCTCAAGGGGACAATGGGAATAAATGGTGACTTTGTTGTTTTAATCATATTATATTCACTCTATCTAGAGTATGACAGTGCCTAATTCCCCTGATGAAATGATGACTTGCGTGGACTCCAGGCAATAGCTATACACTATCAAGCGTATGGCGAGCTGTTTTTCACGTGAAGAGGGTGAGATGGCCGTTACGTGGGTGTGGCTCGAACCTCAGTATTGTTAGTGTGTCATAAATCACTGACATCAGCACTGGTACAAAAAATGCCCAGATAGCGTAGTGGTCGCTTGCTCCCACTCCCTGCCGCAAGAACCGGGTCTGCAGGGGGCCCACGGGTTCGAACCTAGGGGAGGGCATTTCTCATGTACCGCCAGGCGCTATGAGTTTTTGCTACTCAGAATGTCTTTTGTCAATAGTAACATTAGAGACGGTGTGCCACTCGATTGTCTTCTCACAATTGACCAACTTCGAATGTTCAATTCTAGTCACCATCGAATTAAGATATTTGCGTGTTCTGCAATTACCACCTATGGCGTCAGTTGATTCAGCAAATCATTAGAGAGGGCTGTCCTTGGCTGACTTGTTTGCCTCTCCGCATTAGCAACTATTAACGCGAGTGGAGCTTTTAATTAAGCACTAGGTATTCGTATTAAGTTTTAACGAAGAGTTGATTCTGTAGCCCTTATCTATTGACTGTCACACTACACTACCCTATACCATACCATCAGCTGGATTCATATCACAACGCATCGTCAGCTGCATGATGACATCCAGCAGCGAGATGCAGTGAGACCCTTACTTCGCACTGGGTTTCGATTTTACGAGGACGCTATTTAAACCACCTGCTAGTCGTCATTTCTCGTTCTTCATCCGATCCGAAACCTACAAATTATCGCCAAATTCATATCGCTCTAATTGAAACGACGCACTGAAATTCAACAACATGCATTTCTCCTTTCTCATCGCTATCTTTGCGATTCAGGTTGCTGTTGTAGCTACAACGCATCCCTCTTCGTCTCCGAGTCGATTATTGCATATACAGGTCTCAGCCGGAGATGAGTCTCGAATGGCCGGAGACGGAGGTGTCTTGTATGGCCGGAGACGGAGATATCTCGTATGGCCGGAGATGACTGTTGACTCTGATACGGGCTGATGGCATTCAGCCGTACTTGCACTCTCATATATATTGGCCTTGTGGCCCTCTTAGATAGTATACAATCAAGCTTCTCTAGCATCACTATTTCAACATCGATTCCAAGGACTTGGGCATCCACGGAAACCTGCTTGACATCAAGGGCGGAAATGCCGGCTTCGGTCACTCCGGCGCCACTCCATTCGTCGGTATTCGTCTATACCCACCCTTCAGTAATATGCTCAGCCTTTACTAACACTTTTAGTACATTAATGGCACTGCTCCTAGAGATTCTTCCATACTTTCCGTTGCGGGTCTTGCCGGTTATCTTATTAAGGCTGGCACAGACGACTATCCCATGCGCTTTGGTCCCGTCGGCAAGATTCCCATGGAACGTCTAACACTCTCTCCTTCAGTTCCCCAGATATACTGACGGAAGATAGACTGATTTTAAAGCCTACTGGTCTGTCACCACTAAGCTGAACCAGTTGACTTGCCATGGGTTTAATGACTTTTACGGTCATAAACTTCCCAGTAAGAAGGGATATGAGGTTTGTGACCCGCAAAGAAAGGTAGTAACAGATGATGACGAGTACATAGATTCGTTTCCATTTGAAAGATCCGCGCAAGAAAGGGGTTGGAAAGCTCAACATCAAGGTCAGTCTTAAGTGATAAACAGATACGGCTTTCTTTTTAGCGCTGGTGATCTGAATGATCTTACAGTTTCACTCGGAATATCTTATCATGGTTTTGTGCGATATCGATGAGAACAATAGGCAGCAATTTTAATTTCAATATTCTATGGGAAACGGATTACACTCCACGTATTAAGCATTGGGATTGAATAATTACTTAAAGTTTTGGAGCATTAATATTATGGTGAGAAATAGTTATTCCTAGTACAACTAAAAGTATATACTTTGCCCCTCAACGTGATGGGCCTGTACATCACTCATCAGTGCTTGCGATATTAATATCAGTCCTTTCCTGGACTTGTTTCGTTTTCCATTCTCGAACAATCTGGCTGACAGTTCGTCAGCTACAGCCAGTGCTGCGCGAGATGTCAAAGTCATTCACTCCGCCTGGTGTTGGCGGATGATGTAGGCTCGCTCGACTTGCGTGACGTGGATACGGGTGGGAGGCATTGTAGTAGGCTATTCGAGGCTGAAAATCTTTGAAGTTTTACAAAAGTTATGGCTGCAGGGTGAAGATTGTGGATTGTAAAACTCATACTAGAGAGCTGGCTATTTATATGTGCTACAAGGTGGGGAAACCTCATTCAATTTGTGCAGCGTAGCTTCTATTCAGCACTTAGAATTTCTATGCTAAGTTCCAAGGGGACAATACAGACCTACTAAATGTCAAGTGACATCCAGTCCCCAATTATGCATTCTTATCATGTAAACTTGCAACTTTGCTATTCTCCTACCTATTATTCTACCTACCTCTAATCCATATCAATTCCAGTGAAGCATCACACTTGTTATTCAAGTATTATTTAATTATCCTCAAGACAGTTGTATAAGTGCATCTAGTCAGTTCTGAGATAATTTTATGTGTTCCCTTGGCAGTAGAGATCGATGATACTCTGGTGCTCTTCTGAAATTGTATGGCGAGGGCTGGGCTGGGATAGCATTGTAGTAACTTTGAAGATGAGACAATTGGATCTAGGGCAGAAGAAGTGGAGCGGCGGTTTGTATGGTACATGTAATTGAATGGGCGATTCATAAGAATGTGAAACATCTCTTTTTGGAAGAGCACGGTATTGCAACTTCTGGGTAAGACATGGCAATTGGGCGGCTCTAAGGGGCTAACTGTATTGGAATGACAACGTTTTGAAACTAGCTAGATCTGCTTTGAAGTAATGTTGTACAAAAGCTATGACTACCACCCTTAATACTCAGACTAAGCAAAAAGAGTATACTATGAAGAGAGACATACCGAGAGAGGACCCGAATAGATTCAACAAGAAATACACATCACAGAACACTGATTTGATACATTGCGCTCAGTGTGGTTATTAGTATCCTATAATGATACCCTGCATTGTGCGTGGCATAATGCTACCTGATGCACTCCATAATCTCCATAAATTCAGCGCTTGTTCTCACTGGATTATAGGGCAGTTGATGTCGACGGGACTGGGAGACGAAGTGTTATGCTCAACGTTCGAAGATATTACTGATGTTGCGTTAGGCATCGTATTTGGAGTAATGTCCAATGTTGTATGTTCTACGCCGTTTGCTGACGAGTGTCCCTTCGAAAGATCCTGTCGAATATCGATGTTGGTCATAGCAACGGGGGACACCAATGATGATCCACGCACCTTCTTTTGAATTTTCTTAACAACAACACCATTCGCAGATTTTGCAACCAAATCCTCGAACACGTTTTCCAAGTTAAGTTGCTTCCACTCCACAGTACCACTATCATCAACAGATTGAAACACTAACATCTCCTGGGGGTCTATGTATGAGCTATTCGAAGCCTCCACCCCTTCAGAGAATGGCAACGAAGCGTCACGCGCTTCACGGGAACCACGCTTGTTTCGAGGGTATTCACCCGATGCATTGTTAGTACATATATCGTGAGCTGTTGAATTCCAAGCAACTGATGATGTACTTCCGGTGAAGGTTTTGTCGGGTGACAATCCCTCGGTGACGGAAGGAGGAATTGAACACTCCAGGTCCGCATCGTCTTCTGGTCTTTCGTGATCATAACATTCAGCATCATATTCATATTCGCTGCCATCTTCATCATCGTCAGGACTGGTGCACATCTTCGACTTCGACTTTCTCTTCTTCTTCTGCTGTTCCTTGGCTTTGCGGATCGTATTGACAGCATCCCATGCTGTGGCCATCAAAACTTTCTTTGTAACGTCGTCCGACCATCCCCAGGAATAATTTGGGCCATTCACGATCTCCATGACAGTTCGAACTAGTAGCCTCGTAACCTCTTTACCATACCTTCCAAGGGCCTTCGTAAGCGGGTAGCCGGCTTCCTCACAGATGTCCTTCACTATCGCACGACGACGCCGGACTTCAGCAGAACCGGAAGCATCGCATCCCATCTGTTGGGCGAGCTCTCCCCGAGATGTATTGCGACACTTAGTACTGGGCTTCCTTTTTGGTTCAGGTTCAGGCGAAACGGGAGATTCGCGCATGGAACGAGAGGCGCTACCACTGAGCCGGGTACTACGTCGTCTATTGGTAGATTCGGCGACCACAATCGGCGTGGTTGGCGATTGTGCTATGTCGAATTGGGGAGGGGTAGCCAAACTCTGGGGTGAGATTTCTTCGGGCGGCGGTGTCCACGGCATGGGCGTCAGCCGCTCTGCGTTTATTAGCATTAATTCAGCCAAGAGTGAGGTGGGACAGACTGAGGAAATCAGTGACAACGTCAACCCCATGTATCTCAATAAGGCCGTCCATTAACTGATGCAACTTGACATCTGCTATCACATGCCTCTCAGGTTGAATTGCCGGGGGCTCAGGCTCCACGTCGTCCGTAATGTTGGTTGACAATGACACGGAGGGGATGATGTTAGATGATAGAGCATGTCGCTCTCGACTAACTGATCGATTGGGATGAATAAACATGGTGGGAGTGGGGGTGGGGTGCGGTGATGGTGGACTGCGAGTGGAGTGAGGGTGGACTGCAGGTGGAGTGAGGGTGGAGTGAGGATGGGTGGGAGGATCAAAGGGGTCAAAAGTTGGGGAGGATAAATGCTCTGTGGACTCGCATAGAATGTCAAAACCCGGATAGTGGGCATTGGGATACACCTACGTCATGCTCCAAAAACCTCTATGAATCCCGAAAGGTTCCTCAACGATGTTTTCAATGACCCTGTCCATGTCGAGCCGCAACTCCTCCAATTTAATAGAGCCACACTCCTCGAAATTCCACCGTGCTGAACCATAAACTACCACCACGATCATGAGCATAGGGTCTCTTTCCGCTAGCCAAGAGCAATTCGCCAGTACTTCGGCTGTTGAGGCTACCGACACTTCCAGAATCATGAGTCTCGCTCTCAACTCGGACTCTAGACATGCTCGAAAGCATACGAGCGCGATATTGAATAGCGGAGAACTTCCAAAGCATGACACACCGGGTTATTCTGGTGACTATCTGTTCCATCACGATAAAATGGCGTACTATGTCTGACCCATTGGAACAGACACCGAACATACCAGTATTTTTACCGCTGAGGGCGCTTTTGAGATCCGTGGAACCTTCGCTCCCAACGAGAAATACGACTTCTCCGACCGGGACTATCCTTCTCCCACTGCTAGTCCTGCTTCCGATAACAGCACCAAAACCATTCCTTGGACACGCCATGATGACCGTAGCACCGTCTCAACCAAGTTTTTCGTAACGTACGAGGGTGTCAAGCGTACTGAGCGTACCGTCAAGACACTTATCAATCGTGGCTATCCGATTGCCTCGATCTTGGGCAAAATGGGCAATTTTGGTATTAAAGATATGGAGTATGGTTCTATTATCACGAAGGAGTTCGTCGACGGCTCTCTTCAGCCTGTGTTTCTGCAATTTTACTCCGAAAAGGACTTTTACGACGTTCTTGACGCTTTGGAGGAATGGCAACCGGTTACTCGTGTCAGCATTGCTATGAAATCTGGACTGGGGAAGAAATACCGGGGCCCAGCACATTGGTTTCCAGTTGTATATGATGAATACGGAAACGATGTTTCAAAACCCAACTGGTGGAAACCTTTTCTAGGTCACGACGAATGAGTGCAATTGTTGAGATCATTGGCTTAGTATGGAGATGCTGGAATATTGATTGATGTGGGATAGACTTAGGTTTCGGTTTAAAGGAGCTCAACTGCATCTGGGAACTTTAATCTACTGAAATCTTTCGGAATACTGAATGTGAGCATATTGTACTTTTCTTTCAATTGAAGCATGCTGGAATATTGCCATATTTGCCTACTAGGTAACCGATGAAACGCCTTCCGCACCTCCAAGTCACCCGAGTCTGTGTTCCCAATCTTCAAAAATCGTCCAACATGGAAGTGGCAGCAGTGTAGGATTTAGTTAGACCAGAGCAAGGTTTGCAGCAAGTTTCGTTCACATTTTGCATGATAATAACGAATTCCGGCAGCTAGAATATCTACCAAATTAAACAGGACTGAGGATGGCAGCGTTGTAAGGATTTGGCCTTTGACGAAAGTGCTGTGGTACCGACATTTTCGCCCATCAACCATCTTTTCCAACATCGGAATTTTTCCATATTACTCTACCAATTCAGGTGCCACCTCTTGTACATGGTCCCAAATTTCCCATGTATTTCTGTAAGGGGAAACCATGCTAGTTCACTTAAAACACATGCTTCTTGAGTTGACAGTGGAAGGCCCACTACTTGAAATATAGAAACAGGAGCTCATTGCTTTTATCAATTTTTATTATTTAATGCTGAATACACTGCTTGCTTAGAAGCTTCCCGAGAAGCTAAAAGGGAGGTTACTGCGACCCCGGAAAGATGTTCAAGACAATGACGATACAGTACCGCTGCAAATCTACTATAAGAAACAATGTACCCTGACGCACATCACGAACGGAATCATGAAATCTCCGACGAAGCACATCGACGTATGCTTCCACAACAGCTGAGACATCCAAGCTCGTGGCTTAGTCAACTACTCCTATATTCCCACGAACGACAATGTGGCTAATGCATTGTTCCTAAGCGGTCAGATCGGCCGCCCGGTCACCTATAGATTCGTAGCCCGGTCAGGACCGGTTGCCTCTGAGAGAGCCGCCCTTAGCATAATCCGGCCCGGTCAATGCTTGAAAAATCTAGGGTATCGATAGATACCTGTTGATATCTACCTTGGCAATGAATCTCAATGATTCCACCAGTCCGGACGGTCCCAGTCTGGGGTAGGGCTCGGTCCAGTCCAGTCCAAATGGAAGGTTGGACTGGACTGGACCACAGACTGCCAGTCTTGGACTGGACGGGCTCGGTCTGGACCAGTCCACATAGACTTACAAATTCGACATTGTTTCATAGTCAAGTATCGCTGAAAACATGACTCATCCTCACATTTGATAACCACTCACCTCTGAATACCCGCTCTGGGCGAAATTATGACAGTTCTGTCTGTATATTCGGTACTATCAAGATATATTTCTCCCATTAAAAGACCGATACAGTGAGAAATCTACCCTAACCCTGGACACAGCGCTGGACTGGTCCACGCCAGTCCAGTCCAGTCCAGTCCTAGTCCAACAGAATTGGGGACTGGTCCGATCCCGGTCCAAAAACTTATTGGACTGGACTGGACTAAACCCGGACTGGTCCAGTCTGGACCGGTCCACCCCCGGACTGGTGGAATCATTGGCAATGATATCTGCAGATATCAACAGATGCCTGGCGCTTAGGAGATACAAGGTACGGTGGCGGCTTCGCCGCCCTTTGGAGGCGCCCAGATAGAACTCCAACCCAGCCAACCCAGAGTTGTCATTTTTAGCAGCTCCTATGCTTCCAGATGTATATGGCTCTATCATACTCCTAGAATTCAAATGTGTTAGATCATCTCTTGGCCAACTCCCGGTGATCTAAGTCCAGGTAAGTCTCTATTGTTACTGTGGCTAGAGCACATTTTGGCAACTGGGAAGATGCCGTCCACTGTATAATTAATTAAGTCTTATTAAGTCCTCAAGTTTTGCTGTGATCACAATGTGTTCTATACATACAATATGTATCAATAGGTCCTATTTCACTTTCTAGTTGCCAGTTTAATATATCACAAATTCTTATGGTACTACTGTATAAAAACATACCAATAGAAATGCTAATCCACAACTACCCACCCAATAATAGACATATTGTAAATCAGAATCTAGGATGTGAAACAGTGTATAGCTATGCACATTTGGTGTGTGGGGCACATTGTGATGAGAGTCAAACATGCAGACTTAAGTTCATCGGGTTGATACTTGCCACTACTATTCACCCAGCCTGAACATTCAGACCAATAAGAATCGAAAAAGACACATGTTGTTTCATTGTATGAATATTGAAAACTTACATTGAGGTACTCAATAGTGGTAGATGTATTGATGACAGTTTCTAACATCGATCAGGGCAGGAATGGTATCCATTAGTGTAAAAGATTAACTACTGAAGAATATGTTTCTGTTTCTGCACTTGATTTTTGCAAATCATGTGTACATCATTCGAAACATCATGGGAAGTCAATCCACCTCGTCCTGAGCTGCGGTGATCCAATGAGCGATTTGCAATATTGTTATAGGAGCTGAGGGTTAGTGTAAGAAGAAGGGACATGATTCCAGTCAGGTAAACAGGCCAACACAATATCAAGTCGAGCCCGTGGCTCAATTAATAGTCTGGAAGCACGAAACATATTCAATGTTGAGATGGAATTTACACTGTCCTCTTTCGCTGCGACTCAGAGGATAGTGGAATGGATGGGCATTGTATGTATCGATTGCAATGAGTATCTGCTGATGCATTCACAATGCATACAGGTAATGAAACCACTCACTTGCTGATAACGTCATACTTCTTGTACATGAAAGAACATATTCTGACTATCGATTATAGTTTTAATCGATGATTCCACCAGTCCAGATGGTTCCAGTCTGGGGTAGAACTCAGTTCAGTTCTGTCCACATGGAAGGTTGGACTGGACTGGGCCACAGCCAACCAGTCTTGAACTGGATGTGCGTAGTCTGGACCAGTCCACAAACACTTGTTGTACGGTGTCCGGTGTCCTGTGTCCTGAATCTCTCTATTGACCTAAACTCACTGACTCTTGCTAAGTCTAATTGACACGAACACAAGAACTAAAGTGCATGCGGCTCCGCCGCGCTCACCCGTAAACCAACCCACATGATGACCGCACTCAAATCCGTCCCCACACTCCTCCAGGGCGGAATCACCACCGTAAGTACTTATCTCTCAAGAAAAACGAAGATAGAGCTCTGCCTGCAGCTCCTCCCAAACTATCAACCGTGCCTTGAGCTCCTCCCAAACAATCAACCATACCTGGAGCTCCTATCCTCTTGCTCGATATCTCTTTCTTCGGCTCCTCCGGCACCAAGAACTCTCGATAGAAGTGGTCATCAGCAGCATTCGGTGCTGTGTGTCGTCTGCTCTCTCTCGATCGAGGCAGCTTTCCTGCAACCTTCACATCCAGCCGGAAAAACCGTCCCATCTGACGTGCCACGTCCACAAGACTTCCTCAACCTCGACTGTTATACTCTGCTGCCGCTTTGTCGTATATCTTGATTCCATAGCCATTGACACGGACAATCCGTAGTCCCTGATCCATAAGCCGCAATTGTGACAGCGAGTTGTGTGCTCCATCCACATGCAAGACATTTCTCACAACAACCTGATGTTTTCGGCCTCCTGGTAATGGAAGTCTCAGTCGTACATCACCATGCCTGATGGCCTTGCCCGCTTTCCTGCCAGGAAAGGTACGAATCTCCCGCTCTTCTCTCTTGGTATACTCCGTGTACCGTTCAACCTTTGTCGATCTCTGCAAATGTGAGAGGTGGTGGCACAGTCTAAGTACCAGCTCTCCTTCGATGGACTCTTTCCGTTTGTAACTGTCATCCAGTAGTTCTCGATTGATGTCGTCGTCGTCGCTGCGACTGCAGCTGCGGCAGTCTCTGTCTGTGCTGCACTCTCCATTGGTGCCGCACTCTCCATTGGTGCCGTGCTTGGACAATACCGTGCAATGTGCCCCACCTTATGGCATCTGTAGCACTCCTGAGTATGACTGCAGCGATGCTTCTCACTCTCCGAACTACTACCATCACTCTCACTGCTGCTATCATGGGACTTCCGGGACTTCTGAGTCTGCCTCCGTTTATCGCTCTTCGTCCGCAACTTTGAGAACATGGCTGCCACGTCCGAAACGTCTTCCTTCTGTAATCGCGCTTCGTGGGCTTTCATGTTCGTGACAATCTCCTCCGGTTTGTCGGCCAGGGTGTCAATTTTGTCGTACATCAACTGGGTGAAAATCCTCCAATCATCATCCTTTGGTATACCCTGCATCAGGGAGTAGCTGTGCTCGCTCTTTGGCATCGTACCGCTACCAGTCGAACTGTCGGCGCAGAGGTTGAAGTCATTCACATACCCCTGGATCTTCCATGCGTACTCATGCACATTCTCGCAATCCCGCAACTTCACAGCTGACATTTCGTCTCACAAAGCCCAAACATTCAGCTTCACCTTCGATTTCTAGTCCTCCTTTAGCTGATCCCACAGCGCATTTGGGTCTTTCTGAACGCCATACTGCTGCTGCAGAGACCGCTCCATCGCGAGGAGAATGGTCGACCATGTGATTGCATGCTGCTTCTTCCATGCTTTGAGCTCTATCGCGTCTGCTGGTGCTTCCTCTGTACCATCGACAATGCTGAGAACCTGCTTCTGCTCCAAGAGTATTTCAATCTCCAAACTCCAGCTCTTCTAGTCCGTACCATCAAACTTCTTAATTGCGATCGATGTCGATTCGGCCAGCTTGTCGTCCATACACGTGTCGAGTCTGTACTCCTCCGAGACCGTGTCGATGATGCCGCAATTCGAAATCTAAAACCGAGTCGAGTTCATCAAATCAGCGAAGTGCCCGGGCTCATAACCTGTTGTACAGTGTCCGGTGTCCTGTGTCCTGAATTTCTTCATTGATCTAAACTCACTGACTCTCGCTAAGTCTAATTGACATGTACACAAGAACTAAACTTCATGGGGCTCCGCCACGCTCAACCCAAAACCAACCCACGTGATGACCGCACTCCAATCCGTCCCCACAACACTCACCAGTTCGACATTGATTCATAGTCAAGTATAACTGAAACATGACTCATACTCACATTTGACAGCCAGTCACCTCTGAATACCCTCTCTGGGTGAAATTATAACAGTTCTGTCTGTATATTCAGTAACATCAAGATATATTTCTCCCATTAAAAGACCGATACAGTGAGAAATATAACCTAACAGTAGACACAGCACTGGACTGGTCCAACAGAATCAGAGCTGGTCCTATCTCAGTATAAAAACGTTTTGGACTGGACTGGATTAGATCCGGACTGGACTAAACTCAGACTTCTCCACTGCTGGACAGGTTGACTGATTCGTATTAATCCTTGGAAGCTCTCCAGTGACTTCTTCTATAACCCGAAATATGTTGTTCCCCACCTTATCAAGATTGTTGAACTCACGGCTACTCACTTCCAACTCCAGACATTTTGCTTTATAAAAGCGTGTGAAACTATTTAGAGTTGAATTTATGTAGCTAGTAAAATTCTGGGAACTATTTTCTAGTGTACTCTTCGAAGCAAATCTTAAAGTAAGATATTGACCATTGATGATATCGCGGTTTCTCAACAAATGTATCGACATCCAATCACTTGAAGAGTTCATTTTATTGGCCTCTAAACTGAACTCGTTGATAATTTTCCATCATGCTCATTGTCAGTGATTTCATGCAACGCTGGGGTTGACAGGAGGCCTTCATATGGGTAGTTGTGTCAGAGAGTAATCATATGGATCGCCTGTTGTTGAAAAATGAAAACACCTGGTCTCGGAGTTCTTGAAAGTTATATACACTGTGAAGGAACTGTGTAATATATCCAACTACAAAATGAGATGAATCATTTTTTGTGGGACCATCCACATGTGATGCCGGAAATTCAATAACTCTAAATGTAGTAAACAACTGGGTCCTTGATGTCTCATTAAGAAAACCAAATTGCATTATCACAGATAGTCCATGGCAATCTGGAAATTTACATCATTGGAGTCTTCTGATAACTGGCATCACGGGAAGTGTGCTGATGTGGGTGTGACTGAAGATGGTATTGGTGTAGGGGTTGAGAGAGTTTGGGAGATGATGAGTGAAAACGGTAACGTGTAATTTTTGTTCTGGGTCCATTGCCTTAGTGTATGTCAATTGCAATCTGTGTAATGGCTGTTGTGGGTCGGCCCACAACATGCTGATGGCTGGGTAACATTATCATTATGTTAGTGCACGGTGTATAATCTCTAAGGTTTGTCTCTGATTTCTAACATTGGTTGACACTACAGTATGTAGTCTGTCATCCGGTTTTTGGCTACTGGGACTACCGCAATCAATTCTACCAAGCTGTCTGACAGACTATACCCTATTCCAGTACTGCAGTATACCATATTAGCAACCACTCTCATGTCTTTTCGTGTAGCAGCAAGGGCCTTCCATTAACCAGTAGGCCTTTCTAGCAGCTGGGTAGTCGTTTTGGGCTAAATTCCTACTCAACAGTCTCTACCAGGGATATATTTCCATCCAGCATCTGCTAGTATGCTCAATTATAATCTGTAGAGTGTATAAGTTTTGCCCAAGTCCCTCAGCAGCTGAAAAGTGTGTACAGTACAATATTCATTACTAATAGGTAATGTATGTTACCCTGCCATGCATCACAATGGGGCTATGCAATGCTCCGATGGCACACTATGTTCACAGTACAAGCTAGATAGCAACCACAACCACAACCTCCATCTACAACCTCAATTTCTAGAGTCAAAGCAAAGAAGGTACAGACAAAGGAAGATACTATCGAGAAGGCTATAAGGGACTACCAGGGTGGCAAATTTCCAAGCATTAGAAAAGCAGTAATATACTACCAGGTGGACTTCACCACCCTTTCCAGATGGCTAAGGTGCACACAGCCCTCCCATGAAGAACATCCTGAGAGTGCTCTCCTGACACCAATCCAGAAGGACGCTATTGTACAGCTATGTTTGTGGTTTGACAGCTGCGGCTCACTTCTAAACCTGGCTAATGTTATTGGTCTTGCGTTTCATATACAGGCTCCAGAAAAGAGAAGGCAACCAGCAAAGCATTGGACTTCATGATTCCATATCTGCCATCCTTGCTTCAGATGCAACATAGCTAGTGGTATTGACACCCAGAAGGCCTACACAGATGATGAAAAAGTGCTGGCGGAATACTTCCAACTGATATATACCCTCACTATACAATCTGACACCACCCTTATTAACATCCTCTAAGTTGAAGAGAGCTCTAGCTTACAATGCAGACCGGGAAACAGTTACAGTGTTGGAAGCGGTCTCTGCTGCTAATGTGCTCCTACCACCACTCATCATTGACACATAAGCTGTACATTGGATGGCCTGGCATGCTTATGTCACAGAGAATGAGCCTGCCTGCCTTGCATATTAACAAAAGGGGTGGACAGGAAATGCATTCGAGGTGGAGTGTCTGGTTTATGTCTTTGAACAACAGACTACAGCAGTATAAACCTCCAGCCACATCTGTGAGTGGATGCTCACACAGATAGTGCAAATGGGGCTATGTGTTTTTCTATTTTGGATGGCCATAGTTTTCATGTTAGCATTGAATTCCTCCTCTATGCTGTGGAGCATAATATAGTTGTACTTTGCCTGCCATTAAACTGCAGTAACCTCCTCCAGCCCCTCAATATTGACCTCTTCCCCACTCTGCAATGCCATTACTATGCAGAGTTTTATACGCTGACTACTCATGGACTCATTTCCATTACAAGAGGGGAGTGCTACAAGTAAGCTTCCCTCTTATGAGAAGTTTGATACTAGATTGCTGTAATTAAATGAATGTATCTACGCTTCTTCTATTAGCATGCCAGCTTGACCACAATGTGAACTCTATTGTCATTCCATTTCAGACTTGTACTATAGCTCCTTTCAATTCCTGAAGAGTTCTTGGGGAACCATGATGAAATACCACTCGGCACTCCTCGTCTCCTTTTTTCGACTCCCCAGCCATTGCTGCAAAAATCCTACTGCAAGGTAACCAGACATGCATGGGAGGCTCTTGTTATCACCAAGTCACAGAATCCTCACTCCCGGCGCATCATCAGGTGCATCAAATACATATCTAATATTGGAGAGCATGTGTATGCTGAAAATCAACTTGATGTTTTCTGGCACTTACAACATCATTTCCAGATTCTGCCGAAGCCCAGGCAGACTTTAAGAGATCGCCCCATGCTTGCTACAGCTTGTCTGATAGACATCAAATATATGATATATTTGAGAAAATACCAGAACACTAAACAGTCGAAATTTAAAGAGAGCAAAAAGCCAACACAGTGGCGTCTCCCTTGCGCTGCACGGACAGTACAGAGCAGAAAGAGTTGGAGGCGACTGTGAAAGAGGAAGAGAACAAGGATGAGATTGCTGTGAGTGAGTCTGAGAGTGGTGTGGACTCTGAACGGGAAGATGGGACTGACTTGAGAAGGTGGAGGTAAGGACATGTGTTGGTTATTTTCGGTTGGCTTATGAATTATAACTTTTCATTTGGTTCAATCAATTTGGTTCTGTCGCATATGATTTTAACCAACCTGTATATCCCTTCTTGTATGTTTCAATCCTTCTTGGATCATGTGGATTTTGGAATGAAAGTGCAGAAGAGCGAGTGGGTGAGTGTTGAATCGCTCAGTTGTATTATATGGCATGGTAACTTACATCAGTCATCTTTGTACACAAAACATACGAAGGTGTTTAAATAGTGATGATAGAGATGGTTCAATATATTCTATCAAAGTGGGCCACAAGGCAAGGATATCTATGAAAGTACAGGTACAGCTAAATCTGATTAGATTATTCCAGAGTGAACAGTTATTTCAAACAATGTAAGATATTATTATGCCTGGCTGTACAAGACATTATCATTTCTGGCAATAGATGACATCACCATTTCCAATGGCATACCACAACTCAGTCTTCTGTCATACAAGACCTCACCATTTCTAGCCTCCTGGATCAGACCGGTATCTGCAATACTCTCGCTCTTGCTATACAACATAGAGTGAGAAAAAAATGAATCTGCGGAACAAAGTTATTGCTGTTGAAGCTTTCTCAAAATCCTATGAGATTCTGTGTGGAAAGAGTGCTACCATAGCTTCAGGATGGCCATTCATAAACAAATAAAGATATCCATGTACCTCCAAGAAAAGTACATTAACTTTAAATTGAGCCCTAGCATGTCATCTATTGTCATAGCCCTATGGTCTGTTTCAATTGCTTGTACCTATTCTTTGTCAAGGCCTTGGTTCGTTCATCTACAAAAGTTTTGTTCATATGTATATAGAAGTATTCAACTATCTTGCAACCATGCGATCCTTGTGTACTATAAAACCAAATGTTGATATACTCTGTGTGAACTGTAAAGATTTCAGATGCGATATATCTAAGTGGGCCCACATTGTATCAATTAATTATGTGTGGCAATATTGCTTTGTGTGATACATCTCAGTTGAGGTGAAGGGGCAATTTCACATTGTTGAAGGATTCAGAGCAGGTGATGGATTGAGCTTTGCAAGTTGAGAAAGCAATATGATTTTGATATGATCACTCCCATGATACAGCTCCATTGCCGAAATTGATGATATAACCACCTTGAGATTTACAATTGGCACCATTATTGGCCCTACATGAGTTAATGGAATCTGTGCGTTAAGCAATACTGCTACTGTGGCAGCAGCTGAGATGTTGTTGAAAGTTGGCGGTAGATTTCAGATATTACAGAACGGGATTGGCGGTGGTGCGATGGCTGGTGCAACAACAGGAAATTTATTCTCAAAGTTTGGCAACTACAAATTCAGTAGTGGGCTGAGTGCCAACTGCCATGTACAGTAATGACCTCACAACTGTCTAATAGCCTGTGGGATCAGGTCGATCAATCTTACCCCGATTAATAGCAAGATCTAGCATCACATTACCATTCGTCTAAGTTGAAGCATCTAGAGTATTCCACAGCTGGAACCACTTGTGCATTGTGCTGATCGGAGCCTTCAGTGTGGACCAATGTGGATACCATAGTATTCAAGGTGAATATCGATTTTGAGAAATTGGCTTATCCTATCAAGATTCGGAATGTTTAATAGTTCTGAGAACTTTCCTTTCACATTGTTTGCTGCTTTGTTGGTGTTATTTGGAAACAACATAGAGATGTTGTTGACATACAATAGTTAAAACCAAATTTCCTTCATTCAATTTAATTTACTTATTGTACCCACAAACTCCAAAAACTGAAATTGAGGTTTCCCTGCCATAGGGCATTGCTCCAATGAGTTGGAAAATTCAAAGAGTAGTTGCAATCGTTTCACAAATCTTGGAAACGACTCCCCTGAAGGTAGAATATTCTCATTTAAATGAATAGTTTACTCATTTCGGGTAACAGAGTCACAATCGCAGTTTCCAAATGAAAGATCACTTGTATATGAGCTCTTATTAAACTGAAATCTACCCGGGACACTGAAATCTAGAGTCCCTCACAACCACCTACCAGGCTCCAATCTAAGGGGTGTAGCTCTGGAGGGCAAGGAGCAGAGGCAGAAGCATGGGCAGACACGGAACACTGAATCAAGAGTGAATAATGAACATACCCCACCATCATTACACTGTCTGAATGCACTCGATGCGCCACACAGATTACGCCTACCAGTGTCGTGAAATATCACAGCTGGAAGGTAGAGAGCTCATCGTTCCCACTCTGCCACACCGTTCGGGACATCCAAGCAGAATTCATTACAAAGTGCCGTTCTGGCTGTATAATTCTAGAAAGAGGGTTAGACAATGTCAGAATACCAACTGTGGGGATCAACGCAATTGTGTGGATCAACAACATCTTGCACAGCGCAAGTGAGATCACAAGATGAGAAATATAGAGTGTGTAATTGGTTGTATAATGATAAGATGAGGTGGAATCAGATGAGAGTCGATCTAGTACCTATGAGTCATCTGAAGATATACTCTGCATAACTTCTTCCAGGTCCATTACCCCTGTATCTCTGTACACCCACCATACTGCAGTGATCTACGAAGCGGAGCAGTTGTGGTGGTACTGAGAACAGGATTTTCTCGCCACACCAGTGAGTCCATCTGAGTTGATCTGAGCCCGATTGATGGGGGATTGCCACACAGAAGGAGGAAAAAGGGATGGAGGAGGAGTAGAGCAGTGAATTGAGAGGCAATAATGAACAGACTGCAGTGCCCTTCTCACATCTGAATGTACTAAACAAAACAAATTGATTGAGCCTACCAGTTAGTCAATTACAGCTGATGTGGAACAGTCCAAATGGGGTCAGCTCTGTAGCAGGAGGAATGGAAGGAGGAGGAATAGAGCAATGAATTGAGAGTCAATAATGCACATACCACAGCATCCTTACAATGTCTTGATGTATGGGACGGGGCGAAACGCTAGGGCCTACCAGCAAGACAATCATAGTTGATTTGGAAGCGTTAGAATGGGGTAAGCTTGGCTGGATGAGGAACAGGAGGTGGTGAAGTAGAGAAGTGAATGGACAGTCCATAATGCACATACCCCAGTGTCCTTCCAATATCTCAATGTACTCGACCGGACGAATCGATTCAGAACACCAGCTAGTAAATCACGGATCATCTGAATAGCTCAAAATTGGTCAGACCTGGAGAAGGAAGAATATGATGAGGAGGAGGAGGAGAAGGAAGAGGAGGAGGAAGAACAGCAAATTGAGTGTCAATGATGGACGTACCCCGCCATCATTACACAAGCTTGATGTACTCGAACAGTTGAACTGATTCAGGCTACCTATAACTCATTTCGAGTTGAACTGGAAAAGTTCAAAATGGGCCTGTCCTGGAGACTGCAGGAGCAGTGGTGCACCAAATTGAAAACTATTAATCAATGGAATACAGTATACTTGCACCTCCATGATGTATTTGATGAGATGAATCGATTGAGGCTACCAGCAAGCCAATCGGAGTTGATCTGCATATGTTCGAATGCGGTCAGCCCCGTGTTAGACTGTGTGTAGGTAGAGTATGTCATCACGTGGCTGTGGGTTAGGGCTGGCAGCTAGTATTTAGGCTACCTGTCATCTTTGACATTGACTCAATCAATCAATCGTCTCCACAGGTTCATTACAACACCCCAGGGGTGGAGTACAGCAGTGTACTGATTCGCAATAATAGACGCATTCCAGTACCCTTACACCATTTTGATGTACTGAACTAAGATAATATAATGATCCTGCCTGGCAGTCAATCACAGTTGATTTACACATTGTTGAATGCAAAGAACATTGGCTGTTGAGAAGAAGGTTGCGATTATACTGTTTGCAGCCAAATAGTGAATGGTGATGGCCTGGGTGATGGTAATAGTTCAAATACAGGATGAAGCAAGTAAAATCAGACTTTAGGGGTCAATATAGTTGTCAGGGTGATGGTAATGGTAATGGAAATGGTAATGGTAATGGTAATCAGGCTGCAAATACAGTTTGAGCAAATGAAATATGGTTTCAAGGGTTTAAGCTTATCAAGAATAGTCAGTAAGTGCAGAAACAGCAATGTGCAACCGGCAAATACATTTCACAGGTCAGATATTGCAATTGGTTATCCCAACGATCCAACCAAGCTTTCAGACACATGATTTGAGAAATTTCAATCACAGTCAAGTTCAAAATTTTGGGAAATCTGACTGAGGTTAGTGCGTGTGGTCAGGTTTCGGAAACTAATTTTGCTGTTTGCTGTTGTTGAAACCGTTTAGAGTGCCATTGCTCCGGAGAAACAGGTTTTGGTTGGCCTGAGACTGAGTGAATTCGAAAGAGAACAATCATATGATAATATCTTTCTGGTACGGCTGTGGTACATATTGGAACTTGTATAGTGTTGTATTGTCCAAACTGTGGTACATGTTTGAGACTGTATAGGATTGTATGTTCCAAATAACAATCCCAGGTGGATTGAGGGGGTCCAGCAATCTTTCACCCAGAGTCATTGTGACAACATTTTCCTGGTCCTTGAGATTGATAAATACAGTAACCATCTGCACATGATCGATGCTGTGGACATGTTTTGTAAAAAGTGGTATAAGTTGCAGCGATGTGGTGAGCTTCGTGGCAGGGGCATAAATTTGTTCCAAATCGGCATATTTGTAGCCTATCATTACTCAGCCTCCATTGTCTCATATGGCGTCTTCAGAATTATATTTTATGTTGTAGACCCATTTGGCACCAATTAGCATGACTCGATATTGCTTTGCTTTCAGGAGTCGATTTTCATCAATGGGATATTCAGATGAATCACTGAGTATTCTTCTGCTTTCGTATCCTGTGGTCTAGTCAGGGGCTGTACATGGTCTATGCATCTGTTAATTGATTACCAATAATGGATATTAATACCAGAGCGCTTGCTGTAATAATTAATACATTTGCCTACATTTTAACCAGGCTTGTTGTGATACAATGAGTATTTAGTGGTGGTGGTTGTAATAACTGCTTTGTCATGGCTGCCATGTAGTAGGCTTTGCCACATTGGTGCCATAGGTGTTGATTGTGAATGAGGATGTTTTGGGACACTGATAGTGCATCCTCCTTGTCAGGTGAGTGCGATCTCGCACCTGTACTTGCTGCGAGACATTGAGAGCTGTTAGCAACATGCACTGTGGTGTCGAGATGATGGTCAGTACAGATAATATCATGACTTCGGTGGCATTTAACTTTTTGACTTGTGGCTGCATGGTGATTGAGATGCTTATCTCCTCTTATCTCAACTTCATTGCAATACTGTATGTTTTCTGAAAGCTCAATGATATCCCCAGTGTTTCCTTGTAGGCGTGAAGTGTTAGTATTCTACACCTTAATGAGAATAACTCTCATCTGGAATTTGGCCATGTGAGATTGCTGGGAGCGATATTCTTGTATGTGTGGTTGAATCATCAACATAACTGACCACGATGTATTAGTTAATCTTAGGTGGAATTTTGCATATGGTTGCAGCTGGGGGATATTTGGAGTGACGTAGCAGTCTAATGGCAAAGGATGTATGGCAGAGCATTCTGGGTGATTTTAATGACGTACTTGTTGGGTGAGGGCATGCCAAACAAGTCCAGTGTCTCATATAACTTGAATACAGTACTTGACAGCTGTGGCAGTCAGCTCATTTCGTTAGGCCATCGTTTGGACTTTCCAGGTGGTGGTACACTGCAATATTTACTGCTTGTCACCAAAATACCAGGGGCAGCTGGAAGTGAATCAGTATTGTTTGTGATGTCTCACTGATAGTTGGGATTGTGTGTTTGTCAAGAACATTGTTAGGTTGAGTCAAAACAGGTCATGGTTTGTATGATGTACCACAAGCAGCAAGTAACAGCCAGACAGTCTGGTTGTTGTAGTCTCAGCAGCCATTATCACACAGAAATCATGTTACTGCATGGTCCACCTGTCGATTCAACCATCAAATGATTGATGGATTGAGGTTACAGTTTTTGACTTCTCAAGTGGGAGGACCGAAATGGAGGTATAGCCTGAGTATCATCAATATATAAGATATATTAGCAATGGCCAATGGAGATAGGTGTGCAGCATGATCCACACACATTCAAATGTATAAGTTGAAATGGCTTTGTAGTGTATATAGTGTTGATTTTGATTATTATGTGCTTGCACTTGCCCTGAATTCATGCAGTGCCCATTGAGTTGTATTGTAAATATCCATGAATGAGACATTGTAGAGCTGTGGGAGGAATATGGGCTAGGTGGTGATGTTGCAGTCATGAATATGTAATGCTGAGTGGCTTTCTAGCCAGCTCTGGGAATTCAGTGGAAGGTGGACTCGGTGATTTGGTAGTATGAGTGCACACTAATGCACTGTCTCTATTCCACTGTCGCCTTATTGAGGTGGACATCATCGACAGATTTGTCACAGTGAGTGCAGTTGCTGGAGATTTCATACAGGGATTTTTCACCTGAGCACCTGTAATTGTAATTAATCTTGATGATCTGGAGCACTGGCCACTGTTATGGGGGTATTTTAAGTCCCAATAATCAATACAATATATATTAGACTAAATACAGCCGCCTATCTCCTTGTGCTTCTGTCCTTGTCTTCCCAGACTGAATCTCATATATTCAAGTATAGGAGGTTTCCACTCTTCCTCGTCTGTGCAGGGTCACTCTTCGGCCCACCCATCATAATGTAATGTACTGGATGGGATGTATGTATCCACGTAGTATCCAACCCCTTCAATAGTGGCCAAGTACAAAATCACTTGGTAAATGTCAGTTAAACCCCGCTTGTTCAAATATTAAATGAGATTGCTGAAAGTTGCAAAGACCCTCTGGTGTGCGTACTGAGAATGTGTTGGTATCCACAAAGTCATGCAAGGAGTATTTACGTAAGTGCAATATGGAAGTTATTTTGAAGTTTTTGTAGATAAGATTCTTAATAATATTTTACGGTGTTCTTCGCTAGTAATGTCTGACTATGGATTTCTGCTAGAGCTTTGTTCTTCTCATTGTTGGGGACAATATGAGCTTTTGATAATCTGTTCCTCAGGTCAAGCTTGCCTTCAGATTGGCATCATAATACCATTCTTGTTTGATAGCTTATCTCCGGGTATCACTAGTGTGCTCCATTGATAGTGCCACAAATTCCCTTTGGTTATGATGTTCATGTATAAGTGGTTTTCTTATGTTACATCCCCTTAGGAGGTCATCCTCTGAATCTTGACATCAACCGCAAATAATAATAGCATATGACCTCATGTGCACCTTCTTGGTTCCCATTCATTCAGTAGTTGGACTGTCTGACGAACTTAGTCTTATCGGTGCTTATCACAAAATATTTTGAATCATCTTTACTATTAATTGTCTTGCCTTTTAATGTGGCTATTTGGCATTGCATTAGAGATTTATTTGGCAACCAACCAATACTCTGCCAACATTCTTAATGTCATGTCGATATCATATTCCTCACGAGTATAACATTGCAATGTATACACTCTAGAATCGTCAAGCCGGTTTGCTTCTGGCCTCCTATGTTCAGGCGATGTCATTAATCTCTCTGGCACCACATGCTTAGGTCTCGACCTATCGTAAACTGGGGAGCGCTGCAGGGTGTTCTCACCACTTAGCGCATGAGTCTGCAGATACCTTTTACTCCCATATTGCAATGACGTCTGCTGGACAAGTAATTCTGTATAATCACAGCTTAACTGCGTATTGTCCCGCTAGACGAGGTTTCATAGGTGTAGACAACAATTATACACACTGCTGAAGATTTTTCACTTTCGAGTTATAGTGGCATAATTGCATCTTCATAGTTGAATGAGCTAGTTCCACCGTAGTCTCCACTAATCGATCGACACATGGTCCAAATGATCTTCTGCTAAGATTCATTCGACTGAGAAACATGTTTTTGTAATCACAGGTGAATGTTTTTCAGAAGAATGCCAACATTGATTTGCCACGTATACCTGCTTTGATCAAACATGTATCATTCCTGCAGCTAGGAGAGAACCCCTAACAGCCACTTCAAACGAGGATTTATATCCACCTGTGTCCTATGGATTCGTGGAGGGAAGAGAGAGATGCAATGTTGTGTGTGTAAAACATTGGCAGCATTGGCAAAATGTAAATCAGTCCGGAAGCCACACGCAAACCTCACCAACACTCCAGTTGACCTCATCGGTCCTTCTATCCAATTCCAGATTCTCCCAGGCACCCCTGGAGCTAATTAAAGTGCCCTCAGACTCTGCAAGAGCATTCTCAGCATCCTATGATATTTGACATATAGGATATTCAAATATGGTCACGACTGAGACTTCAAGAGCAGGTTGAGACATTTGCACCGCTCTGTGGGAGACTTAGTACTGTATTCGGACAGCAGTAGTTCTTAGGAAGCCATAAGCACAAGGCATTTCATGCATCAGATTAGTCTTTGTTGCAGTCACAAGATTTGCTATATCATAATATGCCATGTAATATCTATTTAAGTATCTCTATGTATATACCAACGGCCAGGCTGGCTACATACTTTAATGCAACGTAATCACAGGCGCACCTGGAGATGCCGATTAGGAGAACCTGGAAATGTACTTGCAGGTGGTTATGTGTGAACCTGGGAGATGTACTTGGAGGCCGCAATTGAGCAAGTTTGGCGATGCACTTAGAAGCTGAGAGCGAGTGGAACTCAGCGATGGACTTGGAGGCCGTGATTCAGGCAGTTTGGAGATGCATTTCAACGCCGAGATTGGCTAACTCAGAGATGCACTTGGAGGCCGAGATCAAGTAGAACTCAGAGATGCACAAGGAGGCTGTAATCAACTGAGTTTGGAGATGCATTTGGAGGCCAAGATCAAGTAACTCAGAGATGCACTTGGTGGCTGAGAACAAGTTGAACTCAGAGATGCACTTGGAGGCCATGATAGAGCGAGTTCAGAAATAAACTTGGAGGCCTTCATCGTGTAAATTTGAGATGCATTTGCAGGTCATAAATGCAGCAGTTTGGAGATGCACTTGGAGGCCGAGATCAAGTTGAACTCCAAGATACACTTGGAGGCGATGATTGTGCAAGTTTGGAGATGCATTTGTAGGCCGCGAACAGGTAACTGAGCGATACACTTTGAGGATATGTTCGAGCGAGTTGGGAGATGCACTTGGAGGCCAAGATGTTGTATCCTGGAGATGCACTTCGGGGTGGTAATCAAGAAAGTTGGGTGATGCACTTCAACGCCATGATCGATCAAGATAGGAAGAGTACTTGGAGGTGCTCGCTTAGGAGGCAGTAGATCCGGTGGGAGGTGCAATGGCACCTGAGACTCTGTCCATTCATTAACTGATAATGGTGGGAATGTTGAATGTTGAGTAAAATCTGGTCCGCTGAGAGATAGGAGACTGGCTGGGAGCGGGATACAGTCGATCTTGGAATGATGCAGTACTCGGTGTATAATGTATTCGGTGTATGCTGCACTCAGTGTTAATTCATAATTATTCCATGGAGAGATAGATAGGGATGACTTAACTTCGTAATTTTAAGTGATGGTAGACACAGACAAAGATAACAGGAGATGGGGTAATTCATCATGAGAAACTGGGACTTAAGTGAATTCGATGTGTGAGTCACTATACCATTCCTGATAGAGCAGGTACTATTACCAATCAGGTGGGTAAAAACACTGATACAAGGTCTTCTAACCCTAATCAGGCAAGTGAAACCCAAGACTTCTCATACCCGCTTGGATCCTCCACATCATTCCTAGCTTCATTCCCTATCTCTTGTTCTCGATCATCATCACAGAACACCAAATTAAGTGATTCCTCTGTATCTCTCCATTGGATGATCATGTGTTGACACTGAGTACAGCATACACCGAGTACAGCATACACTATGTACACCATCCACCCAAGATTGTCTGTGCTACCTTGATTCTCACCATTACGAGTTCACCCTTGAATGTAGCTTCTAATTCCTGCATGCCTCTCTACAATATCCACCGCCACCAGCCAGCTTTCCATGTGAGCTCACAGGTAAAGTCACCTCCTCAAATTCCCACAGTTGCAGGTTAACTACCAGATGGATTCAGTCTCAGCACCCGGCAGGCTCCCAATCGACCACCTCCAAGTACACCTCCAATCTTGCTCAATTATTGCCTCCAAGTGCATCTCTGGGTTACACGATTATGGCCTCCAAAAGCATCACCAAACTCGCTCGATCATGACTTCCAAGTGCATCACTGAGTTACTCATGTTTGGCTTCCAAATGCATCACCAAACTCACTCGTTTACAGCCACCAGGTGCATCTCTGAAGAATCTTGATCTTGGCCTCCAAGTGCAGATCCAATCTTATCAGATTACAGCCTCCAAGTGCATCTCTGAGTTCACTTGATCATGGCATCCAAGTGTATGTCCAATCCTGACCGATCATGCCTTCCATGTTGGTATGATCATGTGCTCCAAGTTCATGAGCAAACTCACTCTATTATGGCCTAAAAATGCATCTCTGAGTTATACGATCACGGCCTTTAAATGCATCTCCAAAAGCACTTGATCTCATCCTCCCAGTGCATCTCCAAATTCGGTCTATCATGGCCTCCAGGTGCATCTCTACCTTCACTGAATAACCGCATCCAAGTGTATCTCTGAGCTCACTCGATTGTCATCTGCAGGCAAACCTCAAATTGCTCTCAAGCACCACCTGCAGCCAGTCCAGATATACTGTGTGTTGATGGGTACCTATATAGATACATAGAGTCAGAGATGAGAATACAAACTGAATACATGAGTTTTAAAAATCGTGGAATGATAAGCAGTAGCTATCATTCCCAGATGCACCAGCAGTGCTCTCACAGAAGATGTTGTTTCTCCCAGACCGCACTACTGTGATTTGAGGTACTCTCAGGCTTGTCGTCGGCGCTCCCAGTCTTGTCACCAGCACTCCGAGGTCCTCCCAGGTGCATCTGAAGGGCACTGCATCAGTCCAGTCTACTCTAGGATGTGACCATCGTGGAATTCCGGTCCGACATCTCTCTGACACTCCCAGAGGCTCCCAGTAACATAATTTCATTTCGCTGATGTTCATATTCCTCTGAGAGGTTATGGAGTCCATTGTGGCATAATTCCCCATGCAGACAATAATTGTCTTTCATGACTATTGGTTGACAAAGATGCTTTGTTACGTTGCATTGGGCAGTGATATTAGATGAATGGTGAGATTTCTGCAATTGACAGCCCGAGCAGCAATGGTGAGTGTTGAAGTACACGGGGTGCCATTATCGGCAAGTCAGATCAGGTTGTGATCTCCTGTTGTGGTAAACTGTATTGATGCAATGGCTTACTTGGCTGTGATGTGTCAATTGTGGGAATACTTGAAGTGAATGCTGTTAGCCTCCACACGTGTTGGGAGACCACAGTGGTAGCATATTCGCCTGTGATTGCTCGAGGTGTTAATATGACTGATGTGAGTATGGGTTTCTGTGCATGTTCACCTTCCATATGGTTGGGTAATATGATTTTTCATTTTAAACGTATGTGTATATGTGCTTGTGGAATTCCATTCTTGGTCTGCGTCCAGATCTGCCAGTGGGTCAGCCACAGCCAGAGCCATGCTTCCCATCATGTGAGTATAAATATTGTTAGCAACAGATCCTGGTTACCTGGTGGTGTTCCAAGATGAACCTGGAATGGTGTCCCTGGTTCGCTTTGGGAACTGCTCCGAACCCACACTGCCTGGCAACCAGTGGTTCCAAACCTGGTCTGTACATAAAACTGTTCCTTTTGACTGCTTGGCACATGCATCAGGGTTTAATTTTTGCCAACTCTGAACTTTGGCTCCAGTTTAGCATTTCAATTCTGATTGTATCACAATATGATATACATCTAAAAGATTCAGTGTTCCATGCTCTTTCACCTTCATGTCACCAATTGGCGATCCGATCAATATTCTTTGAATTGCTGTTAAAGTATGTCAATATTAGGCGATTGTTGAAAGGACTCAATTAATATTGACCAGATTGCAGATTGGAGAGCAGGGGGTGAAAGAGCTTCCAAAATTGCATCTTTTACATATATATCATATTGTGAGATGATCAGAACCCATATACTGTATTGGAGCGAAAGTGCTGAGTGTGTGAAATTGTGGAACCAGCCAAAACACTGCGGGTTCAGTGTGATTTGGTTTTTTAATTGGGCTAAACCCATTGCAATAAATCCTGATCAGGTCCACCATGGACCCAGAACTGAACTGCGGATTCGGCAGTCTTGCTAACACTACTCTAAGTGGAACTTCGATCGGTGTATTTCAAATGTCTGTCGGGACAGAAGTTTGCACAGCATCTTTGCAGATCGCAGTTGAACATAACTGGGACATGGGTCTTTCGGTCTGCTGTTTATGGATTGGGATTGTTGTTTCATAATGATTTCATGGTGTATTAATGACAGGTGCCTTCATAATGTCATGGGAAATATTTTCAGTTCTGCCAACCACCTCAGTACAAAAGACATTGAATTTGATTATGAACGGCATGATCATATTGCCTGACATTGATTGAAAAGATGGGATCTTCTGTATGACTTTGGTAGGATAACATGTTATTGCCTCATTGTGCACTCAGTCACTGGGATCTTTATACACTTCTATTGAATTCTTGTTGACAACAGCTCAGGGTGAGAACCGGAACCATGGTCTTCGTGCAGATCAGAAACCGCCAAGGATCTGAGCTGCCCGATGATGAGCGGTTCCAAACCTGAATTGCATTTAAACCAATAGTTTCTTGGCCAGGTATTACATAAAACAGAGACTCATTTCATGAACGAAGAACTGTGGCTACAATGGAGTATTTGAGTTCTGATTGTATCACAATATGGAATATACTTATATCATGCAGTTTTGGATGCTCTGTTACCTCCAGTTCTCCAATTTGCGATCTGATCAATCTTCGTTGTATCGCTGTTAAACAAAACCCACCATTGGGGACTTTTGGCAGTTAGTCAACAAATATTGATCGGATCTGAATTTGGGGAACAGGATGCGAAACCGTAACCAACACTGAACCTTTTACATAAATATCATATTGTGACAAGATTAGAACTTAAATACTTAATTGGAGCCAAAGTTCTCACTTCACAAAAATGTAGAACTGCCGACAAACCACGGATTCGGTGTGGTTCTATTCTTGATGGGGTAAATTACATTCCAATGGTTGTAGTCAGGTTCCACACTACACCCAGAACAGAACCACAGAATTGGAATGATTGCTATCACTATGTATGATTGTCGATCTCATCAATATCTGGAAAATGTTCATCACAGCACCCAAGGTGTTATAATGTTATTGGCTTATTGGCTCACTCATGCCACTCTTCTTCCTGAGCATACAGGGCAACAACAGTTCCTGGAGGGAGAAGTTTGGCTCCAGGGATGATATTGTAGACTGTCTTGGTGATGAGAACTCAACAAATCCATTGCATCCAGATCGGGCAGTTGTCCTCAGTCAGCATGGGAACATTGCCATGACCAGTGTTAAATGTTTCACTTGACATGTTGGGAGGTGACGATGGAGGGTGACAGATGGTGATAGTGTTGCGGCTGATGAGCAGGGATAGTTATGAGTGGGTTAGGGTATTTTGAGGCTCTTAATAGTAAGATATAAATAGAGTATTCGTAGCAAAGATTGTAGCGGGCGCCGGGCTCATAACCTGTTAAAATAGTGATGATAGAGAAGCTTGATTGTATTCTATCAAAGAGGGCCACAAGGCCAGTATATATATGAAAGTTCAAGTACGGCTGAATGCCATCAGCTCGTACCAGAGTGAACAGTCATCTCCGGCCATACGAGACATCACCGTCTCCGGCCATAGCAGACATCTCCATCTCCGGCCATACTAGACATCTTCGTCCCCGGCCATACAAGACCTCTCTGTCTCCGGCCATACAAGACATATCCGTCTCTGGCCATACGAGACATCTCCGGCTGAGACCTGTATATGCAATAAAACGCAAGCCCGAATATTTCGAATGTGTAGTCTGGATTTAGCTCTCTTAGAAAATCTATCCAAGACTCCCAATACCATAACGACACCATGGCCCCATTTCAAAATTTGTCTTTTCTGCCCCCGTAAACTCATGCAGCAACCATCCCATAGGAAATATCTTGTAAACACCGTAACAAAATATCCTCCTTATCCACTTCCCACCCCCACTGCCTAAGAGCTCTCTCCATCACCACCAACCACCAACTCAATAGTTGAAACACCGCAATCTCAGTTGACAACACTAGAATCTTTTGGCTGAATTACGATGACCGGCAGAACTACTTTCCGTTTCTTGTCCCTCCGTTCTTTCTTGATAAAACCTTTTGCTATAGGTGCAGGTAGACGGGTGTAGTCTGCACGTTCCGAAACAGTGGTTCGCAGGTCGACGGAGGAGAGGGAGGGATGACCTTAATTTGCGGCACAACCGGCGAGCGAAAACGTGTGAGACGGTAGGAGCACACGCGACAGAAGTGGTCAGCGAACTTCATTGTGGGAAGGCGGTGGAAGTCGGTTGATGGTGCGTGTTGGGTATTAGTTCTGTTGTGCTGGGAGAGAGCGCAGAGAATTGAAGCTTGGCGATGTGCAATTGCGCTGCGAGTATTTAGTCCAAGTTTACTTTACCTTTGAAACTAAGCCTCGACCACTCCCTACCACACCACCGAAACACGTAACCCTTCAGACGCAACTACTTATTACATTAGATGTGCTTAGCTAGATGAGGGCTGTTTTTACGAATAATCCTCAGAAATAGTCTCACAACTCCAACCGCACTCCGCAAGTCAACCATGTTCATTCCCAAGCAACACGACCCTGAAACCGGACATCGGTAATTTCCTGCTCTCGCCCTATACCTCAATTATACACGCTCGGCCATAGCCTAACATCATATCTAGAAAGTCCGAAGAGTACTACTACTCCTTCTCCATCTGCGCCGGTGGCCTCGTCCGTGAAGGCAAAATGAAGGATCTCCCTCGTCAGCGTGTATTCGTCCCGATCAACCCATTCCCGAGGATCTTCAAGTACCGTCCGTTTTCTTGGATCAAGACAGCGTGGGTTGAAGGATGGATTTTGCCCATCACGATTATTCTACTGGTTGCGGGCTTTATCTGGTCTCTAGTTACTTGCCTCAAGTAAGTGATAGATTGATAATCATTCATGGTGAATGGCGCTAATGCAGTTATAGGTACTATCCGACTTATCCTGCGATGTGGGAACATGATAGGAATGAGGAATTCGCAGAGTTCATCTAAGGTTTGCGTGCATGGTCGCAAAGGTTAAGGTTATTCTAGTTTACAGCCAGAAGGGGGGGATATTTGGAGACAAAATGGATGCTATACGTTTTCAGCTCACATTTCGTATATTCCAGATTGAAATACCAGCTGTTCGTATCTGTAGCTTCTCCAAATAAAATATCTATTCACGAAAATTGTATTTCCTGCATGAATTGTCTTTACGATGGCAAATGCAGATGTTGCAGCACTGAATGTCGTTATCTATATACCTACAGGCACACAATGCGACTGAACATTGAACAAGGGTAAGTGCATGGAGCGTGGCCACTACAATACCCATGAGAATCGAAAGTGATGCTGGGAGTTTGAGTTGGGTAAGCAGTTGCTAGGTACAGTGTTCCTGAGCGGCCTTAGCGACGGCTTTTAAACGAGTGTCGGGCCTGGCCTGCACGCCGCTAGCGCCGGCTTTCAGAATGGAGGCCGCTAAAAAGCCGGGCGGCCAGACGGGCCGCTTAGGATCACTGGCTACTATGACAAAAAAACTCCCGTTTATTGATGTGACTGCAGTGCCACATTTACCCGAGTGCAGCAAGACTCCCAGAGTCCAGTGTGTGCAGCATATTACTAAATTTAACATTGTAATTACTGGGGAATAGCTTAAAATACTACAGTAATGCAAGATACCAGCAAATATGACATTGTAAATGATTGAGTATTTAGTTGAATAGGGTAATATTGATCAATTGAGCAGCATTGAGTATTTGCATAAATGTGGCAGGCATTCCACATTCTTGTCCCAATGATGTGAAAGTAATAACCCAGTATAACTACAAATAGCCCTCACATAATGTGACATTCAGCAAGCAACATACATAGTGTGGTGGTTGGTGGGTGTGTACAATACCAACTGAAACAGGTTTCAATGATGCCAGATATATTTTTTTGAAGATTTGGGAGTCAGCTGGCAGCAGGCCTGGATGCAGAACATCAGGCATGCGTGGGTATGGAGGCAGGTGGAGGCATTTGCGAAACATCCACATGTGGAAGTAATATCGCATAACTGTACTAGTTAACTCATTGCACATTACTTTGAATATGGCAGTTATCTGTTGTCAATGTGGCATCAATATACCATCCAATGTAGTCTTCTGTGCTTCATTATGGTGAAATTGATCACAAATTCAACACAATCGATACTGTTGGAAGTGCGGAAATACCCCATAAATTCTGGTAAGGAATCTATTTATGAAGAATTTAACATTAATACAGCATTAACTCAGCATCAATAAATGGGTCTTTTTTGTTACAGTAGGTAATTCGCACAATCAGCCACCCAGCTACAGAATCACAACCCATTGGAGTCAAAAGAGACACATGTCATCTCCTGTTACGAATTATTGCCTTAGAGAGAAACAATCAAGCCGATTATATAATTTGAAGGATAATGAGTAGTACCAGGTCTGGATAGTCACTGTGGCAAACACAGATAATGGAAGGAATTTCATGTCATGATAATGTAGATCCATGAAGTTTTTTATGTACTCAATGGAATACCATTGAATTAACTAGTCAAATGGATAGAGCAGAAACATCTGCAGAACACTAATCTGTAAACACAACTTTAAGGATTGAGCCGAGTATCTGGCAGTTCATGCCTCACCTGCTTTCATTGTAGGCTTCTTCTGCTATGAAGTGATATTATCACATCAATTGCTGTTTTCTGTTGTGGTGGGGAAGAGAATATGTGTAGTATTTTATCGGGGAGGAAATTGATTGATTTTGTCATTAGGGCTTATTTCGAAGGTACATAGTGACACCATTGTGATCTTCTCTCACAACACATAATTTATTTCGTTGAATTGTTGGAGTAAAGTCTGTTCTAGTCAGTTTATGGATGGTGTCAGACACATTTCAACCAATGTGGAAGGATTTAGGCACAGATTGGGCATAGTACACTCTGCTCTAACTCCCAAGTTGGACTGAACTGTACTCATTACTAGTGGGCCCAGACTGGATGAGCCTCGTCTGGATCAGTACACACATGCTTGCAATTTAGACAGTGTTTCTTAGTCACATACCACTGAAAACATGACTCATAACCACATTTATTATAGCACACCTCTGGATACCCACTGTGGGTGAAAATATGATTGTACACTCTGTAAATTTGATGCTATCAACATATATTTCCCCTATCAAAAGACTGATACCTGGAGACAATACACTAAACAATAATACTGCACTGGACTAGTCTTATTGAGTCCAGGCGAGGGCAGTCCAGATTCGGAAAATATCAGAACTGGTCCAATCGCTAACCAAAAATTACCCCAACTGGATTCCACATGGCATAGATTGATCTGGTCTGGACTGGTGTACTCATTGGATGTCTATCCGTGAACTGACTGGTCAACCTACAGAGTAACTGGGCTCGATGTGCTGACTAGTGACATTCTGGAGCATTGAGGCAGGAACAACTGTTTTCCAATTGCCGCACCACTCAGCGTCACCATGGAGTGGGCAACCACGTGTGTCCGGAGATACTGCAATGAAGGCGACCAACTGGGGATCTGTAGGTGGATAGAGATAACAGGGTAACGGTAATACATGAATGGACAGGGAGAATAATTTCCAGACACCCCACAGTGGATAGACTCTCATCGGAACATGCATCACATCTTGTGTCTCATCTTTTATCATCTCATATCTTCTTATCATATGACACATTAAAAACTCCATCTTGCGCATCTTTTCATCTCATTCAATCAGGCTGAGATTTGGTCGATCCATGTAATTGCATCGATCCTAATAGCTTTGTAGTATCATATCTTGTCACCTACGTCCTAAGCTTATCAAGCAAAGTTATCACATTGTAGTAAGTACCTATGGGAATGTGGTGAGAGGTGTGGCAGAGTGTCGAAGATAGGCTCTACCCCTTCTAGATCAGCCATGTCAGCACAAATATTGCGCAACCGTGGAGTCTGGTTCGGAAAGCTGAGTACTGACAGATGAGCACAACACCCACAACGTAAGAGTATGAAAGATGGACAGAGATGGAACCACTGAATAATACCTACCTTGCCAGTGGAGTGAACACTGAGGAGTGTAACACCAGACTGTGCAATGATGTCAGATTGGAATGCATTTGGGCCAGTAAGCTGGGTAAACCAATGGCACTAGCCCAAAACGCACCAATCTAATACCACAAATAGCACGAAAGCTAATGTGCCAATCTATTACCTGACAAATGGCACCGACCTTGTACTGGGACAAAAACAAAGGAAATGGCGCAGAACTAATCACGGTTAAAAGGCCCCGATATCATACCATGACAAAAATGCAGACTCAGGCACTGACCTTGCAAACAGGACAACAGCCACCAAGCTTACAGCCGGGCGACAGACACTGACCTCATATCTGGATAACAGGCACCGACCTCAAACCAGGATGATGGACACCAATCTCCCACACTGGATGGCTGATACAAACATCATTCCATAACGACCTCCAGCCATGTAGGGCTGGGTGGACAGCTACCGACTGAACACCAGGACGACAGATAACAACCTTACACCAGGATGAGAAATCAGGTGTGAAAATGGAGGACAACTACATACTAAGGAAGACACTAATCCAAAGCAATACTAAGAACAGGAATCAATGATGCCGGCATGATTTTTAGAAGGGCTAATCAGGATCCTACAAGTGGTAGGCGGAAGTTGCAGAGAGCTAAACATGATACACAACTTGGCAGGAAGCTAAGAGAGAAGACTGTCAGAAGTGGTGAAGCTTGACTAAGAAAAGAACAAAACAAAGAGCTTACCTCAAAAAGAGTACTAATTGACCAAAACCACCTTCCAAAAACTCACCCACTAGCAATTGACCTTGGAACACCAATTACTTCCAATTCCCCACCTATTCCAGCATACCATCTTCAATACTGCTTTAAACAGAACCGAGATGTCAACTGAATCTTTAAATCTACTTCTGCAACTGATTCCAGTGGCCATACTGCTGCCTCCAGTACTGGATCCTTCAGCCATGCCAGATCCTCCACCAGCGGCAGACCCTCTGGCAATGCATCATGCGAACATGTCCACAATCAGATGCAATTGACGGAGTCTTTGGTCCTTGCCATCCCGAAGGAACAAAATGAATTGCCACTCCGGGACACCATGGGCAGGCCTGTCTGCAGAGGAGAGGACTTCACCATATTCATGATAGTGAACGAATGCCTCTTACCGCATCCCTGGAATAACCCTCTGGCTGGGGAGGAGATAGCAATTGTCCCATACTATGGCTCGGGAATAATGCCAGAAATGATCATTATGACGCACAGATATCCAAGCAACAATTGGGAGCAGTTGAATCAGAAAGTGAAAGACGCCCTCTGCCCCTCCAATTGCCAGGTCAATATGTACACGAGATTGAACCAGGAGTGACATGGCCAATACCAGCTGGAACATGTGAAGGTCAGCATGAAAGTCAGTATCCTCACCCACAACAACATCTGCCACACTAGGATCAACAAGGGAGCATTCTTAAAGTACTGACAGGTAGACATGTTACTCGGTGCCCACCTATGAGATTTGAGACCCAACATGGTAATAGCACTCTAACTAGGTCCCAGAGACTGCGTGATGCTGAAATACGACGAACACCAAAAGAATGTCCTTGATAAATGTGTGGCTGTTGCGCCTGGAAACTCGGGTTCTCACCATCCTGGTAACTCAGTGTGGTAGAGGACTGAGCGATGGCCGGTGCATGCAGATACAGAGATGACGGAGACGGACTGGGTGACAGGGGAGGACTCAGATTTAGGGATAATGAAGACATACTGTGTGAGAGGGGGTGTACAGACATAGACTAGGCGACTGGGAGTACATCATTGTGAGACCACAGGGTAGACAGACTGCTGTACCTTCGATCATCCCCTAATATCTTAACCTACATTGAATTCCACAGTCAATCTTCTCATCATTTGACGACCCTTGCTCTTTCCAAAACATGGTGGATCCACGCGATTATGCGGATGCTCTCAGCCTAGTAGTTTCATATCTTCTCACCCTCAATCCAGGCTGTTTGAGCCAGAACTGCTCAAAGTGATGAATACCTTTTGGATGCTCTGAAAGGTGCGGTTCAGTGTTGATGATGCTCACCCTGTCCCGTAGCTCAGCTGCTTCACCATGAATGTAGCCCAAATGTGGATTCTGGTTCAGAAAGCTGAGTACGAAATGGTGGGTAACACCTTAACCAGCTCATACACGGAAATATGAGGAGAAGCAACTAATGAATGATACATACCCTGTGAGGAAAGCACAATGAAGAATGAAGTAACGACATTCCTACAGACCACACAAAGAATTTCGGATAGAAATGCTGGATCAGGTAAGCTGGGTACATCGACGTCACCAGCATAGAAGGCACTCACTGCATAGTGGAACTAACACTGGTGAAATGGCGCCAAACTAACAGGGGATGAAAGGCAGCAATCTAGTTCCTGGATGGCCTTCTGAGAAATGTTGGTGCACTAGCACTACACAATAGCCTCCTACCTAATACGGGAATACCCACCAATTCAATCACGCCAATCTCTCTCCAGATGAAAGGCACCATCCTCATACCAGGGCTTCAGGCAGCAACCAAACTCTGGGACAACAGCCACTGACCCAGCACTGGGTCTGACGGTTCCGACCTCATACCACCACCACGACAGGAATCAACTGAACACCGGAAGTCCAGGCTCCGACCTCGCACTGGCACAACATGCACCATCCTAACACATTGACATCAGGCATAGTGTTAGAAACGGGTCTGGGTAACCAGCCAGCAGTCCAGGTTTGGACCACAAAAACAAGTCGGTTTGGTTCCAGATCCGTCCAACAACCTGAACCTCTAACTCTGGGCTTGCCAAACCCAGACCAGTACCCGTCAACCAGCTGGTTTAGCCGGGTTTGGCTAGACCCGTCAGTTCCAATCTCCGGTTCTGCGTATTGGGTTCCACATTTGTGGTCGTATTCAGATATGCTACTGTTAATTGTAAAGTATTGAGATTGGTATGTCACGGTTCATTTTCGACATATTAGCCGCCTTCATGTGCAAAACAAGCATACTCATGTGCCCAACCACATCCTGAACATGGGCGTCGACAGAGCATCAACTATATTTGGTCTTGCATCTTCGGTAGTATGAGTGGTGCTTGATCACAAGCATCCATACAGACGGTTATGACAGCGTTTATAGGCAGATATGTAGGGGATATTCTAGCCTTATCCTCCGGGACAGTAACAACTTATTTCATTTACAGAGCTACCACTAAGTATTTTTGAGCCTTTTAGCTTGTAATAACAGTCAAAACGATGTATATAGACAAAAACCGCCACATGGTGCTGAGATTTACAATGATGGAAGGCCAACAATTGTTGACACTCTGTTGACGCTTATTTTGAAGATGGGGCAGGAAGCGTTTCACTTTTACTTTGCCTATAAAGGCAGCCAATAATCAGTTTATGACAATGTGCAACCTGTCACCCCCCAGATTACCCATGATACATGACCAACAATGGTTGACGCTCTGTTGATGGTCATTTTCTTGATCGGGCTGGCAGGGTATTGCAATCTGTTTTGCCTATAAAGGCAGTCAAAAATACCTTTATGACTGACAACAACCTATTGGAGGTGTGATTTCCCAGGATGCATGACCAAAAATCGTTGACGCTTTGTTGACGCTCATTTTGCCATGGCTGTATTCACATTATGCAATCATTTAATTTGGCACAGTCCATCATTCACATTGTTTTGGCCGCCTTTCTGGCATTTTGATTTACTTTCTTCTTGATCACTACATTGTTCTTTAATAACACCTAGATATATAAAATAATAATAATCTCCAAAATCCCATGTCTTTCGGTCAATGCTCATCATTAGTTGCCGGATCGCTCAATCCGCTGCTCTGGTCTTCAAACTGAATGTGAGCTGCATTACCACACAACAGATAGTGTACTGACCAGTGAATGTTCCTTTATCAGTCAGCATATCAAGATCAAAATCGGTATCGTGCTGGGTATCCTCACCATGATTGAAAAATTCTGCACAACGAAGAGCTGTATGCAAATACGTATATCCAGCCGGCAAATTGACGATTTGAGCACTTTGAGGTCCGGAAGTGTTACCGGTTGGGGCGGGTGGCATGCTGGGCTGAGGTGGCGTTGGCTCTGGAGTCCGCTGTCTGCATTGGTCAGGTGGAGGTGCATCTGTTTGTTTCGGTCTCCAGCCTGTCAGCGGATTCTTTGCGGTGCCATTTTGGCAAGGATGGCAGCCAGAGGTCTGGTTTTGACTAAGTATTGCCAGGTGGCTGTCTATCGCAGCCTTCACCATTTTATGTCCAGGAAACTGAACACCCTGTTACTTTTCTTCTTGGACCTCGTCACATGGTTTCTTAATGATATATTTCATTTTGTCTATTGCAGTGCACAAAAAGCCTTCTTTTGTCATTTTGCCCATATTCAACGCCAGCCGCATGTTGGACTGTTCCAGCTGTACCCGACCTCCTTGCCTTGCCATAGTTGCACACATGTTGAAAACCTACAAGAAATTAGTTGCTGCTTCTAACAATGAAATTTGGCTGTTACCTCTATCGTATATGCTTCCGTAGCCTCCTCTAAGGTGATTACAGCCTGCTACGTCCACTCACCGGGATGCTTATCAGGAAATTCATCTGTCATATTCCCAGAGCTGAAAACATCATGATGTTTGATTTCGGGGACTGGGTGGACAAATGCGTTTGTTGACCATGAAGCTTTCCCGTTATGGGCAGTGATAAATTCATTATGTAGCTCTCTACGGACAGACGATGTAAGTAATACAATTAATTCACTGCTGTTTGCCTCGATATGGATATAGTCACATCCAACTGCCTGCTGCTTTTTATTTTTGCTGCTTCCAGTCTTGCGGACAATTTTTAAATGTTCATCCTGGGTCATATGTTTGGTGGCTGCATTAGCAGCATCGCGGTGAACAAACTTGTATCTGCGCACTTGTTTTGTGCCAAGGATTTCTGTATTTGATGTAGCGCCCACCAATCTGCCGGTATTCGATCCACTCTCACCTGGCCAAGGTAGTTGTGTATCCATGAGGTGCTGTTGTGGAATAGGAGAGGAGGATGATAATGAGAGGAAGTGGAAAGCCCTGAGGACTATATAGTTAGCTTCATGTCAGAGTGGAATAAGTAGCAGCCAACATGATCATTATGCTCAAGATGAATCCTACTGAGTATGGCTGCAAGTTGCAGGGGTTTCCCACCGCCCTGCAATTTGCAAAAAGTCGGTCTCATATTGCCTGTGTGTTAACAGGGATCAATTGCGGTGTATGACTGCCAGAATCGCCTAATTGCTAGATATTAATACGATCTAGCCCCAGGGAAAGGACGTCTGCTGATGTTTGTCTCAAATCATCCCCAGGATATTAGATGAAAATGACACTAACAATCATGTCATGTTATATGGTTAGCATCACTATTCCTAATTTGTTGACAGTTAAGAGGGAGATTTTGCTTTGTTCAAAATGAGTAAACGTACCAACCTTGACCTAAACGATGCAGCTTGCCTCCATATGGTCCATAACATGCAATATCCAACATCTCCCCAAACGAAAAAGTCAATGCCAACTACAATGGTCTGGGCTCCGAAAAGGCACATTTCACCACTTCTGGCGGCCAGATAGTACGAATCGACAAAGTGGGCAACCTAACGACATCATCAAGTGAAGGAAGGCAAGAGCGGTCTGGAGGCAGACAGAGTCCGAGCCCTTGCGGCATTGCGTAACTTGAGATCCAAAAAGAAGCTTGTGGCGGAGAAACGATGAGAAACACACTTTTTAAGCAATGAAAAGAAAGAGAAATGGATTGAGGATTATGTTGAGAGAGAAACCGCTGGGGTAAGAAAGCAAGTTGAAGAGGTAAAGGCAGTGGTTCAGCAAGAGCAGGACGATATGACGCATGCTGAAATGGTGGGATTGACGTCCACAGAGTCCGAAAAGATGTTTGAGGAGATGCTGGTTGCTATCGGACATAGTCTGAGTGAACTTGCAAGTTCCAACGATGGGGAGGATGTGGAAGATGAGGATGACGAAGAGACTGACCAGGGTAAGCTGAGCGATGATGACAAACCCCGCTGGGTGATGGGCACAATCACCAACACGGTACAGCACGGTATGGAGATGTTTTGCCAGATGCAGATGAAACTCAACGAATTGACTCAACCGGGATGGGGGGATGCAGCTCACTACTTCTTTGAACGAGAGGAGAAGTACTGCACATCGGAATGGAGGTTTCCAGCAGTCGTTTAGCCACAAATGAATGATCACACTCCGGCACCTCCACCAACAACATTTGGATAGCATTTTGAGGATCTTGACATTGTCCCCGGAATATTGCAAAGGCCGCATGAGACTTCTCGACCAGGAAGTATTCATATTAGGCTAGGTTCGGTGAAGCCCCAGTCAAAATCGTGCATACCTAGCGGTGAGCCAGGTGCGGAGCCCGATTCGTCAACGTTGCTGAAAGCCAAGCCAGTTGAACCAGTATGGTTTTACCCAGGCATATATACTCCAGCTAATTACCATATAGGTATCGGATTCTGACGAAGAGATGGTGATGGCTCCTGCGTCTGCAGAAGTCTAGATATGCAAACTGTAATTTTCGACGTCTGATCGCAGTGAAAAGTAATTTGTTTACCAATTTTGCTAAATGTCAGCTGTTTCTTGATTTCAGTGACCAAATTGTGAGACATAATAATTCGGCTGTGCATGTGCAAGGGTTAAACGCACCATGTGAAAGATCTAGAATGCAAATAGCACTGTAAGAGAGCCAAAACTTTCGGTTTCTTTCTGCAAGTGACTGTTAAGTGACAAACCTAAAGCAATAGTAGTGGTGAAATGTGCTAACAGAATTTAAGTGAGTGATGTTATACATGTCATAGAAAGAGCAGGCCGTGCGCATGACGAATTGATCTGAACGACAACCATCACGCTAAAGTCATCCATGTATCCAACTACATAACTCTCTAGCCAGACCTGGTGTACATGGTGGAGATATTTGAAATTGCTTGTGGTACATCATGGAAATCAAGGAGAAGGAGCTGGATAAGGAATGGTGATGAAGTTAAGCTATATTTACCACAAACTAGTAAAATGATCTACATACCGTCAATTGCTGGCCGAAAGCACGGGATTGTGATAGGGCGACATCATTTCTCACTCAGATAGCGTATATACCAGCTGATCAGAATTTGGGAGGTAACAATACTCCTGTATGTAAACAATAATACATACCAACGCAATACTGGATGTCAAAAATGTGTATATAATTTGTTGCATACAATTATTGAGTGTACAAAGGCTGTTTCAATGTGATTAATGTGAGCGTCACCAGAGTGTTAACGATTTGTGGCATTCCATCATGAAACATCCAGTAGGCTGTGCGGTTACAGTAAGTGATAATAGAACTACCCGCCGCTTTTCTATGAAACTATGGTGGTGGCAACATTTCAACTAAGTCCTGAAAATGAGTGTCAACAGAATGTGAACAACTTTTGACATTGCATCTTGGAAAATGCATGAGCTGTGAGTAGACGTTACCCCATAATCGCGCAATCGGCCGCCTTTCCAGGCAAAACCTCGTGCAATAACATCGCTACTATGCCCTAAAAATGAGCGTCAATGGAGCCTCAATGACTTTTCGCCTTGTATTGTGGACCATCCTAGGGCTGTGCGGCGACACTCAGCCATAATCTGATTATTCGCTACCTTTCTAGGCAAAAATGATTGCAATGACATCGTACTATATCCTAAAAATGAACGTCAACAGAGTGTCAACAAATTTTGGCCATGCATTTTGGAGTATTCGGGGCCAGTGCGGCGACATTAACACATAATCGAACTATCGGCTGTCTTTCTAGGTAAAAATGCTGTTGACAACATCGTCACGATGCCCTGAAAATGAGTGTCAACGGAGCCTCAACGATTAGAGATCTTCCATCTTGCAAAATCAAGGTGCTATGCAACTACAATGATCTATAATCGTACTATCGGCCGCCTTTCTAGGCAACTATGCTTACGACAAGATTGTAACCATGTCCCAAAATGAGCGTCAACTGAGCGTCAACAATTTTTGTGCTGGCATCTTGAATAATCTAACTGGAATGGAATGCAGATAAAACACAATGAAACTATCAGCAGCCTTTATTGGCAAAAATGCAAGTAACGATATTGTGTCTGCCTTCTACAATTGAGCGCCCATAGTGTGTCAAGGCTCCGAATGCTACACAGCAATGAACTGCATTATGCTCTTCCTAAATGGCATTTTACTCGGTCAGTCGTTGCAATCTGTCCTTGTATTCAACTTTCCAAATATGCATGCAATGTCTTACTGATCAGATTATTTTCCTTGAAGCTGTAGAGTCAATATTTAAGAACCCACATTCTGCTTTACTGTATTGTTATTTTCAGCAGTCTCTCAAGTCTGATTTCCCAGCTTCCTAATTTCTACCAGGATGTCAGATACAAAATCTTTGAACACCTCATTGCTCAAGGTTATGATCCCTTCCAAAAACGAATGTGTTTTTTTTTGCAATTTGAGCAACCTTACGTTGCAAATCATCTTCAATGCTAGGCAGGCTTCAATGAATGTAGACTCGAAGCGGCCTATTGCGTGGAAGCATTCCAGACATGAGCCTTCATGGTGATTCTAGTTACACTGCGGCATTGAGGAGACCGGCAGCCCTGGTATCATATATATCATTTGTTATCAAGTTCTTCGCCATCCATCAGAACATGGGACCAGCTTAATGCAGAAACACTTGCTGGCAAAAGCTCACATCGCAAAGTTGAACGAATTGACTGAGTCAGAGGTCACTGAATTGACTAGTTTGATGGTCGATGAAACAGATTTGGCTATCCTGAACCTGCAAGGATATCGACGAATCACAAGCATAAGTTTGCAGAGGAAAATCATATTTGATATCCAGTTTAATCTATATTGACCAAAATGACAGACAAAAATTTTCCAAACTGGCACCTAAGGACTTTGAAAGTTCTGAATTTGACCAAAACATGTGGAATCGCTCTCTGATGTAAGGATCTGTTTCGACACCTATTCCAGATAACGCTATATCACATCTTGAGCTTCAACCGTAATATCAGGCATTACGCGATGACCTAGTCCTACCGTCCGCTATGACCATTAGTAATATTTGCTACAGGGATTATGCTCTGACTGTGGATGCAAGTAAGAAGCAATTGCGGTAACAAAATAAAGTTAGTTTAGCTTTGGACGGATCGCCATCAACAAACAAACTACCCATAATATGAGTCATTGCTAACTATATGAATTGAAATTGGACATTGCGTGAAGTTCAACTCGCTTTCGATGTGGGTGATCGCCAGTTCTGTTCCTTTTTCGAAAGCTGATTCAGGATGACAGGTCAAGGGCCAACATACTGGACCAAGGTTAGCCATACATTTGAAGGACGTGCTTGATCGTGTTGAGCTTACCGACGGCCATTTGCTTGGTAGTACAACTGAGAATGCTTCCTCAAACCACTCGATGACATGCGAGCTGCAATCAACACTTGAGGCCTCTGGAATCGTGTGGCCGGCATTGAGGCACCACATACCATGCATTGCGCACGTCATACACCTGGCTTTAGGTGCATTCATGAGCAGTCTCAGTGAAAAAGGCTGCACCAAGTCTTGGGAAGCCCATGAGTGCAATCAGCAATGTGGAGAGAATGAAAGCATAGACATTGGGAAGAGTCAAAGACTTCGAAAAGAGGGCAATGTTAGAATCAACAAGGTGTCGGCTATGAGACCAGGTTTAGGAAAGATAATTGAGAAAGTACGTATTTCATGATATTTTGAAAGTCCTGAAGCTGATTATTATATAGCAGAAAATGCTTGCTACATTAATTACGGTAACACCTGGTCGGCAAAATGAATTCATTGACTGTCAAAAAGCAAAAGTCCACATTGCAGTACTTCCGGTTATGGATGTGAACACGTGTTCGAACTCTACACTGGAGTTGCTCGAGCGCTGCTACCGATTATAGGAATTCACACCCCAGTGGCTTCAAAACCCAAAATTCAGAGAATGCCGCCCACTATTCACAACTCAGGATGAATGGACGATTATCAAGTATGTCATGGAAGTATTGAGGCCATTGTGATATTGGACCCTTTGGATGGTGAAGAGGTATACCTTCACATGGCATCATGATATCACAGTGTACAATGACATGTTCGATCACATGGATGGCTTGATGCGAGTTTTGGCCAAGAAGAAGACTCAATGAAAGAAAGGCTTGTTCTTCGCTGTGAAGTTAGCATGACAGAAGCTTTCCAAATACTACGCTGAAGTGACTCCAATGACGGGCATGCTGTATATTTCCACACACATCGTCCATTCTTTCCAGAAGTTGCAATCATTTAGAACGCAGGACCTAGGAATGGATATTAATCCTGAGAATAAAACATCCTACCCTACACAATATGAAGAGGCCTTTCTGAAGAATGTGGAGAATGAATATAGTGCCAAACATCGATGTGTGACGGTCAATAAACTCAAATCCATACCAAGCAGCAATCTCGTCCCCTCTGCAACTTCTTCATGGTCCTATAAATGATCCGTCGATCCATAGGATTTGTCCAGCGATGATGAGGAATACTTAATACATAACAATGTGGCTGAGATGACACCCAGACGAAGCGATTGCGCAGCCCACGTATTGTCTGCCGCCATGCTCTATTTGAATTCGCCGCCTAAAGCAACACAGCACTGGGGACAGATTAATCCAAATCCCAATGATTACCACTCTGACTCAGTGGAGATTAGCAGTACATTTTGGATATCAGACATAACTGATTGGTGGCCCCAACAGGGGGAAACGCACTCAAAGTATGCCAATCTCTCCAATGTGGCGCAGGACATCATCTCTGTCATACCACATGGTGTTGGAGTGGAGGTCAGTTTTTCTGTTGGGTGAGATGTCATTGGCTGGAGGCAGTCAAAAACCACAGGCGAGACCCTTCCCAAAAAAGTCATTGTAAGGCACTTGGCTTGAACCAGTATCGGATTTTGCCAGGCACTGTCCTAGAATTGGATACCGCAAACTGGGAAAACGACTTGGAAATGAAGAAAGAGGCGGAGGAAAGGAAATTGCACAGAATGTGCAAGGTTCACGACTTTTTGGAGATGTGGCAGGGCAGCCAAAACCTTGCTGCTACCTGGAAGGAATCTTGCGCTCAAAACAAGCAGATGACTGCCGTCAGATCTATTTCGGACACGCAAGAGATCTTTCAAGCAACCTGGTCACTCTTTCAACATGATGGTGCGGTTGCATTTAAATTGTCAGAAAGATCATCTTTCCCACCACCTTAATCTGCAAAGGTCATCCCTGCAGGACAAACTCAAATCTTATATGTCTGCCAAATCCGGAGGATCAACTGCCATCCAGTCGAAAGCAACAAGGATACCACAAGTGAAAGCATTTCGGACACTGATGATTGGCTAAACTGGAATGGCGACTTGGATAATCTAAATGACAGTGAAGAGGGTTGCACAGCGGACAATGAATCTGATACAGAGTACAAAAATGGCCTTCAAGATCTGGAATGCCCAGAGCAGCAGGATGTTAGTGTCACACCAAATGTTCCCGGATTTGTTCGGCCAACACAGAACTCACAGAGACAGCCTTAAATGGTGTTAGTCACACTCAATGCAGTAGAAACGTGGAGAAATAAAGGAGCGAAGAAAAAGTAGGACAAAATGCATCAATGGTTCACCAGCTTTATGTAGCTTGACCGAGAGTTTCAGTTAGAGATATATTCTGGGTGAATGGTAACAAGTAGCTTGTGAATATCGGTTGATAAATAGATGTATAGCAGGTGCAATGAATCATTTCGCATGAATCATCATTTTTAGTCGTGTGAGAGTGAACAGTGCAAGATTATTACGCCGCTTGGCATTGCCACAGGGCCGAGTCTCAATCAGGCAGAAAGACACCTGATAAAGTCAAATCAGAATGAAAACAATTATCGACGGCAGAAGATGTTAGATGGAAAATGGATCAAAATGAGTGTTAATGGAGTGTCAATGATTTGTGGTCTTGTAAATACAGTAATTCACCAGTGACTTGGTCGTTGTTATGCATAACGGACGTATTTCAAGCTTTTATTGGCAAAAGAAATAGCAACGTGGTCACCGGCACATTCTTAGCATGAGTGTCAACAGAGTGTCCACGATTTTGAGCTTTGCATCTTGGTTAAGTTATATTCCGATTGGTTTCAGACATCGATTTATGAGATATTAGCAGCCTTTACTGGCAAAAACAACAGCGACATGCTCCCTGCGGCATCCTGGAAATGAGTGTCAACGGAGGGTCAACAGTTTTAGGACTGGCATATCTCGTAATCAAGGCATCGCGTGGATCTTCGTGTGCACAACTGTATTATTGACCACCTTGCTAGGCAAAAATACCATATATTGGAGGTGAAATAGAGATACCAGATTAATCGATATTGCCAACTGCTCCACAAGCAAAAGCACATTATTGGTCGCTGATTACGCGATTTTGATAAGATACTATTAACACACCGCAAATACAAGAGCCTTATATGAATCCATAGATGGCCCCACTGGGCGACATGCTGACAACCCGTCGAATTAAGACCGGTTGGCAGTTTACTGTGGAACCGTACCAGAGTCGGCAGTTCGGGTTTATTCTCGACAAAGACCACCAATTTGGCAACAGTGCCATTTGGACCCGGACCCGGACTCGAAGCGAAGGTCCGGAACTGTTGCTAACACTAATTAGGCACATTCCTGATACTGGAATAACAAGCACTGACCTAACACCAGGAAGAAATGCACTGACCTTACACAGAGACAACAGGCGTAGACCTAACACTGGAACCATAAGCTTTGACCTACCACTTGAGCAACAGGCACCTACCTAACAGCAGCCCAAGACCAACAGACCTCATACAGAGACAAAAGTCACTGACCTCGCAGACAGGATGACATGCGCCAATCTGGCAGAAAGTATCACATGCACTGCTGTCATACTGCAACATCAGGCACCGAGCTAACACCACAATCCCAGACCCCAACCTACTACTAAGATAACCAGGACCGACCTAACACCAGAACCACTGGCACCAAACTAACACTGGAACAACTGGCACCAATCTTATCCCGGGACGAGAAACCGCAAATACAAACAGGACGCTCACCCAGTAGTAAGGATGACACTGACCCAAAGGAATACTAAGAGGATGAATGAATGATCCAGGTTAGATTGTGACAAGTGAACATTCTGATACTACTAGTCATAGTGTGAAGTAGCAGAAAATAAATCACGATAGAGAACTTTGTAAGAAGCGAAGAGAACAGACTGTGAGTGGTGGTGAAGTTGGACTAAGAAAACAACTAAGCAAAGAGCTCTCCTCAAAAAGAGTGCCAATTGACCTAACCCCCCTTCCAGAAACTCACAAACTAGCAATTGACCTTATATACCCAATTACTGCCAATTCACCACCTAATCCACCAAGCCATCTCCAAACTGCTACAACCAGTACCCAGTGTTAGCAACGGGTCCAGGTAACCCGCCAGTCTTGCAGGTTTGGACTGGAAAAACCTTTCGGTTCGGTTCCACAGATGTCCAAAAACTCATCCCAGAGCTTCTAGCCAGGTCAAACCTGTACCCGTACCTGTCAACTTGTGGGTTGTACCAGGTTTGGCTGCACCTGTCAGTTCCAATCTCCAGATCTTGTTTTCTGGTTGTTCTATTTATGGTCGCAGTCAGATATGTTACTGTTTTGTGCAAAATATTGACTTTGGTATATCATTGTCTTTATTTGTTTCACTGGCTGTCTTGATAATCAAAACAAGGAGAGACATGCTCCCTGCTACATCCTGAGGTTAAGTGTGAACCATTGTTCGTCTTGTATCATTAGTCAGATTTGATGTCCAGAACAGCCATATTGATAGTTAAGAGAGTCATTAAGCCGGAAATGAATCAGCTTGCTCCTGCGACTGCGCCGACAAGATTTGCAGAGCTGACAGAGATACAGGATAATGTCAGTGGAAAATGGCAATGCCACAACAAACATCACAAGCATAAAGTAGCCATATGATGTAAGCATACAGGAAACCACAGTCTCACATGTACATATCGGCTTCCACAAAGGAGGCGATATCCAATTCGTCATCGACTAAGCAATTGAATCTTATTACACCTGTAAGCTTTTACCCCTGCATATTTCCTCCTTACCTATTTACCATACAGGAATTGTATTCAGATCAATATGTTGTTTTGGCTCGTAGGTCATCTGTTCACTACCTGTACAATATGTGAATATTGACGACATATGTCCATGAAATGTTATTGATGTATCTTAATTGATCTTATTCAGAATCTTGTAGATGTCAGTGACTACATTTTGAGGCATCATAATTTGTCTGTACATGTGCAAGGTTCGTATGGGCCATAAGAATGATCTAGACTTCAAACCGAGTTCATTGACAATTGATCAACTCAATATCGTCCCGTTTCATACAGATAAGTGATAACGCAAAATCCAAATTTGAGATAAAATTTACAAACAAAGTTTCACTTAGTGATGGTATACGAGACATAGAAGGAGCGGTCAATGCGCAACGCGAATCTGTATGAATGTCTACAATCATGTTGCATTGATCCTTACATCCAACTACATCACTCTGCGTTCATACCGGGTACACATAGTCATCATTTTGAAAATTGCTTATGGTAGGTCATGGAAATCCAGGAGATCAAACTGGATATGGCCAAGTGAGCAAGTTGGGCTATATGAATGAAGAAGTAGTGTATGGATCTACATGCAGTGAATTGCCAGCTGAAAGCGCTGGAATGTCACAGTGCTACATTATCCATCGCTCAGAGAACATGTGTTTCAGTTGATTAGAAATCAATATGCAACAATCCTTTGCATGCAACTGAGTATTGATACAAATTATACATTGGCTGTCAATAATAACTATATGATTATTTGTACAAAATTAGTATTCATAAAACAACAGTGAGGACATGCTTATGGTGAGTGTGAATGGAGTATCAACAATGTTTGGTCTTGTAACTAAGTTAATTGGAAAGTAAGTTGCATGCTGTTAATCATTACACACATATTGGCTGCCTTGATAGGCACAAGAAACCGCGACACAGATACAGCCCAATGTTGAAAATGAGAGTCAAAAGAGTGACAATGACTTTTGGTTCTGTATGTATGTTAAATGGGAAGCGATTTGGTTGCAGTTATGCATAACCAAAGTATTGGCACCCTTTATAGCCGAAAGAGAAAGCGACATGGTAACACCCCAATTGACAAAATGATCATCAACAGAGCATCAATGATTGTTGGACTTGTAAGCAACTTAATTGTGAGGTTATTTGCTTGCTGTTATTCATAATCATCGGATTGGCAACCTTTATAAGCACAAGAGACCGCGACACGGTAACAACCACATTCTGAGACTAAACATCAACAGATGATCAATGAATTTTTGCCATGTAGGTAAGTTAACGGGAACACAATTTGCTTGCTATTATCCATAACCAACGTATCAGCAGCCTTTATAGGTAAAAGAGAAATCAACACGGTATCAGCTGCATTCTGAAAATAAGCATCAACAGAGTATGAAGATTTCTAGTCTTGCAAGAAAGTCAATTGGGAAGTGATTTGCTCACGGTTATCCATAATCAACATATTGGCAGCCTTTATAGGCAAAAGAGAAAACAACATGGTCACAGCCCCATTCTGAAATTGAGTGTCAACAGAGAGTCATTGATATTGGGTGTTGCATCTGGTATAATCCAAGGGCTGTGCTACAGCTTGTACCCATAATCAGAGTATTGGGTACTTTTATAGTCAATATGGTATATCTCACTGTTGCAACACCTAAAAATGAATGTAAACAGAGTGTCAACAGAGCACAAACAGAGTGTCAACAGTTTTGGGTGTTGCATCTGGTATAATCCAAGAGCTAAGCTATGGCTGTTATCCATAGTTGAAGAATTGGCCACCTGTATTGGCAATGTGGTTAGTATCATTGTCACTACACGAAAAGATGAGTGTCAACAGAGTGTCAAAACTGTGTCAATAGAGCATCAACAGAGCATCATCAGAGCATCAATGATTTTAGGTATTGCATCGTGGATAATCCAAGGGCGGTGCTATTGGGTTTCGTCATACACAAAGTATTGGCCGCATTTAGGAGTAATATGGTCACTGTCAATGTCACTACACCGGAAACTCAGCGTCAACAGAGCATCAACAGAGTGTCAACAAAGTGTTAACAATCTTGGGTGTTGCATCTTGTATTATCCAAGGGCTGTGCTAAGGCATTTGCACATAATCAACCTATTCGCAGCTGTTATAAGCAAAAGAGGTTGCGAAATGGTCACATTCCGAGTCTGAAAATGTGCATTAACAGAGTGTCAACAATTTTGGTGTTGCATCTTGTATAATCCAAGGGCTGTGCTATGGCATTTACCCACAACAGAAGTAGTGGCATCCTTTATAGGCAATGTCGTGTGGGTCGATACTGCTACACCTCAAAATGATCGTCAACAGAGCGCCAACAAAGTGTCAACAGAGTGTCAACAGAGCACCAACAGAGTATCAACAGAGCATCAACACCGTGTCAACAGAGTGTCAACAGAGTGTCCATAATTTTGGGTGTTGCATCTTGTATAATCCAAGAGCTGTGCTACGGCAAGTCCCCATAATCAACGTATTGGCAGCCGTTATGAGCAAAAGCAGAAGCGACATGGTCACAGCCCCATTCTGAAAATGAGTGTCAACAGAGCATTAATGATTTTGGGTGTTGTATCTTGTATAATCCAAGGGCTGTGCTACGGCATTTACCCATAATTGAAGTATTGGCATCCTGTATAGGCAATATGGTCTGTGTCAATGCCACTACACCTCAAGTGTCAATGGAGCCTCCACAACTTTTGGTCATGTAAACAAGGTAATTGGTAAGTGATTAGCTTGCTGCTATTCATAACCAACGGATTGCCACCCAGTATGCTCAAAAGAGAAAGTGACACAGTCCCGACGCCATTCTGACAATATTCGTCAATGCAGTGCCCACTCAGAGTCATCAATTGCTGGTGGTGCAGATTGTGTAATGAAGGCATCGCATGGATATTTGAGCTTATAATTGAACAATTGACCTCCTCCATGGTCAAAAATACAAATCATCAAAAGAAAAACATGAATTAAAATATTGCCCATCTTGCTATGTGCAAAACATGTAAAATGTCCTTTCTGGATGTCGAATAATCAATTTTGATCGAGTATAATTATCAAATAGCAAAGGCAAGCAGGTGATATTTATTTACAGATGGACACACTGTACAACCTGCTGAGAACCCGCCCAATTCAGATCGGTAGGGAAATGTTGATTAAACCATACCCAGATTTGAAGTTTTGGTAGATTGACGACCCAGGCCACCAATTTGCCTCCGATTCTGTTCCGACCCCGATCCGGACCCAAACTGATGCTCCAGAACCGTTGCGAACACACCATCACCAAGATATCAGCTGAACACTGACAATCCAGTTCAACCGCTGATTCCACTGTCAGTAACGCTTTTTATAGTACTGGACCTTCAATCTAACTTGGAACCTCCACCAGAGATGAATCCTCTGCCGAAGCCTCTCCCAATCATGCATACAAATGAAGGCAATTCATTGACTCCTTAATCCTCACCCTTGCCAATCAAAACATGCAAATGCAACTCCCAGGCCCAACACGTGTATTCGTTATTGGAGGAGTAACTGATACCAAATTGATCAAAGTGTATCAATAGTTCTCCTCTGGCTGCGGGACTGCTGTGCTCGCAGAAAAGGTTATTGCAACCATCCCATCGTACTGCTTGGAATCACTACAGGATACCATAGAATTGATGAACGGATGTATGAGGAAACACTAGGAACAGTTGACAGGTCAACTACAGGATGCCTTGGGCCATGGAAAACGCCATGTCTATATGTACATGAGATTATACCTGGGGTGACTATGCATAAAACAGCTTGAATATGGGAATGTTGGCCTGAATACCATTATCCTGGCATATTACAACATCAGCCACATTATGATTAACAAGGAAGCCTTGGCCAAGTACTCACAGGTTGAAATGTTACTGTGAGCCACCCCAAGAAATATAGGAGCAAATGCGGTAATGAAACTTCAGCTAGATTCCAGAGACCCGTTGATGTTCAGCTATGACGAACTCCAAAAGCATGCCGTTGTCTCCTGTACAACAGCCGATGCCGTCACCCTCCTGAGTTCGGCAGTAGTATGTACAGCACTCCAAGTCTGGCCATATATATTCACTACTGGAGTTCTGCTCCCACAGGTGCCACAAGTGGTGAACCTACAAACAATCTCTATGGAAGAAACACTTGCACTAAAGCAAGCCATGGAGAATGTTCCCATTTCTAAAGCCGAAAGTACAATCAACATGAAGATTCATACTATGATGAAGATCATTCATAGTTGGACCTTCCAACAGAGCAAATCAAATTTGCCTCAATATGGAGACTCCCAGAAAGTTGGGGCGTAAGCTATTCAAGCTCACCATGCACCTCACCATACAGCAATCAACTTTGCACCTCCAAATGCACCCATGGGGCCCACTTACTACCGGGAGGGACCCAATTACCAGCAGTATCCAAAGTCATAATTTGGACCCTGAATCAAATGGGATCGGCTTAGACACATCCGCACTTTCTGTACTGATGTGGCGACACACCAGCAAAATGGTTAAGTCCACCTGAATTAACGTGGAACAGGAACCTTCAAATGAAGAGCAAAACCTACAGCTGAGAAATCCAGATATCAACAGAAGTAAAGGTTTGTGTCAATGCCGCAGTATGCCTGGAAAGTAGCTAGGCAAGGGCGGCGGGGAGGGGGAGTAGTCAATACAGCTGCACCACAGCCTCCTCAGCTACAGCAGTTTGCATGATCTCAGCTAAGTCACAGGGCCAGTGCTCCAGTGGCTGCGATTCGCTCACTGATTGCCCGACAGCTGTTTGATATGAAAACATACTACTCTGGTTGATATACCAGTAGGGCTTCAGGTCACAATGACTGTATGGAGGAATGCAGCAATGAGGATGATGGGCATGAAGAGGGACAATCGGACAGCAGTGCAGGGGATGAGGATGATACTGAGACAAAGGAGGAGTTAGACGAGTATTTAGACAAGAAAGAGAGGGAAAAATCCCCGGCCGCTATGCCTGCTTAGGCAGGATGTGGCTTGATGGATGAGCGAAGGACCAGGATGGACCAGGTGACCAGATGTAATAACAAGTGTTAGATGTTTTCTTCTAATACTGTTCACAGAGCTTAAATCTCTCAAGGGGTACTTGTTTGACGATTCTGTCATGGGGCATGCACAACCCCTACCCTGAAGAGCGTTTTTGAACTTCAGGTCAGAAGCACTTTTAGCAGGGTTAGAGTGGGACACATCTCGATTGGATAAGCAAGTTCTTTGCTTAGCACATTCCTCCACAGTATATCATGCAGTCGCCAATTTGAAGATGCACCACTGCCAGATTGAACGAAGTTTGCTTCTGCTGAGCTTGTTGTTTTCAACTAGATATATATCCAAATACTAGGCATGATATGTCTGAGCAGACTTAGGAATACATTCACTTGCAGAGGTGACAGTCATTGGCCAATATGCAAGTATGTGAGATCTTGAGCCTGATCACTTCTGTAAGGTCGGATGGTTCTGGCACTTCCCAGCCAACGAGAATGGTCTCGGCCTAAACATAGTGTTACTAAGAGATTTCCGCACTGCCTGTTCCAATGAGGCGAAAAGTATCCCCAAACATTGGCATATCTCAAAACAGCAACTGCAATGTGTTAGACATCGCATTTAATCTATATTGGCGTAGTATTGGTTAGTCACCGATTCAACCTATGATACAAGCCCATTGGCAGAGACAGTGACGCATCATTAGCGAACAGCACCAAATGGCTGTATGTCCGTTAATTGTTCCAATTACAGCACAATACATATCACAAGATGTCCAAGTTGAAGTTATGATCTGATTACTTGTCTGACATGATATCTTGTGGGTGTGGCCTGATTCATATCAGGAGCATAACGCTTTATTACATTACCTGCATGTACACAATAACCCAAAGGATTCATGGCAATCTCTACTAGGCACATTCACTCAAAAAGTAAGATGCAACAGTATGTTCCTATCATGAGCGATTAAATCACAGCATGGATGGTACACCGTACAAACCCTCAAACATGACTATAAAGCAATCACATTGTTCAGGCAACGAAAAGGACATGGTCGAGCAGCGCTAGTGAAACAATACCTAACAGTGAAGGACGATCTGAAACATTACTGCGTGTTTATGATACCAATATCTGTTATTATATAATCTATTGGCACTGTATAGCAGCAGCCCCACACGGATTGGATACATACTATTCATGACCAAACCAAAAATTACAAGTGATTGTAACCTTCCAGAATGATAATGACATTATCATTTATGCCTTGGAGAAACTAATATCTTTTTCCCAAGATAATAGTTATTTCTCTGCAGTGCAGTGTATTTAGTGGCAAGCTTTGATTTCAGGGATAGAGTAGGAGCTAGAATCCGATATTCACAACTAGCGTATATGTGCCTATACTGGATTTCCAGCTACCACCACCTACCCAGCTGTATCTTCGGTGGTAAACAATATTAGCAGGAGTAGCTCTGGAATATCCTAGTCACAGGAATTTATGATTCTGGAAACAGCTGACGCATTCCTTAAGCAATCGAACAACCTAAGTGCAAGCATTGACCAAATCTAGTTTTAGCAATGCGTCCAAGTTGCCAGGTCGGTTCCGGGTCCGGTTCCCCATTAACCCGGACCGTGGCAACAGGTCTTTCCACACGAAAAACCAGGACCATTGGAAATGGGGCGGTTTTACCACCAAAAACCTGGCATTTCAAATTCACCATTTCGGCTCCAATTAAGAGTTTGAGTTCTGATCATATCACAACATGATCAGTACGTACATTGTGCAGTTTTAGTCGCAGTTTGACCTGCCGGATTCAGATTTGCGATCCGTCAAGTATTCATTGAGTTGCGATCGAAAACCCGGCAATTTGGGTCAAAATGACACATTGTTTCACAACCACTCAACGAATATCAGTCGGATTGCAAATTGGAATGCAGGAGGTGGAAGAGGGACTACAGGTGAACAATTTATATGTTGACTATGTCATGATACAATGATAAGTCGAATACTTAATTGGAGCCACAGGAGTAGGAAGCATATATTTTGAACTGTGGTCCGGTTCCAACCTGGCCAAATACCCACGGTTCTGTGTCTGGGCCGGGTAACAAATGCGCCAAGACAAGGCGGGTTGGGTTTTTGGCTGGGTCTGGAACCGAACCGAACCGAACCGCCGCTTAACATGCGGACCGCTGGGGGGTTACCCGGACCTGTTGGCAACACTAATCAAATCCCAATCCAGGAAACACTATCTGGAAGAATTGACCCACTTCCCCAAAACAAGAAGCAGCTCTGATGAGAAAGGATGAATGAAGTGCACAGGCTGAGGAAACAAAATATAAGATGTTCATTAAAACAACAAGAAGATTTGTATCGTCTATCTGAAGCCATGAAATGAATGAACATCTAAGGCTGTGTATATAAGTACCTAAACTTTATGACACATCACCCCCTTAACAACAGGTGAGTATGTATTGAGGAAGAGGTTTCTGAGGTCACAATGTGTGCTCATAATTAGGAGCATACAAACTAGTAGGAATGCAGTAGAATTCAGCAATCACCTGACCCAGATGGACCCCCCAACAAATCACAAGTCCAAATATCCCCATAGACTCCGATGGGGCCGCAAAAGAAAGCACTGGTCCTACATACTGCAAACCACAAAGTCCTTGGAAGAAGCCAACTCGAATAGGCTATCAATGGTCATCAGAATAGCTATTCCGGCGAACGCATCTTTCCGCTCTTACTACACAATAAAACAGAGTGAGTAACTACAGAGGGATGAATTATTGCCAGCACGACGGCGGTATGAAAGAAAACCGATATGGCTTAGGTATCTACCCTCTCCGGCCTGAAAGATCATGTCAGATCCACTGACTGCTAGTCCACCAGGGACTGTGAAACCGTTCACAGACTAATTCTCATGTTCGAACTTCTAATATTCCTCGATGGTGGATGTGAGATCTACGTGATCAGTGAAGAAGTTACCAGGGAATCGCACATTGGGTGGAAATGTGCCAACAGGAAGATGATCACTGCTGATGGCAATCAGTTTGACTTAACTCAGGTGGCAGAGTCTGTGCACATCAATCTCCATGGTATAGTTATATCCATAACTATCATTTTAGAAAAATCTGGATCTAAACAGGTTAGATTGGGTCACCCCTGGGACACGCACAGACGGAATTGTGAGAGGAACCTTGAAAATGGCAGTCCCGAGATCACAATCCCAGTAGTTGATGAATCAGAGCAGGTGGTGTTCAATACTACAGTTCCAGGACACATGAGGGATAGAGTCACCAGTAGCTCCGAAAACTGATATTCATTGGTAATGTAAGGGCACCTGGAAATATAGTGCATGGCACTACAAAGGACTAAGGTTGGAAAGTTCTGGAAGGAGCAATGTGAGTGGGAAGGGCTTGAATAGTACGAAAGAAGAAGAAAAGAAGCTGGTAGATAGAAGTAGTGTCCTTGAATGGAAAGTGGAAGAATTATACACTGGCAAAGAGAAGGAAACATTTCAGAAACAGGAAAAGTCAATCAGAAACAGGGGGCTATCGATGGCCAGAAGCAATGGTGGGGAAGAAGCGTCAATTGGGAGGATGAGTGGGAAGAGGAGAAAGGACTGGTTGTTAGAGAGCTGGGTAGGAGAATGGTAACAGAAGAGTAGTTGAAGGGAGTAAAATCTCAGGTGGAGCAAAGGAAGGTTACCAGTAGAGAATCCACAATTGTCGTGTTGGTTACTGAAACTGGGAGTGCCCTGGACCTTCGTCAAATACAGCCTAATTCCTTGCACCTTGATTCGGCGAAGTGCAACTTAAATGACAACACCAAAGCAGCCTTGGTGCGTGCCTGCTACAAAAGTGTAGTGCAGCAAGTGAAGATAGTTCCCTTGTTAGATGGAAATATACCAGATGACGGAACCGACTGGAGCCGAAGAGCCATTGCCCAGGGCATTCCAATCCCAGATGGCTTGGATTAGTGGTATATTCCAAAATTCTAGCACCGAACATGGGTCGGAAGGGTGACACATGGGAGATTACGTGAGCTATGGATTGGGAGCATCCTATGGGCAAAGCAAAAGAATGCTCTCCAGGGTATGCAATCAAATGGAGAATACGCTCCCTCATGGACCTGGGAGGAACCGGAAACAATCAACGACAAGGCCGAGTCACCCTATTGTATCCCACTGCAGTTCTGTTATAACATAAGGAAGGATTCTGAGTTACCCATACCCAAGAATATCATTATCCTGCAAACAGCGGGGATAGAAGAGAGTGTGCAGCTGGTCCCATTCGATCTTGATTGGAGCCCCTAAAGAGATTTTCATTTCTTACTTCCAAAGACGAATGGAATGTACTGGTTTATCATCCCTGCCATGAGCCCAAATCGGCAAATACTGGAAGGAGGCAGAATACAACCAAAAGTTGAACTCTTTTCCGAAGCCTTCGCCAAGCTGCACATTTCTCCACAAATTGACTTTCACTCAGAGTACAACCAAAAAATGATTCACTGGGGTAGCCAGGACTATATGCGCATTCAGACTATGCAAGCCATGTATTAGCAGACCAGACAACTATAGAGAGCTACCAAGTTGGTATCAGTATTTGACAGAGTATCTCAGAATATACTGAATGCTCATGAGGGATTAATCAGGGAATTATTTGTTGACAATGTCAGTGTGAAAGACCTGAATAGTTTGTCAAGACAAGAGTAGTTGTATGGGCTGACTGGAGTTTGAAGGTTTTTGATGAAGCACCGCGAGAACTTCGATAATATACTTGCAGATATGGGGGGAGCTTGAGGGACCATGCTCAATAAGAAGTCTAACTGGTGCTAGAACAGAGTAAACTGAGTCTGGTTGGTCTGCTGAGTTATGGGCAGGTGGCAGCAAGTATCCAAGATTGACAAGATGTGGAATTGGCCCTGGTGCGAGAACTATACTGACTGTAGGGTATTTCAAGAACAGTATACATCTAATGCAAAATGAATCCCCAAGTTTGCAAAAGTTGTGGGCCCCCTTGTCGGAATCTTGGACAAGGACTTTGTGGTTCAATGGCAGAGTAAGGAAATAAAGGCTAGGGCAATCTGAAAGGAGGCTCTCTGCAATGCACTGGTGTTGAAGACAATACATGTTAGCAATTGTGCCCGGAAAATAGTCGTTGGACCAGACACCCTCACACACGTGTGGGAGGGTGATCTGGCAGTAGGAATACCAAGATTAAAACTGGCACCTGTGTCGCTATGAAAGTGGGCTCTGGAACAAGGATATGAAAAGATACGAAGTGGGGAAACGTGAGTGTCGTGGGCTGATCAAGGCAGTTAAGAAGTTTTGCAACTATGTATATTGGTGAGACTTTTCATGAAGACAGATGCCAACACATTAGTGTGTCAACTAAAGTTGCCCGCCAATAACAGGCAAGTAGAACTTTTTACATGCTGGATTCCTTGAATATGACCGTTCAATTTCGAGGTGAATCACTTTCATGGAATACTGAACGGAGCTCCAGATGCCCTCTCAAGGCAGCCGGGATGAGCAGGGGACCCTGAACCAGAGGGGAACATTGATTAAGTGGAAATATTTGAAGCAAGTTTACGAGGAATATGGGTGGAACAAGGGTCGAACAGAAACTCGCGGGAGAGGCCATATTAACGATTAATTGTGTTAGAATTGGCAGAGAAATACAAATGGTGATATAACCAGACATGCGAATATCTAGGGAATTTGGAGCAGGCGAATGCAGAGAGTCGAAATAAAATATAGCAATTTTGCCTGGAAATGACAAATTACCTTGTTTCAGATGCAGTACTTTATCAGTGGTGGAAAACCAATGAACTGCCAGGAATTGTATTGGTATGTGCGGAGAAGAGAACGAAGGCAATGGAAGCTGTGAATGAACTGCATGTAGTGTCAATGACGGTTCTGGACCGTCACTTTGGGTCTGGGTCTGGGTCTGAACCGAACCATTGCCAAATGGGCGGTCCGGGTTGTCTACAAACACGAACTGTCAATTCGGGTACGGTTCGATGGAAATCTCCCAACCCGTCTGCATTGGGCTGGTCATCAGCAGGTCGCCCAGCGTGTCCATCTGTAGATTTCTATAATGTTCTTGTTTTTGCAGTTGGATAATTGAACATTTTTAAAATTAGGTATTTGACAGCCAATGATCTCTTTTTGGATGTTTTGCAATCTGCGACATTGATTATTTTAGAATACGTGCTTTGCCTTCTACCCGTTGCATTTTTGGCTAGAGAGGTAGTCAATAGTTCCGTAATGGGCGCACCTATGTGCAGAAAGCCTCGATTACCCAATATGCAAGATCAAATATTGTTGACACTCCGTTGACACTCAGTTTCATGATGGGGTAATGTATGTGTCATGTGTTATTTCAATTGAAATGGCTGCCACAACTTCGTCTATGAATTGTTACCACATTGTTACACTTAGATTACCCAAGATCCAGCACCAATAATCCTTGAAACTCCATTGACGCTGATTTTCAGGATGGGACAGGGAGCGTGTCGGTGATCTTTTGAATTTAAAAGGCAGCCAATACCTCGTTTATGAATGGCTGCAGCCAATCGTCACTTTGTTTTGCCAAGAAAGGCTGCCTTTACGTTGGTTATGAATAGCAGTGATCAGGTTACTCTTCAATTACCGTACTTACAAGACTAAAAATCGTTGACACTCCGTTGACAGTCATTTTCAGGATGGGGCAGGGAGCCTGATACTAATATTTTTAATTTGGAAGGCAGCCAATACTTCGTTTATGAATGGCTGCAACAAATCATCACTTAGGTTACCCAAGATGCACAGCCAAAAATTGTTGACGCTCCGTTGAAGCTCATTTTGAGAATGGGGCAGTGATCGTATGGTTTACTCTTTCACCAAGAAAGTCCACTAGTATGCTCGTTATGGATAGTTCTGACCACGTCACCATTCAATTACTGTAGTTACAAGTCTGAAAATCGTGGACTCTCCGTTGACGCTCATTTTCAGGATGGGGCAGGGAGCCTGATACTATTATGTTTCAGTTCGAAGGCAGCCAACACTAAGTTTATGCATGGCTGCAACCAATCGGCACTTAGGTTACCCAAGATGCACAGGCAAAAATCGATGACGCTCAATTGAAGCTCATTTTCAGAATGGGGCAGTGATCGTGTCGTTTACTCTTTCGCCAGGAAAGGCCACCAGTATGCAGGTTATGGATAGTTTCGACCACGTCACCATTCAATTACCCTACTTACAAGATGGAAAATCGTTGAGACTCCATTGACACTCATTTTAATATACGGTGAAGTCAAGATCTGCTGCCATTAATAATTGCAATCTTAAATATTTGAACTTTGTGGATCCCTTTCAGCATGATTAGGACTTGGCTTCATGGCAAAGCCGAGCCCAGTAATATTCCAGCAGTGGTAGCTCTCATCCAGTTGCAATTTATATGTTATGCCAAATAATGCATATTGCCTGCTACAGGTTTGTTTGTTAACGAATATTCTCTCACAACTGGTCAACATTGTTGCATAATAATTCTCTAAATAAAATTCTTCATCAAACTACATAATGAACTTGGTGATAATACATTGACGCATTCTGTCCTACTATTTCTTGATCCCCTTATTCCTCCTCATTTCCATTATATTGACCATCAGTAACATCTTTTAAGCCTTCTTCTTTGATTATCGTATAGGCCAAATCAGTCCAGGAATATTCAGTGCCGCACTCACATTCCGCACCTCCAGGGTTTCTGAGACCTCACTCCTGTTGTCCAGTTCCATATCTGATTCATTGTCCGCCTCCCAGTCATCTTCGCTGTCGTTTGGATTATCCAAGTCCCTATTCCAGTTAAGCCAATTCTGGGTGTCTGAAATGCTTTCAGGTGAGCTATCCTCATCACTTTTGGCAGGATGGCGGTCGATTCATTTGATTTGGCAGACATTCTATACTTGAGTTCGTCCTCCAGGGAGGTTCTTTGCAGACAAAGTTGGTGGCACAGGTGATTTTTCCGACAATTTAAATACAGCAGCACCTCCATGATGACGGTTTGACCAGGATGCTTTGAAGATCTCTTAGGTATCTGAAATGTAACCTACGGCGGTCATCTGTCTATTTTGAGCGCAAGATTCCTTCTGAGTAGCTCGTAAGATTTGGCTACCCTGCCATGTCTCCAAAAAGTCGTGAACCGTGGCCATTCTATGCAACATCTTTTGCTCCGCCTCTCTCTTCATCTCCATGTCGTTATCAGTGCTGTCTGGATCCAAAACTGGGTCGTCGCCAGCCAGTAATCCGCTATTGGCTCGAGCAAACTGCCTTAATACCACTTTCTCGCGAAGAGTCTCGCCAGTGGTTTTCGACTGCCTCCACCCTATCACATCTCGGCCAAGGGAAAAATTGGCCTGCACTTCCACACTGTGAGGTATGATAGAGAATATGTTGCGTGCCTCATTGGAGAGATCGGCGTAATTTGAGTGCGTTTCTTGTTGCTGCCGCCACCAGTCGGTGATATCTGGTAACCAAAATGTACTACTAATCTCCATTGGGTCGGAGTAGTAATCATTAAGATTCGGATTAATTTGCCCCCAGTTCTGTGTTAATTCAGGAGGTGTATTCAAATACAGCCTCCCGGCTGTCAATAAACTTGCTGCACGATCGCTTCGTGCGGGTGTCGTTTCGGCCACATTGGTAGGCATTAAGTATTCATTGCCATCGCTGGAGACATCGTATGGATCATAAGAAGATTGACCAGATCTACAAGCCATTTCAAAGGAGCAGAGATTGTTATGCAGTGTGTTATCGGACTTAATGACCAGCAATCGTCTATGTTTCGCACAGTATTCGTTCTCCACATACTTCAGAAAGGCCTCCTGGCATTGGGTAGTATAAGAAGTCTCATCTTCCGGATTGATATCCATTCCCTTGTCCCACTTCCTAAACGATCGCAACTTCCGGAACGGATCAAGGATATGTGCCGTTACGAGGAGCCTATGGGTCGTTGGAGTCATTTCCGTATAGTATTTGGACAGCTTTTGCCGCGCACACTTCACAGCAAGGAATAAGTCATCCTTCCATTGTGTTTTTTTCTTGGCCAAAGCTCACATCACGCCATCCATGTAATCAAACATGTCATTGTAGACAGTGATGACGTGATGCAAAGTAACGGTATGCCATTTCGACATCCACAGGGTCCAGTACCGGAATGGCCGTAAAACCTCAATAACATACTTGTTACGGGGGTAACAACACTTCTTGATAATATACTTGCTAAATAGTATATGTACTTAGTGCGTACGGCCGTAGATCCTAATCCTTATAATGAATCGTCAGGGGATTCCTCAGAACTGCTTGCCTCGGTGCTAACTTCTTCCACCGATGGTTGCTGATATACTTGCTTTATCTTTTGGTATCCCTTAGCCTTAGGATAATTGGCTGTTCCCTGATCCAATTTAATCGGGTATATGCAGTCTTTGACCCTATGTGCACCCTTCCTATCGGCAGGCCAGGCACAGTGTAAGCACTCTCCTTCCGCTTTCCTTCTTTGGATCTCTCCTTCCTCGATCCCTTCTGTCTTATTGTAGACCTTCGTCTTCCTCTTTTTCTCAATCCTTAGAGATTTCTTTGTTGATGCTAAGGGGTTAATACGATTACATTTTCCCGTATTAACTGATATCTTAGCCCGTAGCTTCTTAGACTCCTGTAGGACCTTTTCACACTCCTTAAGTATCTGGTCCTGTCGCGTATCTTCTTGTAGATCCCTAGGTGTCGGGGATACAGTTCTGCCAATACTTAGAGCTTCTTCCGGATTAACCGTGACGTTGCGTCTAGATTGTATATTATCGATATAATTGACTAGACCCTGTTCTAATCCAATAATCGAAGCAAGCCACCAGACACACTGAGCCACGAAGATTTGCTGAGTCCTTCTGGCGTGAGATATAACCTTCACGAGGGCATATACAATAACGTTGTTGTCGTTTTCGAAGGTAACAGTCATTCGTATTGTACTAAATCTCAAGGTGCGGGGCTGCCGCTACACAAAGCTAATAGATTCTAGGTATAGATATAATAGGTATAGGTATCATAAAAACGCAATAATAAATAAGGATATTTCTCCGCTGGTAGGTATCGTTTTCGTCTAGCTGTTCGAGCTTGTCTTCTTCATTGCCGGAACAATGTGATCTCTTTATAGCCCCTGGGAAATTCCCTCAAACCTTTGAACTCCAATCTTTGAGACTATCATCCTCGCTATGTCATAACCACACATCTGCGGGACTTGTTTGTGTGCCCATTAGATACCCTTGCGACTTATTTGAATGCGCGTGTCGGACGTGAACCCGCATCCCGCTATGGCTACGTGTTCATACATGGTTACCCCTAATCTCAGAATCAGACCATACCTTCAACTTTGACATCTCGCAATGATGGGTGGTGGTCGGTAGTTGGAACGTGCCTCTCCTGGCGCCACGTCTCTCCTTTGATATCATCTCCGGTAGTTCATAGTCTTATATCGTTTCTATTATCGATGCTATGCCAATGTGGAACTTATGCGCGTTAATCTGCCCCAGATTAATCATTGCAGAACCAACTCCTCAACTCACTGCCGGATGTCCGCTTTTGGCTTAGCCAACGCCATATTCCCTCAGTGATAATGTGCTTAGGTGTTCCAACATCAACCCGGGCGTGCCCCGCATCCAAGAGGCTTGGAAACCGGAGAACCCTTTACTAGCTCGACTGCCGTGCACTTCGTGCAACCGCATAGTATCTAAGAATGAATCTGGTTGGAAACAACGAGCACAACGGGAATGTACCTGGCTTGTTGCTGCATCATCAAATCAGCTGCCGCAGCAATATGCTTTCAATGACTCCGCTAAGTCGCCCAACGACTTATCCAATCGAGATGTGCTTAGCATGTCCCCGCTACAGGATCATGCCACATGGTGATGACCCTTTCGGGTTTTACTGAACCATTCACACTGCTAGGAGAGGACCCCTAACAATACTTGACAATAATGCACTCATCCTGAGTCGTGAGGAGCGGCCGGTAGTCGCAATATGTTGGGTTTTTAAGCCACTCCTGGGTGAATTCACGCAATCGGTAGGTGCGCTCCAGCAACTCCAGTGTCAAGTTGCAACATATCTTCACATCCATAATGCGTAGTACTGCGATCCGGACGTTGGCTTTTTGACAGTCAATAAACTCATTTCCATGTCCAGGTGTCAGCATAATCAATACAACTAGCATTCTCTGCTATATGAAGGTCAGTTTCAGCACTTTCATAATATGTTGAAATACAAACTTTCTCAATTATCTTTGCTAAACCTGGTCTCATGGCCGACACCTTGTTGATTCTAGCATTGCCCTCTTTCCGAAGTCTTTGACTCTTCCCAATGTCTGTGCTTTCATTCTCTCCAAATTGCTGATCGCGCTCATGGGCTTCCCAAAACTTGGTGCGGCCTTTTACACCCAGACTGCTCATGAATGCACCCAAAGACAGCTGAATGACGTGCGCCATGCATGGTATGTGGTTTCTCAATGCGGAACACTCCATTCCGGAGGCCTCAAGGGTAGTTTGTAGGTCGCGAGTCTTCAAGTATTGTAAGGAAGCGTTATCGGTTGTAATTCCAAGTAAACGGCCGTCAGTCAGTTCGAAATGATCGAGAACTTCTTTCAAAAGTCCGGCTAGACGTGCTCACGTATGCTGACCCTTGACCTGTAATCCTTAATGAGATTTCGAAATAGGAAAAGATTGGGCTATACACCTCATTGAATACCAGTTATGCTTCTCGCAAAGCCCAATTTCGATCCATATAGTAAGCAATAACCAACGTGATTGGAAATTTGTTCGTTGATAGCCATCCATCCAAAGCTAAACTAACTTTATTTGTTGATGGCAATTGCTTCTTAATTGCATCCACTGTCAGTGTGTATTTCCTCCGGCAAATATTACTCAGGGTGCTGGCTGATAGTAACACCAACTCGCTTGGTAATGCATTGTATTACCGTCATAGCTCAAGGTTAAATATTGCGTTCCATGGAACATGTGCCAAAACAAAACCTAACATAAGGTACTGATTCCAGGTGTCTTCGTGAAATTCAGCAGTTTGAAAGTCCTTTGCTGGCAGTTTAGAGCGTTTTGTCTGTCAATTCAGTAAGTATACTTGAAACGTGAATGGTCAATTTGATTGTCCTTTGCGAACTTACAATCGGAATTCCTCGACTTCATTGCCACTTCAGTATGGCCAAAGCTGTTTCATCAACTGTTGAACAAGTTTATTCGGTTACCTCTGACACTGTGAATTCGTTTAATATTGTGATATGCACTTTTGCCAGCAAGTGTTTGCCCATTGAGCTGGTCCCATGTTCTGATGGATGGCGCAGAACTTGCTGACACACGATACATATGATGCTGGGGTTGCCAGTCTCTTCAATTCCGCAATGTAGATAGAATCGCCATGACGGCGCATGTCTAGAGTTATCCCAAGATAAATTGTCCGCTTCGAGACTACATTCATTGAAGCCCACGAAGCATCGAATACAATTTGTAAAGTAAGGTCGCTTAAATTACGAATAAAGACATGTTCGTTTTTGGAAGATATTATAACCTCTAGCAACAAGGTATTTACAGATTTTGTATCTAACATCGCGGTAGGAAATCGAACTCTGCGTAATTCAATCTGAGTGACTGTCAATGGATACGTTATAGTCAGGTAGAACGCAGGTTCTTAAATATTGACTTTGGAGCTACAAGCAGGAATAAAGTCAGACCTGTGAGACATTGCATACATATTGGTGAAGTTGAATACAAGGGCATACAAAGACGAGACGGTTGCGATATCATTGCTAGCATTTTTGCCCATAAAGGCAGCCGATAGTCCGATTTTGTGTCATCGCCGCTGCATTGCTGTCTGATAATCCAAGATGCAAGCCCAAAAATCATTGACGCTCCGTTGATGCTCATTTTTACGAGATAGTAGCGATATTGTTACTAGCATTTTTGCCTAGAAAGGTGGCCAATATTATGATAATGGGAGTATGCCATTGCACAGCCCTTGAATTGTCTATGATGCAAGACCAAAAATTGTTGACGCTCCTTTGATGATTATTTTTAGAAGGTAGTAGCGATATTGTTACTAGCATTTTTGCCTCGAAACATGGCCAATATTATGATAATAGGAGTAGGCCGTTGCACAGCCCTTGAATTGTCTATGATGTAGGACCAAAAATCGTTGACGCTCCGTTGATGCTCATTTTTAGGAGGTGGTAGCGATATGGTAGTAGGCATTTTTGCGCATAAAGGCGGCCAATACTGCCATTATGGCTTAATGCTGTTGTGCAGCGTAGTCATTATCCAAGATGTAACACCAGAAATTGGTGACGCACCATTGACACTTATTTCTCGGATGGGGCAACTTGCATGTTGCTTGCTGTTTCACATCAAATGCCGGCCAATAACTCGTCTTTAGATTTATGTGAGGATGCAACCCTTTGATTGCTGAAAAGATCAAACTAAGATCATTGACACTCTGTTGACACTCCGTTGACGCTCACTTTAGAGACATACCAACAGTAATTGAGTGCGCAATCATTTTGCATGACAGTCATAACGTCATTGTTGACAGTCAATAAGTTTTTACCATCCAGTTCAGGGCTGGGACACTAGCCGGAGATCGCGACCTAATCTGACTGGCCTACAATTCAACCGCTCTCACCACACCCTCTGCACCACTATTCACGTCATCAGTCCCATCAATGACGTAGTTCCATTACCTTTCGGCACTTTCAGCTGGTTAGTTACGGCATACCGATCCATCATCTAATATTACATGTATAGAGCCGGACTTCCTGACTTTTCTTTTTCCAGCTTGTTGTCCTCATTTTCCATGACGTACCATACGCAATTTTCAAAATCTTGACCATGTGCAGCTGGTCTGAGCGGACAGTTATGCAGTTAGCTTCATGAACTAATGCTGCATGACGGCTGCCATTAATCCGAGTTCAGACTGCGCACTGACCGCTCGTCCTATGACTCGTATGACCTCACTGAATTAAATTTTGTTAGTCTACGCCTAGTGTTAGCAACGGTTCCGGACCGTCAGTTCGGGTCCGGGTCCGGGTCCAACCCGAACCGTTGCCAAATTGGCGGTCCGGGTCGTCAATAAACCCGAACCGTCAATTCGGGTACGGTTCGATGGCAAACTCTCAACCCG
>Ga0307514_10000610_pt1 | contig 66607 bp, 63 predicted proteins | sample 16_EM_MG_FD_203088 | JGI IMG/M metagenome (GOLD analysis project Ga0307514, IMG submission 203088) | Populus trichocarpa ectomycorrhiza microbial communities from riparian zone in the Pacific Northwest, United States - 16_EM | ecosystem: Host-associated > Plants > Roots > Unclassified | place...
CGGGCCCCGTGTGCCCCCTTGGTTCCGTAGGGGAGCCCCCGCGAGTGGTCATCGCGGGCACATGATCGAACTGGAGGCACGATCATGCGACTGGTCAACAGCGAGACCGGGGCGGAGATAGCCCAAGGCGCCTTATTGCATATGGCGTCGGGACCGTCCGCCGGGCAAGCATGGCGCTTCGAACGGCTCATGCCGCACCCGGACGGGCACCGTGTGCACGTCACGCGGACGCACCCGCGCATGGGGCGCGTTCACCGCGAGTTCCACCCGAGGATTTTCGGCGCCCAAGTTGAGATCGACGTTCGTTGGTACCGGGAGGTTGGGCACGCCGCCCACCACGCATGGGCCAAGGGAAGTGACTATCTCTTGGCTGGTCTGTTCGCCCTCGTGCCGCTCGCTCTCTTCGAGCACTTCCACTGGGCCGGGAAGATTGCCGAGGTGCTCACCCTCGGGGGGCACTGACTACGCGCAGGCTCCGCCGGACGGCCCCGCGCAGCCGTCCGGCGGACCGCCAGGAGGCATCGAGGCCGGCGGGGGCACCGGTCAACTGGCCGGCCACCGCCGGACCGGGGCCAGGACCCCGGGGCGAGCATGAGCCGCGCCCACCCCCGAGGGCATGCCATGCCTCACCGTCCGATAGCTGACCAGCGCAGGCACCACGCCCACCGCCCACCGCCCCCAACTGCGAGTGCCTGGTAGGGGTTGCTTTTCCGAGTATTTTTATCTAGTATCGAAGCGCACCGAGTGACGCCGGTGGAACGCCGAACAACACGAAGGGAGCCCTTGTGGCTCACGAGACCAACCAGATCACCGCGCACGCCGCGGTGACGGACACCCGCAACGCATCCTTTGAGGACCTGAAGCAGATCCTGGAGCGGGACCAGGAGGCCAAGGTCGACATGGTGGCCCCTGCCTCCGCCATCACCTCAGTTGGCGGCAACCTCACCGTGACCGGCGTGGAGCCGGTACTGACGCCCAGCGGCGTGACAAGCGCTGATGGCGCCTACCGTCCCACCGCCGTAGCCGACGAGGGGATTGCCGACAAGCTGAAGATCCCTACCGCCTACCTGCGCCGCATGCGCGTCGAAGCGGTCGACCTGTACGACCTCAACGTCAACGGCTGGCTGCAGAGGGACCCCACCCGCCGTTTCCTGCTCCGCGCGTTCAAGGGCGAGCCGGGCGTACTGCGTGCGTGGCTTTCCGACGGCTACAAGATCATTGACCATCTGGACATGCTCACCGCCGTACTGTCGGGCATCCGGGAGTCTGGGCACCCCGTGAAGATCACGGGCGCCGACCTCACGGAACGGCGCATGATCGTTCGGGTGGAGTCCGAGCACGTCGCGGCGCTTGCTCCTGAGCTGCTGCGCGGGTACCGGTCGCCGTTCACCGGGCAGACGGGCGATCAGTTGCCCGTTGTGTCGGCCGGGTTCGTTCTCACCAACAGCGAGGTAGGCAGCGGCAGGTACGCGATCACGCCCCGCATCGTCGCGCGGGTGTGCGGCAACGGTATGACGATCACGAAAGACGCGTTCGGCAAGGTGCACCTCGGTGCCCGGATGAGTGAGGGGATCGTCGAGTTCTCGAAGGACACCCAGGAGAAGAATCTCGCGCTGATCACGGCTCAGACCCGTGACGCCGTCGCAACGTTCATGAACCGCGACTACGTCGAGCGGAAGCTGGCCGACATCCAGCGGGAGGCAGGCCGCGAGATCACCAGCCCGGCCGAGACCGTGGAACTGGTGGCAAAGCAGCTGCGGTTCTCCGACAGTGTGCGCGACTCCGTGTTCAACCACTTCATCAAGGGTGGCCAGACCACGGCGGGCGGGATCATGCAGGCCATCACCGCTGCCGCGCAGACCCTCGACGACGGGGATGCGGCCTACGAGCTGGAGGCACAGGCCCTTTCCGCCATGACCATCGCCGCAGCGGCGTAGCCGTCAGCAAGCCCCGGCGGGAGCGCGGCGGCCTCCCGCTCCCGCCGGAACGGCAGTCTGTGAGCGGCACGCAGGTGCCGCTCACAGGCACCCGAGCCGGAACCGGCAGGGCTTGACTTCGAAGCCGTTATTATCTAGTATCGAATTTAGAGGTTGAGGGGTGACTCCCTCGACTGTCGCCGAAACAACACGAGGGGAAACGCCTGATGGGCGCCAAGAACCTTTCATCCAGCCAGGCCCGGGAACGCTTGGCGCCGGTCACCGCGCACGCCGTGGCCACCGTCACCGATCTGATGCAGACGGCAGGTCCCGGACGACACGTGATCACCACAGTTGTCCGTCCGAGGAACGCAGAGCCCGTCTCCGCCTACGCCTGGTTCGACGTCTTCGGGGAAGGCACTGACGCTCTGTGGAGCGGTGTGTATGCCGATGCCGCCGCAGTCGCAGAAGTCGTGGCTCTCGCCTTCATCGTCGCCACGGGCAGCGTTGTGCTCGGCACGACGTCGCCGACAGGCGAGGAAACCGTACGCGGCTGGGTGGTCGACGGTCAGACGCTCAGGCCGCTCACGGCAGAGCAGGTCCGCGACGCCTTCCACGAAACGCTGGGTCCGGAGACGCCTTCCGTCACCTACCGAACGGCATTCCGGGTTCCGGCATAGCCCCAGTCCAGCGGCCGGTGTCCTCCCCCACACCCGGCCGCTCCCAGGGCCGCCGCCCCGGAATCTCCCGGTACCGGGGCGGCGGCCCGCCCAAGACCCCGTCAGGGACTCAAGGACCGTGACCATGGCTGACACTGACCCGGTACCGATCACCGACGAGAACGCCGCCGCGCACGCCATCGCTGCCGCCATCCACGACATCACCAAGCAGGACTTGCCGGGCCACGGCCACGAGATCGTCAAGCAGAGGCTGATCCGGGCCGGATCGGTCGTCCGCGCCTCGGTTGCCTACAGCAACGCCCGCAAGACCGGCAAGACCGAACGTGGGGCCGTCCGCGACGCAGCAATCGAGCTCGTCAGGCAATACCGCTTCCAGCACAACCTCTGACCGCCCCCCTGGGTGACCGGCCGACACAGCCCGGCGGTCACATGCCGGGACTGACCAGACCAGCGGCCAGGCGTCTCCCCCGCGCATGGCCGCTCCCAGGGCCGCCGCCCCGGAATCTCCCGGCACCGGGGCGGCGGCCCACCCCCAAAGGGCCCGTAGCTCAGTGGCAGAGCAAGCGCCTTAAAAGCGCATATCGCGCCGGTTCGAATCCGGTCGGGTCCACCCACACCCCGCACCAACCGCCCCGTGACGGAGGAGATATGACCGCCGACGACCACCAGAACACCGCATCCCAGCCCACCGCCCCCAGCGTCACCCCGAAAGGCAACGAGCGTGCCAGCGCGCAGGAAGTGATCCAATTCGTCATCGCTGAGAAGCAGCTCGCGGACCTGGACGTCGAGATCGACTTCGAGGCGCTCGCCAGGCTCGACGACATGCCCGACGACGAAGCCGCAGCGCTGATCGACGAGACGATGAGACGAATCCTCTTCAGCTGACCAGCGGCCGGGGCTTCCCTCCCCCCGCGCGCCCCGGCCGCTTCCAGGGCCGCGCCCCGCCCTACCGGGGCGCGGCCCCACACCTCACCACCGAGGTGCTGTAGCTCAGTTGGTAGAGCGCCGGTCTTATAAGCCGTTGAGGTCGTGGGTTCGAGTCCCACCAGCACTACGCGAACCACCCGGTCAAGGGCGTACGCCTCACGGTGGCCACCGCCCCCGACCGGCACCCTCCGCAGACGTTCCCGAAGCCGGAGTTGACCATGCCGAAAACCACCTACCCCCGCACCCCCGCCGAGGTGGCCGCCGCCGTCCTCGACGCCATCGACACCCATCCCGAGGCATTCGACATGACCGCCTGGCTATCCACGCCGGATGGCAGGTCGCTCGCCCCCGAGACCGAGCCCTCGTGCGGCACAACGATGTGCGGCGGCGGCTGGGTTGCGCACCTCACCGGCTGGACGCTCGGGCCCAGGCGCTACGCCTACAAGGACGGCGTGGACCGCCTGACCGAGGAGGTTGCAGCAGAGGCGCTCGACCTCCCCGAAACCGCCCTGTTCCACGGAACCGTCGAAGCGCTCCTCACCCGCCTACGCGAGATCGCCGGACGCTGACTCCCCCGAGCCCCCGGCAGCCGGACATGCGACCCGCGCCACAGCGCACCGACTCGCTTCCGGCTGCCGGGCCCCAACGGTCCCCGCAGGCTGCGGGGACCGACACCGCCGGCCTCCCCGACGCCGTTCCCGCCCCGGCGAGCGGGCGCGGCCAACCGGCCAGCTCGTCACTGGCCGACGATCCGCCGCCCCGCCGACCCACACGTTGCGCGGGGCGGCGGACCCGCCCACCGCCCCATGTTCCCTCCGACCGCCGGGAGTTCTGATCGTGACCGCCGACATCCTCACCATCGACACACCGTCCGGCACGGTGCGCGCCACCCCCCAGCCACGGGGCAAAGACGCCGTCGTGTACGCCCTGACGGGCGCGCTGCGCGGCTGCGTGCACGTGGCCGGCACCCATCATCCGCGCCACTGGGACCAGTTCACCGCGCTGCGCGTGAGTCTGGGCTCCGTCAACGCCATGGAAGCAACCGCGCCGGCCGAGTCCCTGCCGCGCAGGCGCGGCAGCGCGACCAGCTACACCGGTGGCCTGGTGCGGTGGACAGACGCCGACTCCCCGTACCAGCACGCCGCGATGACCCCCGTGGAGTCAACGGCCGGGAACGCCCCTTCCCCCACAACGGGCGAGATCCTCGCCCTGGTCATGCGTGCCTGCGCCGAGGACGTCGCTCACCGGCCCGACCTTCCCCGCCTGCTGGACGCCTCCCGCGAGCGTGAGACCCCCGGCCTGCTGCGCTTCCTCGACTGGTCGATGCGTAGGGGCGAGGCTGAGGCGGCATGCTTCGAGCGCAAGGCTCAGGCCCACCGCCGCGACGCCCGCACCGCCGTCTCCAGCTGGTGGACGGCCGCCCGGTGGCTCACCGCCCGTCCGCACCCGGTCCTGATCTTGGTGCTGATGGACTACCAAGGGTCGCTCGCGCGCCGCGCCGACTACCTGCCCGCCTACGCCGAGTACGCCGAGCGCGCGGCCCGCGAGGAGCGTGATCGCGTCGGTCGACTCCGCGCTGAGATCGCGTCCCTGCGCGCCCAGCAACGGCCGCGCAGAGCAGGAACTCCCCGGCATGATCAGCTCGCTGCGGCCGTGGCGCCCCGAGGACTTCGACGACACGTGCGAGACCTGCGACGCGCCGCCCGGCCAGTTCTGCCGTCCATGGTGCACGGCCGGATACACCGCCGCCGACGCACATCGCGAGGCCGAGCGCGAGGCCGAGAAGGCGCGGAGGATTCGGTGACCGATACGCCTCCCGCTGAACAACTCGCCGCCGCCATCCGGGGAATACCCGACCCACTCGCCTTGTTAATCTAGTATCGAACTTGCTTAGAGTGACGTCCTGGCAGGCGCCGAATCCGCACGAAGGGAAGTCCCAGGAATGGGCTACGACATGTACCTCGTACGCGCCCCAGAGGGTGAGGACGCAGCGTACGACGCGGCCAGTGGGCTGTTCGACGCAGCCGTGCAGCACCGCGACGGGCTCGACCTCCCGTATGACCACCCGGAGTACCGGGCCGTGCAGACGAAGGTCAACAGGGCCTACGACGCGATGGAGGCGGTCCGCACCACGCACTTCTACCTGACGACCTGGGCGATGAGTGAGTGCCGGGCACTCATGGACCACTTCGGCATGCTGATTGCCACGCAGCCACCGGACCGCCCCGCACCCAATGCGTACGGTCTCACCTCCGGGGAGGCCGTACTCGCCCCGGCATTCGAGATGCTCGGCTTCCCTGTCGACTACACCGGCGACGCGGTTCCGGCGCAGGTCCAGCGGTACCGCAAGGCTCTTGAGGAGCGGCTGTCCTGGGCACCGCCGCAACCCGAGGGCATTGCGGCCCACAAGCTCGGGGGCGACGAGGGCTGGACCGTCACCCCCGGTGAGATCCATGCAGCTCTCGCAGCGTACGAGACCAGCAGGGCCACGAACCCCGCGCTCCTTTCGGAGGTCATCGAAGACGCCGACTGGTGGCCCGAGTGGATCGACTACCTCAGGCACGCCGCCAGGCACGGCGGGTTCCGCACCTACGGGCCCCCCGTGACCTGACGCGCCCTTCGCCGGTCACTGCGACACGGCGCGGGCCACAGACCGGCCGGGCCCGTTCCCTTCGTTTGGGGCCCGGCCGCCCACGGCCCGGCCCGCGGTCGAGCCTCGTGCGGTCGCCCCGCGAACCGCACCCGCGCTCCCGCGCGTCGGGCCGACCACCTCCTCCGCAGCCAGCACGAGAAGCACCCATGACCAGAACCCCCTCCGCCCTGCTCCTGACCTGCGACGCACAACTCGTGGAAATCGACCTGCCAGTGGGACATGACGACGAATCCAGCGCCGAGCGCCGCGCAGTGCTGCGCGCGGCCCTGCGATGCGACCGATTCGACGTCGTCGCCCTGACCCGCCAGTGGGACATGTGGATTGACGACGACGATCTGTACAACCACTCCGTGAATCCCGCCGCAACGGCACTCGCCCGGCGGTTCGGCTACACACACCAGCCCTACCACGGCCCTGTCCTGCTCACCGGAGGGCCCGACGCGGAAGGCAACACCCTCCCGCTGCTGAGGCAGCAACTCATCGGCCTACTGCTCACCTTGGAAGACCTGTGACAGCACCGGGCCCCAACCGCCGGACGCTCCACCAGGACCGTGCAGGCGCCGACGCCCGCACAGTTCCCTCCCGGCCGTGCGCGCACAGCTCCTGCGGGCCGGGCCTTCCACCCACCGACTCACCGAGGGGCTCCCGGCTCGGCGCCGCGCCCTGCTGCCGGCGGACTGCCGAGCAGCCCCAGCCCTCACCTCCGGCCACTCACCCTGCGGAGTACCTGCCATGCACGACCCCACCACCCTGCCCGATCCGTTCGACACCGCAGCCCAGGCCCTCGGGGCTCTACTGGATGCCCTCGGCCCGGGACGCCATCACCTGGTGTGCAGCGCCCATACCGCCCTCGGGAGCTACGCCTCCGCCTCGGTGACCGTCGAATGCTCGCCCGACGACCAGGACCAGGCGAACGCCGACTACGAAGGCTGGCTGATGTTCTGTCACCTGCTGGCGCAGACCTCCACCGCCTTCCGGGACGCGACCATCTTCACGCGCACGCACACCACCGACAGCACATCCGTACTGCGCGGCTGGTCCGTCACCGAGGGGTGGCCCCAACCCATGGCAGCCGCCGACGTGTTCGCGGCGTACTGCACCGACCTCGCCACCGGCGACCCGATCCCGCCCGAGCCGGGCACGGACTACCAGGCGGGCACCCCGCTGCCGACCGCTTCAGGCAACAGCGCCAACTGAGCGCCACGAGAACGCCTCGCGCCGCCGAGCCACCAGCCCCCATGGTCGCGGTGCGCCACCCGCACCCCGCCCCTCCGGCGCCACCACGAAGAGGAGGTGACCACTTGCATTCAGGGCATTTATTATCTAGTATCGAATAGGACGCTGGCGTTGTCCCGCCGTCGCACCGGCGGCCCAAGCCTGCGTAGCTCAGCGGTAGAGCGGCCCCACTTGCGGGTGGACAGGGGTTCAAATCCCCTCGCAGGCACCAGCCAGCTCCACACACGCTGACCACCATCCCTGTCCGAGAGGAACGCACCGCCATGTCGCGTGCCGAAGACCCCACTCCCTTTCCCACCGGCGGGCCCCAGGCCCGCTATCGCGCCACCCGACGCGCGATGAAGGCGCTCCGGCTCGCCGATCACCTCCTGCGCCGTGGGCTTGCCTACACGCCCGCCGACGCCACCAACGAGCTGATCCGCACCGCTGCCGAGCAGACCGGTCACCACCAGCCGTCCGAGACCACGTGCTCGCTCGTACGCGCCGTCCTTGGGCTGCTGCTCTCCCCGACCGAGAGCGACGCCAGCGGACGCGTCATCCGCATGGTCGTCACAGTCGACGACCGCCCCACGGCCTGACCGGCCGACCGGACGGGCCGGGGCATACCCGGCCCGCCAAGCACCACCAGCACAGGAGTACCGCCATGTCCAGCGCCTCCCAGGCGAAGAAGACCACGACGACCCCCGCCAAAGCCGCCTCTGCCGCGACCCCGAAGACCGCGCGGCCGGAGCCGTCGGCCGTCGAAGAAGCCCACGACCAGATCGTCCGCCTCGACCCTGCCCTGATCGTGCGCGACGACTACAACGCCCGCACCACGGACACCGAACCGGACGACGACCTCAAGGCGTCGGTGGGCGAACTCGGCGTACAGGACCCCATCCACGTCCGGCCGCTGGAAAACGGAACGTACGGCGCGTTCAAGGGATGGCGGCGCGCACAGGCCCAGCAGGCCGCCAATGCCACGGCCGAGGCCGAGGGTAGGCCCGCACGCAAGATCCCCACGATCGTCCGGGCCGACCTGGTGGGCAACGACGCGATGACGCACCTGCTGTCGCTGATCGAGAACGATCACCGCGAGCAGATGCACGACCGCGACCGGGTCAAGGCCATCGAGACGCTGGCGCTCATCGATGTGAGCGAGGAGCAGCGCGAGACGATGGCCCGCGCCCTGAAGATCAAGCGGGCAGAGCTCCGCGCGGCGCGCGAGGCGGCCCGCCTGGACGACGCCCAGCTCCACCGGGCAAGCGTCCAGGGTTTCGATCTGATGCAGATGGCTGAAATGGCCGAAGTCAGCGACGTCTCCCGGGCCGTTCAGGTGCTGGAGGACGCTCACGCCAAGGATGCTGCCGAGGAAGGCGGCGGGCGCGGTCACTGGGACCAGGCCCTGGCCCGGCTCCGGCAGGCCAAGGCCGACGCCGAAGCCCGGCAGACGGCACTGGAGGCACTGGAAAAGGCCGATGTCCCGCTGCTGCCCGACTACTTCCCGTACGGCACGAAGGACACCTCCCGGCCGCTGAGCGAGCTGCGCACGCCCCTGGGCGCGCCGCTCACGGCGGACAAGCACGCCTACTGCTCCGGTCATGTCGCCCGCCTGGATGAGGAGTTCCAGCCCGTCTGGTACTGCTCCGACCCGGCCAAGTACGGCCACAAGCTGCGTCCCGGAGCCAAGCAGGCCAAGCAGTCCATGAGCGAGGAGGAGAAGGAGGCGCGGGCGCGGACCATCGCGGGCAACAAGGCGTGGAAGACCGCGCGGACGGTCCGCGAGGACTTCGTGAGGCGGCTGTGCAAGGGCAAGTCCCTGCCCGAGCCCGTGCGGCAGTTCGCCCTGCGCACGGTGATGAGCCCGCCCTACCTGTACGCGAAGTGGTGCGAGAAGGGCGAGACCGAGGCCGTCGCCCAGCTCCTCGGGGTCCCGGACCCCAACGCCGACCGATCCCGGTACAGCCATGAGGGAGGTCCGTTCGACGACCTGGTCACCCGCCAGGGCAAGACCAAGGGATGGCACCAGGTGTTCGCGCAGGTGGCCGCCGCGTTCGAGTACAGCATGCGCGAACCGAAGACGTGGCAGGGCCTCAGCCGCCACCAGGCCGCCTACCTGCTGTGCCTGAAGGCGGAGGGCTACCGGCTGTCCGACGTGGAGGAACTCGCCGTCACCAAGCACCTGCCCCAGCCCGACGACGAGGACCAGGCCGCCTGAGCCCTGCCGGGCGCAGCACTCCGAGCAGCAGTGCTGCGCCCGGCCCGCTCGCCTCCCCTCACAGCCAAGGAGTACGTCGTGTCCGACGACATCTGTCCGTCGGGACGACGGCGCTACCCCGACCGCGCGGCCGCTCGCGCAGCCTTCGGAGCCACCCGTGCCCGCGGCAAGTCGACGCATGGGTACCGCAAATGCGGGATCTGCGACGGCTGGCATCTCACGCCTGAGCGCAACCACCGCCCACGCCGACGCAGACGCGCGCGGACGAGCGGACAGCCGCCGCAGCGCGATTCGGGGGACAGTGCCCGTCCCCGAGCGCCGGTCACAGACGCACCCAGCGCCTGACCGGCCCCCCAACCCCTCACCCTGTGCCTCGGCCGGGTACGCCCCGTGCCCAGCCGAGGCCGATCAACCTGTGAAAGATCGACCTCTCCATGAATCCCGCGATACCCCAGCGGTGTGCACACCGCCCGTTGGCCGGCGGGCTCGTAGTGCCCTGGGTCTCCCTGATCCACGACGGCCATGCCGCTTTCGGGAGCCTCGACGCCGCGCGCGCGTTCCTGGCCTACCGCGACCGCCTGTGCCAGATCTGCGGCCAGGAGTTGGACGAGCGGTGTTTCCTCATCGTCCGTCCGGCCGACCACGCCCGCGGCTACTCGCCCGAACCCGCCCTGCACCCGGAGTGCCTGCCCTACGCGGCCGCGCACTGCCCGATGCTCAACGGCACTGCGACGCACTACCGCCGAGCTCCGGTACTGGCCAGCCACCCCGCTGGAAGACCCTGCACCGATCCATCGTGCCCCTGCCCGTCACGCGACCCTGACCAAGGCCATGTCTCCCGCAGCGGCAGTACCGCCGACCGGTACGAGGCCTGGATGATCTCCACCGCCGACTACCGCCTCGTCGCGCAACCGGACACACCTGGTGTGCCAGCGGGCATCAGCCTCGGTGTCCCGATCCGGCGCAAGCGCCTCCTGCGCGAGGCCGCCCTGCCCGAGGACGCGGCGCAGTTGCTTGAGCTGCTGCGCAGTGCGCTCGACCTGGAGGGCGACGGATGAGCCCGCCCCGCCTCCAGCCGGCACAGGACCGCGCCGCGGCCTCGCCCGACAAGCGGTAGCCCTCCGCCTGTCGCGTGGGCGAACTCACCGTCGCCACGTACCTGCCCCGGACCGCCGACGAGGACCAGGCCGTCGACCTGCTGTCTCTGCCTCCCCCGCGAACCGGCGTTGCTCACCCCCGCTCCGTCGCGACCTCCTGCCTGCATGCCCGAGGAGTAGCCCATGCAACTCGACCTGTTCTCCCCCGATGAGCCGCCCGAGCCCGATCCCAGCCAGCCGCGGATCCACCTGAGCTCAGCCGACACCGCTCCCCCGCGCCCGGAACGTGCGGCAGTTACTCCGGCGCTCACTGCGGCCCGCCGTAAGCGCACCCGGACGCGCGGCCTGTCGCCGACGCATCTCGCCCTGGACGTGGCAGAGAAGGTGGCCCGCACCTGGCACCGCAACCGAATCGACTCCCGCATGGAGGTACCGGTCGGCGTCGTCGCCGTCCTCTCCCTGCTGCGCCAGACGGACGACGGTCCGGATCTCACGGGACACCTCCTGACCTTCGGCCCGCAGGAGTTGCTCGACCACTACCGGCGCGTGTGGGGTCTCTTGTGGATCAGTCGTCCGGAGCTGGTCGAGTGGGCGCATCCGCTGCGAGGGTGGCTCGACGAGGAGGAGCAGAGCGCGAAGCGGCTCGCTGCCGTCCACGCGGTCACCCGTGCCGCGCTGGAGACCGGATTGCTGGAGCTGACCGCAGATGCGGACCCGTCCTGGCGATCGGAGGCCGACGTGCTCGGCTTCCTCGTCACCGAATTGCGCTCCCGTGGCGCGCGGGAGGCGCTCGGCCAGGTCCATACTCCGCCGGACATGTGTGACCTGATGGTGCGCATGACGTTGTCCGTGGAGGATCTCCCCGAGGGGGCGTGGCTGGGTGAACCGACGGCCGGCACCGGCGGTCTCGTTCGAGCTGCCGCCCAGTACCTGCGTGAGACCGGCCGCGATCCGCGCGCCTACGTGTGGGCCATGAACGATCTCGACCCCATCTCCTCGGCCTGCTGCGCCGTCAATGCGGTGGTGTGGGATCTCGGTCGTCGTGTCCTGATCTCCTGTACCGACACCCTGCATGAAGGCGACGGCACCGAACGGGCCCTCGCGGAGCGCACCGCCGTCTTCGCCCGCCGCAACGAGCTCATCGGGCGCGCCCAGACGATCGCCGCCACCTACGAAGCCGTCGCCGAGGTGGAGGATCTGATCTCGCGCGGCCCCGGCCCAGCAAAGGCATCCTGACCATGCCCTCACCCTCATTCGATCAGGCCACACAAGAAGGGGCCGCGATCGCCGATCTGTTCAGCCGGATCAAGGACATCGAGGAGAGCAGCGGCGACTGGAACGGCGGCGAGGTTGTCGCAGTGCTGTCCCAGTGGTTTTCCGAACTGCATGTCGACGTCGACGGCAGTGCAGATCAGGTGCGGCACCTGCAGCCCGGCATGAAACTCCACCCGCCGGCGGGCCCGCAAGTCCAGTGAGTTGTACGGCAGTTCACAGGCATCCCGAGAGGGGCCATGACGTGCCGATACGCGCTGCCACCGAGGCCCTGACCTGCACCGGATCGTAGCCGCGGTAGGGGATGCGGCCCTGAATCCTCTTGCAATTCCGGCTAATTTTATCTAGTATCGAAGTAACAGCTTGGGCGGGTGCCCCTCCTGCGGGGCAGCACCGATGCGCCGAACGACGGCCGCATACCGGCAGCCCACCGCCGAGCCGCTACGCAAACACGCATCCCGTCCGGCAGTGCCCTCAACAGACGCGGCCCTCACCCACCTCTCTTCGGGGAGGGCCGCGCCATCGGGCGCCCCGGGATCACTCGCCCAGCCCGAGGAATTCGTCATGCCCACCTCTGCATGCGCGCCCGCTACCGACCGGCGGCAGACCACTGTTCAACCTCGTCCCGAGCAGGTCAGAGAACTGCCCTACCCCATCGCCGAGGACTACGTGAAGGACTGGACGTCCGAGCGCGCCCTCGTGGAGCTGATCGCCAACGCGCTGGACGAAGACCCGGACACCGAAGTGGCCTGGAGCGACGGGGTTCTGGCCATCCACGACCAGGGACCCGGCATCCCCCGCACCGGACTGCTCCTGGGCGCCTCCCGGAAGACCAGCCAGCAGATCGGCCAGTTCGGGGAAGGCAAGAAGCTCGCAGCGCTCGTCCTCGCCCGCGACCCGCAGATCGGAACGGTCCAGTTCGACACGGTCGGCTACAGCTTCACGCCCGTCCTGAAACCGAGCACGTACCTCACCGACGTCCCCGGCCTTGACGAAAGCCATCAGAGCCTGGTCCTGCACTACGAGTACTGGTCCACCAACCGGCAGCACGGCACTCTCATCAGCGTCCTCTGCTCGCGGAAGGTTGCCGAAGAAGCCATCAGCCGGGTCCGCTACCTCAGCAACCCCGCCTACCGGCCCCCGCAGGACCACGCGGAGATCATTCTGGACGGTCAGCCGGGACGAATCTTCGTCGGCGGCATCCTCGTCTCCACCGACACCCGGCTTGCCGCCAGCTACGACCTCCCCCTGGCCACGGCCAAGGGCGAACAGAACCGTGACCGCACGATCGTCGACGGAGCCGCACTGGAGACCCACATCCGCAGTGCTCTCGCAGCCAGCACCGACCCCGCCGTCATCGCACGGTTCGTCGACCGTGCGTTGAAGGGCCCGCGCCTGTCGGCCGCCGAGACCTACTTCGACTCGGTCACCGACTTCGCCGTCCGCCGCGCCTTCCGCGATCACGCCCAGACCCGGTGGAACGACGACGAGGTCTACCACAATGCTGCGGGCACCGTGGTCGAGGACGAACTTCACCTGCAAGGCCGAGGCGTCACGTGCGTCACCAGCAGGCTGAACCGTCACATGCACGGCGCTCTGATGCGCCTGCTCGGCATCAGGCCCGTACGGGAGGCCGTGGAGCACCATCAGCGCCAGTACCCCAAGACCCAGTGGGTGAAGCACGGCGACGTCTGCGCCGAGCGGCGCCGCACGCTGGACCTGGCCTGTGCGGTCTTCCGCAGCGTCTTCGGCCTGGACTCACTCGGAAAGGTCAGGGTCTACCGGGAGGACGAGGCTTCGGCGCTCTACTGCTCCAGCGGCATCTACCAGGCCGCCGCCGACGTGCTGGGCATCAAGGAGAGCACCCTGGATGACCTGGATGAAACGTTGCGCGTGGTGTTCCACGAAGGCGGGCACCGGCGGGCGGCCAGGGAGGGGAACCTCAGTTCATCCGACCGCAGCGAGGGGTTCGAGCTGGCCATGGACACCATGGGCGGCAGCCTCCTGCGGCTGCTCATGACTTCCGAGCCGCACCGCTTCCCGCTCCTCGACGCCGAGGCGTGGCAGCACGTCTCGCTGCCGTCCGGCGCCTACCTGGCCGACGTTTCGGATCTGCACGGTCTTCGCCAAGCGCAGCCGCCCATCACGCAGATCCGCAAGGTCAAGCGCCTGGAAGCCGCCCCCGAGCCGCGCCGTCTGCTGGCCGAACTCTCCGAGCAGCGGATGGCTGCCGTCCTTGAGGAACGCGGCCTCCGCACCGCCGGGAGAGCTGTGTCCACCGTCGCCTGGACCACGTTGCAGTGGCGGGTGATCGTGAACCCGAACCCGGCCGGGTACCGCCGCATGTACGGGTTCACCTGCATCCCGGACTACCGCAAGGCGGTGGCACTGGCCGAACTCCTCGGTATCCACGCACCGGTGCTCTACCTCGGACACATCGCCGTCGAAGGGCCCCTCTACAACGTCCGGAAGGGCGCCAGTCCGGCCAACCGCCCGTGGAGGAAGCCCCTGAGTACCCACATGCCGAGGGTCATTTCCGACCTGCGGGCTCTCGGCGGACCCTACGCGGCGCAGGCCGACGCCATCGAGGCCATGTCCCAGGGACGTACGCCCTACGACGCGGAGGGCTCCTGGCTCCGCCCGGTGATCGAGCTGCTCAACGCGGAGAAACAGCGGCTCAACTGCTGAGAGGACAGACCCGACTGCCGCCGGTCCGGGATGTGCGGTCCTTCAAGGGCCGCCCCGGCCGACGGGGCGGCCAAGCAGCCGGCGCCGGTGCGCGCCGAGCGGCCTCCGGGCCAGCCCGACAGGCTTGCCTCGCTTTGACCTGTAGAAATCGTCACCTGGGCGGGATGTGATCCGCTTGCATCTCACCCATTTAGTATCTAGTATCGAAACTACAGAGAGATTGACACCCTCCCTGCGCCGAACCACACGAGACAGGAGTGGCCCCGTGCCCACACCCGACCCCGTCCCTTCCGCCAGTGGGTCCACGCAGGACGGCGCCCGCCGCCACTTCCGGAGCTGAGGGCCGCCGTGACCGGCGAGACCATCGTCACCGTCACCGGAAACCTGGTCGCCGACCCCGAAATCCGGTTCACCGAAAAGGGCACGCCCGTCGCCCGTTTCCGGGTCGCATCAACGCCACGGGTCTACGACCGCAACACCGGCCAGTGGACCGACGGCGAATCACTGTTCATCACCTGCACGGTGTGGCGGCACGTCGCCGAGCACGTCTGCGAGTGCCTCCAGCGCGGCATGCACGTCATCGTCCAGGGCCGCCTGCGCCAGCGCACCTACACCGACCGCGAAGGCATCAAGCGCACCGTATTCGATCTCGACGCCGATGACGTCGGGCTGAGCCTGCGTCACCGCATCGCCTACACCGACAGCACCCTCCCGGCCACACTGGCCCGACCCCCCGCGCCCGCACCGCCCCAGGCAGCACCTGCCGCAGCCCAGGGCACGCCGGGACACGAGCGACGGTCCCGCCCCCAGCGCCACGGCGGCTGGGCCCGCATCCGCTGACGTCCCTGGAGATCCCCTGTGTCCAGTGGCAGCTCCCTGACCCCGATGCCGGAATTCCGGCCCGCGGTCAAGGAATCCCGACCGGTCCGCCTGGCCTTCGAAGGCCCGTCCGGGTCCGGCCGCACCCTGACCTCACTGCTGGTCGCCGCCGAGCTCGGCGAACCGATCGCGCTCATCGACACCGAACGCGGGATGGCAGCCAAGTACGCCGACCGCGTGCCCTTCCACACCCAGGAGTTCACCCGCTACGACCCCAGGTCACTGTTCGCGGCCCTCGCCCGCGCCGCCATGCGCGGCTACCCCGTGCTGATCGTCGACACCTACAGCGCCTTCTGGAGCGGCGAGGGCGGCATGCTCGACAAGGTCAACGGCGAAGCCCGGGCCGGATACGGCGGCAACAGCGCCGGATGGTCGAAGTACCGGCCGGAGGACCGCGCCGTCACCGAGGCCCTGGCCGCCTACCCCGGGCACGTCATCGTCACCCTCAAGGCCCGGACCGACACCGTCATCGAAACCGACACCCGCGGCCGCCAGTACGCCCGCCGGATCAGCGTCCGGCCCGAGCAACGAGCCGACATCGAGTACGACTTCGACGCGGTGGGCACCCTCGGCCCTGTCGCCACCGTGTACTTCGGCAAGAGCCGTATCCCCGCACTGGCCGGAGAGGTCATCGAACAGCCCGGCGAGGACCTCGGCCGCACCATCCTCGCCTGGGCCGACGACGGTGTCCCCAACTGGCCCCAGCGGTCCTTCATCGAGCGCGCCCGCGACCCGGACGCCACGGTCGACAGCCTGCGCGAGCTCTGGTCGGAGATCGTCACCGCCCGCGCCGCGGGCATGGCCGCACTCGACCTCCACGACCAGCCCATCACACTCGCCGAGCTCGTCTCGAACCGCGGTAAGCAGCTGCGCGCCTCGCCCCCGCACCCCAGCCGGATCCGCCGGCCCCTGCCGCCTGAACACCCCGGAATACGACATGAACGACACCCCCACCGCCGTCGAGCAGCTGACCACCATCCCCAGCGGCCTCGGCCACGACTTCGCCGACACCTGGTGCGGCACCCTCACCGCCGACATCGCCCACCTCCTGAACTGCGAGGAAGTCGACGTACTCGCCAGCCTGCTGCGCACGCTCGGCGCCGAACAGGCCGCCGACGAATGGATCGACGCCCACTCCGCGGCCGACGACGAGCCCCGTGACCGCCACCACCGGGACCCGAACGACCCCGCGGCGCTCTCGGCCGACGCATTCCGCTGGCACCCCGGCCTCGAAGAGAGCTGACGCCGTGGCCCACGAACACCCCGTCGCAATGAGCCCCTGCATCACCTGCGGGCGACCGTTCATGTACGACCCGGAGCGCGTGGTGTCGGTCCTGATCGACACCGCGACCGGCTGGTACCCCGAGCCCGGCCGACGCCATCACGCGGCCCGAGTACCTGCCTGCCACTTCTGTGTCAGGGCCGCGAACGTCGAGCGGCGCAAGCGCGGACTTCCCCTGGGCTATGAGGGCGACACCTACGCCGACCTGGTGAGGCGCCTCGCCCGAGACGAGTGGTGAAGCTGACCCCTCGTGCACCGTCCCCGCACTCCCCCGGCCTCCCGGACCTGGTCGCCGCCCCACAACGAACCACCCTCACGGCCCTGTTGGAGGGCATCTCATGAGAAGCCGTATCCGTACACGGAATGCCGTCTCCGCGCTCGCGGACGAGCGCATTCCCTTTCCCCACACCGAGCACCCCACGCCCTGCCAGGACGACCCGGCGCTGTTCGCCTTCGAAGAGATCGCCGACCGGCTCCAGCGGACGAAGACCATCGCCAGGGCCAAGCTCGCCTGCTCCGGCTGTCCCGTCGTCCAGGGCTGTCTGAAGTGGGCCCTGGCCAACCCGTCGCTGACTCCCAGAGGCGTGTGGGCGGCCACCACCCCCGGCAAGCGCGGCACGCTGCGCAACGGGCTCGTGCAGCGCCTCGGTGACGACTGGGTCGGGGTCGTGGCCGACCAGGACCGCCGACGTGAGCAGCAGCAGGCCACGCCTGCCGTGCCGCCCACGGTCCGGGAGCAGATCTCGCCCGCCTGGAGCTGGAGCTCATCCCCACCCGGCCGCAGCCCTACGAGCCGTGGCGTGAACCGCTCACCCCCCAGCGCCGCGCCGCCAACCGGCGTCTCCTCGAACGCGCGCTCGCTGGCAAGGCCCCGAAGCGTGGCCGCCGTCGGCCCCCGAACCCGCGCAGCGCCCCCTGACTGCCACTCCCCCCTTCCCCAGGAGACTTCGATGCCTACGCCCGCTTTCCCGTCCTACGTCGCACCGGTCCACGCCCGGCACGGCTCCTACTCCCCCCGCTACGGCTGGCTCCTCAAGACGCACCTCGCCGTACAGGACAACCCACGCGTGTTCGCAACGGCCCGCGCGATCGTCGAACTCGGCGCCGGCAAGAGCACGGTGGCCTCCATGCGGTTCTGGTCATCGGCGTTCAAACTCACCGACGAGGTCCGCCATGGGCCCGGAACGGCCAGCGACGTGACTCCTACCGCAAGGGGCCGGTGGCTGTTCGACGAAGACGGGGCCGACCCCTACCTGGAGCAGGACGGCAGCCTGTTCCTACTCCACTGGTGGCTGCTGGCTCCTCCCTGTCGGGTGCCCGCCTGGTTCTACACCTTCTGCCTGTCGCCGTTCGCCCGGCTGGAGCCAGGCTCCCTGCGGGAGGGGATGCTGCGCGCGTCCGCCGCGGCCAACTGGAGGCGTCTTCCGACGGCCGCCACGCTCCACCGCGACATCAGTTGCATGATCCGCATGTACACCACAGGCAGCGCCCATGAGCAGCCGCGCACCACGCTGGAGGACCTGGTCGACCGCCCGTTCAGTGCCCTGGGCATGATGAGCGTCGCCCCCGACGGCGCAGTCCACCTGAGCCCTTCGGCCGGCACCAGTGCGCCGACCGCGGTGGTGGGCTATGCCTGCCTGGAGTACGCCTCACGGTCCACGCCCGGCCCGGGCAGCATCTCGTTCGGCCGTCTCCTACACGACGACGCCGGTCCGGGTCGTGTGCTGCGGCTGCAGCCGCGCGAGCTTCGGCGCGCGCTGCAGGCCGCCGCTACGCGGCACCCGCAGGTGGGCGTGGCGGACTCGGGTGACGGCACCATGGTGCTCACGTTCAGCTGCCCCCCGCTGGCGCTGGCCTGGGATGTCCTCGACGAGAGCTACGGCCGCGTTCGCCAGCGTCTCGGTGTCCACCCCGAGCAGGACGCCCGCGGATCCCGGCCAGGAGACGCCCGCCCAGTCGAACAGTTGGCGTTCGGTGAACCGGCATCAAAGGACAGCCGCTGACCTGCCACTGCACCGGCCATCACGGTCCCCCACCACAGGATCTCTATCTCGGATCGACTCTGCGCGGTCGCTTCCCGCGGCCGCGCCTCACGGAGCACATCATGATCACCCTCCCAGCGGCCTGGCTGCCGCGCCGGAACCTCTCGACGGCGGCACCGTGTTCTGCCCAGACCTGATCATCGGCAGGCATCCCGTCCACGGCGTCCTGGCCGATGGCCACGTCGACGGCGTCACCGTCCTCCTGCTGGAACAGGCCGGGTTCGTCTACGACGAGGGCCTCGGAGTGCACCGGGTGCCTGCCGGTACCTCCTCCGACGCCGAACAGCACTGCGTCCAGCGCGCGATGACCTCGTTGTCCGGCCGCTTGTCCGTCGCCTACCTCTCCGACGAACTGGCCGCCGAGGCCGCCGGATTCGCACACCAGCAGTCCCCGCCGGCCTGACCGCGGGCGCGCATCACCACCTGGCCTCTCACCGCCCCCGGATGGTGCGCCCGTTGCCGCCACATCGCCCCAGGCCCTGTTCCTTCTGCACGTTCTTTGGGAGGCGTCACATGCCCACCTTTCTCGAACAGCCCACCCATGCTCTGAGAGGCCCGGACGGTCAGGGCTGGAACCGGCTCAGCCTCAATGCCCACTTCGACCGGCTTCACCAGTGCGGCTGGCAGCCGAGGCGTTTTGCCGCCCTGTTCGAGGCGTTGACCGGCCGTCAGCAGTGGGGCGGGTTCGGGCGCTGCTTCGTCGGCCATCCCGGCTCATGCGGGACATGTCCTGTGCAGCTCCGCCGCCTCGCACGCGAGGGCGGAATCGCCTGGCCGGAGAGGATGCCGCTGCTCCTGGCGCGCGTGCGGCCGTGGCCGCTGACTCCCGGAGCCCTCTTTGCCGACCCGGCGTCCGGACGCAGCTCGCTGGAGTTGTCCCCCTGGCAGGGCAGGCAGCCGGTGCTCAAGGCCGGATGGGTGGAGATCCTGAACACCCCGGGCCACACGATCAGCTGGTGCTGGCGGGACGGGCAGGGCGAAGCGTTCTGGCTCGTGCGCGACCACCCCGCCGCGGACGCCGCGGTGGTGCTCAGCAGGAAGCTCGGCACCGGCATGCGGCACGAGCTGTACGGCGGGCCCGGCGAGCCTCGTCTGGCCGTGCTGACCTGCCACGGGTCCTGCGCCCACGAGGCGTACCACCTGCAGCACCTGGCCGCCGACCTCGCCGACCGACCTGCCCGCGCCAGCGCGCTCGGACCGGAGGCCGAGATCCCCGAGCAGCTGCCAGGCGTTCCCCTCACCAGACTCGCCCACAACGCCGACAGCAGCCTGATCCACCGCGACCGCTCCCGCGACTACGGCTCGTCGACCGTCCAGCTCAGCTGGGACGTGCCGTTCGACGAGACCACCGCGACCGCCCTCGTGGCCCACACCGTGCGCCTCATCGCCATCTGAGCCGAAGCGCGGAGCCTCAGTTCCATTGGCCGCGCCTCGGTCCGCACCCACAGGTCCCACCGCTACACGCCGCCGTTCCCGTACGCCCGGGCACGGCTCTTGGAGAAGATCCCCATGAAACACCCTGCCGACTTCCTCGGGTCGGTCCTCTCCGTCAGCCTCCACCACGCCGATGTCGCCGGGCTCCTGGGGGATCCGGCGACCGACCACCGCGCGTTCGACGGCTATGTCCCCGCCCTGTCCGCCGCCCGCACCGGTCCCTGGACCCCGCCCCCCGTTCACGGCAGGGTGCTCGTCGCGGCCGCGGCCCGGCCGGGCGAGAAGTGAGGCCGCGCCGTTCCCACTGCTGCCGCGTACACGCCGTCGCTGGCGGAGGAACTCTTCGCCACCGCCCCCGCCCGCGTGATCGACAAAAGGGACAAGAACTTCGAGCAGGAGTGGGACGCCCTGCTCTCGGGCTCTGCCGCCCAACTCCCACTCGTCTGAACCGAAGCCACCTCACCAACTCCCTCGGAACCTCCGCCATGCCCCCTCCCGTGCACCTGTCCCCTGATCATCCGGCCCTTCTCCCGCGCAGTGCGGTACCTGGCGACGCCGTCCGGCGCTGACGTACGGGCTGCCATGCAGGCCGGACTGCTGGGCTGCATGACGACCCCGGCCCAGGGCAACGTGATCCCGCCCGGCGCCGTGTTCGCCTGCGACAACGGCAAGTTCGGCAAGGGCTGGCCTGGCACCGAGCTCTGGTTCGCCTGGCTGACGGCAACCGTCGGCCGCTACGGCCCAGACCGCTGCCTGTGGGCGGTCGCCCCCGACGTCCCCATGGACGCCGCGGCCACCCTGACCGAGTCGATGCCGTGGCTGGCACGAATCCGCACCCTGGGCATCCCCGTCGCCTTCGCCGCCCAAGACGGCAGCGAGGAAGGCCTCATCCCCTGGGGCTGCTTCGACGTGCTGTTCCTCGCTGGCAGCACGGCCTGGAAGACCGGCCCGGCCGCCCACCGCCTGGCCCTTGAGTCCCGCGATCGCGGAGTGGCCGTCCACATGGGCCGCGTCAACTCCCGCCGGCGGCTGCGCCTCGCACAGGCCTTCGGCTGCACCAGCTGCGACGGCACCTACCTCGCCTTCGGACCCGACACCAACCTCCCCCGCCTCCTGGCCTGGATGAACGAACTCCGCACCACCCCAACCCTGTTCGGAGACGACACATGACAACCCGGCTGCGCTTCGTGGGCGCCTCGATTATGGGCACCCTCGACCCCGACCTCTCCCCTGTGATGGCTGTGTGCGTGAGTAGCGACAGCGGCTGTCGGTCAGTGACGACAGCACCCGGTCTTGTCGGGGAGTGGTATCGCTGAGTTTTGACACCACCTGGGTGCTTGCGGTGGGAGCATCGAAGTGCTCTGCGTGGTGAGGGGGCGTGGATGCCGCCGAAGTCCAAAGTCGATCTGTACGCGGCGATCCGCCGTGATTCCCGGGCGGGGCTGTCGAACCGGGCTCTGCAGAACAAGTACGGGGTGGGCTTCCGCACGGTGCAGAAGGCGCTGACCTCGGTCTGGCCGGAGCCGCGCAAGAAGCTCCCGCCGCGCAAGACGCGCCTGGACCCCTATAAGGGGCTGGTTGATCAGATGCTGCGGGCGGATCTCACCGCGCCGCGAAAACAGCAGCACACCGCCAAGCGGATCTTTGACCGGCTGGTTGCGGAGTACGGTGCGGTCGACATTACATACGGGATCGTCCGTGCCTACGTCGCCGAGCGTCGCCAGGAGATCCGGATCGCGGCGGGCCGGGGCATCGCGAAGGCGTTCGTGCCGCAGTCCCACCGGCCGGGTGCTGAAGCGGAGGTCGACTTCGGGGACGTGACGATCCGTCTGGCCGGCCAGCAGGTCAAGTGCTGTCTGTTCTCCTTCCGCCTGTCGTACTCCGGCAAGGCGGTGCACCGGGTCTCGGCCTCCGGCGGCCAGGAGGCGTTCTTCGAGGGGCACGTCCACGCTCTCAGCGTGCTCGGCGGGGTGCCGACCGGCAAGGTCCGTTACGACAACCTCAACTCGGCCGTCGCCCAGGTGCTGGGCTTCAACCGGGCCCGGGTGGAGACCGAACGGTGGACCGCGTTCCGCTCGCACTTCGGCATCGAGGTCTTCTACTGCCGTCCGGGCATCGAGGGAGCGCACGAGAAGGGCGGGGTGGAAGGGCAGATCGGCTACTTCCGCCGCAACCACTTCGTGCCCGTTCCCGAGGTCGGCTCGCTGGCCGAGCTGAACGCGATGGTCGACCGCTGGGACGAGGAGGACGATGCCCGGCGGATCCGCTCCCGGCCGCGGACGGTCGGCGAGTACTTCGCCGCGGAACGGCCGTTGCTGAAGCCGTTGCCGGTCGAGCCGTTCGAGACGGGCCGGCTGTTCACGCTGCGGGTGGACCGCTACAGCCAGATCAGCGTCCGCACGAACCACTACTCGGTGCCGGTGCGGCTGATCGGAAGACGGGTGCGGGTGATACTGCACGCCTCCGAGCTGGTGGTCTACGACGACGGCGTCGAAGTCGCCCGGCACGAACGGCTGATGACCAAGGCCGGGTCCCGGCTGGTACTCGATCACTATCTGGAGGCGCTGGTGCGCAAGCCGGGAGCCCTGCCCGGATCGACCGCGCTGGAACAGGCCCGTTCCGCAGGGAAGTTCACCCCGGTCCACGACGCCTGGTGGGCCGCTGCCTGCAAGGCCCACGGCGACCGGGACGGCACGAGAGCACTGATCGAGGTCCTGCTGCTGAGCCGGCACATGCCCCACGAGCATCTGGTCGCCGGGCTCGCCGCGGCCCTGCGGGCTGGAGCGATGACCTCGGACGCGGTCGCACTGGAGGCCCGCAAGGCGGCAGAGGCGGACGACGCCTTGACCCTGGTGCTGTCCGAACCCGCGGAACCGGACCGGTTCCGGCAGCCGAAGGTCACCTCGCTGACCGAGCGGAGGCTGACGCACCTGCCCCCGGACACCCGGCCGCTGCCCTCGGTGGCCGTCTACGACCAGTTACTGCGACGACGCCGGCCGGGCGGCCGGCCCGACCCCGAGGAAGAAGAGCCGTGAATGCCAAACGCCACCGCGGACTGACCGAGCAGGCTGCCGACGCGGCCATCGAAGCATCCTGCAAGGCCCTGCGACTGCCCACGATCCGCAGCCAGTTCACCGACATCGCCGAGGAGGCCGCGAAGGGCCAGATGACCTACCGCGGATTCCTCGCGGAACTGCTGCTGGCCGAGTGCGACGACCGGGCTCGCCGACGCTCCGAGCGCCGGATCAAGGCCGCCTCATTCCCCCGGGAAAAGTCCCTTCGGCAATTCGATTTCGAAGCCAACCCGAACATCGATCCGGCCGTGATCCACACCCTCGCGTCCTGCGAATGGGTGAAGAAGGGACTTCCGCTCTGCCTCATAGGAGACTCCGGAACAGGAAAGTCCCACCTGCTGATCGCGCTCGGCACCGAAGCCGCGATGGCCGGCTACCGGGTGAAGTACGTCCTGGCCACCAAGCTGGTCAACGAGCTGGTCGAGGCCGCCGACGAGAAACAGCTGACCAAGACGATCGCCCGCTACGGACGCGTCGATCTCCTCGCGATCGACGAGCTGGGATACATGGAACTCGACAAACGCGGCGCCGAGTTGCTGTTCCAGGTTTTAACCGAACGGGAGGAAAAGAACAGCGTCGCCATCGCCTCCAACGAAAGTTTTGGAGGCTGGACAAAGACCTTCACGGATCCGCGGCTCTGCGCGGCCATCGTCGACCGTCTCACCTTCGGCGGGAACATCATCGAGACTGACACCGACTCCTACCGCCTCGCCCAGACCCGGGCTCGGACGGAACGGAATCCCGCGAGCTGACACCAGCACAACAGATGAGGCACCGTTCACACGCATCGACGGAGGGCTGATGAGCGCTCATTTCCGTTCCAACGCCGATCAGAACAGCGGGCTGGAGATCACCATCGCCCTCACTCCATTGGAGACCGAGGCGATCGGCGAGGACGCCACTTTGTTGGCCGAGCTTCTCGACAACTGTCTGTGGGCCATGGGCATGCTTCGCACCGGGATCAACTCCCGCGACCGGGACGCACCTGCACCAACCCCCGGCGACTGGGCCTCGGCTCTCCGCAGCCTCGACCGGCTACCACCACGCGTCCAGGGCGTCTGCGAAGCACTGATCCGAGCCCATGCCGCCGCGAACGGAAAGCTCGAACACCTGGCCAGCGCCACAAACGTCAGCACGACGGCCGCACAGGACCGCCGCACGACGGTCACCCATCAGCACCCCGGAACCTGGGAACAGTGGGCGGCGACTGTCCGCACGCCACGCCCGACCGACAACGATGCAGGCGCCCACGCCTGACCGCTCCTTCACGCATCAGTACGCCGAGGACGCTGCCACGAGCAGAGTGGTGTCAAAACTCATCGACACGATCCGCCTCAGCGATCGAGAACTGCTGTCAGAACTCATCGACAAACGCTGCTACTCGTCACCGACAAAGCCACCCTGTGAGCGAGGAGGAAGGTGCCTGGGTCCGCGCGAACCCCTGGACGAAGGGACTGCGCCGGGTCGAGGACGCCTACCCCCGCGGCTTCCACCGCTTCTGCTCGCGCGAGGCCAGCACCTGCCACCCCTGCGCTTCAGGCCACCACGACCAGTGCATCAGCGCAGGCGGCTCCCGCGTCGACGAGGACGCCGGCAACATGACGGACCGCGGAGGCACGGGGTGGGAGGAACTCCGGGCGGCACGCCCCGGCCAGCCTACGATTCGTCCGTGCTCATTGCCTCCCTGGCGGCAGCGATCAGCTCCCGCCGCGCATCCCGGTAGGTGTTCCGGCGCTCGGCCCATTCCTGCCGCGCGCCGCGTACGTTGTCGTGGGGGTTACGCTCGAATTCGTGCGGGACCGCTGCGTTTCCCAGCAGCAACCGCACCTGCGAGCGGTCAAGTCGGGGAACCGCGTACAGCGCCTCGATCACCTCCGCGTACTCGGGCGGTGGACTTCCCAGGCGCGGGTTCCAAAGGGGCGCCCCTGCGGCGCGCAGTCGGATGAGGCACTCTTTCGCCCGCACCGCCGCAGGATCACCTTCCTGAGCCAGTTCCTCCAGCACGCGAAGGGCTCGCTCCGTCGGTGCCCGGGTCTTGCCCGCCTGATACGCCCCCATAACCGCCCTGTTCATGTGCCTGAGCTCATCCTCCAGGCCGGGCGGTGTAGCAAGCTCAGCCTCGGCGTGGACGAGGCGGAACGTGTGATGGGCCCGCTCGAACTCCGCCCGCTCGGCGTCCGCCCGTGCCTGCGACGAGATGAACAGATGTTCCGTCGCCTCCATACACTCAGCAGCCGCCCGTAGGAGTGTCGTGAAGGTTGTCCAACGAAGGTCGTGTAGGGCTTGTCGCCGCGCGGACTGGGCCGCGGTATCTGCAGCATCTCGTGCCGCCTGAGCCTGAGCATGTCCGCCGTGAGCTTGGATCCGCGCGCCCACGACCGTGCCAACAATCGTGCCGCACACGCCAGCGGCACCAATCAGAGCCACTGTGATTTCTGTATCCATGCGCTGAATCATCTGATGAAGGCCGCCTCTCCGAGAGAGCACCGGCGCACTGCGGCAGCACGTAGTCCCGCCGCTGCTATGTGTTCCGGCCCGGCCGCACCCGCCGCGAGCGAGAGCAGATCAAGCTCGGCCTCCCTGCTCGACGGCCGTATCCCAAACATCCCGAACTCGAGCCGGCGGCGACCTGAGGGGCTCACCGCCCCTTGCACGAGGGCGTCCTGCCCACCGTGCGCGTCATCCCGGCTCACCGCCGTGTACTACTTCCCCCGGAGAAGCTGTGTTGGCTCGTTCTACCGACCACCCGCCCAGTACACCTGTCCTGACCTCGTACGATCTGCTCGGATCACAGGCGTCCAGCGGCGCGGGCCGCACGCACATCCGAGTTCCACACTCCCCGTGGGAGAAAATCTCGGGTGCGCAGCTTGCCAACCTCCGCAACTTATATCTAGTATCGAATCATCGAGACGCCGGCGCAGTCCACAGCGGCCTACCGAGATCGCACACCGCCGAAAGGAGGCCACCATCGTGCAGGCTGACAGCACCCGCCAGACGCTCACACTCACCGCTGCCGACGACGGCCTCCTCCCCACCCTCCGCGCATCCAGCTCGCGCGGCCCTTCGCCCCTCACCACGCCTTCCTGGAGGAAGACGATGACCGGCACCGACGAGAACGAACTCCTGGACGCCAAGCAGATCCACGACGAGTTCGGCCTCAGCCCCTCGCGCCTGAGCGAGCTGTACCGGGACCGCACCACCACCGGATGCCCGGAGCCGGACGAGACCGAGGGCCGGCGCCGCCGGTGGAAGCGCGGCACCATCGGCCCCTTCCTGACGGCGCACCGCGCGGCAAAGGCGTCACAGTCCTCCGTCCGCCACAGCCTGCTCACCGGCCCCCGCGACCAGTTGATGTCGACGTCGGAGGTGGCCAAGGTGCTCGGCCACAAGCGGACCGTGACCCTGCTCGGCTGGCTGCAGGACCGCCCCGGATATTTCCCCGAGCCCGATGTCGCGGAGCCCACCGAAACCGGCCGTCTTCGCCGCTCCTGGTACCTGGGCACCGTCGCCGACTGGATCGGCCAGCGCCCCGGCCCGGGCAACACCCAGAGCAAATCCCGCACGCAGGCGGCCTCTCCGGCCGAGGACGGAGACCCGGAGGAGCTGCTCGACACCAAGCAGGCCGCGCCGATGCTCGGCTACAGCAGCCACCTGGAGCTCAACCGGGCCATCGCCCGCGGCATCCTGCCCGAGCTCGCCAGGCCGGACGACGTCCTCCGCAGCGACCGCGGCCTGACCAGCAACCGCTACAAGCGCCGGCGGGTCGTCGCTCTCGCACACGCCCGCCAGCAGGTCCCCACCAGTTCCGAACTCGGCGAGCGCCGCATGGAGGCAGCCGTGCATGCTCTGCGTACGGCCGCAGACCCGGGCGCGGTCACCATCGAGGTCCTGGCCGAGTCCCATCCCGGCCACGGCAGCGCCGTCGCGTGGAAGAAGACCATCGATGAGGCCCGCGGCACCCTGCAGGCGGACTGACACACAAGAACGCAGGTAGCGCCACTCGGTCGCTATCCTGACGATGTACGGCACCCGGCTGTGGGTTTCCTTCGTGTGACCCCGGCGGGCCGGGTGTGTCGGCCGATGGCCGGGGGAGGCTGTCAACCTCCCACCGGGATCCTCGGATCCCGGGCCGGCCATCGCTCTCTTCGGCCGTCAACCCTTGCCCGGCAGGTTTTGAGGCCCTTTCGCCCCGTTCCACTGCCCGAGTGCGCTGACGCAGCGGTGCAGGGATCCCCTCTCATCGCCAGCGTCGACCGGCACCACTGCCGGATCAAGTGAGTGAAGGTCCTCGGCGCACGCGGCATACACGATGCCAGCCACGCCCGACCGACCAAAAGCTGGCGGCGGTGCACCCGAGGTATTCCAGGCACCAGACCCTGAACCGACCTTCCGTCAGTTTGGCGGGGCTCCCCCGATCCATCCCGATCCGGCGGCACCAGCTCAGTACGGCGGCGTCTCGTCGTCCCCCGGGATCCGGGCAGGCTCTCCCGCCCCGGACGGGTCAGCTGACCATCGCCGTCAAGGGCGCACCGCGCAGCAGCGTCCAGCCCGTGGTCGGGCCGACCACGGGCCCGACCACGCCCTCTGTGTCCCCATCGTGACCATGGTTGGGGCGTCGTGGTCGGTGGTCGGGTCGGGGACGCCAGGTTTCATCAGAGGCAGCAACACTCCGTTCTGACCTGGGAGTTCGACCATGTCTCCCGCCAAGAAAGGACACCAGTGACCGCTACCGCCGCCTCGTACACTCCCAAGCCCGACGAGCCGCTGCCCCATCAGCTTCTGTCCGCGCTCGCCCAGCACCGGATGGCCACCACCAGCCAACTCCACGATCTGCTTCGGCCGAACGTCGCCCGCCAGACCGTCTCCACCCCACTGAACAAGCTGCGGCAGAAAGGTCTCGTCGACTACACGGTGCTGCCCCAGTCCAACCGCACCCGCGCCTGGTACCTCACGGGCGAGGGTGCCCGCCTGACACGGGACTTCCCAGCGCTGCGGGGCCGCCCTCCGTATCCGATCAACTCCGCCACGGCCGCCTCGCTGAAGACGCCGCACACGCTCACCGTCGTGCGCGCCCACCTCACCTTCGCGGCAGACGCCCGCCGGCTCGGACACGAGCACGGCCCGTGGGACTGGACCCCCGAGGTATCTCATCCCCTCGGTGAGGGGGAACGGCTCGTCGCCGACGCTGTCATGCACTACACCGTCGTCGACGGCGAGCACCGGCGGAAGCTGCGCGCGTTCGTCGAGGTCGACCGCACCACCATGAGCAGCGAGCGTCTGGCCGTGAAGTTGATCGAGTACGCCAGGTTGCACGAGTACGAAGTCCAGCCCGTCGGCCGCCGCAGGCCAGCCTCCACCGGCCCGGCCTGGCTCAAGTGGTATCCGGTCTTCCCCCGCCTGCTTTTCGTGCTCACCGGCGCCTCCCGGGCCAGGCTGGGAAACAGGATCGGCGATCTGCAGGCGATGGTCGCCCAGCACCCGCTCGTCGCGGCCCTCGCCCTCGAGGTCCCCCTCGGCGCCGTCGTACTCGAAGACATCGAGGAGCACGGTCCCAGCGGGGCAGTGTGGGTGCCGCTGGTTGGCGGCGAGCCCCGCCCATGGACGGCCTTGTGATGCCCGGGCCCGCACCTTGGTCATCAGCCGCCTGAACTGCGGGCTGGACTCCGTGCGCCCCTATTTGGCATTATCGAACCTGTCGCGCTCGGCCGGGTGTCGGCATCGCCTTGCCCGATCCGTCTCAGGGGGTTGTGATGTCACAGGCCGCCCGGCTCGTGGACACCGCGCAGATCGTGGAAGAGTTCGGCACGAGCAAGTCCCGGGTCAGCGAGTTGAGCAACGACCCGAACAGCGGGTTCCCTCGGGTGGTCCCCACCGAGGGCCGCAAGCGGTTCTGGCGGTATGACCAGGTTGCCGCGTTCTTCGCCCAGCGCGCCCCGAAGCAGCGCACCCTGCCGGCTGCGGTGCTGGAGGCCGACCAGGGCGAGCTGCTGAGCAAGCGGGAGGTGACCAAGCTGCTCGGGTACGCCAGCACGGCCACCATCGACGCCTACTTCCGGGACCGGCCCGACTACTTCCCATTGCCGGACCACGACGGCGTGGACGGCCCGCATTGGCGGCGCGGCACGATCGTCGCCTGGGCTACCAGCCGACCAGGCAAGGGCCGGCGCCGATCAGCTACGTCATCCCCGCTGCCCGAGGTGTCGGCGGACGGGAACCCCGACGAGCCGCTCGGTACGGCCGAGGTCGCTGCCCTGCTCGGCTACGGCAGCGCGGCCTCCTTCTCCAGCGCCCTCTCCCAGGGCCGCGTCCCGGAGTTGCCCGAGCCCGACTCCCTGGAGAAGAAGGAGGGCGCCCGGGGACGGCCCAGCAGGAAGTGGCGCCGCGCCACCATCGTCGCCGTCGCCCGCCGCCGCGGCGTCCTGGCAGCCGCCGACGAGGAACACGAGGACCTGGTCGGAGCAGCGGACGCGGCCCGGATCCTCGGCTACAAGGACACGGACAGTTTCCTCAGCGCGCTGGGGCACGGCTATCTCCCCGGCCTCGAGGAGCCGGACGGGGTCGAGCACCGCCGCGGCAGTGCCGGGCGCCCGCGACAGCAGCGCTGGAGACGCTCCCGCATCGAGGAATTGGCCGCCCACCGTTCCTCGGCACCCTGACCGCACTGCGAGGACAGGAATGAGGCGCCCCGGACGGTGGTCTGGGGCGCCGTGCTGTGGGCCGATCCGCTATGCCTTGAGCGGCGGTCCGCTGAACGGTCCGGCCGACTCGTCGACTTGGTCCACGCGATGACGGCCGTTGCCGCACCATGGAATCGGTGGTTTTACGCCTGCTGGAAGAGTGGGGGCACCAGGCCGTCGCCCGGCCAGAGATGCTGCTCGGCTACGAGGCCGGTGAGGAACATGTCGACCTCGGCCAGGACGGCGGCGCGTTCCTCGGGTCCGTAGGTGATGAACTGGTTGGCCGCGGCGTCGAAGGCACGCACGTGGTTGTGCGGGCCGCTGATGATGAGGGCGCGCGCAATCTCGGGAAGGCCGAGGCTGAGGGCGTCGCACCCCCCTGCGCGGACGAGTTGCACGAGGTCGGTGGTGACGGTCTCCCAGTCGCCGACCGTCGGCCATTCGGCGCCGCCGCCCAGTTCGTGGGTGAGAGTGGCCAGCGGGATGATCTCGCCCGGCTTGCGTCCCTGAGTGAGGCGGTTGTGGATCTGAGCCCCGTCGGGCTGCCGCACCTGGGGGTGGAGCAGGGACGCGGCGGCTACCACGACGGTGTTGATCTCTTGGGAGCCGTCACCAAGGTAGTACGGCTCGTGTGCGAAGAGCAGGTAGACGTCCGTGGTGTGGACGTCGTCGTGGGGCTGGTCGTGGGTCATGGGGCGGTATCCCTTCAGCGGTGAAGTGCCGGGCTCGCGTCGGCGTGCTGGCCGTGCCGCCGGTTCGAAGCCGGGCGGGTAGGGGCCCAACGGGCCTTCGTGGCCGCGGGGCTGGTTCTCCGTGCCGGAGCGGGCTTCGGTATGGGTGCGCTCCAGGGTCTGGGCGACTTGGTCGGCGAGTTGGACCATCAGCCGCTCACGGTCGATCAGTTGAGCCGAGGCCGAGCGGGTGTCCTGGCTCTGGAGGAGGCCGGCCACGTCCCACAGCAGGTGCTGGCCGATCTCGGCGGAGCGGCGCAGTTCGTAGCGGTCGCTGTCGGCGGCTGCCTGGACCAGGTAGGTGTGCAGGGAGGCGAGGCGTTGCAGGTATCGGCAGGCAGCGTCTCCTTCGATGCTGCGGACGTGTTCGCGGGCCCGGGCGTCCAGGAGGACGGGCAGGTGCTCGGCGAGCAGCGGGGCAAGCAGCATCGCCGGCAGTGCGACGCCGACAGGGACGCCGTGGCCCATGGCGAACAGTCCGGCGAGCAAGCTGACGAACGCGACGGCCGCGGCGGAGAACCGCAAGCACACGGGGACGGTGTCCAGGGCGGCGTACTGGGCGGGGCGCCTGGTCAGCCACCGCAGCGCCAGGCGCTGGGTGCGGGTCGCGGCCGGGGTCAGCACCCCGACTTGGTGGGGAACCTCGGGCAGCGTGCCGTCACCGGGGACGGTCCAGGCGAGCCAGCCCCACGGGGTGCGTTCGTGTACGAGCACGGGCTCGCACACGAGCGAGCATCGGTGGTCGCGGACGTGGCCGGTGCGCAGGGCACGGGATCGTTCCTTCTCCCACCGGCCCGCATCGCGGGTGAAGGGGCGTTGGCGGTGCACGGCCGTGGTCGGCGGTGGGGTGCGGCGTGTGTCGGTCACGGGCTGCTTCCTTCCGGTTGGTCGACGAAGGCGGAGGCGCACGTCGTGCAGCGGCCGTCGCCGTCGGGGCGGGCGCGCCGGGGGGTGGGGCCTGGGCAGGTGCGGCACAGCGGCCAGCCCAGGCAGGCCGGGCACAGGTCCTCGCCGGGGGCGGTGCCGGGCACGCCGCAGCCGGCGCATTCGACGAGGGCGCGGTAGGTCAGGGCCTCGCGCACCGTGCGGGCGGCGGATGTCGTCGATGACCGCTCGATGGGCACGAGCGCGAGCGGCTGGTCCCACGGGGGTGCATCGTGGTGGTCCACTGCGGTGGCGGGGGGCGGGTAGGCCTGGGCGGCGCGGAGCCGGGCGGCGATGATCGCTCCGACCGAGGTACGTACCGGGGTCGGCAGGGGGCGGTCGGTGATGACGTGGCGCAGCTGCGCAGCACTCCAGCCGGCGTCCATCATCACGGTCGCCACGCGCCCCTGATCGGTCAGCGGCTTCCCGGTCAGCAGCAGTTCAGGCCGGCTTGCTCCGATCTCGAGCAGCAGCCGGATCCCCGGATGCATCTCGTCTGCCGGGGGTGGAGGCGTCGAGGACGCTGCCGCGTCCGGGGGGTCTGTCTTTCCGTTCGTGGGCGCGGCTTCGGCGCGGCCGCACGGACGGAGGGATCTGGTGTGCTGCTTGTTGGTCTTCTTACTGATGGTGTTCTTAGTGGACCGATCAGCCGACGTAGGGTCATCCACTGGTGGAAAACCCGACTCTGGCCCGGACCTGGTGTTTTGTAGGGCGGGCAGATCGGTGATGAGGTAGGCGGCCGCGCCGAGGGTGCCGTCTGGGTCTCGCTCGCGTTCGCGGACCAGGAAGCCGTGTTTCTCCAGTTCCTTCAGCCCGCTCTTGACGGCTGACTCGCCGTCGCGGCCGCGGCGGGCGATGTCGGTGACGGTCATCCGCCAGCCCTCCCGGTGTGTGGAGAGCAGTCCGAACAGTCCCTTGGCCTTGAACGACAGCTGGGCGTCGCGGAACAACGCATTGGCGATCTGGGTGAATGAGTCGCCGGCCATCACGCCCCGGCGGATCCCCGCACCAAACCCGTCGGCCGAGTCGGTCTCGGGGGCCGTGACCACCACGTCGGCTTCGATCAGCGCGAGGTCCAGGGTGGCCGGGCGGTCGGTGATGCAGTAGACGATCTCGCCGAGGGTGCCGTCCGGGCGGCGCAGGCGTTCACGGATCAGGTAGCCGTGCGCCTCCAGCTCCTTCAGGGCGGTACGGACCGCTTCCCGTCCGTCCGGTCCCAGGCGGACTAGGTCGGCGATCGTCACCTGCCAGCCGTTTCTGTGCGTACTGACGTACCCGAAGAGTCCCTTCGCTTTGAAGGACAGCTGGGCGTCGCGGAACAGCGCGTTGGCGATCTGGGTGAACGAGTCGCCGGCCATCACGCCCCGGCGGATCCCTGCACCGAAACGGCTCACCGCCGTGCCCCCGACACCAGACACACGCGCTGGCCACGGCGGCACACCGGACTCGCCGAAGTGGGGCGGCCGGTGGTCCTGGGCGTGAAGGCGTGCGTGTGTTCCATGCCGTCAGCTCACTCGCCGACCCCGACCAAGCTGACGGCCACCAGCCCCGACCATCGGTCACGATCCGACAACATGCCCGTCGAGCTGCCGTGGTCGGGCTCATGGTCGGGCCGACCACGCGGCGTTAGCCCGGCGGGCACGCCGTACACAGCCCCGATTGCGCAGCCCCGGGCGGGCGGTGCGCAACCGGGGCTGCGCAACCAGTCGAGGATCGTGCGCAGTCGGGTGGCGTGGAACGGCTGCGCAGTCCGCCAGGGAGTTCCTGATGTTCGTGTGCGCAGGTTCGGATGGCGCACTGCGCAGGCTCCGCCGCCGTCCCGGGCGGACGCCGTCTGCGCATCGGTGTACGGGTCCGATGGCCGCGCGGCAGGAAGGCCTCACAGCGGTCGCCGGCAGTACGGCTTGCGCCAAGCAGGGTGACCGGTCGCCATCGCGCGCAGACCCATGGTCGGGGTCATGGTCGGGCCGACCATGACCCCGACCATGGACTTCGTGTCCCCATCGTGACCGTGGTCGGGGTCTCGTGGTCGGTGGTCGGGTCGGGGGCGACGGGTTTTCTCAAGGTCAGCAACATCCGTTCTGACCTGGGAGTTTGACCATGTCTCCTGGCAAGCAGGCCGCTACGAGCGAGGCCGCTGCTCCGATGGCGGCAGGCGCCCGGCTGGAGGCGATGCGGCGCCGCGTCCGTCTTTCACGCCTGGCCGTCTGGACCGTCATCGCGGCAGGCCCGATCGCCCTGGGCGTCGCCATCACCTCCACCCCGACCACGGTCGAGGCGGTCACCGAGGCCAAGCCCACCGCCGTGCGCACCACGGCGGTGGCCGCCGACCCGTCCGGCTATGCGCAGCTGTTCGTCAGCACGTGGTTGCGCAGCAGCGCGGATGACGCGTCGACTGCGCAGGCGCGGCTTGCGCAGTCGATGGCGCCAGGCGTCGAACTGCCCGACCCGGCCGCGGATGCGCAGCCGAAGCCTCAGTTGGTGACGGCGGTGCGCAGTGCGCAGCGCTCCGACGGTGCGTGGTCGGTCACGGTGGCTGCGCAGTACGCCGACGGATCGGTGCGCTACTACGCCGTGCCGGTGGCCGCCGATCGCTCAGACGCCTCGTTCTCCGTGACCGGTGCACCGGGCGTCGTGGCCGGCCCGGCCCGGGCCCAGGTGCCGACGTCGCCGTACGGCGTGAGCGTCCCGGAGGGCGATCTGTCGTCCGCGCTCGGTCAGTTCCTCACCGCCTACCTGGCCGGCTCCGGAGAGGTGGACCGCTACCTCGCACCCGGCGTGCACCTCACCGCCGTCTCCCCCGCCCCGTACACGGCGGTCACCGTCCAGCAGGTCTCCGCCGTCGAGGAGGCCGCAGCCGCCGAGCAGGTGCCGGCCGACGGCACGAAGGTCCGCGTCCTCGCACACGTGGAGGCCCGGGACTCCGACGGGCGGTGGCCGCTGGCGTACGAGCTCGCCCTGAAGGCCCGCTCGGGCCGCTGGGAAGTCTCCGCGCTTCAGTCCGGCACCACCGCCCAGGCGGGGGGTGCCCGGTGAACACCGTCAACAGCTGGATGCTCGCCGGGCAGCTGGACGACCTCGGCGACTCGTGGATCACCATGTTCCAGGACTGGGCGACCAAGGGCCTACAGGCCGGACTGCTCGTCCTCGTCGTCATCATCATGATCCAAAAATTCTCATTGAAGGCGGGAATCGGCGCCCTCCTGCTGATGATCATCGCGCTGGGGCTGTACAACTCCCGCGAGGACCTCTCGGACATGTTCGAGGACGAGGTCAAGAACCCGGCCAAGGGCGCACCCGCTGTCCCCGGCATCGTGCACGAGTCTGATCCGGCTCTGCGGGAACACTCCGGCGGCGCCGCGGGAGGCTGGCTGTGAGCGCCGCCGCCGCTGGGCGGGTAGGGCGCTTCTACACCGCCGCCCGTCGCCATCCCTGGGTGCTGGGGAAGGTCGCGGACTGGAAGATCCCCCTTGGTCCGTACACGCCGGCGCAGATCGCGGTTGCCGTCGGCGGCGGCTTCCTTCTGGTCAAGACCATCAGCTGGTGGTCGCTGCTGGGGCCGATCCCGATCGCGGCCTGGCTGCTGGCCATCTGGGCGGTCCGCCGTCCGAAGATCCGGGGCCGTGCCCCGATGCAGGCCGCTTTGGGCCTGGTGCTGTTGGGATGGCAGCCCCAGGGCGGGCGGATCGGCGGGCGGGCCGCCCGCGACCGCGCTCCCCACCCGCTGCTCGGCGGCTTCACGATCGAGGACACCCCCAGCCCCGCTCTGGCAGCCACACCGTCCCGACCGGCGCAGCGGCACACCAGCCAGGTCCCGAGCCCGGCCGCGGATCGCTCGTCCACGCCTCGTCGCACGGAACCGGTCGCTCCCGCAGTGCCGGTGGGGCCGGTGTCGGGTGTGCAGCAGCTGCTCGCGCTCACCTCGCAGGGCGGGGGTGCACGATGAGGGTTCCGATCCGTCACATCGCCGGACACCTGGTCTGGTCGACGCAGGGCAGCGTGTGGGCCGTCTACCGCCTGCACCCGGGCCCGGACGCGCGGGGACAGTCCGAGGAGACCGTCCAGGGCACCTACGTGCCCGCCGCGGTCCGCGACGAACAGCTCGCCAAGATCACACATTTGGTGCGGTCGCTGTCCGGGGCGCCGAGATTGTTCGGACTGTGCGCGCAGGTCGACCCCGGCGAGATCGCTCTGCGGATGATCGAGGGCATCGAGCCGGCCGATACGGCACCGGCTGACGGGCCGCACCCGTGGGTGGAGCACGTCGAGGCGACCCTGGATCTGCTGGACGACCAGGAGATGCACCGCCGCACTTTGTGGCTGGCGATTCCCCTGCAGACGGAGACAGCTGGTCTGCAGGTGTCGGCGTCGCTCGGAGCGGCATGGGCGGAGATGTCTCCGATGCTGGGCATGCGCCCGGCGCCCGTGGCACGGCGCGAGGTGACCGTCTACCAGGAGCAGGCCTTGCGGGTGGAGGCCGCGCTCGCCGGCGGTATCGCCGTCCGTCCGGCCCGCCCCGCGGAGATCGTCTGGATGATCCAGCACGCTCTGCACCGTGGTCTTGCCGAGCCGCTGCTGGCGGAAGCCGAAACCAGCGACTTGTACGGCGGGCACCTGCGTGACGGGGTGCTGCGCTCCCCCAGCTACGCCGACCTCGGCCAGGTCCGGCTGCAGGAAGGCGGCATCGACCCCGAACTCGACGACGTCGACGAGCTCAAGAACGCGGGCCGGATCACGCGGTCGGGCCGCACGGCCTGGTGGCGGCTGAACACCGGATCGCCGCTGGGGCGGCGCTGGCTGCAGGTCGAATCCGAGATCGGAGTGGGCTATCAGGCGCACTTGGCGCTGGCCGAGTGCCCGCCCGCGGTCAGCGAGGACGCTGCCGACCTGTTCGCCCAGCTGGAAGCCCTGGACTTCCCCGTCGACTACACCGTCGACCTCACCCTCGTGCCCGCGGAGAAGGCCCGCGACCAGGTGCGGCGCAAGAAGAACGAACTCATCGACCAGGCCGACCAGTACGACGCCCGCCCCACCGGCATGCCCGCCTCGCTGACCGAGGCCGCCCGCGACCTGGGCGAGCTGGATGCCCGCCTGTCGCGCACCTCGGTCGAGGTCGAGGTGCAGTCCGTCACCGTCCTGACAGTGTGGGGGCCGACCGCCGCCGTCTGCGACGCCCGGGCCCGCGCTCTGTCCGCGCTGCTGGGTGGTGCCGACTACCGGGCGGTGCGCCCGGCCAGCCTGCAGGAGGCCCTGTTCACCCTGGGCCTGCCCGCCACCGTAAGGCCGGGCATGGTGCGCGAGTTCACGCAGCACCAGGTCTCCGAGGACTGGGCGCTGGGCGGCGCCTTCACCACCGCGGAGGTCGGCGACCCCAACGGAATGTTCCTCGGCATCGACCTGGACTCGGGCACCACCCGCCCTGTGATGATCAACGTGGCGGATGCGCCCAAGGTCGACGCGTCGGCTTCCATGGGCATCGTCGGGGATCTCGGTGCGGGCAAGAGCGTCCTGCAGAAGATGATCGCGGAGGCGGTGTGGGCGCGCGGAGGCTGCGCGATCTGCATCGACCGCACCCCCGTACGCGAGTGGGCCGCCTTCGCCCGCACCGCCGCCAAGGGCCGCGTCCAGATCATCGACGCCGCCCAGGCCGAGGTGTCCATCGACCCGCTGCGCATGTTCCACGGCCCCGAAGGCCGTCACTACGCCCTGTCCTACCTCACTCTGCAGCTCGGCATCGGCCCGATGAGCACAGGCGGCGAGGTGCTGCACCACGCCGTCGAACAGGCCGCCGCCGGCGACACCCCGTCCATGCACCGCGTGCTTCAGGTCCTTCAGGAGATGGCCACGAGCGAAGTGGGCAAGCGGCAGGATGCGGCCGCCAGCCTCGCCGGCCTCGTCCGTGTGGTGGCCTCCAACTCCCTGGCGGCGATGGTGTTCGACCCCACGCTGCCGCCGGTGCAGTTGGACGCCTCCAGCGCCTCCGACATGATCGTGATCACGACGGCGGGTCTGAAGCTGCCGCCCAAAGCCGCTTTCGACAATCCGGAAGTCCTGCACCAGCAGCCGCTGGAGGCGCTGATCGGGCGCGCCGTGCTGTATCTGATCGCCGCGCTCGCCCGGCAGACGGCTTTCGAGGACCCAGAGCGGTTCACCGCGGTGGTCGCGGACGAGCTGTACTGGCTCACCTCGTCGGCCGAAGGCACCGCCCTGGTCCACGAGATCCTCCACGACGGCCGCAAACACGGCGCCGGCCTGCTCGCCGCGTCCCACGACGCCGAGGAACTCGGCCCGGACCGCGGCCTGATGGCCTACCGCGCACTCGCCCGCACCACCGACCGCGAGCGCGCCCGCCGCGGACTGGAGTTCGTCGGCCTCGACGAGAGCGACCCGGAGTTGCTGCGGCTGGTGACCACCGGCCTGTCCCCCGTCGGCCGCAAGGGCCGGGAGGGCGAGTTCCTGCTGACCTGCCCGCGGCAGAACACCGGCCGGGTCAAAGTCTCCATCCCCCGCATCGAGCGCATCACCACGTCCATCACCACCACACCAGGACGCCGCCCGAGCGCCGCCTCGCCTTCCGTGCCCGAGCCGCTCGCCGGAGAAGCCGCCCGGACCCGTCCAAGGGAACACATCCGATGACCTCTTCTTCCTGGGACCGCTCCCGGCGCCATACCGCGGCCGCGAGTGTCCTCGCTGTCATCGTCCTCGCGATCAGCGTGCTCGTCCTGGCCGTCGGGGTGGGTGTCCCAGAAGCGTGGTGGCCGCACACGGGGCAGGCCTTCGCCAATGACGCCCGCCCCGCGGACCAGGATCCGTGCGACCTGATCGTGGGCCCGGCCAAGGACTACTGCGAGCAGGGCACCACAGCGACCGCCTCCGCCGAGCATCCGGACCTTGCCGGAGCCGCGTGGCGGCTGGTGCCGGCCGGTGCGGGCCTGGCCGCCCTTGTGGTGTGGCTGCTGCGGAGCGCCGCTGGGCAGAGGCGGCGCTGAAGTGTTCCGTCCAGATCGCGCGACCCTCCGCTCGGCCGGCGTCGTCGTGCTGCTCACCGGCACGTTCCTCATGGTGAACAGCCAGGTCGTGTACGCGGCCAGCAGCAACAGCGAGACCGGAGACCTCCTCGCCCCGCTGAACATCACCTCCTCCGAGGGGGTGGCGATCAACGGCTACGAGCTGAACTCCGAGGGCGGCTCCATCGTCAGCTTCAAGACCCAGTCCTTGGCCTTCGCTCTTGGGGGCTTGTTCACCCTGATTCGGCTGTTGGTGGGTCTTGGGGGATGGGCGGTCGAGGTGGCCTTCCGGTTCCCGCTGTTGAAGATCCTCACCCGCCCGGCGCAGAAGGTCGCTGACACCTACAACGACGTGGTGGTCGACGCGCTCGGGTTGAAAGGGTTGCTGCTGAGCTGGGCGTTTGTTTTCGCCGGGTTCATGATTGTGCGCGGCCGTGTGGGCCGTGGTCTGGGCGAAATCTTCCTCACGCTGCTCATTGGGGCGATCGCTGCCTCGGCTCTCGTCCGCCCCGACACGCTGCTCTCCCAGGACGGCCCGCTGGGGCAATCCCAGCAGGTGGCCGCCGAGGTCGCCCAGCAGAGTGTCAACTCCTACGACTGGGGCGGCAAGCTCGCCAGCCTGGGCCCCTGCGCCGGTATGGCCGGCATGCAGGAGATCAAGTGCCAGGAGCTTGAGGCCGCCAAGCCTGTGTCGTCGCAGGACGTGGCCCGTCCGATCCAGGACTCGATCACCAATGCCTTGATCGTCAAGCCATACATGCTGCTGCAGTACGGGCGCATCCTCGACCCGGCCAAGACTGCCGACCGCAAGGCCTACGCCATCCACCTGAAGTGGGTCACCGGCGGCTACAAGGCGGGGGCCGACAGCTCCGACGCCGCGGACGACCGGAAGGACCCCTGCGATCTCATCAAGGGCCCTGCCAAGAAGTACTGCGAGCGCGGCACCGACGACGAGGACAACTGCAGGCTTCTCGATGGCCAGGCCAAGGAGGTGTGCGAGAGCGACTCGCTCCCTGAGCTGACGCCGGGCGGCGACCTGCTGGACGCCTCGAATGCGATCATCACTGATGAGGACCGTGAGTTCAACGCCTTCCTGCAGGATCTGAAGAAGGCCGGTCCGGTCGGCAAGTCGTGCGCCGCGTACGCGGAGAAACCCACCTGGTGGCGGGTCGGCGGCGCCGCCCTGCTGCTGATCGCCGCCCTGTTCATCTGCGGCATGCTGCTGAGCAGCGCGATCGTCCTGCTCGGCACCCAGGGCATCTGTGCCGCAGCGGCGGCCGTCGGCGGCGTCACCTTCGTCGCGGGAATGCTGCCCGGGCCCGCGCGCCAGTCGGTCTGGAAGTGGCTGTCGATCTGGGGCATCTCGGTGATGGCCGTGGTCGGGATCTGCGCCTTCGTGCCGTTCTTCGGGATCGCCGTCGACGCCACCATCACCGATGGTCCCGACCTGATGGTCGAACGGATCCTGCTGATCGACGTGCTGGCCATCGCTGGTGCGGCCGGGCACCGCCGCCTGCTGACCGGGATCACGTCCTTCGGACGGCGCATGGCGATGCGGATGCGTTACGCCAAGGTCGGCGGCACCCACCTGCCCGGCGACACCTCCGAACTCGGCGCCGCACTTGCCATGAACTCCCCTGCCGCGATGGGCGGTTACGGCGGCGGGCTGCGTGCCTTCACCGGAGGTGGCGGCGGCCGGTACGGGATGCTCGGCACCCGCCAGCGGCTGATGGGTGCGCTCGGCTCCTTGGTCGACGGCGCGGGCATGCCGGTGGACACCGGCGGCATATTCGCCGATGCCACCGCCGAAGCCGGACGCGGTCTCGCCCCGCTCACCGCGGCCGCCGCCGTTGGCGGGCTGGGAGCCCGGCTCGGCGCGAAGGGCGCGCACTGGCTGCTGGTCGGCCGTCGGCCGGACAAGGAGCAGTTGGCCAAGTGGCGCAAGCCCACCGCCGACGGGGACCCGAACACGGGCGGCCCCTCGGACGGCAGCGACGGTCCAGGCGGCACGGGGCCGCGCCGGCCCGGCGGTCCGCCCGACCGCTACCGCAACGAGGAGGGCCAGGTCGTCGACCGCAACTCCGGCCAGGTGCTGCACGACCAGAACACCGACCGCACCCTGCTGTCGACCCGCGCCCACAACCGGCTGGTCCGCTTCCGCGGGTATCGCATCCTGAGCCGCGGGGGCCGGACCGCGTACGGGGCGACGGTCGGTGCCCCGGCAGGCGTCCGCCGGGCCCGGTCGGGAGGATCGCGCTATTCCCAGGACGCCCGTCAGCAGGTGCGGGTGTGGGGCAACACAGTCCGCGAGGACGGTCGGGCCTGGGCCGACACGGGCCGGCATGTGTCCCGTGTCCTGCGGGAACACACGGACGACAGCGGCGGACCCGGCCCCTTTGTCAGCCGGCGCCTGCCGACCGGTGCGGCACCGGCTCCGCGGCCGAGCGGGTCCTCCAGTTCCCCGGGCCGCACGGGGCCGGCCTCCCCGCGGCCAAGCGCGCCCGCGTCTTCGACCACGGCTGCGCCAGGCGCACGGCCGGGCGCCCCGCCGACGTCCCCGACGCGACTCGGAGGCGGCGCGCCCCGGCGTCCGGCCAGCCCGGCACCGGAGAGGTCCAGGCCGGTCTTTCCCGGAGGTGAAGGCGCGCGCAGCAGCACCCGTGACGAGGCGCGCGCCCGGTTCCAGGAGGTGATGCGGCGGACGTCGGCCGACGCCGAGCGGCTGCGTCAGGAACGGGAGCAGCGTCAGCGCGACGAGGGCGGTGAGGACGGGTGAGGCCGGCCCGGCGCCGTATGGCGCGGTGGGGGTGTGTGGTGGTGCTGTTGGGTTTCGCCGCCGTGTGCTGTGCCGTACCGGCAGGGAACGCGATCAGCGCGTACGTGGCGCTGAAGACGGGTGCCCAGGACGACGGTGGGATAGCCGAGGGCGGCAGTGCCGCGGACATCCCGCCGCGGATGCTGAGCGCCTACAAAAGGGCCGTCCAGCAGGTCGGGAAGCATGTGCCGAAGTGCCAGGGCATGCGCTGGCCGGTCCTCGCCGGGATCGCCAAGGTCGAGTCCAACCACGCGGTGGGCCGGAACATCGCCGCAGGCGGTGACATCCGCCCGAAGATCTACGGGGTGCTCCTCAACGGTTCCGGGGCCGGCGGCAACACCACCGTCTTCCCGGACACCGACGGCGGCAAGTGGGACGGAACCTCTGGCGGTGAGCGTGCCGTTGGCCCCTTCCAGTTCCTTCCCTCCACCTGGGAGGGCGTCGGCAAGGACGCGGGCGGCGACAAGACCGCCGACCCGCACAACGCCGACGACGCCGCGCTCGGCGCCGCGATCTACCTGTGCGGCAACGGCCGGGACCTGACGAAGCGGGCGCAGCTGAAGGCCGCGATCTGGCAGTACAACCACTCGGGCGAGTACGTCGCCAACGTGCTGGGCTGGATCGACCAGTACACGGCGGCCGCCAAGGACCCGGACCTCAAGAGCCTGTCAGGGAAGGTCCGCACCGTGATCGAGGCGGCGCTGTCCCAGCGCGGTGTCCCGTACTCGTGGGGCGGCGGAAACGCCAAGGGCAAGTCGACCGGCATCTGCTGCTCCCCCAGCGGCAAGAGCGGCACGAACATCAACGGCTTCGACTGTTCAGGCCTGACCACGTACGCGTACGCGAAGGCCGGTATCAGCCTGCCGCGCGTCGCAGCCGCCCAGGCCGCAGTCGGCCAGCGGATCCCGGCCAGCCTCGGCACGCTCGCACTCAAACCCGGTGACCTCGTCTTCTACGCCACCGCTCCCGGACGTGACCAGACGATCTATCACGTCGGGATCTACGTGGGCAGCGGGCAGATGGTCAACGCCGCCCGGCCGGGGACCGTCGTACGGCTGGACGCGGTCAGTGCGATGTCGGGCTACGCGGGGGGAGCGCGGCTGCTGTGACCACCACGCCACGCTCACCGCGTCTGCTGTTGCTGAGCGCCGTCGTGCTCGCCGTCCTCGGCATCGCCTTGCTGGGCATGCCGCACGGCCAGGAACAATCGGCCCCCGAGCCGTCGTCGACCGCGACCGCGGATCCGTCATCTGCGGCTTCTTCGCCCCCCGACGACAAGGTGACCGTCAAGACGGCTCCCTCTACGGCGCCGACGGCATCGACGCCGTCGGTCCTGGAGTCCGCGCTGCCGCCGCATGGTGAGGGCGTGGCCGGCGACCGGGCTGTCCAGCGGTCGTTGGAGGAGGCTTGGCCCGCCGACCTTCCCGCCGAGGACGAGCACCAGCTGCTCACCGCTGGCCGCGCCCTGCTGCGCGCAGACGCCACCGGGATCGGCCGCGCCAAGTGGCCCGGAGTCTTCCGCAGCCGCGAGCAAGCCATCGCTCCGGCCTTCGCCACGGCCCGCTTCCGTATCCAGGCCGCCATCGCCCGCCGCGACGGCAGCCCGGACAAGGCGGTCGTGCACCTGGTGTGGGCGGGCACCGACCGCGGCGGCACCTTCACCGACCTCCGTATCACCGATCTGTTCTTCACCCGCACCCTCAAGAAGGGAGAGCCGACGTGGACTCCACAGCCTCGCATCTGACGGACCGTGCCTCTGAGGGGACCTCCGGTCAGATACTCGGCCTGATCACCTGGCTCGTCGAAGCTGTCGACTGGCTCTACGACCACTGGTACCTGCTCGCCCTCGCAATCGCCGTTCTCTGGAGCGGGGGCGAGATGGTGGTGCGGCACTACGCGCAGCGGGCCTCGGCCGAGCGGATGGCCATAGAGCTCACCCCCACCCGGCACTTCGACCCGGGCATCGAGGAGATCTTCCGCCGCGGGGTGCAGCTGGCACGGGCCTCGACGAGCATGCCGTGGTGGGCGCCGCGCCGGTCGAAATCGGTGCAGATCAGGCTGCGCGCGGATGGCTCCAGCCCGCTGCGCTACCGCATCGAGGGCCCGGCGGGTGGCGAACGGCTGCTGTCGATCACCCCGTTCGGGCCGCACGTCACCGTCGACCGGGCCCGTCCGATCGTGGACAAGCCCCGCGAGCATGTGGTGCGGGCAGAGTTCATCCTGCGCGGCAAGCCCATATCTCCCCTGCGGGAGGTGCCGCTGGAGCCCGACCCGCTGCAGCCCCTGGTCGACGCCGTGTCCGACCTGCGCGCCGAACTGGGCGACCTCGCCGAGGTCCGCCTCGACATCCAACGCGCCCCCAAGTGGACACTGCGCGCTCGCCGTCTGCAGCTCATGAGTGCCGCACGCCGCCAGGAGCGCCGGGAGACCCAGCGCGCGGCGCGCTGGGTGCGCCAGGATGCCACCGGGATCGAGGACTCACTCGCCTGGAACCTGCAGGCGCTGGTCACCGGCAAGGACGGATCGGCCGGGCGGCGGCTGGTGATGCCCCCGGTGCCGCGCCGGGTGGACCCGGCCGAGGCACTCGGCAAGCTCGCCCACGACGACCAACTCGTACGCGTGCAGCTGCTCGTGATGTGCGCGTCCAACATCGAAGGCCGCTCCCAGGCCCGCCTCGCCCAACTCCAAGCCGGAGTCGACGTGTTCGGCGGCCGCTCGCGATGGGCGATGCGCGGATTCCGGCTGGGCCCGTGGCGATTCGGTGCCGATCACTGGCCCACCCGGCGCAGCTTCGAGCGACGCTGGGAGTTGGGACAATGCCAACCGCCGCGCGCGAACTGGGTGAGACTGGACGAATTGACCGGACTGCTCAAACCACCCACCGTCCACTGCCGGCTTCCGCTGCTCGCCGGAGACCTGCCTACCTTCGAGTTCGGGAATCCTGAGCTGCTGCTGCAGGGCATCTACCAGGGACCCGACGGCAGGAGGCGTCCGGTCGCCACCTACACCGCCGAGACACTCTTCGAGTGCGGCGTGGGCAAGGCCGGCGGCGGGAAAACGGAACGCGCCTTGGCGCAGGCGATCGGATGGGCGCACGCCGGCGGAGGGTTGATGTTCGTCGACCCGCACCGCGACTCCTGGCCGCGCGCCGCGACGTTCCTCGCGCACGACCACCTGATGCGGAAGATCGCGCTGATCGACCTCAACGCAGCCGGCCCGTCCCCGATGCTGAGCTCGTGGAATCCGATCGCCGTGCACCATGGGCAGGCCCCGCATGACGTCGTCGAGGCGGTCACCGACGCCTTCGCTTCCATCCTCGGCTGGGACGATGCCGCCGCTCCCCGCGCGCTGACCATCCTCACATCGACCCTGGCCGTGCTGGTCGCCGTCAACCAGGCCGCCTGCCAGGCCGGCCGCCCCGAGGACCAGACCACCATCTTCCACGTAAGGGCCCTGCTCTCCGACCCGAACTTCCGGGCAGCGGCACTGGCCGCCGTGGCGGACCGGCTGGACGAGGACACGAGATCGTGGTGGCGGACGGTGTTTCCTACCTTCCCCCCTGACGCCTTCGGGGTCGTCCTCAACCCGCTCGCCCGGCTGGCCGCCAACCCTGTCACCCGCGCCTTTCTCGGCCAGCCGGTCGGCGTCTACAACAGCCGGGCCGCCATGGACAACGGTCTGATCGTGTGGGTGTGCCCGGCAGGAAACGGACCCACCGACCGGCTGCTGACCGCGCTCATCGCCAGGGACCTGCTACGAGCGGTCCGCTCACGGCGGGACACACCCGAGGAGCAACGGAGGCCCTTCCGGCTGTACTTCGACGAGCTGATCACCCTGACCGGTGCCGCCCCGGAGACCATCGCGTCAATGTTCGAGGACTTCCGCAAGTTCAGGGTCACCGTGCACGGGATGACCCAGTTACTGGGACGTCTGCCCGCCCCCGTGCGGATGTCCTTGACGCAGAACGCGTCCACGCTGGCCTCCACGGCAGGATCCAGATCCGCGATCGCTCCGATCACCGCGGAATGGGGAGACAAGCCGAGCGCGGACGAGGTGGCCGTACTCGACCGGTTCGAGCACTACATGTCACTCACCATCGCCGGCCGCCGCATCGGACCCGTCCGGATCACCGGCCCGCACCTGGACAAGGTATTCGCCGACTACGCCCATCCCGGCAAAGTCGCCGCCCTGGAACACACCGCCCGGGTCACCGCCGGGGCTCTGCCCCTCGACGAGCTCACCGCCACCGCTGCCGCTCAGCAGGCCCGCGTCGGCGAATTCCTCACCCAGCGCGCTCCCGACGCCACAGCGGACACACGCCTGAACCAGCACACACACCGATACCAGTAACCCCCACCGCCGTCGCCGAGCCCACGAAGTTCTGGCTCACGCTCATCCTCGTCGAGCCGGTTCGGCATCTGCTCCTGGCTGCGTTCCCGCGGGTGCCGTTGGCCGGGGGCGAGCGTCACGAAGGATCTGAGAACCTATCTTTGAACCTCCGTTGATCTCATACACGTGCCCCGATGGAGGGCTTGGTGCGCACTGAGCCCTCTGCTCGCAGTGGCTCCGCAGAGGGTTCTAAGGGCTGACCGATGGCCTGTTCGGCCACGCCACTGGACGAGCACTCCGCCTGAACCGGGTCCGGGGAGTACCGAAGCCGTCGCGGTACGCGGGAGGCATATCACACGTCGTATCTGGAGCACCTGCCGTTGGTGGTAGTGGGGACGGTGTTCGTGTGCCACCACAGCGCAAAGAGCATGTGGTCGCGGGCGTAGGGGCCGTAGACGCCGTCGACGTTGCTCCCAGTGAGGCCCCACACGTTTTTCTGGATCCACTTGAACGCATCTCGGGTGCCGGCGCCATAGACGCCGTCAGCGCCGCCGCTGTTCTTGATATAGGTTGCGGCGGGCGTCCCTGCGTAGCAGACGAGGATGTTTACCTGCAGGGCGTAAACATAGTCGCCGCTCATGCCCTGCCGCGCGTAGCAGGTCGAGATCGAGCCCCGAATCCTGGGGACGATGATCAAAGTGAGGGCGCTGCGCGTCCTGATCGTCGTCTCGCCGCACGGGTGGATCGCCGCGGCCGCAGCGGGCCCGCTGGCGAACACCGGGGCTGCTGCGTTGGCTGGGGAAGCGGTGATCACTCCTCCCAGTAGGGCCGCCATCATGGTCCCTGTCGCGAGAAGTGCCTTGCTTTTACCCGTCTTGCGCATGCCTATTGGTTCCTTTCAATATGGAGTCTGATCTATGCGCGTCCACGACTGCTGAACAGATGTTTTCTGACCTCGCCCAGGAACCTTAGGGTCGTCGTGGGCTTTGGACTTTGTCATCCGTGCAGGGAACTTTGTCAGTCGTGCACCGTCTCAAGCTGACGCTGCATCAGGCGAGGGTCGCCCTGCGGGTGAGGTCATGCGCGACCGCCATGGCCGGTGTCAGCCCCGTACGACGGGCACAGTAGCCCGGCCCGGTCGCTGAGTGTGCCGGTCGTTTGCCCCACAAGGAACAGCCGCCGCGCACACCGGAATACGGACAGGGCGGCGGTCGAGACCGCCTCTGGGTTACAGCCGCGACCTTGTTGAGCTCGACTGCCGCTACCGCTGGGACCACGAGAAGCGCCCTACGGGTCCGTCAGATCCGTGGCTCGCAGCGAAGTCGCGGGTCATCGCGGAGCGCGGAGGGCGGGGGTGTTGGTGCAACAACTTTTCGACGGCCTCGCGCAGCTTCTCCACGATCTGCTCGTACCGCTGGACACTGAACGTTGCCGACCTTCTCCGTACTGGGCACCGTGCCACAGTGCCCACCCCCCTGCCAGGCGGAGCACAGCCCCGCCGTGAATGGAGAACCTCGGCCCGCCCGGCACCGGCAGAACCGCAAAGCCCTCTGTTGTGCCACTGCGAGCGGAGGGCCTTGTGCGTACCCGAGTCCTCCGCCGTGGCGCGTGTACGAGATCAACAGAGGTTCAAAGATGGGTTCTGAGCGATGAGGCCGATCCTGTGGTGCGGACCTCCGCGGTCAGGTGTCGATCTTCTGCATGGGGGCGTAGCGGAGCTGCTTGATGGTGTTCTGTGGGCCGAAGGACACGTGGGCGACGGCGGGGGCCCGTTGCCCTCTACTTCGATCACAGTGCCGATGCCGAACCGGGTGTGCTCGACGACATCGCTAGCCGCTACGGCGTCAACGCGGGGCCCGGGCGCGGGGCCGCGCGCAGCTGCGTGCTCGGCACGGTGGTCAACGACGGCCCGGGCGACCGTCGCGAAGGCGGGCCTGGATGGTTCAGGCACGGTGGCCGTGATCGACCACCAGGCGCCGTTCGCCGCTGGCGAGTCGTCGTGCAGGGGCACGGTTCGCCGCGCGGTCGGGGCGGGGCGCTCACACCACGTGTGGGTTCTGGAAGCTGGTGTTGGCTCGGGTGCTCGATACCGGCCGCCCTCGATAAGGGTGGACGGGTCGTGCAGTACGGCCATCAGGGCAGCGGCCGTCGGTCGGCGCGCGGGTTCGTTGTGCAGGCAGGCCGAGAGGGCAGTCCGCAGTGTGTCCGGGACCGCGGTGAGGTCTGGCTCGTCGTGCACAATGCGGTGCAGCAGCGCGGGTACCGTGCCGTGTCCGAACGGGCTGGTGCCGGTGGCCGCGTAATACAGCACGGCGCCGAGGGAGAAGACGTCGCTGGCCGGGCCGGTGATCTCGCCGTTGGCCTGTTCCGGCGAGATGTAGCCGGGTGTACCGAGGATGCCGCCGATGGTGGTGAGGGGATCGTCGGTGTCCGCGCGGGCGATCCCGAAGCCGATGACTCGGGATCCGTCCTCGGTGATCAGGATGTTTGCCGGTTTAAGGTCGCGGTGGATGAGATCTGCGTCGTCGATGGCGGCCAGCGCTTCAGCCAGGCCGGCCGCCAGCGCAGGCAGTTCGGGGGCGGGCAGCGGTCCTTCCCGCCAGACGTGCTCGCCAAGGTCGGGGGCGTCGAGGTACGCGGTGGCGACCCATGGGGTGGCCGCATCAGGGTCGGCGTCGACGACGGGCGCGGTCCAGAAGCCGCTGATCCGGCGGGCTGCGTGGACCTCCCGCCGGAAGCGCTCCCGGACGCCGGGGGCGGCGGCCTGGTCGGCCCGGGTCGTCTTGATGGCGACCCGGCGGCCGCCGGGCAACCTGCCGAGGTAGACGGTGCCCATGTCGCCAGCTCCCAGGCGGCCCAGGACCAGGAAGGGCCCGAACGCGTCGGGATCTGCCGTGCTCACAGCCTGATCCCCTCCCTCGTGGCGTATGTCGTTGGCCGGACATGGCGGCCATTTCAACGTACCTGCCGAAGTGAGGTTGTTGGCACACATGACGAGCGAAGCCTTCGGACGATAGGGCGATATGCCGCCTCGCTGAAACCCCGCACACCCTCACCGTCCTGCGCACCCACCTGGTTGCTGGGGAAAAGAACGCTCTTTTCAGGACTGTTGTCCCCGATAGGTTCTGCCTCCTCTCCGCGGCAACCGGGCCGGGGTGTCCTCGAGGGTCGCGATCGTCTCGGCGGCCAGGTGGAGTTCTGCCCGCACTGTCGCGGACGACAAGTCGAGGGACAGTGCGCTGCCGCACTTACTCAGCCAGTCGGTGAGCGTACTGCGGCTCAGACCTAGCTCGGAGGCAGCGGGCGCCGTGCGGCCACGGTGTTGGAGCCAACATCGAAGGGCGATACGCAGCGGCCTGTCCAGAGGCTTGAGGAGGGCGGAGGCCCAGCGCTGAGCGTCGTCGGGGTCGAGCAGCTCGGTGGGCAGCGGACGGTCGGGACCAAGACATGCGGATGTGCTGACTCGTTGGGAAGGAGCCGGGGCTCGCAAAGCCAGCAGGAGTTGTGCCTGCACGGTGGGGTTGTCCAGTTCGGCGGCCAGGAGAGTGCCGATCCAGCGCAGGCGTGAACGCACCGTGCCTTCGGACACGTCGAGCACTGCTGCGGCGGCCTGAGCGGACCCCGACCGCAGGTATGCCTCCAGCGTCCGGTGCTGCTCGCGGGTCAGGGGCGTGAGGACGGCAGCAGACCAACGGGCGAGCCGGTCGGCGGGCACGACGCGGAGCAGCCCGTGCGATCCCAGGAAGGTCGCGGACGCCAGGCACCCGGACGTTGCGCCGTGCCGCGCGGTCCCTGCCTCGGCCCACGCCGTGGCGACCATGTCCAGCGGCAACGGGTCCGAGACGCCGCCGGCCAGTTGATGCCGGGCTGCGATGCGCGCGACGAAGGGGCGTGCCACGTGGCGGCCCTGGTCGAGGCCGTGGAGCGCGACGACCACCAACTCGTTTCCCTCCATGCACACCAGCATGCGGGGGGCTTTGGGAGACACGCTGGGCTGCGCTGCTCTCCAATGAGTCTGATAGGCGGCATGCACCAACTGACCGGACAGCCGGAACACCGTGGCGTGTGTGGCGGCGGTGGCCAGCACGTCGGTTGCTAGGTGCGACTGGCCGCTCAGCAGGAGATGCAAAACGGCGGTGTGCAGTCGCTGCTCAGCATGGTGAATGTCCTGCTCCCAACGGACCCGAGCCCGCCCTCTGAGTAGATCGACGCAGGTCCGCGCGATCAGGTCGATGCGGGATGCGGGCGATGCCGTGCCGGGACGGACCACGAGGACGGCGCCCGCCATCTTGCGGATCGTCAGTTGCGGGTAGAGCTGGGGGTGCGCGGCGGCACGCACCCCCTCAGGTCCGGCGGAGTCTGGGGTGCTGCAGACGACGCCCATGAGGTCAGCCAGGACCGCCCAGCCCTCGGCCAGGGCCGCGGCCTCGGCAATCAGCTGGGCGTCCGAGTGAGCCGCGGCACGGGTGAGTCGTCGCACCACCTGGTACCGGGTCACCTTTATGGGAAGGGCAGGCGCGGGCCCCGCACTGCCCGTCGTCATAGGATCCGCGCCACCCCGCCCCAGCCCGCACGGTCGGTGAGAGTGCCGGTGTTCGCGTCGGGGCGCCAGCGCGGCCAGCTCGTAAACCCGGGTTCGACCAGTTCGGTGCCCTCGAAGAGCTCGACGGCCACCGACGGCTCACGGAAGATGTAGGGAATCGCGCCGGAGCTGTTGTACTCGTCCTGGACCGCTTGGTGTTCCTTGTCTGCGGCGGTGGAGTGGCTCAGTGACAGGTAGCTGCCCGAGGGAAGCTGCTCGACCAGCCGGCGCACAAGACCCCGGGCTTCGGACCAGTTCTCGATATGGCCCAGCACGTCATTAATGACCAGAGCGGTCGGCTTGGTCATGTCCAGCGTTTTGGCCGCGCCGGCTAAGACGGCGGCCGTGTCCCGCATGTCCGCCTGCACATAGTTGGTGGCGCCCTCGGGTGTGCTGGTGAGCAGCGCATGGACGTGCAGCAGCACGATCGGGTCGTGGTCTATGTAGACCACGCGGCAGTCGGGTGAGACCCGTTGTGCGACTTCATGGGTGTTGTTGCTGGTCGGCAGCCCGGCACCCAGGTCGATGAACTGCCGGACCCCTGCTTTGGCGAGGTAGGCGGTGGTACGCCGCAGGAAGTCCCGCGATTCCTTGGCGAACGGAACGATGCTGGGGTATTTGCTGCTGTAGGCGTCGCCGGCGGCTTGGTCTGCGGGGTAGTGGTCTTTTCCGCCCAGCCAGTAGTTCCAGACGCGCGCACTGTGCGCGACGGACGTGTCGATCGGCTGATGCGGGCGGGTCGGCTCAGTCATGTCAGTACGTCCTTCGATTCGTTGGGATGGGGCGCGATGACGCAGGTGTGGTCCATCAACAAGTGATACGCCGACACCGCGTGCAGGCTGTTCAAGACGTCAGCGCTTCCGTCCAGATCTCCTTCACGGACCACGTGGTCGGGGATCTCCGGCACGTCGACCCGGTACAGGGACACGGTCGGCATGCCGGTCATGGGGTGGCAACGACCGCCCAGAGGGTGAATCTGCAAGGTCACATCGGGGCGTGCGAGGGCCGCCCTCAGTGCCTGCCGCTGCTCGGCCATCACATCCTCGTTGCCTACGAACGTATGCAGCGCCGCGGCGGACATGATGGCCCAGATGCTCGTGTTCTGCTGACGCAACCGCTTCTGGCGCTCCATGAGCAGCTCACTGCGCCGGTCCTTGTCCGCAGGGGACAGGTCGGGTCTGCGGACGTTGTCGACGGCGCGTGCATAGGACGGTGTACGCAGAAGGGCAGGAACAAGTGCCGGCTCCCACACGCGGATAATCCGGGCTGCGGATTCCACGCTCATGAGATCCAGCTGCCACGGGTCCATGACGGACCGCCACGGATGCCACCACCCCGGGAGGTTGGCGGCCGCGAGCTCTCCGAGGAACGCTTCGATTTCGGCAGCACCCGCGCCGTACGCCGTGAGCAGGGCATGGACCTGACCCTCATCCAGGGATGTCTCAGCCTGCTCGATGCGGCGGACAGTTGCGGTGTGGGCCCCGAGTGCATTGGCGGCCTCACCTCGGGACATTCCTGCCGCCTCACGCAACGTTTTAAGCCGGGTGGCCAGAACGAGATGCGCGACGGTCCTGCCAGACCTCTCGCGAGCCACAGAACCCCCTTCCGGCACTTTCTGCAACCTGCTGTGATTGCAAACTCTGTACCTTGCAATCTTCGTTCACAACCCTTTGAGTATGTCTAACCCGCCTCATCCGGAACACAGTTGCGGGTGACAGCAAGCCGCGAGATCGCGGCCGGCCGCCGACGGGGGCTCCGTTCGCATACGTGCCATCGCACCGCACTGGGAGTAAGTCGGGTGCGGTCGCCGCCTGTGGGACAGGATCGGGAGGACGCATGGAAAAGCGTGACCGGTTCGGTGTGGCTGCCGACGAGATCAACTATCAGCACTTCGGCAGGGTCCGGCATCTGCGCGCCTGTGCCCGGGCCCCACACACCCTGCCAGCCCCCGAGTGGGATCACTGGTCCACCACGGCCAGCGCCGCGCCATTGTCGTGCGGCCACCATGCGCCTGCGGCTGTCGGCTGCGCACCAACCAGGGATACGCAGCCGACAGTCCAGGTCAGCGCACCCAGCACGTCCGCCGCGCTCAGTGGCTGCTGGCCTCAGTCCCGTCACAGCTGATCCCTGACCTCTGGAGGGCCCGCCGTGCACACCTCACCACGCCGCCCACTTCTGCTGATGGGTGCCGGCATCCGCGAGTACCACGCACACAGTCTCCTGCAGATCGCCGCTACGCATCCCGTGGTCCTGGTCGACCGTGCCGTGCCGCCCTGGGCGCGCCCATACCTGACAGGAGAGGTCACCGTTAGTTTGTCCGACCCTGGCGAAGTCACCGCAGCGGTCGGGAAGTTCCTCGTCGACCACTCCGTCGGCGGGCTCGTCACCTACCAGCCCCGCCATGCCAGGCTCGCCGCCCACCTGGCCCAGCACCTGGGCCTGCCCGGCAACTCACCTGCAACCGTCGCCACATGCCAAGCCCCGGTCAGAGCTCGGCACGTACTGCGGGAAGCTGACGTCCCCTCCGTGCAGGTACACACGGTCGATGACGTGCGCGCTGCGCTCGACGCCGCGCGCACGCTCGGGTTCCCGGTCTCCCTCACGGCACCCGCCGTGGGCACCGATCCACTACGCGCGGACTGCGCTAGCGAGGTGCGCAGCGCGTACCAGACCCTGCGCCGAGCCGGCACCGCTGAGCCGTTCGCCGCGACCATGAACATAGAGGAGGTCGGGCTGGACGGCCCGGAAGTCGGTGTCGAGGCTGTGGTCCTCTCCCCCGACGAGGTGCGCACGGTCGCCGTCACCCGCAAGACCCTCTGCCAGGACCGCTCCCAGGCCGCGGTCGGCTACAGCATCGACGCACACGACGAGCTGCTCCAAGACGACACACTCACCCGCCTCGTCGCCCAGGCAGCGACCACGCTCGGGCTCACCGTCGGCGTCGTGCACGCCGATGTGCGGCTGACCGCGCGGGGTCCGCTCATCCTGCAGGTCGGTGCCTGTCTAGCCGATGACCTCATTCCGCTGCTGGTGGCCCGCGCCCGGGGCATCGAACTGGCCCGCGCGGCAGCCGCCCTGGCCGTCGGCGACACCCCCGATCTGTCCCCCACACGGGAAGCGGCCGCAGCGATCCGCTACCTCTACCCGGTCACCTCGGGCCGTCTGGTCCGGCTCAAAGCCCCCGACCTCTTCACACTGCCGTGGCTGGACCGGTTCACCTGGACACAACGGACCGGCAACGCGGTGCTCGGCCCGCCGCGCAGCGGCCGCGAGGACCGCCTTGCGCACTGGGTCGTCACAGGAGCCAACGCGGCGGAATGCACATCGCGGCTCAGCCGCATAGCCAAACACGTCACCGCACGCATCGCGAAACCCGCCTCCAGTCCGGTCGAAACGCGCTGATCCCACTCGCCCATCCACGAGAGAGAACACCCCCTGATGACCTCCCCCTCCCGCCCCGCCCGCCCTCCGCGCAGGCGCCCTACGACGCTGCTCTCGCTCAGCGTGCTGGCGGCCGCCGCACTCAACGGGTGCAGTTCCGACACCGACGAGCCCGGAAACAACCGTGCCGCCGCGCACCCCGCCCCGAAGGGCGTAGTCACCGTCGATGCCGCGCGCACCACCGTGGACGCGTACGAGAAGGCCAATAACGAGGCCAACCGGACGCAGGGCAGCCGCGGCGCGCGACTCCTGGGCACGGTCGAGGGCGGTCAGGTGCATGAGCAGTCCCTGGCCGACTACGAGCAGTTCAAGACCTGGTCGAAGAAGGATCAGGAGGAGTACGGGACGGAGTTCGTCTTCACGTCCCGTAAGTACTACATCCCGGATGGCCAGAGCTGGTTCGCGGTCCGGGCGAAGTCCAGCGGATCCACGTCAGAGGCGCTCCTGGTCTTCGACAAGGTCGGCGGCCGTCTCAAGATGGTTGCCTCCGTGTACGCGAACGAGAAGACCGCGATACCCGAGATCGCCGTCCGGAACGGGTTCGCTACGGCCGTCGACCCGGCCAAGCGCGTAGGTCCGCTCGCCCCGAATCAACTCGGTGATGCCTTCGAGGACTTGGTGGAGACCGGCGGCAAGAAGCAGGGCCGGCAGTTGGCCTCCACCACGGCCACCAAGGAGTTCGCGCAGCGCTACGTGAACCGCACCAAAGGCAAACAGGCCGCCTTCTCAAAGATCAACTATTTTGACGGGAAGCCGGTGCACCCGAGGGTGTACGCGCTGCGCCTGGCCGATGGCGGGGTCCTCGCCGTCTTCCCGACCTCGTACACCATCGAGTTCCTGCACAAGCGGTTCATGAGCGGCGGCAGGATCATCCCGGGTGAGACCGAAGCGATCTACAACAGTGAGCGGCGGCCCGTGGTCACGGACGAGTACCAGGGCCAGGCCCTCGCGGCGCTGGCCCCGTCGCGGAAGCCCGAGGTGATCACCTGGAGGTACGCGATGGTGGACTCCCGATGACGCCCCGGCACGAAACCACCGTCGCTCCCCACGAGTTGACCCTGCTGTGGCTGACCCCGGAGCTCGGAAGCAGCACCTGGGCCCAGCACCGCGACCACAGGTTCGCGCGCTTCCTGACCGCCCGGCTGACCGAGGCCGAAATGCTCGGTGGCTGCCACGCCGAACTCCGAGCGCTCGCCGGCGAGCACGAGGTCCTGGACAAGTGGCTTGCCCAGCAGGAACTCGCCTCCACCGTCGACGACGATCTTCTCGCCATCCAGGTCAGTGCGCTGGGCTGGGCTCTGCGCAGCTTCGCCCACAGCATCTGGTTCCGACACCATCTGTGGGAGGTGGGCTTTCATCCCGCAGCGATCACCGGGCCGATCGACCCACTGCACGCCGCCGATTGAGCACGTCGAATGTCACGCAGCGAGGTGGCGACCAGACCTGATCACCGTTGCAGCTCAACCAGGCTCTACGGGCTGGCCCCTGGAGTGGGCGCCCGTCCACCGCGCGCCGAATGGGAGGCATTTTGACACGCCACACAGGACGCACCAGCCAGTCGCCGTTCGGATTTCGACATCAGGCCACGGCAGCCCTGGGGCTCTGTGTCTTGCTTACCGTGCCCGCATGCGGCTCCTCCGACAGCAGCGAGGACGCGAAAGCGTCGGCGTCCGCGCCTTCCTCTGCGGCTGGCACCCCGGCACCGTCGAGCGCGGCCCCAAAGGCCGTGGCCACAGCGGAAGTCCTGGCCGCGTACCGGCAGTACCTGGCGGAAGTGACGAAGGCGTACGCCCGGGCCAGTACCGAAGGTACGGACATCGAGAAGTACTCCAGCGGGGCCGCGCTGGCCACGGTGCAGAGCGAGACCAAGGCGATGAACAAGGCCGGGCAGGTCACCACCGGCAAGCCGGGGAGCACGCCCGAGGTCACCGCGATCAGCCTTGACCGGACCGTTCCCAAGGCGACCATCACCGACTGCATGGACGTCTCCCGGTGGACTCTCGTCGACGGCGCGACCAGGAAGGAAGTCGGCCTGCCCACGGAGCGCCTGACCAGGTACGTCGACGTCATCAGCGTGGAGAAGTGGAGGAAGCAGTGGATCGTCATCGAAGAGAAGCCTCAGGAACGCACGTGCTGAGAGGGCTGGCAGTCACGGCAGGGTCCGCTCTCTTGTTACTCGGATCGGCGCACGTCACTGCCCGCGCAGCAGATGGTCCGAGCGCCGGCGCTGGCGAGTGCGAGATCATCCGGTTCTGTGTGAACGTCAACACCGAAGCCAGGCCCGGCAGCCAGGGGACCACGTCCGGGAAGCCGGAGCAGGGCGGCAACCAGGTCCCCGCCGGAGCTCAGCCGTGCACGGTCAGCAGGCTGGATCCGCAGCCACCGGCCGGCAGCGCCTTGTGGCAGGGCCACGACCCCGGTGAGGGCGCGGTCTATGTGCGGGTCTGCCCCGCCCTGCAGGCCGCCGCGGCCGCCGGTTTCGGTGGTCTCGCCGAGCCGCAGGTGTTCTGGGCTGCTCAGGCACCCGCTGCCGAGGTGGACCCCGCGCAGCTGGCGCAGGAAGCCCTGGACAAGATGACGCTGCTCGGCCCCGATATCAACATCAACCCCAGGCCCGGCGGCAAGGGCCTGGTGGGAATGCCGGTGTGGATGGCCGTGGACCAGTCGCAGACGACATGGGGTCCCAACACGGCGAGCGCTTCGGCCGGCGGGATCACGGTGACGGCGACGGCGAAGGTGTCGAAGATCGTATGGAATCTGGGCGACGGCGCCAACGTGACCTGCACCTGCCCCGGCACGGCCTACAAGAAGGCATTCGGGCTGAAGAAGTCGCCGGATTGCGGTCACACCTACATGCAGCCGTCGAGCGATGAGCCGGGCGGCACGTACAAGGTCACCGCGACCTCGACCTGGGTCGTCGACTGGCAGGTGAGCGGCGGCGGGGAGAGCGGCCAGCTGACCGAGGTCCGCGACTCTTCGGTGGCCGTGGCCATCGTCGAGTCGCAGGCCGTCAATTCGTAAACGCCGCACGAGACCGAAGGGCCTGCAGTCCGATGGACAGCACTCAGACCTCCTTTGCGCCGCGTCATGATGCACAGCGGCAGCCCGATCTGCCCGTCAGCACCGGTACGAAGAAGCGATCAGGCCGCTCGTGGTCGGTGCCCGTTCTGCTGGTGCTGGTGACGCTGATCGGTGCGCTCGGTGGTGCGGTCGTCGTGGCGCGGGCCGGGGACCGCATCGATGTCCTTGCCGTCGCGCGGGATGTGCCGGTCGGGCAGAAGGTCACCGCACAGGACATGAAGGTCGTCTCGTTCGCGGACGATCCGGGCTTGTCGCCGATTCCCGCCGGCCAACGGTCCTCGGTCGTGGGCCAGCGCGCAGCCGTCGCTCTGCACCCCGGCGAGCTGCTGACCCGCTCGCAGCTCAGCGCGCGCGGTGGACTGGGAGACACCGAGCAGGTGGTCGGTGTCGAGCTCAAGCGAGGCTTCGTGCCCCGCGACGAGCTGCGGCCGGGCGACAAAGTAGCCGCTGTCGTCCTTCCCACCCAAGGGGCGGACACGGGGTCCACGGGGTCCGGGTCCACGGGGAGCGAGGCTCCGGAGACGGTCGAGGCGACCGTGAAGTCGGTCGGCACCCCGGACTCGACCGGCGCACTGGTCGTCAACCTGGTGGTGGCGCCCGCGGACGGTCCCCTGCTCGCGACGAAGGCCGCGGCCAAGCAGATCGCGCTCGTACGGCAGCCCCGCCAGAACGGGAGCTGACCGTGGCTCTGATCGCTTTGGTGTCCGCGAAGTCGGACGGCGTGACCACAGCGGCGGCGGCGCTGGCCCTGGCCAGCCGCAGGCCGGTGCTGCTCGCCGAGCTCGACATGGCCGGCGGAACCCTGCGCCACGGGCTGCTGCGCGACGTGACACGCGGTGAGCAGCACGAACGCCTGGACGGGAACATCGGACTGCACCGGTTGCCGCAGGCCGACTGGGAACGCGCCAGCGCCGAGCAGGACTTCACCCCGCAGGTCGCGCAACACCTGTGGCCGATGGACGACAGCGACTACCGGACGGCGCTGCCTGGGCTGATCGATCCCCGGCAGGCAGCCTCCTTGACGTCGACCTGGCCGACCCTGCTCAACGTTCTGCAGCTGACGGACCAGCAACTGGGCTGGGAGGTCCTGGTCGACGGCGGGCGGATCGTGCTCGACGGCGGCCGCCTGCACCCGGTTCTCACCCCCGCGCCCGTGCTGCGGGAAGCCGACCTGGTGCTGCTGGTGGTCCGCATGGCCGCGGAATCCCACGCACTCGCCTACCCGATGGTGCGCGCTCTGCAGGACGATCTCGCCGCGCAGGGAGCCGGTGCCCGGGCCCTGGGACTGCTCGTGCTCGGCGAGGGCTACCGGCCCGACGATGTCGCCCGGAGCCTGGACGCACCGGTGCTGGCCACCCTGCCGTGGGACGGACCAGCCGCCACCTATCTGCGTGCCGGCGGACGGATGCCGCGAGGGGTGACGCGCTCGAGACTGATGCGCGCCGCACGGGACACCATGGGGCCGCTGCATGAGCATGCCGACCGGCGGCGCCTTCACCTGCAGATGCGACAGGTGCAGGCGGCCAACCCGGCGGTGCAACGGATCGTCCACCAGCTCGGACAGCGGGGGGCGCGTCATGGCTGACCGACGCGGCCCAGACGGCGTCAGCGGACAGAACGTGGCCACCCGATTGGGAGGCTTGTTGGCTGAGCACGCCGCAACCCGCCCACCGGCACACCCCGCCCATCACATTCCTGCCCCTGTGGCGCCTCCGGTGGCCCCGGCAACGTCTGGTCCCTCGGCACCGGTGCACGCGCCGCCAGGAACCGGGCCTGCCGATATCGCCACGGCGGCCGCACTGCCCGGAGCCCTTCCCGTGCCCTGGGGGGAGATAACGCAGCTGCGGCAGCAGGTCGCCGATGACGTCGACCAGGTCAAGAAGGACCGGCGCCAGGTCGGCGCCCCGCTGGGCGAGAAGGACCTGGAGGAGGCCGTTCGCGCCCGGGTGCGCAGCAGGGTCGCCCAGTGGGCGCAGGTGTGGTCGCTGACGAACCCGCCACTGTCGGGTAAGGAGTTGGAGCGGGTCCGTGCCGAGGTCTTCAATCTGATCTTCCTGGCGGGTGCGCTGCAGCGGGTCCTTGACCGGCCGGGCGTGGAGGACGTCCTGGTCGACGGCGAGTGGATGTACATCGATTCGCAGGGCATGCCGCGCGAACGGGTCCGTTCCCCGTTCTCCAGCAAGGCGCAGGCCGTCGAGTGGGTCAACCAGATGGCCGCGACGTCCGGGCACGGCGAGCGGCTTCTGTCGTACGCCACCGGCAAGGTGGAGTTCGACCTGCCGGACGGCTCACGCGTGGCGGCCACCCTGCTGACCGACGATGTGACGATCGCGATCCGCCGCCACGTGCTGGAGAAGGCCACCCTCGCCGATCTGGAGAAGTGGGGCGCCGTCGACACCGTCGTCGCCGCGTTCCTGTCGGCGGCGGTGAAGGCTGGCCTGTCCATCATCATCGCGGGCGACATGGCTACGGGTAAGACCACGTTGATGCGGGCGCTGGGCCGTGAAGTGCCCGCTCATGAACGGCTGGCGACGCTGGAGAGTGAGCCGGAGCTGCGGCTGAACTACGACGATCCGGACCGGCACGCGCATGTGCTGGCCTTCCGCACCCGGGAGGGCAACGGGGAGAAGGACGCCACCGGGCAGGTCACGCTCGCCGACCTGGTGCCCGTGTCCCTGCGCTACAAGGCCACCCGGGTCATGGTCGGCGAGGTCCGCGGCAATGAGGCCGTGGCCATGCTGGAGGCGATGATCGCGGGCGGGTCCGGGTCGATGTGCACGCTGCACGCCAAGGACCCCGAGGCCGTGGTCGACCGGCTGATGGTGCCACTGGCCCGGGCCGGGCTGAACGACCAGGCCTCCTACCGGCTCATCTCCGCTGCCGTCGACCTGATCGTGTACGTCGACGCGATCGACGAGACCGACCGCGGCGGCCAGGTGCACCGGTTCGTCTCGCACGTGTGGGAGACGGCCGGCCGCAGCGAAGGCGGCGGCGTCGCGTTGTCACAGATCTTCGCACCCCGCGAGCACTCGGGCGAGGAGCGCGCCATGCCCACCCGTACGCCGATGAACGAGCGCCGGATGCGCAGGCTGGAACGCAAGGGCTTCCACCGGCGCTGGCTGTTCGAGTACCCGAACGGGCAGTGGCGTCCCATGCCCGGGGCGGGAGGTGCCGCGTGACCTCCTCCTACCTGTCCGCGCTCGGCATGCTCGCCGGCGCAGTGGTGGCCCTGAGCCTGACCGGGATCGTCGCCGCCCTGCGCGGCTGGCAGCCCACGCGGAGTGTTCGGCCCGGCCAAATACGGAGCCGGCTGGTGCGGGCGGTTCAGGAGTTGCCGCCCGGCTGGCGGGACAACTACCGGCTGCTGCTGGCCGGAGCCGCAGGCGCGGGCGCGCTGATGTGGGCGCTCACCGGATGGCCGGTGCACGGCCTGCTCGCATTCGCGACGGTGGCCGGGCTGCCGTTCATGCTCTATCCGGGCGGTTCGGGCCGTACGGAGATTGCCCGGTTGGAGGCGATCGCGGAGTGGCTGCAGCAGCTCGCGAGCGTGCGGGCCGGCGGCAAGCCGCTGGAGGCCACGATCGTGGACCTGGACACGGTTCCGGCGCTGTTGGAGCGGCCGGTCGGCCAGTTGGCCGACCGGCTGAGTTCCGGAGTCCCCGCGCGGTGGGCCTACCGAGGACTGGCTGACGACCTCGCCAGCCGGATCGGTGACGACATCGCCCAGTTGTTCATAGATCACGTCACCAGCCGCGGCCCGGGCCTGGCGCGCGCGCTGTCCGCGCAGGCCGCCCTGGTGGCCCGGCAGGCCGCGGATCTGCGGGACATCGACGCCGAGCGCGCGAAGGCCCGTTCCGAGGCCCGAAGGGTGTCCCTGTTCGCGATCGCCGTGGTCGCGGTGATCCTCGTCAACGGCTCCTACTCCCAGCCGTTCGCTACCCCGCTCGGCCAGCTGGGACTGCTGGTGCTGGGCGTGCTGTTCGTCGCGTCGCTGCGGTGGCTGCGCAGGATGGCTGTGATGGAGGAGGAGCCGCGCACCCTGCTCACGGCCGAGGAACGGGCGAAGGAGAAGGAGAGTGAGCCGACATGAGTCTGTCCGTCCCCGGCATGCTGTTTGGCTCCTTGACCGCGCTCGGTGGCACGCTCGCGGTGCGCAGCCTGCTGCCCAAGCGGACCCTGCTCGATCAGGTCCTCCGCCGTACCCACTCCCCCGCGCCACGCGCCGCGTCCACCCTCGCGGCGCCGAAGGGGTCCGTGGGGTGGGCGGACCGGGTCGGGGTCCGGCTGATGGAGACCGACGCGTTCGTGACCCGGCTGCCCGCCCGGGACTTGAGCCTGCTGGAGATGGCCCCCGCCTCACTGCTGGGCCGCTGCACCCTGTACGCGCTGGGCGGGTTCCTCATCCCTCAGTGGATCATCTTCCTGCTGCGGGTGGGCGGACTGTCGCTGCCGATCGTCATCCCCGCGGCCGCCGGAGTGGGCGTCGCGCTGTTCATGGTGTTCAAGTGCCTGGACGACGTCCGGGACAAGGCCACCGGCGCGCGTCGTGAGTACCGCTACTACATCGCCTCCGTCCTGGAGCGCGTCGCCCTGGCCCGCAACTCCGACGCCGGCGCGGCCGAGGCCCTCGCCCGGGCCGTGGAGTCGGGGGACGGACGCGCCGCGGTCCGGATCCGGGACAGCGTCGAGCACGCCCGCCTGGCCGGGGTCAGCCCCTGGGATGCGCTCGGCCGGCTCGGCACCGAACTGAATGTGCCCGACCTGGCCCGCCTGTCCGCCAGCTTGAGCCTCGCGGGTGAGGAACAGGCTGCCGTCTACGACCAGTTGGAGGCCCAGGCCGAGGTCGTACGGCGCGGTCTGCTCGCTGACCGGAAGGAGATGGCGAACGTGGCCACGGAGAAGATGCATGTGCCGTCACTGGCGATCGTCTTCCTGATGGCCGTCTTCCTTCTGGCACCGGCCCTCGTCCGCATCATGTCGTTCTGACCCGCCCCCACGGCGTGGTTAAGACCGGGCCGTGAACCTCTGGAGGAAACCATGCGCACCGAACGCACCCGCTTCTCCCGCATGCTCGACGCGCTGCGCCGGCACGGCGCAGTGATCCGCGCTCAGGTCAAGGACCGCGGCGCCACAGCCACCGAGTGGGGCCTGATCCTGGTCGCCGGGGGCACGATGGTCGGCGTCGTGTACGCCGCGGCCAACACCACGGTCGGCGAGAAGGCCGCGCAGATACTGGGCTTTTGAGCATGCTGGCGACGCGCATACGCCCGTGGCGGCACCTGGCCGGCCGACGGTGGTGGCGGGAGGACCGGGGCGCCACTGCCCTGGACATGTCGATGGTCGTCCCGCTCGCGTTCTTGATGCTGTTCACTCTGATTCAGGGCGGCGTCTGGTTCCACGGCCGGTCGGTGGCGCATCACGCTGCCCAGCAGGCCGTGGACGCGCAACGGGCATACGACGCCGCGCCGGGCGCGGGAGAGGCGGCGGCCGCCGAGTTCCTGGCCCGAATGGGCGGTTCCCTGAACGGCGCGGCCGTACGGATCAGCGACGACGGCGAGACCGTCAGCGTCTCTGTGGAAGGCGACGTGATCAATCTGGTGCCGGGCTGGAGCGGGCAGGTCAGCCAGAGCGTCCAGGCCCCCGTCGAGAAGTTCCAGCCGTGAGCCGCCGATGGTGGCCCGGCCGGTTGGACCGTGACCGCGGCAGCGCCGCCTTGACCACGGCCATCTTCGTGCCCGTGGCGCTGATGCTGATCGGCTTGACGATCGCCTGCGGGCGGGTGGCTCTGGCCGAGGGCGCCGCCGACGCGGCCGCGCGCGATGCCGCGCGCACCGCATCACTGGCCGACGACCCGGCCTCCGGTGCGGCGGACGCCCGCCAGGCCGCGCAGACCAGTCTGGCCAACTCCGGGATCCGCTGCGCCGGCATCAGCGTCCAGTTGGACACCAGCGGTCTCGCCGCGCCGGCCGGGCAGGCCGCCAGCGTGACGGCCACCGTCTCGTGCACCGCACCACTGAGCGAACTGGCGCTGCCCGGCGTCGCCGGGTCGAAAACGCTCACCAGCACCAAGACCTCCGTCGTGGACACCTGGGCAACACGGAGCGGCACATGACCAGATGGCGTCGACGACTCCGCTTCCGCTTCAGCTGTCCGGACCGGGGCGGCATGGAGGTGTTCTACGCGGGCACGGTGCTGATCGGGTTCCTCATCATCGGCCTTGTCATCGATGGCGGGCTGGCCCTGGACCGTACGTCGGATGCCGACTACATCGCGCAGGAAGCCGCGCGGGCCGGCGCCCAGCAACTCGATCCGGGCCAGGCCATCACCGGCGAGGCGATCGTGGTCGACCCGGACGCCGCCCAAGCAGCCGCCCGCGCGTTCCTCAGCATCGAAGGCGTCGACGGTGACGTCGCGATCGCCGAGGACGGCCAGAGCCTCACGGTGACCGTGCGCGACGCCTACCACCCCTACTTCGCGTCCCTGATAGGGGTCGGCGAGATGCCTGTGACGGGACACGGCACGGCCACGTTGCTCCACCAGCCCGGAGAGTGACCCACATGCCCGACTCCCCCGCGCCCGTGCGCCGCCGCATCCGGTCCTGGCCCCGGGCTGTCGTGCGCGGCCTGTTCGCGCTCGTCGCGCTGGCCGCTCTAGTCGTCGGCGTGCCCGTGCTGCTGCTCGCCGTCGGCACACCGCCCGCGACGGTGCCGACGCTGGACGAGGCACGCGAGGTGCTGCTGAGTCCGGACGATGACGGCTCGGGGCTGCTGGCCACGATGACCGTCGCGGCGTGGATCGCGTGGCTGTGGCTGGTGGTCCCCGTCCAGATTGAGGTCGTCGCTGTCATGGCCCGGCGTACGACCCCGCAGCTTCCGGGCATGGCGACCGGTCAGCGTCTGGCCGGGTTCCTGCTGGGGAGCATCGTGCTGGCCATGCCCGCTGCCGCGGCCAGTGCGGCCACCCCGGCGGTCGCGGCCACCGCACCCCACACGCCGTCGACCGACCAGGCGACGAGCAGACAACAGAGCGCCTCCGCCCCGAGCGCGGCCGCGGAGAAGACGGCACCGGCTGGCAAGGTCCAGGAGGTCACCGTGGGAGCGCAGGACACCACCTGGTGGGAACTGGCCGAGCAGCTGCTGGGGGACGGCGCCCGCTACACCGAACTGCAGCGCCTCAACCCCGAAGCGCCCACCACGGCCACAGTGGTGCCGCAGGGCACGACCCTGCGTGTGCCCGGGCACGCCGAGGTGCCCAGTGAGGCGCCGGACAACGGCCCCCACACTCAGCTCGCCTCCAACGCGCGGGATACGGCAGCGGACAAGAAGGGGGAAGTCGTCACCGTGGAGCCCGGCGATTCTCTCTCGCAGATCGCGGCCGCGGAGCTCCACGACGGCAACAGGTGGCCGCAGTTGTTCGAGGCCAGCCGGGGCACGGCACAGCCCGACGGCCTGCCGCGGATCACGAACCCGGACGTCATCTATCCGGGGCAGCAGGTCACCGTGCCCGGGGCAGCACCTGAGCGACCCGACCGTCCCCGAGAGGACACCGACGACGGCTCCGGCACCGAGGACTCCACTCCCCCGGGCGAGGACGGCACAGAGCGGGATCCGGGTGCCGGCGCGGGAGGTGGCCCGTCGACGGCACCGAGTCAGTCCGCCACCTCGGGCGCGGAGACTCCCGTCCCGAGCGAGTCGAGCGGTCCGACCGAGCAGCCCAGTGAGGGCCAGGGGGCCGCTGCCGGACCGTCATTCAGCAGCGATGCGTCGTCCGTGCCCTCATCGGGCGAGTCGGCCGGATCGGCAACGCCCACGACTCCGGCGTCCGAGACACCCGAGTCGCCGCCCTCCGGCCAGGCGCTGCAGCTGCGGATGGTGCTGGGCGCCGGTGCGCTGCTGGCCGCCGCCGTGACCGGGGCGCTCGCAACGCGCCGTATGCTGCAGCGCCGTCGCCGCAAGCCCGGTGAGACGATCGCGATCGCGTCGGAGACCTCGTCGGCCGAGGCGCAGTTGGCGGCCGCCGCCGAGCCCGCGGGGTCGGCCCGTCTGGATGCGGCCCTGCGGACGCTGGCCCACCAGGTGGAGGACGCCGCCAGCCTGCCCGGGCTGCGGGCCGCACGGATCGGGGCACGTTCGCTGGAGGTGCTGCCCGAGGACCTCATGTTGGAGCCGCCGGTGCTGTTCACGGCCGGACGCGGTGGCTGGTGGGTGCTACCGGGAGACGCCGAGCTCCTGGACGAGGAGGCCGTCCGCGAGGTGCCGCCACCGTATCCGGGGCTGGTGACCGTCGGCAGCACCGAGGAGGGTGACCTCCTGCTCGTGAACCTGGCCCAGTTGCCCGCTCTGCTGCTCGACGGTGGTCCGACGCGCATCAAGGAAGTGTGCACGTCGCTCGCGGTGGAGATGGGCATGAGCCCGTGGGGCAGTGTGGTCGAGGTCGTCGCCGTCGGGTTCGGAGAGGACCTGCCGCGGCTGCTGCCGACCTCTCGGATCATGCACATGCGCCATGCCGCGCATGCCCTGCGGGATCTCTCCGAGCGTCTGCTGGAGGCACACCAGATGCCGGAGACCAGCCACCATCCCTACCTTCTGCTGTGCGCCGCCTCTCTCGACGAGGACATAGCTTGGCAGTTCGCCGATGTCATCGACAAGGCCCGGATTCCGGTCACGCTGGTCGCCCCGGCCAGCGTTGCAGCCGCGCACTTTCCCGACGCGGAGACCCTGAACGCCGAGCTCAATGAACCGCAGCAACTCGGCTACATCGGCACCGAGATCACAGTGCAGCGCCTCGAGTACGCCGCGTACCAGCAGATCGCCACGGCGCTCGCAGTCTGCGGGCAGCCCGCCGCGCCGGCCGAGGGGCCGTGGGAGGAGGTTCCGGACGAGCCCGACCCCGGAGTGCCATCCCGGCCGGCCAAGGCGGAGCCCGAAGGCCACCACACCGGCACCGACACCAGCATCGCTGGCGTGATCTCCGGCGCGCCGGTGACATCGGTGGCGCCGGTGACTGTGGACGACAGCAACACCGACAGCGAAGTGTTCCCGGCCCTTCTGGCAGCCTCTACTGACCCGGCCGGGCTCCGCCTGCTGCCCACCGCGACACACCACGGGCAGGACCATCCCGACGAGTCCCCCACCGAAGGCCCGGCAGAGGACGACGATTCGGAGGAGCCAAATGCCCCACTCCCTGAGCAGGGGAACGGCGGGGGTACAGAGGAGTCGGAAGCACACGACCTGTGTGCCCCGGAGATCCGTGTCCTGGGCCCGGTCGAGGTGGACGGCGTGGCCGCGTCAGGGCACGGCCCGCGTATCGCGCAGCTCGCCGCGCTGCTTCTCTTCCGGCCCGGTCGCTCCGCCGACGCACTGTGCACCGACATGGACCCGCTCGCCCCGTGGGAGGCCAGCACCCTCAACGCCCGGCTGCGCGGCCTACGCGGCGCCCTGGGCAATGACCCTGCCGGCGACGCGTACGTTCCGCGCCGCCGCACCGGCGACGACCCGTATCGCCTCTCCCCCGCGGTGCGGTGCGACTGGACGAGGTTCCTCCAGCTCTCCGAGCGCGCACTGCTCCAGGGACCGGCGGGTCTCACGGACCTGGAGAGGGCCCTGGGGCTGGTGCGTGGAAGGCCGTTCGGTTCGAGGCCGCT